>Ga0209341_10003934_pt1 | contig 13779 bp, 9 predicted proteins | sample RifCSP13_2_FD_184020 | JGI IMG/M metagenome (GOLD analysis project Ga0209341, IMG submission 184020) | Soil microbial communities from Rifle, Colorado - Rifle CSP2_sed 13_2 (SPAdes) (version 2) | ecosystem: Environmental > Terrestrial > Deep subsurface > Rock core/Sediment | place: Rifle...
GGCGAAGTTGGAGAAGGCCGAGGCCATCTCCAAGGGCGTGACCGCGTCCGACCCCAGCACGAGCGAGGGGTTGGGGAACAGGTCTGACTGAATGCCCATCCGGTGGGCGACCTCGATCACCTTCTCGACTCCCACCTGCATGATCAGCTGGGCATACACGGTGTTGACAGAGTTGTAGGTGGCCGTACCCAGATCGATGTTCCCGTACCCGGCGCCGGCGTTGTGGACCTTCCATATGCGGCTGCCATCGGGGCCGCACACCGAGGGACAGATGATGTCCCTGGGAGTGGCCCCGCTCCACACCGAGCCCATGCTGATGCCGTTTTCGAGGGCGGCCACCAATGCGAAGACCTTGAAGGCTGAACCGGGGTTGCGCCGACCCTGAACGGCCAGGTCGAACTGGTTGAAGTCGAACGGCAGACCCGAGGCCATCGCCAGCACCGCCCCGGTGGCGTTGTCGACGGTGGCGATCGCCCCCACCGGTGTGCAGGGGTGGGTTTGGGCAAAAACCGCCAGGAACTCCTCGCTGTCGTCCGCATACCGGATCAAGCATTGGGCGAGGTTCTCTTCCGGTGGCAGAAGCGGGAACCACGTCTGCAGAATGGCGTTGGCGGCATTTTGCTTGTTGAGGTCGAGCGTGGTCGAGATAGTCAACCCGCCCCCCCCGTCGCAGTTCTCGGCGTCGGCCGGGCACCCGAAGATGGCTCGCTTGCGCTCCTCCTTGGTGGCGCCGAGCACCCCGAAACGGGGCTCGTTGAGGAGTTGTCGCTTCACCTCTGCGGCGACGTGGTCGGCCGGGCCCGTGAAGGTCGGAGTCAGCACTACGTCGATCGGCCTCTTCTTGGCGGCGGCGGCCGCCTCCTTGGTCAGCCAGCCCTCTTCCACCATCTGGTCGAGAACCTGGTCGCGGCGGTCCTTGGTGTCCTCGGGGCGACGGCGGGGGTCGTAGCGGAATGGATTGCGGACCAGCACCGCCAGGGTGGCGGCCTCGTCGACTTGCAGCTGGTTGAGGCTCTTGTCGTAGAACTCTGAGGCGGCCGCCGAGATGCCGTAGGCCGAGGACCCAAAATAGACGGAGTTGATGTAGTACTCGAGGATCTGGTCCTTCGAGAATCGGCGCTCCAATTCGGCGGCAATGAACGCCTCCTCGATCTTCCTCTGGATGGTGGGGTCGTTGCCGACGAAGACCTTCTTGACCACCTGTTGGGTGATCGTGGAACCACCTCGTCGCTGGTCGCTCACCAGGTTGTCGACCGCCGCCGAGAAGATGGCGGTGAAGTCGATGCCCTCGTGCTCGTAGAAGTCGGCATCCTCGGCAGCGAGCATGGCGTAGATCACCCGTTCGGGAACTTCTTCCAGGCGAACCGGTTGGGTGATCCTCCCGTCGTGCAGCTCCGCCAGCTTGGTGCCGTCGCCGGCGCTGATGACCGAGACGAGCGAGGGATCGGGAAGGTCGAGGACCCTGCCCTCGGTGTCGGGGATGTACTTGTCTTCCAGATCGCTGAACGAGCCATGCGCGGCGTTGGCCCACATGAAGGAGAACAGGCCGACCCAGGTGGAGCTGATGATGGCGATCGAGAGGAGAATCGCCACGGCCACGAACCATCGGCCGCGCCGTTCGTTGGCTTCTGCTTCGTGAATGGGTGCTCTTGCCATAAGGTTTGGGAGAGTGGGTGGGAAGGCGGGCGTTACGATCCGGGTGAGCCTGGAAAAACGGCCTTGTGCCTGGTCAGAGGATACCCGTCGAAGAGGAGATACCGGTGACGGTCCGCCACACGACCAGCGGAATCCCGCTGGAAACGGTCCATTCCGCCCCTGCCGATCCGGCTCGACTTGGGGCGCCGGGTGAGTATCCGTTTACGCGGGGGCCGTATCCCACCATGTACCGGGGCCGTCCCTGGACGATCCGTCAGTACGCCGGCTTCGGCGACGCCACCGCTACCAACCGCCGCTTCACCGATCTGCTCGCCGCCGGCCAGACCGGGCTGTCGGTAGCCTTCGACCTTCCCACCCAGATGGGCCTCGACTCCGATCATCCGCTGGCGAGCGGGGAGGTAGGCAAGGTGGGTGTCGCCATCGACTCGGTCGACGACATGCGCCGGCTCTTCGATGGCATCCCGCTCGGTGAGGTCTCTACCTCCATGACCATCAACGCCACTGCCCCCTTGCTGCTGCTTCTCTACCAACAGGTGGCCGAAGAGCAAGGGGTGCCGCCCGAGCGCATCCGGGGAACCGTCCAGAACGACATTCTCAAGGAGTACGCGGCACGAGGGACTTTCATATATCCGCCTCGCCCCTCGATGCGCCTCGTTACCGATCTGTTCTCCTACGCGGCCTCCGAGCTGCCGGCCTTCAACACGATTTCGATTAGTGGCTACCACATCAGGGAGGCCGGGGCCACCGCTGCCCAAGAGCTCGCCTTCACCATCGCCAACGGCCTCGCCTACGTCCGGGCGGCGGTCGACGCCGGTCTCGAGGTCGATGCCTTTGCACCGCGTTTGTCTTTCTTTTGGAACGCCCATAGCCATCTCCTTGAAGAAGTGGCCAAGTTCCGGGCCGCCCGGCGGATGTGGGCGCGGCTCATGCGGGAGTCGGTGGGTGCTCGGAATCCGGAATCGTGGGCGATGCGGTTTCATACCCAGACGGCAGGCAGCACCCTGACCGCCCAGCAACCCGAAAACAACATCGTCCGCACCACGCTCCAGGCTCTGGCCGCGGTGTTGGGCGGCACCCAGTCTCTGCATACCAATGGCTTCGATGAGGCCCTCGGGCTTCCCACCGAGGCGTCGGCGCGACTGGCGCTTCGCACCCAGCAGATCCTTGCCTACGAATCCGGTCTTACCGACACCGTCGATCCGCTGGCCGGCTCCTACGTCATCGAGTACCTGACCGACACCCTGGAAGATGCGGCGACGGCGCTACTCGGCCAGATCGAGAAGATGGGGGGGGCGGTGGCGGCGATCGAGACCGGGTGGATGCAAGGCCAGATCGGAGACTCAGCCTACGCCGAGGCCCGGCGTTTGGAGTCGGGCGAATCGGCGGTGGTGGGGGTGAATCGGTTCGTTGAGGAGTCGCACACGCCGGTGCCGGTCATGGCCGTCGATCCCGCCATCGAAGCTGCCCAGGTCGAACGCCTGCGCATATGGCGCGCCGGCCGCGAGGGGTCCGAAGTCGAGAGTGCGCTGGGCGCAGTGGAGGTGGCGGCGTCGGGAACCGAAAACCTTCTCCCCTTCATGAAGGGCGCACTGGCCGTGGGAGCCACGATCGGAGAGGTCTCTGATCGGCTGCGCAAGGTCTTCTCGGTCTATCGTCCCTCTCATTGATGGCCGAAGCCGTTCGCTTCCTGATCATCGGGGGGGGGCCCGCCGGCACCACCGCCGCCACAGTCGCTGCCTCGCTCGGCGCCCGAGTGACCTTGGTCGAGCAGTCGGTAGTGGGGGGAGCAGCCCACCTGTGGGACTGCATCCCCTCCAAGACCATGACGGCGACTGCCATTCGCATCGACTCGATAAGAAACGCCGCCAATCTCGGCTTGGTGGCAACGCCGGGGACGGTGGACGTGAGCGCCCTCGCCGAGCGGATCCGGCTCATCTCTGGAAACATCAACCGGGGCTGGGTCGACCTGCTGACCTCACAAGGCGTCGAGATCATCCTCGGGAGCGGGCGACTTACTGGACCCCACCAAGCCGAGGTAAACGGCCGGACCTTCTCGTTCGATCGAGCCCTGATCTCGACGGGTTCGATGCCAAGGGTTCCTCCTTGGGCGGCCGTCGACGGCGAGCGCATTCTCACCACGAGAGACGTCTACGACCTCCCTTCCGTCCCCGAAAGACTGATCGTGGTCGGTTCGGGGGTCACCGGGGTGGAGATGGTGCACATCTTCGACAGTCTCGGCAGCCAGGTGACTGTGGTGGTGAGCCGCCAGCAGGTCCTGCCCCATCGCGATCCCGAGGTCGCCTCAGTCCTCGAGGAGTATTTCCTCGAGCGGGGTGTGAAGCTGATCATCGGCGCCCGGGCCAATTCGGTCACTACCCACGACTCAGGGGTGACGGTCGAATGTGACGACGGGCGCCGGGTGGAGGGTTCCCACTTGTTGCTGGCGATCGGCTCGGTGCCGCTCACCGCCGACCTCGGTCTAGTCGAGGCTGGCGTGACCCTCGACCCCAGCGGCTACACCCAGGTCGACGTCTTTCAACGCACCAGCCTTCCCCACATATACGCGGCGGGAGACTGCACGGGTCAGATGCCGCTCTCCTCGGTGGCGTCGATGCAAGGCCGGAAGATCGCCCGCCACGCCTTGGGTCTCCCCGTCACCCCTCTCGAGTATTCCAACGTTGCTCAGGCGATCTTCACAGAGCCGGAGATCGCCTCGGTGGGCTTGGAGGAGGCCGATGCTCGGGTCATGGGAAGGAAGGTCCGCACCACCAAGGTGCCGTTCGCCTCCAATGCCCGGGCAGTGCTCCAGGGCTACACCGGCGGGTTCGTGAAGCTCATCTCCGACCCCGCCACGCGGGTGGTGTTGGGAGGGACCATCGTCGGCCATCGCGCTTCGGAGCTGATCGGCATCCTCGCCCTTTCGGTGCAGGCGGAGGTGAAGATCGACACCCTCCTCGACACCCTCATGGTCCACCCGTCGCTGTCGGAGGCAATCACCGACGCGGCCGAGTGAGCGAGCAGGGTTTTGGGCGGTTTTGGCGCGCCAACTCCGACCTATAGGTCGTTGTTGGCGCGCCAGAACGGGGTTTTTTTGTTTTTCCGGGGGGGGGCGTAGTAAGAGGGGGGGTGGAGATCCGGCGGCTATTTGATGATGGCGATCATCGCCCCCGCCGCCACCGTGTCCCCGGGCTGAACTCGAAGGTCGATGATCTCACCCGAAGCCGGTGATCTGACCTCGTTCTCCATCTTCATGGCCTCGAGGACACAGATCGGCTGTCCGGCCTCTACCCGGTCTCCCGCTTTCACCATGACCTTCACGATGGTCCCCTGCATCGGGGCGGACACGACACCGTCACCCGAGCCAAGCGGGGAGTGTTTGGAAAGCCGGGGAGGGCGTCGGCGGGGGACGGGTCGCGAGCCCGCCGCCGGCGCCTCCGGTGCCCAATAGGCGACCGCAAAGCGCCGCCCCCCGATCTCCACTGTCATGTCCCGGCGGACCAGCTCCTCGTCTTCAGGCAGAGTGGGGGAGGTCTCCGGGTCGGCCGGGGCCAGAATGAGCTCATTCTCGACCCATTTCGTATGGTGGCGGCCGGCCAAGAAATCGGGATGATCGAGCACCGCCAGATGGAGCGGGATGGTGGTGGCGACGCCGGTCACGACGAACTCGGAGAGCGCCCGTCTGCCTTTGGCGATCGCCTCCTCCCGGTCGCGCCCCCACACCACGAGTTTGGCCAGCAGGTTGTCGTAGTACTGGCTGATCTTGGTACCCGGTGTGATCCAACTATCGACGCGTACCCCGAAGCCGCTCGGTTCCCGCCAGTCGACCACCTGTCCGGGGGCGGGCAGGAATCCGCGGTAGGGGTCTTCGGCATTGATCCGGAACTCGATGGCATGCCCACGGGGTGCCATCGAGCTGAACGACAGCTCCTCGTCGGCGGCGATACGCAACTGCTCGGCCACCAGGTCGATACCGGTGACCATTTCGGTGACGGTGTGCTCGACCTGGAGGCGGGTGTTCATCTCCAAGAAGTAGAAGTCACCCTTCTGGTCGACCAGGAACTCCACTGTTCCGGCGTTGACGTAGCCACAGGCCCTCCCCGCCGCCAGCGCCGCCTCGCCGAGCGACTCCCGGCGGGAGGCGGAGAGAGCCTCGGAGGGTGTCTCCTCGATCAGCTTCTGGTGGCGTCTTTGCACCGAGCAATCTCGCTCACCTAGGAAGACGCCGTTGCCATGCGAGTCGAAGATGACTTGGGCTTCGACATGGCGTGGTCTGTCCAGGTACTTCTCGAGGTAGACCGCGGGGTTGCCGAAGTAGGCGGCCGCCTCTCGCCGGGCGCCCTCGAAAGCCTCGGCGAGCCCCTCGGGTGCTTCGACGATCCGCAGCCCTTTACCGCCCCCCCCCATGGCGGCCTTGATCGCTACCGGGAAGCCGAACGCAGCCGCAGCTTCCGCCGCCTCCTCCACGGTTGCCAGTGGGGTGACGGTCCCGGGGACCATCGGGACTCCGGCAGCGGCCGCCGCCCGGCGCGCAGAGATCTTGTCGCCCATCGTGGCGATGGCGCTAGGGGGGGGGCCGACCCAGATGATGCCGGCGTTGATGACCGCCTCGGCGAAGCGAGCGTTCTCGGAGAGGAACCCGTAACCGGGGTGGATGGCCTCGGCGCGAGCTTCCTTGGCGACCGAGATGATCTTGCGGATGTTCAGATAGGACTCGGCCGCCGGAGCAGGCCCGATGTTCCAGGCCTCATCGGCCAACTGGACGTGGAGGGCATCGCGGTCGAGTTCGGAGTAGACGGCGATGGTGCGCAGGCCCATCTCCCGGGCGGTGCGGATGACCCGGACGGCGATCTCCCCTCGGTTGGCGATCAGCAGGGATCTCACAGAGGAATGTTCCCGTGCTTCTTGGGGGGTAGGTGCTCTCGTTTGGTGCGAAGCATCTGTAGGGCCCGGATCAGCTTGGACCGGGTCTGCCGCGGTTCAATCACCTCATCGACCAGACCCAACTCGGCAGCCCGATAGGGGTTGTTGAACTCCTCCTCATACCGGGTGATCAGCTCGGTTCGGTGAGCCTCGGGGTCCGGCGCCGCCTTCAGGTCGCGTCGGAAGATGACGTTCACGGCTCCCTGGGCGCCCATCACTGCGATCTCCGCCGACGGCCATGCGTAGACCACATCGGCGCGAATGCCTCGGGAGTTCATCACCACATAGGCACCGCCGTAGGCCTTGCGGGTGATCACGGTCAATCTCGGCACCGTCGCTTCGGAGTAGGCATAGAGCAACTTGGCGCCGTGGCGGATGATTCCCCCGTGCTCCTGGTCAACGCCCGGCATGAAGCCCGGCACATCGACGAAGGTGACGATGGGTATGTTGAAGGCGTCGCAGGTCCGCACAAACCTGGCCGCCTTCTCGGAGGCCGAGATGTCGAGGGTTCCGGCCAGCACCGACGGCTGGTTGGCCACTATGCCCACGCTGAAGCCGTCGAGTCGGGCGAAGCCGACCACGATGTTGCGGGCGAAATGCTCGTGCACCGAGAAGAACTCCCCGTCGTCGACCACGGCATCGATCACCGAAACCATGTCGTAAGGCTGGTTGGGGCTGTCGGGGATGATGTCGTCGAGAGATTCTTCGGTGCGGTCGGGTGAGTCGGTGGGGGTGAAGTAAGGGGGAACTTCCAGGTTGTTGGAGGGTAGGAACGACAGCAAATAGCGGACCGTGTCAAGGGCGGCGGTGCCGCTGCCGGCCACGAAATGGGTGACTCCGGATATCCCGGCATGGGTGAAGGCGCCCCCCAGATGCTCGAAGCTCACTTCCTCACCGGTGACCGTTTTGATGACGTCGGGGCCGGTTATGAACATGTGCGAACCTTCGACCTGCACCACGAAATCGGTGATGGCAGGTGAGTAGACCGCCCCCCCAGCGCAGGGCCCCATGACCACCGATATCTGCGGTATAACTCCTGAGGATCGAACGTTGCGTTCGAAAATGCGCCCGTAGCCGTCCAAGGCGGCCACTCCTTCCTGGATGCGCGCCCCCCCCGAGTCTTTCAGCCCGACCACCGGTGCTCCGACCTCCAACGCCATGTCCATGACCTTGCAGATCTTGTCGGAAACCGCCCGGCCCAGGCTGCCGCCGAAAACGGTGAAGTCCTCCGCAAACACGAAGACGGTGCGTCCGTCCACGGTGCCCCAACCGGTCACCACCGCGTCGCCGGCCGGGCGCTTGTCTTCGATGCCCATGCCCTGGGCCTGGTGGCGGACCAACATGTCGATCTCTTGCAGGGAGCCTTTGTCGAGCAGGTGGTCGACGCGTTCGCGGGCGGTCAGCTTGCCCTGCTCGTGCTGACGATCGACGGCTCGCCTGCTACCGGCATGGAGAGCCTCTTCCCGGAGCCTGCGGAGCGCCTCGATGCGCGCTTCAGTCCCCATGGTCTCTCCTCTCCGTCGTCTTCGGGCGGGACACCGGTGGTCCCAGCAAGACGCTGCTAAACCTTCTGGTGGTACGAGGCTTCGACTCGCTCCGGTGCTTGATGGCTACACCCTATTCGCTGATAGTTCTTGAAGATACTTTCTCAACGCAGGACGACGCCGCCGCCGCTTACTCCGGCGAACCGGTGCTGGTGGTGGCTGCTCGCCAGCTTGCCGGTCGGGGACGCGCCGGCAGCACCTGGATGTCGGCCCCCCGCGCCCTGGCCTGCTCGCTGGCCTTCCGCCCGAGCTGGCCGGATTGGGGTGTGGTTCCGCTGGTCGCCGGTCTCGCCGCTCGGACAGCTCTGCCGGTCGCCGTTTCCCTCAAATGGCCCAACGACCTCGTGATTGCCGAACTCGGTTCGCCCACCGGTTTCTCCAAGGTGGGGGGGATCCTCTCTGAGAGCGACGGCGCGCGAATAGTGGTCGGTGTGGGTGTCAATCTGTGGTGGCCGACCGGACCGGCGGCGGCCCTTTATGGCGAAGATCCCGGACCCTCGCTCGCCCCGGCCATCGCCGAACGGTTCGCCTCCGATCTGCTCGGACGCCTCTCCGCTCCGCCCGGTGAATGGAGGCGCGAGGAGTATGTGGCAGCTTGCAGCCTGCTGGGCACCGAGATCACCTGGGAGCCGGGCGGGATCGGGCGGGCCATCGATGTCGATGACGACGGCGCCCTGGTGGTGGCATCGGCTGGTGCTGTGCTACGTCTGACCTCTGGAGAGGTGCGCCAGGTTCGCCCGGTCAGCCCAGATCGGTAGTGACGGGCACCGGCAGCGACGACCGCAGGTGGGCCAACACCCGCGCCAAGGCGTCCTCGGCGGCGGCGGGCTGATACGTGGGCGAGGAGGCATCCAGGAACCCGTGAGCGGCGCCCTCGTAGAGGAGCCAGCTGCCGGCTGGATTACGCCGCTGCGCCTCATCCACCGTCTCGGCTGGAATCAACTCGTCCATCGCTCCGTAGATCGCCAGTACCGGACACGAGATGTGGTCCAACATGTGAGCCACCGGAAAGCGTCGTTCTTCGTCGCCGGTGAGGGGGGCATAGGCGATCGCCAAACTCGCCACGTATGAGCGATGCGCGGCCACCATCACCGCCAACCGCCCCCCCACATCGATGGCGAGCAATCCGATCGGGGAGGGGAGCGCCCAGTCCACGTCTTCGCTGGCGAGAAACTCGACCGTCTCGTCCAGATAGGTGAGAACCGTGGCGTCATCGAGCCGGTGATATCTCTCCAGGCCCAATTCGAGACGGCGGGCGACAGTTGTGCCGGCCGGTGGTGCCTCATAGAGCTCGAGGCAAATGGCGGCGAACCCGTGGCGGGCAAGTCTCCGGCAGATGTCCTTCTCGTGGGCGTCGAGACCGCCTAGGTCGTGGAGCACCACCACCACCGGGTACCGGCCGGCTTTGTCAGGTCTGGCCAGGTAGGAACGCCGGTAGCCCGAACCCACCGGCACCGTGAAAGGACCATAGAGGACCGGATAGGTACCTTCGTGGGGGAGGACCGCCATGGCCGGGAGGGTAGCCAAGACCCCGAACCGGCCCTAGTGCAGCGCACTAGCACCGCCGGGCACCCCCCGGGTGTTCGGGAACCTCACCCCTCCGCCCGAGCGTTGACATGCTGCTGGTAAAGTGAGGCTGCTCCCATTATGAAATCCGGTTCCCCGCGCCCGCGCCGTCGCTGGCTTCGCCGTTCGCTGATCACCGTCCTCGTGCTCGCCAACCTGGTCGTGTTCGGCGGCCTCATCGCTCTCACCATGCTCGAAGGCACGATCGACGACACCGTCACCACCGACCCAGACGTGGTGGCGGTGCTCGACCCCAGACCTGACGCCGAGGAAGCACCCATAACGTTCCTAGTGATCGGCAGTGACTCGCGAGAGGGTCTAGAAGATCTCACCCACTTCGGCGCCGTCGAAGGCGCTCGCGCCGACGTGATCATGCTTCTCAAGGTCTATCCGGGCGACGACCACGCTCGACTCCTGAGCCTGCCCCGCGACTTGTGGGTGGACATCCCGGGTCATGGCAAGAACCGCCTTAACGCCGCCTACGCCTTCGGGGGAGCGACGCTTATGGCCAAGACCGTGCAGGAGGTGACCGGATTACCTGTGCATCACTATGTGGAAGTCGATTTCCTCGGCTTCGAGGCCATCGTCGACCGAGTGGGTGGGATACCGCTCGACTTCCCGTTTGCGGCGCGTGACCTCAACTCGGGTCTGCGTGTCGACGCCGGCCATCAGACTCTTGACGGCGAAGGCGCCCTCGCCTACGCCCGGTCCCGTCATTACGAGGAGTTGCACGACGGTGGCTGGGTCCCCGTCGAGGCCGACGACATCGGCCGGACCAAACGCCAGCAGTTGGTCCTGCTCCGCCTTTTGGGCCAACTCAAACGCCCTTCCAACCTGGCCGACGCCCAGGGAATCGTCACCGACTTCGCCTCCCATCTGACGGTGGATTCCGCTTTGGCGGAGTCCTCCATCGTCAAGCTGGCGTTCTCGCTGCGCGGCCTGGACGGTCCCGGGCTGGAAACGGCCACGTTGCCGGCCGACCTGGCCACCATCGATGGAGCCTCGGTCCTGCTCGCCCGCCAGCCCCAGGCTTCCCAGCTGATGACAGCCTTCGGTACCGATCAAGTCATCGCTGCGGCGCCCACTGGTCCTCTCCGGCTGCAGGTCCTCAACGGGAATGGGATCAAGGGAAGCGCCGGGCAGTGGTCCGATTTCTTGAACAAAGCGGGTTTTGCGGTCACCGAGGTGGGTGACGCCGATCGCAAGGACTTCACGGTTACCACCATCATCGTCCGCCCGGAGGCCCTGCCCGGCGGTCAGACCATTGCCGAAGCTCTCGGGTTCGGTACTGTGACTACCGGCACCGTGGCCGAGGGATTCGACGCCGTGGTGATCATGGGTACCGACGCCCCCTAGCGGCGTCTTTCTCGGAGGGTCGTTTTGGACGTTGCAGTCATCGGGGGGGGTTACGTTGGTCTCGTCTATGCAGGCGGGCTGACACACCTCGGTCATCGGGTGCGGGTGGGCGAAGTCAACGCCGCCCGCGTCGAGACGCTGCGGCAGGGCAAGGTACCTATCTACGAGCAAGGTCTCAACGGCCTCATCGCCCGGGGCGTTGAACACGAGCTGCTCACCTTTCACACCTCTAATCCTGAGGCGGTGGCCGGAGCCGGTTTCGTCTTCCTGACCCTCCCCACCCCGCCGGCAGCAGACGGACGGGCCGACACGTCCTTTGTGGACGCCGTCATCGACGAGATCGGCCCCTTGCTCGATGAAGGCGCGATCATCGTGGTCAAGTCGACCGTACCGGTGGGTACGGCGACCCGGCTTCGTAAGCGCCTCGCCGATATCGGTTCACGGGCGATCAGCGTCTCCAATCCCGAATTCCTCAGGGAGGGCAAGGCGGTCGAGGATTTCCTCAAGCCCGACCGCATCGTCATCGGTGCCTTCGATCCCGCCGACGGGTTACGATTGGCATCTTTATACGCGGGGCTCGAGGCTCCCTTTGTTCACACCGACCCGACCTCGGCGGAGATGATCAAGTACGCCGCCAATTCGTATCTCGCCACTCGCCTCACCTTCGCCAACACACTGTCCAATCTCTGCGAAGCCGTGGGTGCCGACGTCCGAGACGTGATCAAGGGAATCGGCTACGACTTCCGAATCGGACCTCACTTCCTCAACCCCGGTCCCGGGTACGGGGGTTCCTGCTTCCCCAAGGACACCGTCGCCCTCATCGCCACTGCCGAAGAGTCCGGCTACGACTTCCAACTCCTCAAGGCGGTGATCCGCGCCGACGAGGAACAGCGTTGGCGGGTGGTCGAGAAGGTCCGCCGGGCCGTGGGCGGAGACCTCCGCAAGAAAACGGTGGCCCTGTGGGGCCTGGCCTTCAAGGCGGGTACCGACGACGTGCGCGAGTCCCCAGCAGTCCGCATCGCCGACCTGCTCAAAGCCGCCGGCGCCAAGGTCGTTGCCTACGATCCGGAGGCATCGCTCGAGTGGTTGACGTTGGCCTCGAGCCCCGTGGAGGCCGCCCGCGGCGCCGATGTCGTGTTGCTGGCCACCGATTGGCCGGAGTTCATCCGAGTCGACCTGCGGCAGGTGGCGAGCGTGATGAGGGGTAGGCGGCTCATCGACGCTCGCAATCTCCTCGACCCGCCTTTGGTACGGGCCGCCGGCCTCGAATACGAAGGTCTCGGTCGGCCCACGGCATGACCCGTACCGCACTGGTCACCGGCGGGGCCGGGTTCATCGGCTCCCACGTGGTCGACCGGCTGCTGGCCGATGGTTGGGCGGTGTTGGTGGTCGACGACCTGTCCACCGGTCGGATCCCCAACCTGGAGCTGGCGCGGACCCGACGCGATTTCGCCTTCCATCAGGCCGACATAAGGTCCCCAGACCTGCGGACTCTCGTCGAGCGCTACCGGCCAGACACCATTTGCCATCTCGCCGCCCAAGCGTCGGTGTCGATGTCGGTGCGCGAACCGGTGCGCGACGCCGAGATCAACATTCTTGGCACGATCAACCTGCTCGAGGCGGCCCGCCAAGCCGGCACGAGGCGAGTCGTCTTCGCCTCGTCGGGCGGCGCCATCTACGGCAGCGCGGCGCGCCTCCCTGCCCGGGAGGACCGGGTCAAACGCCCGGACAGCCCTTATGGGATCTCCAAGAAGGTGGTGGCCGACTATTTCGACTGGTATCGACGAACCTATGGGTTGGAGTACGTGCTGGAAGGCTTCACCAACGTGTACGGTCCACGACAGAGTCCCCATGGCGAGGCTGGAGTGGTGTCGATCTTCGCCGAGGCCATGTTGTCGGGACGCCCTCCCACCATCTTCGGTGATGGCAGGCAGACCCGTGACTTCGTTTTCGTCACCGATGTTGCCGATGCTGTGGTGAGGGGGGCCGAGGCCGGAAACGGCAAGTTGCTCAACATCGGCACGGGCGTGGAGACGAGCGTCAACCAGATCGCGGCCCTGCTCGTCGAACTCACCGGGTCCAAGGTCAGACCCGGTTATGGGCCGGATCGTCCCGGCGACGTGCGCCGTTCGGTCGTGGATCCCTCGGCGGCGGCGGTTCATCTCGGCTGGCAGGCTTCGACCCCGCTGCGAGAAGGCCTGCGCCGCACGGTCGACTACTTCCGTTGAGTCCATGACTCAAGCCTTGCGACGTTTCGCGCTTGTTCTCTTGGTGGCGGCCTGCTCGGCGGCGCCCTCTCCGCTCAACTCCACCCCCGTATCGCCGAACTCGACTACGACTCCGACTGCGACTTCGGCTCAGCTCCCTACCACCGAGCCGGACCTGACAATCACCCCCGCCCAAACCGAGGGGCCGTTCTATCCACCCGACAAACCACTCGACCGGGATTCGGACCTGACCGTAGTGGAAGGGGCTCCCGGGCCGGCCGGGGGAGAGGTGTTGATCATCGAAGGCGTGCTCCTGTTCGAAAACGGGGATCCCGTCGAAGGTGCAACGGTCGAGATATGGCAGGTCGACAGCCAGGGTATCTACCTGCACCCCAATTCCCCCAACCTCGAGGCGCGGGACCAGAACTTCCAGGGGTACGGCGAAGCGCTCGCCGACGCGGACGGTCGGTGGACCTTTCGAACCATCTTGCCGCTCTCCTACGAAGGTCGGCCGCGTCACATCCACGTAA
>Ga0209341_10003937_pt1 | contig 13764 bp, 9 predicted proteins | sample RifCSP13_2_FD_184020 | JGI IMG/M metagenome (GOLD analysis project Ga0209341, IMG submission 184020) | Soil microbial communities from Rifle, Colorado - Rifle CSP2_sed 13_2 (SPAdes) (version 2) | ecosystem: Environmental > Terrestrial > Deep subsurface > Rock core/Sediment | place: Rifle...
GCTTCCGGCTGGCTGTTTTAACCAGATGATAATCCTTTACAAGCAGCGCAACCGAGGTTACCCTGCCCGCAGCACCAAAGAATTCCCCTGCCCCTGCGATATCGATATAGGCTCCAAAGCCGTTTAGCTGAGGCGACGGGAACTTCAGTATGCCCCTCACGGGCATAAGTGCCGAAGCACTTTCCCCGTGGTATCCCTGACTGATCAGCACCAGGGTGTCACCGGTTGATACCCCGAGGTTTTTTGCCAGGTTTACGGCGAGAAGTACTCCCTTGTCGCCCGGAACCAGGTAGGTCCCCTGTTCAACCCATTTAGACAGCCCGGTTAACTGGTCTTCCAAAACCGGATCGATCCCGATCAGGGCACACCCCCGGGTTTCTTCACCGGATGAAATTAATGTAAAGGACTCGAGCCGGGGAACAGCCAGGATAATTTCACCCACAGATCCGATTGACTTGAAAACCGAATCTTCAGGGATATAGGTATCATTAATTGATTTTGATGCCCAGTAATCGGGATGATGTACCTGAATATAACCGGAATAAAATTTTACCATGTTATCGATCATTTTTACATAGGTCCCTTCCTGCAGGGAACTCATGAAAGTTGACAAAAGTACCGCCAGAAAAACAGCTGCAACGGTAATCATGGTTCTTTTGGGGTTGCGCCATAGACTTCTCCAGGCCAGCTGAAAGCTCAACATGGTTCGTTTTTTTTATTATCTACCTTACTTTCTGCATATTCTGCTGAGAAAAAAATGTTTCCGTAAGGGGAACGTTAAACCTTATTTCATCCAAAGTAATAATGGTCTTATTCCCTTCGCTATCTGCCGGGATCAGTTCAAACCGGGCAGGGATCATCCTTCCGTCCATATTCCGTATGTCTGATCCGGTTTCTGATTTAACCAGGTATCCTTCTTCGTCGTAATACTCAGCTTTCAGCTGCAGATAGTCTGTTTTAGAGATCCAGAGGATCACCCTGCCCCACACCACCGGGGCATCTTCTTTGGGCTCCAGGTTAATTTTATGACATTCCCGTCCGGAAACCGTTTCCTTACCCAGCAAGGTATGGGTGTAATCCACCACAACAGATGACTGGTTCAGCAGATCGTCGTTCGTATAATCCGAACCCATCCATCCCTGGGCAAGCATGGAGGGCGGAAGCTTGATGATGCGGTTGATGGAAGGATTCCAGTTCCACATCTCAGTCTTTCGCTTCAGGAAGGACTGCCCTTTTTCCTTTGCCGGGGAAAGGATCAGCACGAGTGAATAATCGGTTCCCAGTGTCCACGATTTGAACGTAACCGAACGTGTCCAGGTTGGACGTACGATCTGCATGGTCATGATGTTCTGGCTTGATTTCTCGCCCCTCATTTTATCATCGGCCCTTTTTACGATCTCTGATGCGGACTGCTGCGCATCCGCGGCAGCCAGGAAAAATCCTGCCAGTAAAGTCCATGCAACGATCATTACCCGGTATTTCATGATAAAATTTATTTTGTTCAATAAAATTAAACATATTGGTATTAAAGGATTGAAAAATAAGGTTTCATTTTCAGAGTTCCTAACAGATTGCTTTAGTTCTTTGCGGTTAACTGCTTTTTACTGTAACTTTATTCCGGTTCAACCGTCCTACTCCTGAATCCGGAATTGTAAATGACTGTTGCCGAGTATAACAAAAGCGTAGATGAATACTCCGACGGGGTGTATCACTTCATCCTGAAGAATCTTCACAACGAGGATAAAGCCAGGGATGTGGTGCAGGACACCTATGAAAAACTGTGGATGAAGGTTTCGGATGTTGCTGCGGAGAAGGTTCGATCCTACCTGTTTACAACCGCCTACCATACCATGATCGATATGTTGCGGAAAGAAAAGAGAATAACGGGATTTGAAGCCGTAAAACACGATATGCACACCCGGGGAGAACATTATACAGGCCTTTCGGAAATTCTCGAAAAGGCTGTACAGCAGCTGCCCGCCGACCAGCGGTCAGTTATTATGCTCAGGGATTACGAAGGCTATTCCTACGAAGAAATTGCCTCCATTACCGGTCTGACCGAATCACAGGTCAAAGTTTATATTTTCAGGGGCAGGATGTTCCTGAAAAAGTACTTGGGAAGCATTGAAGCAGTAATCTAAGGGAAAATGACCATCAATGAAAATAACTACGAGGCCTATATGCTGGATTACCTGGAAGGTAATCTGGATCCCCTGATGACGGCAGAGTTTATGGCTTTCCTGGCTGAAAATCCGGAACTGGAAAAATTAATGCCCGGATATGACGGCATTTTTATGAACTCCGGTAATGAAATTTATGATACCAAAGCGCTCCTGAAAAAGGATTATTCGGATATTCCTGTCATTCAGGAAAACAACTTCGATGAGTTTTGCATTGCCTGTTCTGAGAACCTGTTGGATGAGCAGGATCGCCTGCGTCTTGCCGGATATTTAAAGCAGCATCCGGCTAAACAGGCTGACTTTGATCTTTTCCAGCATTTGCGGCTTAGTAACGATACAAGGGTGGTATTTACCGGAAAGGCAGGGTTAAAAAAGCAGGCGGCAGGCAATTCAACACGTCGTTTAATGCTGTATGCAATAGCCATGGCAGCTTCCATTGCCCTGCTTTTTATCCTGGTGATCCGCAATCAGCCCGGGGAATCCCTGCAGACGGGGAATTCGGATACAGTTCCGGCGGCAGTGAAAACAGCTCCGCCGGGAACCTTACCCGAACAAAAAACTACGGATGCTCCCGGAGCTGAAAAAATCACCATCCGCCCCCGGAATGCCACGTTAAAGCAGGAAGAGATCGCTGAACAAATACCGGTCACCCCGTATGAGTCCGTTACTTTGAACCCCATAATGCCCCTTGCGCAAGCCGGGATCACATCTTCGGCAGTTCCTCCCGGTCCGGTGCCTCATCAGTGGCCGGCCGGCGATCCGGAAGGAACCGGCAACGATCTGATGGCTGAAAACCCGGGGGTACAATCCGAGAGTTTCTGGGATACCCGTACCGGAATGCTGATCAACAGGCTGAATTTCTGGAAAGCAGCAGAAACAGCTGTTTCCGGTTTCAACTACCTCACCGAGTCGCAGCTGTCGCTTGAAAAGAAAACGGATGAGAACGGCAGGCTCACCGAATTGTTGATCGGTACCGAGAGCTATACCATTTCGGGATACAAAATGAAATGATCTCCTGTAACTTTCCGGAAAGTTGTCCGTCCCACAATCAAAACACTATTTTAAATTTTTAATTTCAAAACAAATGAAACGCATTATAACCTTTGTATTAGCGGCAGCTTTCGCCCTCGGAAATTCAGCCCAGGAGCTCGATTCGCTCAAAGCTATTATGGAAAACAAAACATCACCCGACAAGGTTGAAAAACAGGAGAGTCAGCCTTCTTACCCGGTTTATGTCGAAGAGGACGGTGATCAGGTAAAAATACAGGTATTCGACAAGGAAATTCTCAAAGTGATTGATGGTAATGATTCGACCTATGTTAAGGTTGGAGCCAAAGCATTTCTGGAAGTATCGGAACAGCCCGACTCAACACGGATCCGTGTGGGGGACAAAGTGATCAGCATCGTTGAAAGAGGGAATGAACCCGTCATCAGGTTCAGCGATATCGATAACAATGAGCACAAGGGAAAACCAAGGTTCAGGGGTCATTGGGCCGGTTTCGAATGGGGAATCAACAACTTCATGGACGATGATTTTACCCTGTCACGCGAAGGTGAAGATCAGTTTATGGATTTAAACATGGACCGCTCCTGGGCCATTAACCTGAATTTTGCCCAGTTCAGCCTGGGTTTTGGTACCAGTCATACCGGTATTCTTACCGGAATGGGACTGGAATTCAACAATTATTTTTTCGACCAGGACAATTCAATAGTTGAAATCAATGATCAGGTGGTTGAATTACCGGATACGATAGGCGGCATGAATAAAAGTAAACTAACAACCTCCTTCCTGAGAGTTCCGCTGCTACTCGAAGTGCAATTCCCGCGTACGCTAAGGTCAAAAAGGGTGTTCCTTTCGGGAGGACTTATAACCGGGCTTAAGCTGGGATCGCACACGAAAGTGATATACAAGAACGATCGCGGCAAAAGCAAGGATAAAAACAACGATGATTTCAATATCAATCCCTTCCGGTATGGCGTTACAGCCAGGCTTGGATACGGTGCAGTTAATGTTTTCGGGGACTATTATTTCACCCCCATGTTTGTGGCCGGCAAGGGACCTGCACTTCATCCGTTTACTCTGGGCCTCTCGCTCACATTTTAAAAAATCCGGGACCCGGAAGAATTTAACCGCAAAGGACGCAAAGCAGCTGCGTCCTTTGCGGTTATTTTTTCCCGCAATAATTTTGCCCGTCTTTATTTATCTTTGGGTAAATCTTTGTTATGAAATCGGAATTTTTATCAGCCAGGGAAATCCGGAAGTTTGAAGAACAGATCAACCTCCCCGGAGTTGGAATACAGGGTCAGGAAAAATTCAGGAAGGCCCGCATTCTGGTTATCGGTGCAGGCGGGAAAGGAGCCTCGGCGTTGCAGGCATTGGTTGCAGCCGGTGTTGGCTACATCGGTATATGTGACAACTATCCGGTTGAAGAATCCGCCCTGCCCAGGCAGTGCCTGTATGGCGAAATTGATACGGGAAAACTGAAAGCCATTGTAGCCAGGCAACATCTCCTTGAACATACAAAACTCACGGAAATTGAATTGCACAACATCTGTCTTTCAGATACGAATATCAGGAATATCATCAGTGATTATGATATCGTGCTTGATGCCACCGATAATTTCATGGCCCATTATCTCATCAGTGACGGGACTGTGGCAACCGGAAAACCGCTGGTTTTTGGTTCCGTGTATCACAATACTTCCCAGGTCTCAGTATTTAACTATGCGGGCGGACCGTCGCTACGCAGCCTGTTCCCGGTTGTGCCGCACAGTAACGTTGAACCGGGCGATGAGGGAATCATGGGAATGCAACTGCTGTATGCCGTCACCGGCAACCTGATGGCCAACGAAACCCTGAAAATAATTCTTGGCCGGGAAAACGTTCTGAGCGGCCGTCTGCTGCGCTTTAACATAAAGGATTACAGTTACTCGGTTGAAAAGGTGACTGGTGAATAGTGACTTCTTAATAACTTTCCTCCATTTCAGCAAAATGTCAATAACTTTTTAGATTTTTCGGGTAGCGCATTCACAGATAATGTGTACTTTGGATTATCTATGTTTAACACCGTGATGCATGCTTAAATCTTTGAGATACAGGCTGCTTGCCTGGTTTCTGGCATTTGTTCTGCTCATGGTGGCATTGCTGGTTCCCGCCAATCTGTTCTACCACGCTCGTGAAAGAGGCATTGAACAGGTTACCCGTCAGATCAATTCGCTCTATATCTCGTTCCTGAAAGATACCAAAACAGTAAATGATTTTCTGACAGCAGCTCCTGACCATGCGGATTTTTTTATCCGCGGGGAGAACCCGAACCTTGATCTTCACCTGAAGACAACCGGGAAAATAACCCTTGAACTTAAGCACCTCATGGAATCTGAGCAAACAGGTTCCTACAGCATCGGTCATGATCTCGATGCCCTTTCCATGAGTTTTCACCAGTATAACGTTTTGTTTGACAGTCTGGTGTACCTGGTATACAAAAGAGGTTACCGGAATTTCGGGCTCGAGGGAGAGTTGTACGACTACGGGAAACTCATGGAAAATGCATACGGATTGCAAAGAAGCCATGTGTACCAGCTCAGAAGAATGGAAAATGATTTCTTCTTCAACAAGGATACTGCAGTTGTAAGTTCATTCAAAAAGCTGATCCCGGTTGTCCAGCACGGCATTATTGCCGATGACCGGCTTTCCGATGACACCAGGGCCCGTTTATTTGAAATGGTCAACAATTATTCCCAGGCTTTTTTAAGGCTGGTGGAACTGGATAAGCTTACCGGTATCAATAAAAACCTGGCACTTAAGGCTTCTCTGAATAAAAAAAGCACCGCAATCGAATCGGCATTTTCCGTATTGATAGAAAGATCGGGCAATACCCAGAAAGTGCTGATGAGCAGGCTGAACGGCTATTACATTGCATCCTTGTTGCTGATCATTTGTTTTGCTTTCGTTTTCAGCATTTTTTCATCGAAACACATTGTTTCCCGCCTCGAAGCACTGACCAACTACATTTCCGTACTTGCCAAAAATCACCAGGTTCAGTCTCAGTCCTTTGATCTGCATAATTCTGCCAGTGAGATAAAACAGATCTACCGCGAGTTCAGGAACCTGCTGGGGCAGCTGAAGATTTGGGAAAAACAGCGCGACAAGGCGCTTAGGAATGCCGAGGATACGGAGCAGCGTTACCAGGAGCTGGCAGATATGCTGCCACAAAGTGTTTTTGAAACCAATTCGATGGGCAATTACACCTATGTGAACAAAGCCTGGTACAATGCATTTGGTTACACCAGACAGGACCTTGCAGATGGCCTTAACCTGATCGAAACATTGCTTTCCGAATCAAACCAGGAAGATATCCTGAGCCAGAGGAAGATAGAAAATTTATCCTTCCGGGCGATCCGGAAAGACGGTACCAGGTTCCCGGCTTCGGTTTACACCGATAATATAGTAAAAGACGGGGAAGTTGTTGGCAGACGGGGTATTATCGTGGACATAACCGACAGGATCAATTACATCAGATCGCTTCAGCAGGAAACCTCCCGGGCCAAAACATCCGATGAGCTTAAGTCCTCATTCCTGGCCAATATGTCACATGAGATCCGTACGCCGATGAATTCGATCATCGGTTTTTCCAACCTTCTCGCTTCCGATCATATTCCCGAGATCCAGAAAAAGGATTTTGTTCAGTACATACGTACAAGCAGTGAAGTTTTACTGAACCTGGTGGATGATATTATCGATATTGCCAAGATCGAAGCAGGGGAGCTTAAAATCGTTAAAAAGGACTGCGAATTGTATTCCCTTGGGTCGGAATTGCTTAAAACGTCGGAAGAGATCAGGAAAAAATTCAACAAAAAGCATATCGCACTTTCATTTAATCCCGACAAAACACAGGATGCACTTTTTATAAAGACCGACCCATTCAGGCTCAGACAGATACTGGTAAATCTCATCAATAATGCACTCAAGTTCACCGAAAAGGGAGCCGTTGAATTTGGCTTTACCCTGGTAGACAACAAACAGCTTGAATTTTATGTAAAAGATTCCGGCGTTGGTTTAACCCGTGATGAACTGGCGCTTATATTTGAGCGTTTTAAACGTACCAGCCGGTCAGAGGAAAAGAACATCGTGGGCACGGGTTTAGGACTGGCGATCTCCAAAAACCTTGTGCAGCTTCTCGGGGGTGAGATGTGGGTGGATTCCGTACCCGGTTCCGGTACTACCTTTACCTTTACCATCCCCTACCTGAGGACAACAAAGATTCTGCCCGGAGAGGAAAATTCCCCCGGCCCTGAAACGGAATACGACTGGAAGGGAAAGACAGTCCTGGTGGTTGAGGATGATATGAACAGTTTTAAGTTCCTGTCCGCTTTGCTGAAAAGTACGAATATTGAAATAATTCATGCCCCCGACGGGATCAGGGCCGTGGAAATTTGCCGCGATCCGGGTACCATCGACCTGGTGATCATGGACATTTTGCTGCCGGGAATGGATGGTATTGAAACCACCGGGCATATCAGGCGCATCAGGAGTGATCTGCCCGTTGTTGCCCAAACCGCACTGGCCATGGCCGCTGACAGGGAAAGAATTAAACAGGCAGGATTTGATGGTTATATAACAAAGCCGGTTAATATCAAGCAATTGTTATCTATACTCAATCTCCATTTATCGGTCAGAATAGAACAACCCGGGAAACACAATGCCCTGCTTCAGGACCAGAATGTCAACCGGGGTTTTTTTGAAAACTGAACCGGATATTATTAAAAGCCCGTTTGTTTTTCATCCAATCAACTTACTTTTGCACCTATTAAAATAATAGTTCCTGTTATGAGTTAATATAGCCGTCAGGAACAACTAAGGACAGTTTGTATTACCATATGATGAGATTCCGATTGAGCAAGCCATTCCGGATTTTTTCCATTTCATTGTTAGCGACAATTACTTTTATTGCTGTCAGCTCGGCAATCGTGTCTTTATTTTACGAGCAGGCTGTGGTGCGATTCATGAAAAACTACCTCGAAGAGCACCTGCTTACGGAATTGTCGATGGATGAGATCAGGTTCAGGGCACTTAAGGGATTCCCTAATGCCACCATAGAGGTCAGCAATGTGGTAATCCTTTCGGGCGATGAATTCGCACCGGATGATTTTAGCGCTGATTATGCTGACACGCTGTTGAAGGCAAGAATGATAGCCTTTCAGTTCGATCTCCTCAAACTGTTCAACAAAGATTATGAGCTGAAGAAGATCGAGATCACCCGGGGTTTTGTCAATATTTTATATGACAAAAGAAACAGGCACAACCTGAACATATGGAAAAGCAAGCCGGATAGCGGAGGACGTAATTATTCCTTCAATCTGCGGGGAATACAGCTTAACGGGATCCGGCTCAACCTGGTTTCCCTTTCCGAACAATTCAGGCTCACGGCGCTTTCTGAAAAATCAACCTTCAGAGGCAATTACAACGCCGGTGTATTGTCGGGGGACATCCGGGGAGATTTTCATGTCGACAGTGCTTTCATCCGGGAAAACCGGCTTATTAAAGATGCCTCACTGGGATTGCAGATGAAAATGCTGCATGCCAGTGACCGTTTCAGGATCAGGAACAGCAGTATCCGCCTGAATAAAGCCCTTTTCACACTCAGGGGTGAATATACTTCGGGCCGTGAAAAATATATCGATCTTTCTGTTGACGTACCCAACTTCGGGCTCGATGAACTGATGTCGCTGCTGCCTTCACGCGAAAACAACTTCCTCAGTGCTTTCACTTTTACCGGGAAAGGCAAGTTGCACGCCACCATCAAAGGTCCCCCGGCTAAGCGCGATCAGCTCCGGATCAGCTCGGAATTTGAACTTTCCGGAGGTTCGGCCCACAATACGAATACCCGTGTATCACTCGACAAAATAAACCTCACCGGCAAAGTTTCCGGTACGCGGGATGATAATTTCATGCTTCACATCGATCAGTTTTCATCTACCCTGGGCAAGGGTACCCTTCAGGGCAACCTTACCATACATGATCTTAAAACACTGCGGTTCAATACCCATATTTCTTCAAGTCTTGATTTAAATGTTCTAAATGATCTACTTGATATTGATGCTGTTGAGACTATGGAAGGTTTTGTCCAAACCGATCTTGAAGCAGCCGGTCACCTTACCGGATTATCGGGCGATTCAATAGCTATGGCCATCGGCTTCCTGAAAAAGGGAAGCTTTGTGTTCAATGATGCCGGGATTAAATTAAAAAACAGGAAAACGGATATCCGTCGTGTCACCGGCAGGGCCAGTTTCGACAACCTGCTGAGGCTCGACAGTGTGACAATGAAAATCGGCGGCAATGATTTCCTTGTTATGGGAAGCATTGAAAATATCACCGGCTACCTGATGAAAAAGAGCCTGTTGCGATCCGATCTTGAGATTACAACCGGTGTGTTCAATATCAATAATTACCTGGGTATCCCATCCGGGCACCCGGGCAAACGAGGTGCACGGGTAAGCTCGTTTTTTCCGGCAGGAATACGCCTGAACGCCCGGGTAAAAGCAGGTGAGTTTATTGCCGGAAAGTTCAGGGCCTCGGATTTGCATTTCAACATGGCCTTAAAGAAAGATTCAATATTTGTTAATGAATTCTATTTGAAATTCCCTGATGGTTCTATCTCAGGTAATGCTTTAATATTTGAAGAGAACAACCGGCGTCTTTCGGTTATTTGCAATTCAAAACCCCAATCTATAAATGTTCAGCAATTATTCACTTCTTTTAATAATTTTACACAGCATTTCATTCTCGATAAGAATGTGAAAGGAAGCGTGAGTGGAACGGTAAGCTTCTTTGTCCAGTGGGATTCAACCCTGGTTTTTATACCCGCCAGCATGAAGGCAAATGCCAAAATAGAGATCATAAACGGAACACTGGTGCAATTTGAGCCGATGATGGCCCTTTCGAAATATATTAACGTGGATGAACTCAGACACATTGAATTCAGGACACTTAAAAACGAGATTTTCATCAGCGACAGGCTGGTAACCATCCCGGAAATGGCCATAAATTCATCCGCTTTTAACATCAGTGTTTCAGGCACCCATTCGTTTGACAACTTGTTTGATTACCGGCTCAGGGTATTGCTGGGAGAGGTCCTTTTCAACAAGGCAAGAAAAAAGAAGCAGGAACTCAATGAGTTCATGGTCGAAGAAACCAGGGCTGATCAGACCACCATCCCCCTTATTATTGCCGGGACCCCGGACAATTTTAACGTTCGTTTTGACCGCCGGCGTGCTTTCGACCTTACCCGTAAAAACATGAAGAATGACGCTTCTGCACCTGATACAAAGATTTCACCGGATAATTTCAGGATCGAGTGGGAGGAGGACAAAAAGAAACCCACAGAACAGCCAAAGCCTGTTTTGCAGAACAAAACGGATGATTTTGAGGTTGAATGGGAGGAATAGGACAGTCACACCGCTGATTAGTCATGTTTTTACGCATAAACTACTTTTAAATTGAACAAATACAAACAAAAACAGCGCTGGAACTTTTTCCTGTTCATTGCAGCCGTATGCATCGGCATTGCTTCCCTGCGGTATACCAATCAACTGGTGAAAAAAATGGCCGGGGAAGAGCGGAAAAAGGCCGAATTACTGGCTGAAGCCACCCGGTATATATCCTCCAGCGAAAGCGATGCCGACCTTGATTTTTACACCGGGGTGATCGAAGACAACGAAACCGTGCCGGTGATCGTGGTGGACACCCTTAACAACATCCTGTTTACACGTAACCTCGATTCCGCAAGGTTGGTTAATCCGAGATACCTTTCCCGGAAACTTCACCAGATGCAGGACAATAATGAACCGATCATCATAACGCTGTCACCCACCGAAAAACAATACCTGTATTTCAGCAGATCCATCATCCTTCAACAACTGTCATATTACCCTTATGTGCAACTGGGAATAATCCTGCTTTTTATCCTGGTAGCTTATTTTGCTTTCAATACTTCCAGGAAATTTGAGCAAAACCAGGTATGGGTGGGTCTGTCGAAAGAAACCGCCCATCAGCTGGGTACACCCATATCGTCGTTGCTGGCCTGGCTCGAAATGATGAAGATGCGCAACGGCGATAAGGAAATGCTGACCGAACTGGAAAAGGATGTCATACGTCTTGAAAAAATAACGGAGCGTTTCTCCAAGATCGGGTCAAAGCCGGTTTTGGCGAAAGACAATGTTGTCAACATCATTATCACTGCCCTGAACTACGTGAAAACCAGGTCTTCGGGAAAGATAAGGTTTTCGCTTAAAGCCCCTTCCGACGATATCCTGATACCGCTAAATGCTGCCCTTTTTGAATGGGTCATTGAAAATCTGTGCAAAAATGCCATTGATTCCCTGAATGGACAGGGGGAGATAGAAGTTGCCATCACCGATTTTACCCAGGTAATATATATTGATATCCTGGATACCGGTAAGGGTATCCCCAAATCGATGTTCAACACCATATTCAAACCCGGCTTTACCACCAAGAAAAAAGGATGGGGCCTGGGTTTGTCGCTTGCCAAAAGAATTGTGGAGGAATACCACGACGGAAAAATATTTGTTCACCAGAGCGAACTCAACAAGGGTTCTGTCCTTCGTATCGTAATGAAAAAATGACCGGCCCCTTTACCTTTGGCAAAAAAGAACGGCTTTCACACCGGGCCGACATTGAAAGGTTGTTCAACGAAGGCCGGTCTTTTTCCCTGCCGCCCTTCCGGGTCTTTTATATTATGGGTACAAATCCGGATGCTGCTCCGGTACGGATACTGATCGCCGTCCCCAAAAAAAAGTACAAAAGGGCAGTAGACAGGAACAAACTGAAGCGTATGATAAGGGAAGCCTACCGGCTCAATAAGGCCTTTATCGCTGAACCGGTAAAGAGCCAGTGCCTGCATGTGGGATTTGTTTATACAGCACAAGGTTCCATCCCCGATTTTACGGAAATTGAAAGTAAAATGAAAAGCTGTCTCGAAAAGCTGCTGCTAAAATACCCCGGTATGGATGCTTAACATCAGCTCCGAAAACATTTCCTTCCTTCCGGGTTTGTATCCTACCCTTACCCCCGCTGACAGCGGGAAAATAAACCGGATGAAATGCAGGTCAGCAACGATCTCGGTACCATACGACCAGTAATTTCCGGTGAACAGGGTCGAACCCGCCCCGGTTATTTCAACCACAGATGATCCGTAACTCCAGTCGTGAAATAAATTCATCCGCAACCGTTTAAGATAGATAAAAGGTCCCAGCGACCAATCGGGACAAATCACCGGAAAAGCATAATTAGCAGCCAGGCAGGCAAAACTCTCCGAAACGTTCGATTCAAAACCCCTCGGAAAACTGATGCGGTTTATTGGCAAAAAGTAATTATTTACCTGCTGATGCTGGTATCCCCCACGGAGATACAAATGATGGTGCTTGTAAAGACCCGGGAAGAACAGCCCTGCCTCCAGGAAGAACATGTTACCCAGCAGGCTGTGATCGGCCGGTGTCTGGGTATAAACTGCCGTCAGCGATTGTCCCCACCGGGGATAAAGATCACGATGGGCCATGCGATAGTAATGAAACAGCGCATACCGCCAGTGCAGGTAATCTATTCCGGTATAAATCCTTTCCTTTGCATAATAACGTGTATTTGACCATTCATACTCAACCCGTGGAACCATCCTGGTGATGTACCGTCCCCTGTCCCATTGCAAAGGTATATACGCCCGGAGGGTAAATCCTGTATAAGCAGCGTTGTATTCCGGAAGGGTTGTGCCTTCGGGTAGACGGCCGGCAAGCCGCAGCGGGCCACCATATTCACCGGTAAGTTCAATGACGGGATACCACCCCCGCCAGGATAGCGTGGGTAAGACAGCGTGGTAACCATTGGCATACCTGTAACCAACACTTGAGATAAATGTGCTTAATAAATTCTGTGAGAATAACATAAAACCCAGGTTAACCGGCAATTCATCGATGCTGCCGGAAAAATCATCGAGTCCGGTATAAAAGGGAAGCCAGGAATGGATACGTAAAAGATGGGACAGTTTGTTATATGGCGTTGCCGCGTAGCGGACATCAGGAACCTGTCCGGATCCTGAAGCTGTAATGCCCTCGCCGGGGCGTGTTCCCGGCCATATGCCGGAAGGGGCAGCAGGCAGGCTGATCTTCTTCCACAAAACAGGATCGAGGTCCGCAGATACAAGATTAAATCCTTCTGCACTGTATTCCGAGAAAAGCAATTTGGTATTATCAGTGCTGATTTCCGGATGCCAGGCTCCGAAGCGTGAATTCGTGACCTGAAAAACATCACCGGTGGCTTTGTTCACGGAGTATATGTTCTCGATACCTCCGAATGAACTCCGGAACAGGATATAATTGTCATAATTCACCGGTTCGGAAATATCAAATCGGGTATGCCGCAACACCACTGCCCTGAGACTATCCTCCACCCCGATGAGTTCAATTTGTTTTCCACTTTCCGAAACCGTTATAACTACCACCACGGAATCACTTATCCACTGTGGTTGTTGTACATCGCTTCCGCCTGGTGAGGGTATCCGACTAACCGGTTCGC
>Ga0209341_10003938_pt1 | contig 13759 bp, 9 predicted proteins | sample RifCSP13_2_FD_184020 | JGI IMG/M metagenome (GOLD analysis project Ga0209341, IMG submission 184020) | Soil microbial communities from Rifle, Colorado - Rifle CSP2_sed 13_2 (SPAdes) (version 2) | ecosystem: Environmental > Terrestrial > Deep subsurface > Rock core/Sediment | place: Rifle...
CCCGCTGGTCCAGACGTATCGCCCCGAACTCCTGCTCGTCTCGGCCGGATACGACGCCCACTTCGCCGACCCGTTGAGCGGCATGCTGGTCACCGCCGCGGGGTTCCGCACGCTGGCCGATCTGGCGGTGGGGGCGGCCCGCCGCGTCGAAGCGCGCTTCGCCGCGGTCCTGGAGGGCGGCTACGATCTGCCCGGCCTCTCCACGTCGGTCGTGGCCACTCTCGAGGTGCTGACCCAGCGCTCCGCCCGCCTGCCCTTCCCCGACCACCGGTTCGAAGAGACGCCCTATGCCGTCATCCGCGACCGCGTCCGCCGGGCCCGCAGCATCGCCCTCAATTATTGGCGCATTTGAGTGGCCAAAGCCCGCCTGCCGCACCGTTCCTGACCATTCCCGCAGGAGAGGAAACGCCCTAGGGGCGGCGAATACCGTTAGCCGTCCCTGTTAGAGGCGTCAAAAGCGACCGGTGTCCGGCGGCGGGTCAGGGAGCCGTCGGCAGGCGAAAGGTCGGTGGACCGATGGCGGAGCAGTCTCGGCCGGATGAGGAGCAGCGGGAAGGCGTCAACCTGGCGGAGGCGATCACCACCCTGCAGGAACGGCAGATCGTCAAAGGCACCGTGGTGCGGGTGGACAACGAAGGAGTCCTGGTGGACGTGGGCGCCAAGTCGGAAGGCCTGATCCCGCCGAAGGAACTGGCGCGCCGCGGCGAGGGTACGGAGCAGCTCAACGTCGGCGACCGCATCGACGTGATGATCATGAGCGTGGAGGGGGAGGAGGGGAGCATCCTCCTCAGCAAGAAGCGGGCCGACTTTCACCGGGCCTGGGAACGGATCATCGAAGCGCACCAGACCGGCAAGATCATCCACGCCATGGTCGTGGACAAGGTGAAGGGCGGCCTCGTCGTCGACCTGGGCGTGCGCGGCTTCGTGCCGGGGTCGCACGTAGACCTCAGCCAGGCCAAGGGGCGCCGCTTCGAGTGGTTCGTCGGGCAATCCCTGCCTCTGAAGGTCATCGAGGTGGACCGCCCCAAGGCCCGCGTCATCCTCTCCCACCGCCTCGCCGCGGAAGAAGAGCGGCAGCACCGCAAGGAGTCGCTCTTCACCACGCTGGAAGAGGGGCAGATCGTCGAGGGGACGGTGAAGCGCATCACCGACTTCGGCGCCTTCGTGGACCTGGGCGGCGTGGACGGCCTGCTGCCGATCAGCGAGATGGCCTGGATGTACATTAAGCACCCCTCCGAGGTCGTGCGCCGCAACCAGCGGCTACGCCTGATGGTGCTGCGCGTCGACCGGGAAGCGGGGAAGATCTCGCTCGGTCTGAAACAGTTGCTGGATGACCCCTGGCAGGAGGTACCGGATCGCTACAGCGTGGGCGACCTGGCGCGGGGCAAGATCGTGCGCCTGGTGCCCTCCGGCGCGTTCATGCGCCTGCGCGATCGGGAGATCGACGCCTTCATCCCCATCTCCGAACTGGCGGACAAGCGGGTCGGGAAGGTGGAGGAGGTGGTGCAGCCCGGGCTGGCGGTAGAGGCGATCATCACCGAGATCCGCGCCGAGGAGCGGCGGATGATCGTCAGCCTGCGGCGGGCGGCGCGGGAGCGAGAGCGCAAACGGGTCCGCGAGTATATGCAGAGCCAGGAGGACGAGGGCCGCGTGACCATCGGCGACCTCGCTGGCGAACTGCTGCGCCAGGTCGTGGAGCGGCCGAAGGTGGAGACGGCAGAGACCTCTGACGAGTCCCCGGAGCCTGAATCCCCGGAGCCGCGGGGAGAGGTCCCGCGCGGCGACGAGGAGTAGCCGCGGCGGCCCGCGTTGCTGCCCCCTGTGGTGGATGGTAGAATGAGGCGGCCGCGGGGAGTGGCGCAGCTTGGTTAGCGCGCAGCGTTCGGGACGCTGAGGCCGGGGGTTCAAATCCCCCCTCCCCGACCAGCTGGAACGCAGATGGGACGCGGGTTTCCGCCCGCGTCCTTTGGTTTGGTGGCAGCTGGGTCGCAAACGTGGAGCCCCCCTCCCTGCACACCGCCGAACCGTGCCGGTTGGGGGTAGATTCTCAGGCTCCGGTCTAATCGGCGAGCCACGATTCGCCGACAAGGGACGAGGGGAGAGGACTTTCCCCTCCCCCCGTTTGATGAACTGGTGGCGCGGGCTCGCTAACCGGATTGAAATTCGACGGCGCTATCTTGCGCGAACCGTCTGGACGACCTGTAGTACGGCGGCCGTCACCCGCTCAGGTACGAACCTCCACACGAGGTGGTGGCTGCTATCCACGACGATGTGCTTCCCGCGCGGCACACGGCGGGCGAGGCCCGCGTGGATCTCTAAGCGCAGTTGTTCCTGCTTCTCGATCAACTCCTCGGGCCATCCCGGTTGAGGCCCCAAGATCGCGGCGGGCGCAAGATCGTATGGATTCGCATATGGTATCCCCATCGAAAGGACACTTACAGGGATGTCCGCCAGCGGCGGGGTGCCCTGAACATGATCGGTCAGGGCGCGGACATCCCACCCCCCTTCTCGGAAACCGGGAGCGGCCCATCGTGTCAACAGACGCTCCATCTGCTGCCGGTCGCGCTCAGCCAGTGCTGGTGGGAGCATGGCCCACAGCCGTTCCGCGAATCCGAACGGGCCCTCAAACGGATCGAGCAGAACCAGCCCCGCGACCTGATGCCGGTACTGGCTCGCGAAGAGATATGCAAGCGGGCCGCCGAGTGACCAACCCACGACGACGTATGGAGGCTGCTCGCCTGCGCCGCGCAACAGCGCCTGCAGGTCGGCAACAGCACGGAGGCCATCGCGCGGGGTGGGACCGCGGTCGCTGAGGCCGATTCCTGCACGGTCATAGGTGCACGCCCGGGTGACCCGGGCGACCGCCGCATGGATGTTGCGGCCGGGGCGGGGTCTGGGCTCGTTGCCGACCCACGTCTTGCCGCTGGCTCCGCCTACGGGATCGAGACCGGCTTCGAAGACAACGGTGGGGCTCCCGGTTCCCAGACACTCAAGATAGAGTTTGCGACCCCCTATGTCGATGAAGCGGCCATGAGGCGCAGGCTCGGGGCTGGGGCGACGTGGGGGCGCCGGAGCGGGCTGCGCCTCCAGGAATTTCGTCGTCTGAGCATCGTCTTCGTCAGACCTCCAGGTCGCAGAGACGATCTTGTCCCCGCGGAGGGTCACGGTCGTGGCCTGACGGATGCGCTCTACGCCGGCGGCGCGTACTGCCTCGGAACGTGCTTCAAACCGCGCGGTGGTCCAGGATGTCCACGTTGTGGAAAACTTCCGAATCAGGACCCCTGAGAATTGCGCCCGGATTTTGACGAGCGCCTCAATCTGGGCGCGGACCTCGTCCGGCTCTACGCACATGAAAGGAAAACTGCAGGCTCCGCCGTCATCGAAGACGGCGTCGGCGGTAAACAGGGCCATCGCGGCACCCACGTCGCCGCGATCGATCGCCTCAAGCCAACGGCGGTGGGTGGAAATGTCACCGGCCGGCTGTGCCTGGGCCCGGGTGCCAGTCAGCGTGGCAGCTCCGAGGAGACCAGTCAGGACCAGCACTGTCGCGAGAGCCGCTATTCCAAAGCGAACAACACCCTTTGTCGTGTCCACAGCAACACCCCCAGGGTTAATCGCGCTCTGTCCGCTTCCTATCGAACAAAGACGGCGGCCGGCAGGCTGAACTGTTTCGCGCCGTTGCCCGCGCTCCCCAGCGCGGCCCAGCCTGATCCCGTCATGTCGTTCATGCGGACGACGCGGTTGTTCCCGGCATCGGCGACATAGATGCGACCAACTGCGTCGACGAAGATACCGGATGGCAGATTGAACTGCTTGGCCCCACTTCCTTGAGTGCCAAGAGCCGTCCACCCTGCTCCGGTCATGTCGTTGATCCGAACGATCCGGTGGTTTGCCGTGTCCGCGACGTAAATCTTCCCGGCCGCGTCAACGAAGACGCTGCCGGGCGAGTCGAACGTGTTGACACCCTTCCCCCAGGTGCCGAATGGGGTCCAGCCAGCGCCTGTCATGTCGTTTATCCTGACAATGCGACGCACGTCGTAGCCAGATCCGATATCCGCGATGTAGATGCGCCCCGCCGCATCGACGAAGATGCCCCCGGGATCGACCAAGTTACCGGGCTTATCTTTTGCCATATCCCCGATGAAGGTGCCAAACGTGGTCCACCCCGCGCCGCTCATGTCGTCGATCCGGACGATCCGATGGTTGGTGCCGTCGGCGACGAAGGTCTTCCCGGAGACATCGACGAAGACACCGCGCGGTTTGTTGAACTGTTTCGGCCCTGCGCCGGCCGAACCGATCGCCGTCCACCCTGCTCCGCTCATGTCATTCACGCGGACGATGCGGTGGTTGTCGGTGTCCGCTACGTAGATGCGTCCTGCTGGATCCACAAGGAGGCCCCGCGGGAAATTGAACTGCTTGACCCCGCCGCCGCTGGTGCCGAGAGCGATCCACCCGGTCCCGCTCATGTCGTTCATCCGCACGATGCGACCGTTGGCGCGGTCAGTGACGTAAATGTGTCCGGCAGGCGGCGCCGTCCGTGCTGGTGTGCTGGACGCCACCCAGAAGGTGGCCAGCAGGACGAGCACCCTGAGTAGCCTTACCGGGGCATGCATCTGTGACCACCTCGGCAGATTCTAGGCTCTGCTAGCTCGCGCCGCGTGCACGCTCGAGCGAGCGAGCTACTAGACTCCAAATGCACCATCGCCCTGCCCCCTTTCTGGGAATCCGTTTCCCAGATGGTAGGTCATGGAGTGGGGAAGGTCATCGGGAGAAAGACGGATGGCGGCGGAGGAGGCGGAAAATCGGTAGGAAGACGGATAGGCGGGCGCCCTATCGAGGCGACCGAGAGAATCTACTGTTCCGGTGTCTGGAGCCCTCGGCTGACGGCCCAGGCCGCGACCTGAGCTCGGGAGCGGAACCCGAGCTTGTTCAGGATGTGCTCCATGTGGGAGGCAACGGTCCGCTCGCTGATGAACAGACGTTTCCCAATCTCACGGTTGGACAGGCCCTGGGCGACCAGCCTGGCGACCTCATCCTCACGATGAGAAAGGGGGCTTCCAGCTTTCCTGCGTTCCGGTTGTACCGGCAGGCTGGAGAGGCTCTCGAGAACTACCACCGCCTCCTCGATCGCGTCCTCAAGGGACATTGTCGACCCAGCAGCCCAGGCTTGGCTATAATCCATCCGTAGCTTGTCTTCGAGTTGGACATGCGTGCGATCAAAGGCGTGCAACTCCGGAGCCCGAGGCCCGCCGGCGGTCTCCCGCAGTCGGGCCGCCGCGGCCAGCAGGATGGCCGCATGCTCGGGTCGCTCCAACTGCGCGACCAGGACTCCGGCAGCGTCGAGCGTCTTGGCAATCCCCCACAGGTGGCCGAGGTCGCGGTTCAGGACCAGGCTCTGCTCGATCAGCGCCGCGGCCCGCCTGGTGTCGCCTGCCCGGGCGGCGACTTGCCCCATGCGCCGGAGGATCGCGCCGGCTGAGCCGTTGTCCCCCAGTTCCCTGTAAAAGGCGAGCGCGTCCTCGAGAAGGGCGCCAGCCCTCTGGAAATCTTCCCGCCGGTCAGCAACGTAGGCCAGATGTTCCAGGCCCTCTGCCGTGTTGTACTTGTCCCCGCGCTTTCGTGCCCCGGTGAGAACTTCCGTGAACGCCGTCTCTGCCCCCACGAGGTCTCCATCATCCAGGGCGATTTCCCCCAGCCCCAAGAGGGCGTCGGTGGTTGCGCGATACCCTCCGGCATCCCGTGCTAGGACCAGAGCTTCCTGCAGCAGGGTGCGGGCCCGCGGAAGGTCTCCCTGCTCCCGAGCGACTCGGCCGAGCGACTGGAGTGCAGCAGCCATCGTCATTTTCTCCCCAGCCTCTCGGGCGAGCGCAAGGCTTTGCTCATACAGAGAAACGGCCCGGGCCAGGTCGTTCCACCGGGCCAGGTTGCCGAGGTACCAGAGGCCCTCGGCGATGCCGGCCTTGTCCCCCAGGGTCGTGCGCAGGGCGAGGTACTCTTCGGTCCTCCTGGTGGCGGTCTCGATGTCGTATTGCCGTCCGGCCAGCACGGCCGCGGCGTACAGAGCCTTCGCCCGCGCCTCAGGGGAGGCCGCCGCTGCCCCTATCCCCAGGGCTCGCTCCACCCACGCGCGCCCCTCACTCCAGTGGCCACGCACGACCCAAAACCTGCGCAGCGCCCCCACGAAGCGGACGGCGACCTCCACATCGGCATCGAGCGCCCACTCCAGGGCCAGTCGCAGGTTGTCGTGCTCGCGTTCGAGACGCTCGTGCCACACCGCCTCATTGGGGCCGACCAGTTCAGGCTCCGCCCTCTCGGCCAGCTCCAGGAAGAAACGGGCATGGCGCGCCCGCATGCCGTCCAGCTCCCCCGAAGCCTCCAACTGCTCCCACGCGAACTCGCGCAAACTCTCCAACATGCGGTAGCGCGCCGACCCTTCGGGCAGGGCCGTCCAGAGCAGCAGGTTCTTGTCAACGAGGGCGCTGAGTGCGTGCACGTCGACAGAGAGGTCGCCAGCCTCGCCGCAGACGGCCTGGATCGCCTCCGGCCCTGCTCCGCCGGCGAAGACGGCGAGTCGCCGAAACAACACCTGCTCCGTGAGAGGCAGGAGCTCGTAGCTCCAGGCGATCGCCGACCGCAGGGTCTGCTGACGGGCCGGCAGGTCCCGCGGCGCCACCGTGAGAAACTCCAGGCGACGTTCGAGCTGGGTGAGGATCGTGGGCAAGGGCAGCGTGTTCACATGTCCCACCACGAGCTCAATGGCGAGCGGCAGGCCATCGAGACGGACACAGATCTCAGCCACAGCGCGGACGTTCTGCTGGTTCAACGTGAAGGCTGGCACCACGGCGCGGGCGCGCGTCACGAACATCGCCACGGCAGGGTTGCGTGCCAACGTGGCGGCGTCGGGGAGATGATCGAGGCCCGGCAGGGGCAGCGGGGCCAGGTGAAACTGCTTCTCCCACTGTAGCCGGAGCGGGACACGGCTGGTGGCCAGGACCTTCAGTCGGGGACATGCCCCTAGGAGCTCCGCCACGGCGGTCGCGCCCTCGACCACGTGCTCGAAGTTGTCAAAGAGGAGCAGCAGATCCCGCTCCCGCAGGATATCTTTGACCCGGTCCACCATCGGCAGGTCCAGGGCCGGCCCCCTCTCCCATCCCTCCCGCACCCCCAGAGTCTGGGCCAGCGCGTAGATCACCAGGGCGGGATCCCGCATCGGGGTCAGGTCAACAAAGAGGGCGCCGTGGGAGAACTCGTTCAATGCGAGGGACGCGACCTCCAGAGCGAGCCTCGTCTTCCCCACACCCGGCGGACCGACGACCGTGAGCAGCCGGACATCCTCACGCTGGACCTGGCGCTGGAGGTCGGCCAACTCCTCGTCTCGCCCGATCATCGAAGTCGGCCTGGCGGGCAGGTTGTGTGGAGGACCGGAGATCCCTCGACGCGGCGGGGATACCTCTGCCGCAGAGGTTTCCTTCCCGGAGGGCCGATCGCTATTCATGGTCAGCCGCCGCCCGGCACCTAGCCCTTCCAGATGTCGTAGAAGCGATCAAACCGAATCGGGTTCCAGTACCAGCCGCGCACCCAGTCGCGCTGGACGCGGAAGCTGACGCCGGTGACCATGGCGATGGACGGGGCTAATTCGAAGTACTTTCGGTTGACCTCAACGTAGAGGCTCTCCCGCTTCCGCGGGTCCAGTTCCCGCAGGGCATCGATGATCAGCCTGTCGACGTCCGCAGGGGTCTGGTAGCGCTGGATTCTCATGCTCTGGCTGTGCAGAAAATTGAAGGCGAAGTTGTGGGGATCGGGGTAGTCCGCCACGAACCCGCTCAAGAAGACCGGGATCCTGTGTCTCGCCAGTGCACCAAGGAACGTCGACGAGATCAGCGAGTGGATGTCAACTTTAAACCTCGGGTTCAGAGACTCGATGCCGTCCTTCAAGATGCGCGCCCCCACCTCACGCGCGGTGTTCCCTGCGCCGTGCACGACAGTGAGGCGGAAACCACGTTCCCAGACTGCCCCTCCCCAGGCTGCCTTGAACTCCGCGGTCGCCTTTTCCCGGTCGAAGGTGAAGTACTCTTGCCTCGGACGGTAGCCCATCATCCCCGGGGTAAACATCCCTCTTGCCGCGATCGCCTTGCCGCGGAAGGCGTCGGCGATGAACGTCTGAAAGTCGAAGGCAAACCCGAAGCCCCGCCGCACGTGAACGTCGGCGAAGAAGTTTGCGGGGATCCCGTTTCCGTCCAGCCGGCCGCTGCCGACATAAGGGCTGCCTGCCGTCTCGACGTCCATGACGAACCAGAGGACGGCAGGCATAAAGGCAGGGTCAGGGAGATCGTCGACGACTCGAATGCCCGGAGCGTCTTCCACCAGTGGGAGCTCGCGGCGGCTGAGGGAAATCGCATCGGCGTCGCCCGCCTTGAGCATCAAAACGCGCGTGGCCGCCTCCGGGACCGTCTGCAGAACCACGCGAGCAAGCCGGGCCGGCGGACGCCAGTAGGCGTCGTGACGGGCCAGAGCGATCTGCTGGTCCGACCGGTCCCACCGCTCCAGTTTGAAAGGCCCCGTCCCGTTGGCGCGCGCGAAGAAAGCCGTTGATTCCTTTTGAGCGTCGGCGTATCGGGCCATGGTGGCGGCGGTGCCGTCCCAATCCCCGTTGGCGCGGGCCCAACGTCGGGAAACCACGAACGACCAGCCGGCGACGATGGACAGGAACGCGCCGAACGGCTCCTTCAACGTCACGACCACGTTCTGCCCCTGCACGCGCACGGCCCGCTGCAACTCAGCGAACGTAAACGCCAGCCTCCCCTGTTGGTCTGCGACGTGGTACAGTCCCAGGATCGGTTCCAGCAGCAACGGCACGGGAGGCCCGCCGATGAGGAGGAAGCGACGCAGGGAGTAGGCCACATCCTCTGTCGTCATGGGCGTGCCGTCGTGGAACCTGACCCCCTGCCGGATGGGGAATGTGTATGTGCGGCCGTCCGGCGAGATGAGGCCATTCCGCACGGTGGGAACGGCCGTGGCGAGCAGCGGAAGAAACCGATCCAGGTGAATCCCTTCGAAATCGATGAGAGTCTCGTAGATATTGGCGATGACGAGGCCGCTTACGCCGTCATAGGCGATGGCATGGTCGAGGGTGTCTACATCGGCGGGCCCGGCATGGACGTAGGTTTGCGGGTTCTTGACCGCCGCGGCGACATCCGAGAGCCCGGAGAAGGCAAGGATGAGCCCCAGGACAAAGAGACGGAGCGGCTGCCACGGCCACCGATGCATCCCCGCACTCCTGTTAAGCCGAATGCGGCCGACCCAGGCCAGGACGGCTCCCCTCGAGCACAGAGAGAGGGCTGCCGTCGAACCCAAGTCTAGCACGCGTCACCTGCACGCCACAGCGGGAGCGGCGCCGCGGAAGCGTCACGATCACGCAGGACGCGCTGATGCCACCTTCCCATCCGAGACCACGTACGCGAACCCGTCCGTATGCGCACTGGGCACCGGCGAGGGTAGGTGATCACGGAACCAACCAATGCCAGGTTTGCGGCTACTGCCGGGTCTGTGCGGTAGGACCGTGGATGGGCTATGCGAACGTCAAGATGTCACCCGGGTCACTGGGACGCAGGGTGTTGGCGGGCAACCGGGGGTAGTAGGGAGGAGACGGCGGGTCGGGGGTCAAATCCCCCCTCCCCGACCAGCTAGAAGGCACGTGGGACGGGGGTTTCCGCGTCTCTTTTGATTGAGTGGTTGAACTCCCCGATTCGCCAGTCGGCGGGTCGGGTACGGCTATCGAGGAACTCCGTGACTCTTAGCCGGTTCGGCCTGTGGGCGCGCACCCGTGGGGACGGCCGCGAAGGTTGTCGCCTACGGCCGGCTGGCGCGCGACTTCCACGCCTTCCTGCTTACCCTGAAGTTCCAGTTGCAGGCGGCCCCCGGCGCGCCGACGGCGGAGGCGACCCCGTCGCCCTAGATCCTCACAGGCCCTGCAGCGCGCGCACCAGGCGGATCTGGCCGCAGTGGTAGGCGGTGTGGTAGTGGTAACCAAAGAGCGCAAACCAGGCCGGGCTGCGGCCGTGTGGCAGCGGGGTAGCGAACGCTGTGGCTGAGAGCGCCGCCAGCTGCTGCCGCAGCTGCTCGTGAGCTTCAAAGAGTAAGCGCAGTTCTTCCTGCCATGCCCCTTCGTCATGGGAGTCCTCGCGCGGCCCCCACTCACCCTCCCGCCAGTTTTCGGGGATGGGCGCGCCGTCCAGCCGCAACAGCATCAACCGGCAGTAGTGCGAGAGGTGGTGCACCATCTGCCAGATGGAATGCCGCTCGGGGGCGCTATGCCACGCCGCCTGCGCCGCGGTCAGCCCCTGCACCGACTCGCGCACCGGTTTGAACCACCGCTCCTTGTCGAAGGTCTGCTCCAGCCCCGCCAGTACCGCCTGCTTCAGTTCCTCGCTCATCCCCGCCTCCGCTGCTCCGTCTTCGCCCGTCCCTCAGGAGAAACGTCCGAGGCCGACGTCCGCCGGCCCCGTCTCGCGACACGTTCATCCCGTGTTCCTGCTGCACGTGCTCCTTCGCCCTCCGGACGAGTTCCCCCTCGCTGTCCGCTTCCACCGGATGGCCTGTGCGCACCGGTCAGCGCCGCCACGCAGGAGGATTGCCACCAGGAATGAAAAGACCGTCTGAATCCATGCCCACTGCGCACCCCTCCGTTCCACCCGCCGGGTTCCGGACCAGGTTGATGCGAGAGATCCGCGCTCGGACAGACCTCTGGCGGTACCTGGCCCGGCTGCGAAACTTCCCCCGGTTCTGGCCCCAGCGCCGCGTGCGCAAGCGTATGGACGGGGTGGTCATCGAACTGACGATCGAGCTCGATCCGATGGAATTCGGCATGTATCTCGGCCTCTATGAGCGGCCGACGATCCGCGCGATGAAGGGGTTCCTGCGCCCCGGAGACACCGTCATCGACGTCGGGGCAAATCTCGGGTATCTCTCCGCCGTGGCCGCCAGCCTGGTGGGCCCCACCGGCCAGGTGTACAGCTTCGAGCCTGTCCCCCAGTATTTCCAGCGCCTGCAGCGACTGGCGCAACTCAACCCAGCCTACCGGATCGTCCCTGTGCAGGCGGCCGCGGGGGAGAAGGGAGGGACGGCCGTCATCCGCACCAGCATCATCAACATCGGCGCGAACAGCATGGTGCCGGGGTACGCGATCGCCGAGCCGGTGGCCGACGTCGTCGAGGTACCCGTCGTTCGCCTCGATGCCTACCTCCGCCAGGCCGCCCCGGTCCGGGTCGCCCTGGTTAAGATCGACGCCGAGGGGTATGAGTTTCCGATACTCCGAGGAATGCAGGGTTTCCTCGACGCCGCCCTCACGCCGCCGGTCGTCATCGCCGAGATTCACCCGGAGGCCTATCCGCTGCTGGGATATACGCTGTTTGACCTCGCTGAGTACATGGGCCGCTACGGCTACCGGGCGTACCGGCTCGACGCCCGCGGGAGGGATCCGGTCGACGTTACCGCCGTGCGGGGCGTGAGGGACCTCGTCTTCGTGGCCGCCACGGAACGGTAGGTCACTCGTCGCCCCCGGCCTGGGCCGCCGCCCGCAGCAAATCAATGACCCGCATGTTGGCCACGGCATCCTCCGGCGAGAACCGCGGCGGCGTGCCGGTGCGGAGACTCTCCCCGAAGTGGTCGATCATCCGGGCGTACTGGTCGGTGCCGGGGATCTCGATCCGCTCCTCCTGCGCCTTCCGCCGGACGAAGATCACGGCCGGATCCTCCCCCGGTAGGAAGGGCCGCGGCAGGGTGATCACCCCCTCCTCGCCCACGACTTCACAGAACTGCTGCTCGGGGGCGCGCAGCCCGCACGCCAGCAGGACCGCCGTCCCGCCGCTGAAGGTGAGCATTCCGGCAAGGCGCACGTCCACCCCACGCTCGTACACCGCCGCCGCGTTCGCCTGCAGCGGCTCGCCCAGCAGCAGCCGGCTGATGTTCACGCAGTAACACCCCACGTCCAGCAGACTCCCGCCGCCGAGTTCCGGGCGCAGGCGAATGTCGTTCTCCGACCCGACGGTGAAACTGAACCCGGACCGGACCAGCCAGAGGCGGCCGACGGTGCCGTCGCGCACCAACTGCTGGAGCCGCTCGATCTGTGGGTGAAAGCGGTACATGAAGGCTTCCTGCAGCAGGACTCCGGCCCGGGCGCAGGCCTCGACGATCCGCCGGGCCTCCGCGGCGTCCCGCGCCAGCGGCTTCTCACACAGCACGTGCTTCCCCGCCTCCGCCGCGCGGATCGACCACTCCGCGTGCAGACTGTTCGGCAGGGGGTTGTAGATGGCGTCGATCTCGGGGTCGGCCAGCAGGCCCTCGTAGGTCCCGTGCGCGCGGGGGATGCCGAATCGGGAGGCGACCTCGGCGGCGCGATTCGCTTCGCGGCTGGCGACGGCGGAGACCACGCCGGTCTGCGATCGCTGGATCGCCGGGATCACCCGGCGGACGCCGATTCGGGCGGTGGAGAGGATGCCCCAACGCAGGCGGGTCATGGACGGCTCCGTGTCGGTGGTGATGGAAAGGAGTACCAGCCGCGCCCAGCGTACGCTACTCCGCAAGCTGTCCGCAAGGAGACCCCTGATGCCGCTGCCGATCTACCTCGACGTCGCCGCGTCCGGCCGGGTGATGGCCCACCTCCTCGAGCCGCCGGGTCTGGGCGTGCGCTTCCCGTCGCGCGAGGACATGGCGCGCGACCTGCCTGGACATCTGGAGGCGCACCGGGCGTGGCTGCGGGCGCACGCTGAGGCGGTGCCCGCTGGGCCGCCGGAGTACGTCGTGGCCGAGGAGATCGCCGTCGCCGGAGACTTCGAGTCGGGCGACGACGTGGGCTTCTACACGCCGGACACGGTGCCGCCGACGCCCGAGGAGGTGGAGCGGTACCTGCGCATCGCCGGTCACGCCCACACGGACCTCCTCGCGCTGGTCGAGCCTCTGGACGGTGCGGCGCTGGACTGGGTCCGCGGCGAGCATACCCGGCCGATCCGGCGCGTCCTGCGCCACATCGTCGGCGCGGAGCTCTGGTACATGACCCGCATCATCGACGATCCAAAGGCTGCGGGTCTCCCCGAGATCATTCGCGACGCGGACGAGCGGTGCGACGCGACCGAAGACATGATGGAGCGGGTGCGGATCGTCTGGTCGGCCTTCCAGCGCTGGGCCCGCAGCCTCGCCCCGGAGCAGCGGGCGCGGGTCGTCCTCCCCACGTGGTTCACCAGTCCGTCCGGTGAGCGCTGGACCGCGCGGAAGATGCTCCGCCGCTGCATCGAGCACTGCCGCGAGCACACCCGGTCGATCGAACAGATTCTGGCGGACTACCGGCAGCGGGTCGCCGGCGGCGACCACGGAGGGGCTGCTGCGCCGTAGTCCGAACGGTTGTAGGCAACGCGCGAGGAGGTGCGGGATGCCGAGGGTGATGGTCTTTGCGGGGACGACCGACGGCCTGTATGTCGCCGAGAGCGACGGCAAGCGTGCGCGCTGGCGGCGCCGCGGGCCGTACCTGCGGGGGATGGGCGTCAACCACTTCGCCTGGGACGCAAAAACGAAGACCCTCTACGCCGCCACACACGACGACGGGGTGTACGCGAGCAAGACGCTGGGGCGGACCTGGACGCCGCTCAACACGGGGCTGGCCATCCGCAAGGTGTGGACGGTTGTCGTCAACCCGAAGGATCCGGACGAGCTGTGGGCCGGGACCCATTTCAGCTATCTCTTCCGCAGCGCCGACCGCGGACGCACC
>Ga0209341_10003941_pt1 | contig 13755 bp, 7 predicted proteins | sample RifCSP13_2_FD_184020 | JGI IMG/M metagenome (GOLD analysis project Ga0209341, IMG submission 184020) | Soil microbial communities from Rifle, Colorado - Rifle CSP2_sed 13_2 (SPAdes) (version 2) | ecosystem: Environmental > Terrestrial > Deep subsurface > Rock core/Sediment | place: Rifle...
CGTCCTCGCAGGGACCCTCTGGGTCGCGTGGCACGACAACCGCCTGGGGGACTACGACCTGTGGGCATCGTGGTCGGACGACGGCATACGATGGGGCGATGGCGTCCGCGACGGCATGGACCTGCGCGTGGATGACACGGACCGGACACCGGCCCCGGGCGACGACGCGACGAGTCAGTTCAACGGGACAATCCGCACGGGCGGATACGGGGTATTCGTCACGTGGGAGGACGCGAGGAACGGGCCGCGGTTCGACGTCTACTTCGGGAGCATCGCGGTCTCTCCCCTCGTGATCACGGAAATTCAGGATGAACCCCTGTCGGAGGCCCGCGTCGAGGTCTACAACCTGGGCCGGACGCCGTATCCGATGGCCGGCGTCATGCTGAGTGCCGGGACGAGCACGGTCGACGTCAGCGCCCTCGGGTCGATCCCCGCGCGGGGACACGTCGTGATCGGCGCTCCCCCGAGTTCCGACCTGCAGGCGTCGCTGGACATGGGCTCCGAAGGCGCACGCGTCTCGCTTCGGCGGGGGACGGAGGTACTCGCGGCCGCGGCCTCGGGTCCCTACGGGATCGCGCCGGACCCGCTGCCCTCCGAGTCCACCGCGCGCTTCGCGGGCACGCTCGACTACACCGCGTCGTGGACGCGGTCCGTCGCGAGCTCGTTCCGGGCCCGCAACGCCGTCCCGCGCCCGAACTTCGCGCCGTCGATCGTCCTGAACGAAGTGCTGTTCTACCCCGCGAGCCCGAGTCCCGGAGAGCGGTTCATCGAGCTGTACCTTCGCGCCACGCAGCCCCTCGACCTGACCGGCTACCGGATCGTCTCGGACGCGATCTTCACATTCTCTGGCGGCACGGTGTCACCCTCGTATCCCTACGTATACCTCTTCGAGGGCCGGTCGCCCGGATGGTTCGCGCCCCTCGACATTGCCACGGACAACGTGTACCTCTACGACGACACGGGCCGGCTCCTCGACATGGTCGGATGGACGACCGCGCACACGCGGTTGTTGACCGTCGCGCGCGCGATCTCCGGCGTCGGCGGCCTGCGCGCGTACGACGACCCCTCCGCCGTCGCGAACGGATGGGTGTTCGATCAAGATCCGTCGATTACCCTCGTCAGCCTCGTTGCGGACCAGCGCGTGATGGCGGACATCGGGACGACCGTCGCGTTCCCGCTCACCGCCACGAACCTCCAGTCCGTCCCCGAAGTCCTCAATGTGGAGTGGATCGCGGACCTGCCGTGGCCGGTCGCGTTCCGCTGGCCGAACGGCACGGTCCTGTCGGACTCGGCCGCGGACGCAGACCTGATCCCCGACCTGGGCCTCGTCGGCCCTGCCGCCAGCGCGGTATTCCGGGCCGAGGTCACCGTCCCCATCGAGGGCCTACTTCGCGACGGGAACGTCGTGACCGTGTCCGTGAGCCCCGCGACGGTCCCCGTCGCGAGGGACCCCGCATTCCTCACGATCGACCTGTACCCGCATTTCGACGTGATGCGCACGGTGAACCCGCAGACCGTCTACCTGCAGGGGACCGGACCGCCGTACAACGAGATCGCGCAGGTCACGGTCTCCGCGTCGGGGGCCGGGCTCCCGATCGTGACCCTGGTCCCGCACGACGTCGTCTTCCAGATTGACGAGTCGGGGAGCATGAACGGCAACGACCCGACGAACCTCCGCACGGAGGCGGTGAAGGCATACATCGACATGATGCGCGTCGACGACCGCGGCGCCCTGATCGGGTTCACCGGCGTCGCGTGGGTCGTGAACAACCGGCCGCTCACGTACGCGGACGCAATGGGCAAGGTCCTCCTGAAGGGGGATGCGGACACCCTCGCGTGCAGCCCCTCGTGCGGCGGCGCGACGAACATCGACGCCGCGCTCCAGCTCGGCAACGACTGGATCATCACGTACGGGAACCGGTCCCGGCCGCGCATCGAGATCCTGCTCACCGACGGACGTTGCACCGTGGGCGTCCCGCCCTGTCCGAACACGAACGCGATCCTCGACCAAGCGGTCGCGGAGGGGATCGTGATCTACACGGTCGCGCTCGGGGCGGACATCGACATCCCGTTCCTCCAGAACATCGCGACCCGGACGGGCGGGCAGTTCTACCAGGCGCAGACCGCCCAGGACCTGATTGCGATCTACCAGCTCATCGGGATGCGGGTGAACCGGACGGCGGGGATCGACCCGGACGTCACCGACGCGAGGCCGATGGTCGAGGACCACGTGCCCCTGTACCTGAATCTCGTCCCCGGGTCGTTCTACGATCCCGCGACGGGGCAGCCGCGGCCGCCGGAATACGTCCTCCAGCTCCCGGACCGGACCGTCCTGCAATGGAACGTGAGCCGCATCCTGATCAACGAGACCTGGTCGGTCCGTTACAGCGTGACGTCGACTCGCATCGGCGTGCAGGACGTCGCGTGGCACCCGGACTCCCGCGTCGCGTACACTCGGTGGGACGGCTCCACGGTGTTCCAGCCGATTCCGCAGGCGCAGATCGAGGTCCTTCGCGCCGCGACGCCGCCATACATCGAGCTGACGAACCCCGTGGACGGGGCGACGGGCGTCGCGCTCTCCCAGGCGATCGTGGCCGTGTTCAACCAGGACATGGATTGGCCGACGGTCACGTTCACGATCTCGCCGCCCTTGGCGGTGACGCCGAGCACGACCGCGCGCATCCTCACGCTGAACCACGGCGGGATGGCGGAGTGCATGGAGTACACGGTCCACGTCACGCAGGGCCGGGACACGGAGGGGGAGGATCTGATCCCCGGCCCCGTGCCGAACCCCTGGCGGTTCGCAACCGTGTGCCCGACCCGCGTGCAGTACACGATCACACGACTCCCGGTGCTCGGGGACGTGATCGTGGACGGAACGGCCTACCCAGCCCCCGCGACGTTCACGTGGGTCCAGAGCGAGGTCCATCGAATCGAGGCCCCCGACATGGACGTGATCGGCGCGTCCCGGGTCGTATACGTCGCGTGGGACGACCTCGGAGGGATCGCGCACGATGTCACCGTTGGCGCCGCGGACCGAACAGTCACCGCCACGTACGCGTGGCAGCACCGCGTGGACCTCACGCTTCGCGGGCTTCAGCCCGGGCGCCCTGCGTCCGTCCGCTTCGAGTTGTGGGGCGCGCCTTCGCTCGCGAGCGCGGACGCGGCGTGGTCCGACTGGGCGGACGAGGGATCCGTCGTGGAGACGGAGCGGATCGTGGCGGGACTGACCGGCGAGCGCTTCATCACGCTCGACGTCGTGAACTGGACCGTCATGGGCCCGATGCAGCGGACCGTGTCCTACTACCACCAGTACGCGGTCAACGTGCAGCTTCTCGGCCTCGAGGGCCACCCGGTGGGCGTAGGCTTCACCGCCTTCGGACGGCCGGAGACCGCGAGCTCCGCGGACCTCTGGGAGGACTGGGTCGACGCGGGCCGCGAAGTCCGCGCGGACGGCGGGTTCACGGTGACCGCGCGGGAGCGGTTCCGGACCCTTGACGTGACGCGGTGGGACATCGATGCGTCCCGCACGGTCACGGTCACGTACCTCCATCAGTTCCGCCCCCACGTCACGCTCCAAGGCCTCGACGCGACGACGAACCACACGGTCGGCGCGACGTGGCGGCTCGACCTCGCATCGATGGCGGACTCCGAACTCGACTTCGAATTGTCCGTGTGGGCGGACCTGGGCGCCGTCCTCGAATTCGATGCGGTCAGCACGGGAACGCCGCCCCGGTATGCGCAGAGTTCGCCGCAGTTCCTCGTCACCTCCGCCTTCGACGCGACCCTCGTGTACGCCCCCACGCCGCCCCCGCCGCCGGAGGGGAACTGGAAGCCCGTCCTCGCCGTCGGATACACGATCGGGATCCTCGCGGCCGGCGCCTTCGGGAGCCGCCGCCTGATCGACCGGTACATTCCCAAGCCGATCGGGGGGGACCGCCGGGCGAGGAGTCGACAGTGGGCGACCCTGACCCTGGGGCAGAAACTCAACGAGCTGTCGATCGCGGACGTCGAACTCAAGATCCACAAGGACCGCACGTTCACGAGGCTCCTCCTGATGCTCCCGTTCGCCGCCGCGGAGGCCTCGATCGGCGTCACGTCGTACTTCACGGGCCTCCTCCGGATCCCGGAGTCCGGATCATGGTTGCCGCTCGGGTTCTGGGTCAACACGGTCGTCCTCGCGGCGGGGATCTCGATGAGCCTCGCGGTCTGGCGGCGCGGATACCGGATGACGAACGACGCGCTCCTGCGGCTCGCGGAGGCGCGGGAGCGGGCGAACGGCCGGGGGGCGGCTCCGCCGGGGCCCGGGGAGGACGACCGCTCCTCCTAGGGAAACCTATATTCGACGGGGGCATCTTCGACCGTGGCTCGCGTTCGCCTGGGCTGCGTCGGGTGGTCCTACCCGGAATGGGTGGGCCCGTTTTATCCGTCCCGGGCGGAAGCCTCGGACTACCTTGCCTTGTACGCTCGCGCGTTCGACGCCGTCGAGGTGGACTCCTCGTTCTACGCGATCCCCTCCCAGGACATGACGCGGTCCTGGCTCGAGGCGGCGCCGGAGGGGTTCACGCTCACCGCCAAGTTCCCGAAGCTGATTACGCACGACAAGCAGTTCGTGCAGGTCGAGGACCCGCTCCGGTGGTTCTTCCAGGCGATCTCGATCCTGAAGCCGAAGCTCGGCCCCCTCGTGATGCAGCTCCCGCCGCGGTTTTCGATCGGCGGCGGCCGACAGGCGCTCGAGGCGTTCGTGGACCAACTCCCGTCCGGGTACCGGTACGGGATCGAGTTCCGCCACCGCTCGTGGTTCACCCCGGAGACGTACCAGTGGCTCGGGGACCGCGGGATCGCCCTCGTCTGGTCCGAGAACGACTACGTCGAGGTCCCGCCCGTCGTGACGACGGACTTCGCCTACCTCCGCTTCATCGGGGACCGGAGCCTGCCGAAGCTCACGGGGGAGATCCAACGGGACCGCACGCCGGAGATCCGGAAGTGGCACACGGAGGTTCGCAAGGTCGCGGACTCGGTGCCGGAGCTGTTCGTGTTCTTCAACAACCACTTCGCCGGCTTCGGCCCCGGGTGCGTGAACCTGTGGCGGGAGATCGACGGGCAGCCGCCAATCAACTGGGCGCAGAGCATGAAGGAGGCCGGCCAGAAGAGCCTCTTCGACTTCGCATGACAACCGATTGTGCGATTCAAACACTGTTTAGTGATAGATGGCGGTCTCGAGAGGATAGAACGTATAAGTAGGCGCCCTACCCCTCCGACGACGGCCCCCGATGCCCGAGGATAGGGAGAAGAAGTTCGCAAAGGACTTCCTCGACAAGTGGTCCCGCGCGGAGCGCGAGGAAGGTCCCGCGGACGAAGCCCTGAAGGAGGTCGACGAGGCCCTCCGGGAGCGCCCGGACGACCCCGGGCTTTGGTTCCGCCGCGGGTCGCTCCTCACGGACCTGGAGCGCTGGGACGAGGCCCTGGAGGCGTTCCGAAGGGTCGAGGCGCTCGATGCGGCGTTCCCGCGACTCTACGTCGGACTCTCGTTCGTGCTCACCCGCCTCGGTCGCGCGGAGGAGGCCGCCGCCGCGCAGCGGAAGGCGCTCGAGGTCGCGGGCGGGGAACGAGCCGCAATCCCGGAGCCGGAGCGGGAGATCGAGGAGACGCTCTCGAGCCTCGCGGAGGACCTCGCGAAGGAAGCCCGCGAGGAGGAGGCGGTCAAGGACCTCGAGGAGCTCGGGGCGTTGGCAGGGGAACCGGAAGTCTCACGCCCGCCGGCCGCCGCGCCGGAGACGGAGTTCCTCGACGAGCTCGCGCGGTGGGAGGCGGAGGGCTACGACGTCGCGCCCTTGCGCGAGGTCATGGAGAACGAACCGGACCGCACGCGGACCGTGTTCTTCCAGTTCGAGCAGAACATCCGCAAGGTCCAGGTCCTCCGGGACTCCGTGGATGCCCTCGACCCCGCGGGCCTCGAGGCGGACATCGCTCGCCTCCGCGCCCTGTTCCGCGCCCCGTACCAGATCTGGCGGATCGAGGCGGAGATGGCGACGCTCATGGAGAAGGCGGACGCCCGGGACCGTTCGCAGCGGGCCGCCCGGGTCGCCCCGCGCATCCCGGAGCCTCTCCGCGCGAAGGTCGGTCGCGCCACGCCCTCGCCGCCCATGGGACGGATCAACGGGCTCGTCGGGCCGGCCGGGCGGGTGAACGGTCAGACGGGGCGGGTGAACGGGCGGACCGGGCAGGTCAACGGACTGATCAACGGCATCGCGCGGGGGCGCGCGGGCCTCACGAACGGGCTCACGAACGGCCTCGGGTTCACGAACGGCCTCGGCGGGCCTCGTTTCGCGGTGGAGGCGCGGGCGCGTCGAGGTCGCATCCTCCTGATCCCTGCGGTGGCGGTGATCCTCCTCTCCCTCGCCCTCGTCGTTCCGCCGGAGCCCGGCCCAACCCCGGGCGGCATCCCCATCGACGGTTCCTTCGCGGAGTGGCAAGGCGTTCCCGGCTACGCGCAGCCATCCTCCACGTACAACGCGGACGCCGACCTGCGGGAATTCAAGGCGTTCTTCCAGGACAAACGGCTGTCCCTCTATGCCAGGGTCACTGGGACCGCTTTCGGGGACACGCAGGACCTCGACGTCGCGTACGCGTTCGTGGACGCGGACGGGGACCGGTCCACGGGATACGACGAGGGGATCGTCGGCGCGGAGTACGTCGTCGAACTTCAGGGCGGGAACGGTTCGATCTCGTCTGCAGCATCCTGGACGTGGACCGGGAACGACTCCGCGGACTGGTCCGGGTGGTCGGCCGGCGGCGTGGGGGTACTCGCAGCCTCCCGCGGCTCGGAGGTGGAGGTCCAGATCAACGTCGAAGATGCGGCGTTCGATTCCGCCCGTGCGGCCGTCGTCCTGGTTTTCGACGACCAGTCGGGCGGTCGCTCGACGAGCGAGATTGCGTTCGGACCCGTCTACGGGGCCCTCGAGATGACACAACGCACGGCGTCGCCTACGGTCCCGGGTGGCGGGCTCCCCTCGGTGCTCGAGCTCACGCTCCGCGCGATCGGGTCCGCGGTCACGGTGAACGGGATCTCCACGGCCCCCGCCGGGTTACCGGGATTCTCGGGTCCGCTCACAATCATCGCCGGGGACACGGTCCTCGTGACGATCCAGAGGAGCACGGTCGCGCTCCCCGCCGAGACGATGATCACCGCCGAGGTTGTGGCGGTGGACGCGGACCGGCCCGTGACGATCCTCGGCGCCCCTGCGCGCGCCTACGTGGACCGCCGCCCCGCGGGGTTCGTCGTCGACGGGGTCTTCGACGACTGGGCAGCGGTCTCGCTCACGGACGACTCCGACGGCACCGCGGTGTCCAACCCGAACGTGAACGTACTCCAGTTCGCGGCGGAATCGCAGAACGGGGCCGCGCTCACCTACGCGATCATGGAGGGGCAGGCGCTCGGCGGCGGCGACGAGGCATGGCCCCGGAGCCGGCCGCAGCAAGGTCCGCCCTCCCAACCGGGACCCCCCGGCGGCCCGCCGGGCCCGCGGCGGGGCGAGGACGTCGTCCGCGTGTACTACGACACGAATGCGACGGCGGCGGGAACCCCGATCGGTTCGATCGTTGCGGACGCCCTCCTGGAAATCCGCGGCCGCCACGGACGTGTGCTTCAGACTCGCGCGTACGAATGGCGGAGCCCCGGCGGGTGGCAGCCACAAGGAACCGGGACAGCCGCCGCGGGAGGGAGCGAATGGGAGGCCTCGTTCGAACTCCCCGGCATCGATCTCCGCGGCGCGGACTTCGTGATCACGACGACGGACTGGCGGAGCACGCGCGACATAACGCAAGCCGGCGGCGTCCGCGGGACGCGCTCCGGAGCGGGAGGGGTCACATTCATCGGGGCGTACGACGCGTTCCTGCCGCTGAGCGGGGACGACTGGATCCGGTTCGGCCGCGACGACGGGCCTTGGGTGGCATGGCAACTGCCGGATTGGTGGGCGGTCGATGGCGCGGGCGAAACGCTCCTGGCGACACCGCGGACAACGGAAATCAAGGTCGAGGGATACACCGCCACGTACGGGGACGCGTTCGACGGATTGGCGGCGGACGTGCGGTACGAGGCGACCTCCGTCGCCCTGAAGGAGACGATCGTGCTCGACGTTCCGCCGCCTTCGGCCGCGAGTACCGTCCTTATCGAGTTCCCGATCCAACGTGCGGAAGGACTGATGCTGTACGCGACCGGCGAAGACACACCGCTTGGATTCCGCGTCCAAGGCGACCTGCGATACACGGATGGCCGCGGTCGGTCCCTCATGCTGGCGACTCCATGGGCCGAAGACTCTCGAGGAGTTCGCACCGACCTTGCGTACCTGCTCCGGACCGACCGTGTGGCGCTTGAGGTCCCGGCATCTTGGCTCGCGGCCGCGGCGTACCCCATCTCGATCGATCCCACGGTCACATACCAGCTCGAGAACGACAACTCGGGTTCGAACGACCCGGGCGAGCAGTTCGGGTACTCCGTGGCGGTGGGCGACTTCAACGGGGACGGGAACGCGGACGCGCTCGTCGGAGCGCCGAACAACAACAAGAACGGGAACATTCACGGGTATGCGTACGTCTTCTACGGGCCGTTCAGCGCGGCAGATTCCTCACCCGACGTCGAGATCGACGGGGTCACGAACAACGCCCGCTTCGGCTACTCGGTCGCGGCGGGGAAGTTCAACAACGACAACTACTGGGACCTCTTGATCTCCCGGCTCGCGACCGCGTCGTTCCCGGGGAATGTGGAAATCTACTTTGGCGGCTCGGGCGGACCTGACACCACCGCGGACGTCACGTTCTCCTATCCCGCGAGCCCGGTCTTCTTCGGGTGGTGGGTCGCTGCGGGAAACCTCGACGACGCGAACTACGATGACGTTCTAATCGGGGAACCGGGTCGCGACAACGACGGCGGTTCGGCGACGCAGGATGGCGTCGTGCACGTCTACATGAGCCCTTTCAGCTCGACGGAGTCGTCGTCGGACTACACGCTCCTCCCGAGCACGAATGCGAATGGTCGGTTCGGCAGGGCAATCGCCGTCGGAAAGATCGACTCGGACGCCTATCCCGACGTGGTCGTGGGCGAGCCCCTCGAGGCGAACGGCGGACGCGTGCACTTCTTCCAGGGGAGCCACTTCACGTCCGGATCCGGGAACGTCTCCCCCGACGCGACCCTCAGCGCCCAGGCGAGCGGGGAGCAGTTCGGCGCTGCGCTGTCCGTAGGCACATTGGATGGGGACTCCTACGCGGACGTCCTCGTGGGCGCGCCGCAGAAGAACAGCGGCGCAGGCGCGGCATACATTTTCCTGGCGAATTCGGGGGGCGGCTTGACGACTGGGGCCTCGCCGGATGTCACGATCCCCAACCAAACGTCGGGCGAGAACTTCGGGACCTCCGTGCTCGTCGCCGATTTCGACGACGACGGCACGAACGGCGCCCTCGTCGGAGCCCCGGTCTCCGATACGGGCGGCACGGACCGCGGCGCCGCCTACTGGTTCGACGCCCCGACCTCGGATCAGACGGTGGACGAGACGATCAACGGCGGACAGGATGGCGAGTTCCTCGGGCAGTCCCTCGCCGCGGGTCGATTCGGTTCCGATACGCGAACGATCGCGCTGATCGGGGCGTACCTCTGGGACGACGGATCGCCCAGTGACAACAGCGGCCGCGTCCTCGTCGCGGCGGTCCCAGAACCCGGAGTCGTCCTGGCGGCTGTCGCCGTCTTCGTCGGCCTCGGCGCGCGCTCACTCCAACGACGACGCCTGGTCCGCGAGCGTTGAGAACTTCGTCTCGAGCCCGGAGAGTGCCTCGAGGAGCGCGGTCTTCGCGTCCATCGACCCGTCCGTCTCGAAGTGGAACAGGATCTTCGTGGGGTCCCCGTGTACGTCGAACGCGCCCTCCCACCCGTTCTCGCTCGCCGCCTCGACGCACTGCATGCAGAGGATGCACTTCTCCTCCGGGTCGACGACGACCTTCCCGTCCTTCCGATGGATGATGTTCACCGGGCAGACGTCGAGCGGGTACTTCTCCGGGTCCATCTTCTTGTTGTCGACCTTCACGACAGGTTTGTACTTGTACCCGACCGCCTGCGTGACTTGCCACTTCGCGTGCTCCCGACCGAACCCGAGCTGCGCGGTCGCGTACACGAGGAGCGCCTGGCCCTCCCCGAGCTTCACGATCGGAATGTCCTGGTCCACGGGCTTCAGCTTCGCGTCCCCGATCGGCTCGAGGTCGCGGGAGTACACCATCGCGGGCCCTCGCTTGTTCAGGGAGTAGATGACCGTGCAGTTCGGGCAGCCCTCGCCGCCACAGGAGGGGCACGTCGCCCGGGGCACGAATATCTTCGGGTCCGTCGGGAGCGGGACGAGGCCGAGTCGGTGCGCGACCATCTCGTCGAAGAGCGGCGCGGTCGACTCGTACTCCTTCCCGTCCTCCCCGCGGATCGGCCCGAGGTGGAACTCGACGTCCTCGATCGCGAGCTTCGGGAGGTCCGCGATCAGCGTCCGGCGGAGCGCGTTCGCGAACGCGGGCTCCACGTCCTCCAGGAGGAACTCGGCGCCCCGTGGCTCCATCCGGTCCACCCGGAGCTTCACATCACACCCTCCGTCCCCGCCGACCGCCCTTCGGCTTCGTCCCGTCGTGCGGGACCGGGGTCACGTCCTCGATCCGGCCGATCGTGAGGCCCGCCCTCGCGAGCGCGCGGATCGCCGCCTGCGCCCCGGGACCTGGGGACGCGGATCGGTTCCCGCCGGGGGCGCGGACCCGGACGTGGATCGAATCGATCCCCTTCTCCTTCGCGGCGTCCGCCACTTTTTCCGCGGCCTTCATCGCCGCATACGGGGAGGCCTCGTCCTTCGCGGCCTTCACGACCATGCCGCCAGTCGCCTTCGTGATCGTCTCGCTCCCCGTGATGTCCGTGACCGTGATGATGATGTTGTTGTACGACGCGTAGATGTGCGCGATCCCCCAGCGTGCCATCACTCCTCGCCTCCCTCGCCGGCCTGCGGCCCGGGTTCCTCGCCGCCCTCAACCGTGACCTGCTGCACGCTCGGCCGCGCGGGGTGCAGGTCGTTCGCGATCGGGCTCCGCGGGTCGTACACGATCCCCTCCTCTTCCGTGCGGGACACGAGATGCCCGGGCGCGCGGACGGCGCGGCCGAGGACCGCCATGTGCCCGTGCACGATGAACTGCCGCGCCTGGCGGGGGTTGAACGCGAGCCCCTTCACGTAGACCATCGTCTGCAGGCGCCGGGAGAGCACCGCCTCGACGTCGAGCGCGAGGACGTCGTCGAGCGTGGCCCCTTCGACGGGCAGCAGGCCGAGTCGCCCGAGGCGCGCGAGGAGTTCGTCCCGCTCCTTGACCGCCTGCGGGTTCCCGTACCGGACGAGCGCCTGAAGCTCGCGGGCCCGACCGCGGGTGCGGGACAGGAGCGACTGCGCCCGCCACAGCTCCTTCTTGTTCTTCAACCCGTACTTGCTCAGGAGCTCGTTCTCCGACTTGATCCGCTCGCCCTCCCACGGGTGGGACGGGCGGTCGTACTTCTTGCGCGGGAACTTCGGGTCGCCCAAGCCGTCACTCCTTCTTCTCTTCCTTCTTCTCAGGTTCCTTCTTCTCTTCCTTCTTGCCGCCCTCTTCCTCCTTCTTGGCGGCTTGGGCGGCCTGGATCGCCGTCTTCTTGATCACGCCGACCGTGAGGCCCGTGCGCCCGTTCGACCGGGTCCGCTGCCCGCGGACCTTCTGGCCCTGCTCGTGGCGGATGCCCCGGTAGCACCGGATCATCTTCATCCGGTTGATGTCGTCGCGGCGGCGCAGGTCGACGTCCGACCCGAAGAGGTGGGAGTCCGCGCCCGTGTCCGGGTCGTTCGGGCGGTTCACGATCCACGGCGGCACCTTCTCGTGCAGGGAGGCGAGGACCTTCTCCATCTCCTCCGTCTTCTCCTCCGAGAGGTTCCCCATCCGCTCCGAGCGGCGGACGCCCGACAGGTCCGCGACGAGCTCCGCGATCCGCGGGCCGACCCCCCGGACCTTCTGGAGGGCGTACACGACGGTGCGCGCGCCCTCGAGGTCCGTGTTCGCGAACCGCACGATGTAGCGGAAGTCCTCGTGCGCGTCCGGCGGGCGCGTCATCCCGGCGGCCGGCTTCGCTGGCGCGGGCGGTGCGCCCGCGGGCGATGGTGTCGGTGGAGTCCCTTCGGGCATGGAAAATCCCGGGCGGGTTCTCTCACAAAAGGCAGGGTCTATATGAAGTTACGCGTGGCGTCTCCCGCGGGGCGCCGCCGGGAGCGGAGGACGCGGTATCCGGACCCGCGCGCGACCGTCTCGCACGCTCCGAAGACCGCCGCCATTCGTGCCTCGAGGGAACGCGCGCCCTGCTTCGTCCGCGCGACGATCCACAACGCGCCGCCGGGTCGGAGGCGCTGCGGTGCCTCGTCGACGATCCGGAACACGACCGCCTTTCCCGCTCGGATCGGAGGGTTGCACACGATCGCGTCGAACGCCTCCCCCGCCACGGGCTCGTAGAACGCACCGAGGCGGACGTCCGCGTGCGGGACGTGGTTCTCGCGGAGGTTCCGCGCCGCCAGGTCCACCGCGCGCTCGTTCACGTCCGTCATCACGACGCGGCCGTTCGGGGCGAGGGTCGCCGCCACGATCCCGAGGACGCCGTACCCACAGCCGAGGTCGAGGACGTGCGCGTCCGGGGCGAGGACGAGGGACGCCGCGAGGAGCTCCGTGCCGCGGTCGATCGCGCCCCGCGAGAAGACGCCCGCGTCGCTGTGGAAGACGAACGACCGACCCTGAATCGTCGCGCGGAGCACCTCCTCGCGGTGGCGAGCCCTGGGCCTGCGGGAGAAGTAATGGTCGGGCACCGCGGCTGCCACGCGCCTCGGCGGCTATAATCCTACCGAGCGATCTCGGGTCCGTCCCGGACCCGGCCGTTCAACGCCGGTTTCAGGAGGAGCGCGGCGATCCGCAGGTCCTCCGTGGCGGCCGCGTAGTCGGAGTTCACGAACTTCTGCTCCGCCTTCGCGACCATCTCCTTCACGTCGTTCACGAGCTCGAGCCCGAGCTCGTGGAGGTTCGCGACGTGCGCCCTCGTCTCGTCGAGCCACCGCCGGAGGTCCTCGCGCATCTCCCGCTGGCGGCGGATCGCGAGGTGGACGTCGTCGCAGCACGCTTGGGCGAGCGCGAGGTTCCCCGCGCGGGCCGCGGCCTTCGCGCGGGCGAGGACGCCCTCCGCCTCTGCGGTCGGGAGCCCCTCGGACCGCAGGGCCTCGATCGCCTTGGTGGCCTGCGTGAAGGAGTCGAGGAGCTGGCGGTACGACGTCCCGAGCTGGACCGCCTCCTGCGCGGCCTCGTTGAACACCTCGATCGCCGCCACGAGCTTCCCCTTCGCGACGAGGGTCCGTCCCATCTCGAGGGACCGCGCGATCGGGCCCACGGGCACGCCGATCCCCTTCAGGCCGGCGAGGACCTTTTCCACGGACACCATCGTCTCCTGCGCGCGGCGCCGCTGGTCGACGACGCCGAGGGCGAGTTTCTCCGCGACCGCCGCGTCCGTCGCCGCGAGCTCGAAGTACCCGCGCGTGAGCTCCCCCTGCGCCTTCTCCAGGAGCTGCCCCGCCTCGCGGAGGGCCTCCGCGGGCTGGATGAGCCCCTCCGACGCGCCCGCCACCGCGAGCTCCGCGGCGAAGATCGCGTCGCCGGCCCGGTCGTGCAGGGCCTGGCGCCCCTCCGCCC
>Ga0209341_10003947_pt1 | contig 13749 bp, 9 predicted proteins | sample RifCSP13_2_FD_184020 | JGI IMG/M metagenome (GOLD analysis project Ga0209341, IMG submission 184020) | Soil microbial communities from Rifle, Colorado - Rifle CSP2_sed 13_2 (SPAdes) (version 2) | ecosystem: Environmental > Terrestrial > Deep subsurface > Rock core/Sediment | place: Rifle...
CCATCGGGTCGATAGTCCTCCCCATGCCTGAAAAAACTCATGGTCGCCCCGGCGGAATTTTCATTCGCAGCCACGCTCTGCTCGAACTCTTCCGGCGATTTGTAGCCTAGCGCCGAGTGCAAGCGGCAACGATTGTAATACTGTTCAATGAAGGCCTCGATGTTCGTGCGCAGGTGCTCGAGATCTCGATAATCGTTGGCCTAGATCTCTTCCCGCTTGAGCGTTTTCATAAAGCTCTCGCAACTCGCGTTGTCATAAGGAATTGGCCGGTCGGCTCATGCTCGAAATTATCTGGTGCCGTTGCAACACCTCCACGTATTAGTTGGAAGCGTACTGGATGCCGCGATCAGATTGCCACTCTTTTAGCCCCTTTCTTTGCGGCGAGTCTGACAAATTTTTCTGTCTCATTCTAGAATTAGGACAGCTTGAGACGCTTAGCCGACCTTGAATGCTGTGCCTGGACAAAGAAAAAGAGAAACATTAATCCTAAAGATCGCCATTCAAATTCAAGCTGAGGCAGTGCGGGTTGTTCAGCACTGAGTCAATCCTCCATGCAAAAGTGGTGCTGTTCTACCCTTGGTCTCCATGATGCAGAGCCTGGATTCTACCGACCCAGTCTGGGATCGAACCTAAAGGGTTGGCGGTCTACGATGCGCAGTTCGCCTGAGCGAGGGTGAGTCGGATTCAGTAGTACGTTCATGCTTTTGGGTAACACAGCGCTGGGTACCACGAGGGCAAGAGTACGTTTCGAGATAAGCCACTGTCCTCCAACAGCTCGCGTGTCGCCCAGATTTCTTTGCCACGCTTTTTTGAGAGTACTGATATCTAGATATTCAATTGCAGCATCGGGCACTGCGATCTCAAAGACGTGATAGTCACTTGGAAGTTGCCCAGTCACATGGACCAGACACTCGGCCAGACAGAGAGCAATCGATTCGGATGTGTAAACAAGCGGTCGGCCGGGAGAGTTCCAGCGTCCACCGGCCCGGCCCGCTCCGTCACCTCCCAGAGGTTCGTGGCGCCTGCTCGCGAGCCGCCACACATGCATTACTCGTAGACTCCATGCTCAATACGCAGAAGCACGTTCTCAACGACCTTGGCACCGCTTCCGGTACGCACTAGACGCAGGGGAATCTCATTTCCAAGCGCAGGATTGGGAGTCAGTAACCAGTCACGCGCGATCTGGGGATCGCCGAAGATGCGCTGGGCAAAGGCAACGATGGCTGCCGTACGGGCGATACGATCCGACTGTTCGACCGTGAGTTTCCGGAGTCCCTGCAGGCTTGTTAGGGTTCTGCGGGGAATTACTTCGGTTAGGTCCATATCCGAAAGATGACCATACCGTTTTAGTTTCGCGATAACAGTGCACGGCAGTCCTTGCTCGACGCGTCTGGCAAATGCGACGCCCGAATTAACTTTTTTACCCAGGACAGCAACGCCCCCCAGCGCTTTTACAGTTTCGTTCCACTCCATTAGAACCCCCTTATTAGCAAGAGAAACACGATGGCAAATCTGCCTATATTTTAGGGCAATGTTGCCAGGACATCAAACTGGCGTCGGGCCTCGACTTTTTGCAAGGCACCCTTGAAAAAATCTACTTGCAGGGTCTTGTCGGCTAGCGCTCGCTTGAGCTTGCTGTTCTCTCTGCGCAGCCTCATTTCACGCTGACTTGGGGTGTTCGGATCGTCGCTGACTACCATCTGCTCGCGCCAGTAATAGACTAATCTCGGAGAAACCTGACGGCGTACACCTGGCAGAAACCGTGCTCTTTTCTCAAATGGTTATTGACGGGACTTCCCTCAATGATGAACAATCACGAGAAAAGTCACTTCCCAGTCTGACATCGAGCCACTTGCGCACTCTTTATGATTAGAAGATCAAATGAGTTCGAGTCAGAATCGTTCGATTCACCCTATTTTCATCCACGCTTATTGAACCCCCCTGCAAGATGCAAAGCCCCCAACCTGCACCGTCAACACAACAAGTCCATGAAGAACTGGTTCTGCGTCTTTATGACCAATTGCTTCTGTGGGCACTTCCATTGACCGGTAACAATCGTGAGCAGGCTGAGGATCTTGTCCATGATGTCCTCGTGCAGTTCGAGCTGAGTTGCGACCCACAGTCGATCTGGAATCTTGATGGCTACCTCTTTACCATGCTGAAGAACCTCCGCCTCGCACGCATGCGTCGCGCTGCCCAAGCCCACAGCGTCGACCTCTCAATCCTCGATTACGAATCAGCCGAACTCGGACTTGTCAATCACGGCGACGTGCGCCTGCGACTTCAGGTGCAAGACGAACTGCGACGAGTTTGCCAGTACGCATGCTTGCGCCGGGAAACTTCCAAGGCCGGCAGCGTTCTCATCTTGAGGTTCTTTCATGGGTACTATCCTTCTGAGATAGCAAGAATCTTGCAGATGTCCCGTCATGCGGTAGACGAACAGTTGCGACTTGCCCGTGCTGAGGCGCGCCTTTTCCTCGACGATCCGAACCGCCTCCAATTCCTGTCCGGCTTTGAGTTCGACCGCGCAAAGCGTCCGCACTTGCGTAGTGCGCTGAAAACCTCAGACATTCTTCTCGATCTGCGGGATTCGATCTTTACGACGTGTCGAGGGGAATGTCTCTCAACTGCGCAGCTAAAATCGATCTATGAGAAGGACAACGGGGAAATGCGTGAGACTTCAAGGTCGGCCCACGTGGTTAGTTGCCCCACATGTCTGCAGGAGGTCAATAGGGTTCTGGGCTTGCCTGCTCTAGAAGATCGCTATCCGACAGACCTTCTCGAGCCAGAGAAAACCGATCGAAGTGACAAGGGTGGGCCGTCGATTCCGAAACATGGGGGCGGGTCAGTGGGCGGAACAACGTCACGCTCCGCAATCAAGCGCCATCGTCGTGAGATGAAGAAGGTTCGCGAGCACCGGCCGCAGGAGCTGCGGATAGCTGTGAACGGTTTCATCCTCGGCTCTCAGCGCGTTGGGCTTGAACTTAATGAGCAGACGCTAAGTATTAAAGGTGAAGAGAAGATTGGCTTTATTGAGGTTTTGAGCGAGCAAGGCGTCCGGCTGCTTTTCCTAAATGTTGACGCGCCACCGGACGGGGAGGTTGAACACAAAGCCTGGGTTGGTTTGAGTGAAGGAAGGGAACTGGAGCTTAGTTTGAACTTTAGTGGACCATGGCCCACCGTCAATGTTATCTATTCAGACCCAACAGCCGCACCGTTGTCGAACGCAATTATTCAGACCACCCCTCGGCATAGTGAAGAGAGTCAAATATCCAAAGTAAAGATTGACGCGCACAATTCAGAATCCACAGTTCACAGTTTGCTGGAGAAGGCTTCCAAAATTTCTGGGAACCTCAGCGCTTGGATAGCTCGCTTGGTTCGCCCGGGAAGAAACCTGGGTGTTTGGAACCCGGATTTGCGACGCTTAGCACTATCGGGAGCAGCAATTGCAGTGATTGCGCTCATCGGGGTTGCTGTACATTGGGTGGTCACCCTACGTAGCCCCGTACCGGCAGTAAAGCCGACTGCTGCTGAGTTGCTTGCCAGATCAGCCATAGCAGATGGCGCCCTGATCGCAGGAGGTGATCAGGTTGTACATCGTTCTATCGCTTTCGAGGCGCGCGAGGTCCGAGGGAGCCGGTCAACGGGTCAGCTCGGAAGTTCGTCGAGTGATGGCCTGTTGATTGCCCGACGTCGTATCGACATCTGGCAAAGTGGCGAAAAAGGCGTCGCCGCGCGACGGATTTACGATGAGCGTAATCACTTGATTGCCGGTCACTGGGCCACCGGCGATGGAAGGCGGACCATTTATCACCACCAGCGAGAACCGCGGCCTGAGATCGAAACTGACAAATCAATCGACTTGTTGCTTGCAGAAGAAAGGGTCTGGCAACTGGACGTTTCTGCTGAAGAGTTTTCTGCATTGATTGCAGGTAATGACCGGGCGCATGTTGAAGAGCGAGGGAATGTTTACGTGATCAGGTATGAAGCGCTAAGCGCAGCAGAGCCAGCTTCTGCTGCCTCATCAAAGGCGGCAACTACTCTAATAGGGGCCACGTTGGATCTAGGCAGAGCCGATCTCCATGCCACGCAACTCATTCTGTTGGTGCGGAAAGGCGAACCTGGTTCACAGTCTGTCCCTGGACAATTACTTGAGTATACCTTTACCGAAATGAGCTTCGAACGACATCCGGCGAGCTCGGTCGCGCCCGGAGCTTTCGAGCCCGAACCGGAATTGACGGCCAAGCATGCTAAATCTATTACTCGTCGTCTTGTTACCCCGCCCCCAGCTATTCCGGCGGCCCCAGTGGTGACCGCCGCACTCGAGATTCGAGTTCTTGATCTGTTAAATCGAATTGGCGCTGACCTGGGACAGGAAGTGATTGTCACTCGAATCCCGGGGGAGGTCCTAAGACTCGAGGCCGTCGTGGATACCGAGCAACGCAAAGGCGAAATCCTGTCCGCACTTGCACCGGTAACCAACAATCTGGCCGTCCAGATGCAAATTGAAACCGCCGCCGAGGCACAGGAGCGCATATTGAAACAGCCTCTAGCTCCTACAGCCGGAGTCATTACAACCGAAACAGTCACGGCCAACACGATTGCAGTGCAGGCTGAAGTACGCCGCTACGTTCTCTCCCGCGGTTTTCCTGAGTATCAGGTGGACACTGAGGTAGGTCGGATTGCGAATCAAGTATTGATGCTTTCGCATCGCGCGATGCTCCACGTCTGGGCTCTCAAGAGTTTGGTGGGAAGGTTTACCTTGCAAGATTTGGAGACATTGGATGCGGAGACCCGTGCAAAGTGGCTCCGCATGGTCCAGTTACACGCGCACGACTTTCAACGTGAAGCCCAGGGACTAAGACGGGATCTCGCATTAATCTTCAATGCGCCGGATGGAGGCGGTTCGCAACGTCCAGGAGAACGTGGGGGCGACGCCCAACTTGCCCAAACCATCAGTCTGCTGATAAGCCAGGCGTCTGCAAATCACGAAATTGTCCAATCTGCATTCACTGTTTCGCCGAGGGGCCATTCACTTTCAGTAATCACCACGCCGCAGTTTTGGCAGTCCTTGGACCTTGCCAACCAACTGGCAGGTCAAATCCAAAACTCAGCATCATCCACCAGGTAAGTGCGCAATTCCGGCATGCACAATGAAGAGCAGCAGGAAGACCGGCACAAAACACCAAAGTTAAATTCATCTTGGAGAGAACGCCATGTCAACGTACTACAGCTTAAAAGTCACCTCCCGTTTCTTACTGCTAGCCCACTGCTTGCTGCTGACTGGCTTTTTACTTTTTACAAATCAGTCATCTCTAATGACAGCGCACGCGCAAAGCACGAGCGCGAGGCTGAGTGGAGAGGTTGTGGATCAGAACGGCGCTGTCGTTCCAGCCGCTGCTGTTATGATTGTGAATCCGAGCACCGGACTCACGCGCGAATCAACTACGAATGACGTGGGGTTCTACACGTTTCCGTCACTAGCCCCTGGTGGTTATACGGTGACCGTCCGGCGTGAAGGCTTCGCTCCGATCGAGATCAGAGAAGTTCTGCTAAATGTAAACGATCAGAAAGTGCTCCAAATTCAGTTGAAGGCAGGTGAGATTACAGAAGCTGTCCAAGTGACAACTGAAGCGCCACTCATCAATCAATCTCCAGCGGTTGGGACGATTGTTGATAGGCAGTTTGTGGAGAACATGCCTCTTAATGGACGTAGCCTACAGACCCTTATCAACCTGGCTCCTGGTGTTGTCACCACGGGAGCAAGTTCACAAAACCCCGGTCAGTTCAGCGTCAATGGCCAGCGCACAAACTCCAATTACTTCACTGTAGATGGCGTGAGCGCTAATTTTGGGACAAATAATTTTGCCGGGTTCAATCCGGCAGTGGCCGGCACCGTCCCCGCCACTAACATTCAAGGAAGCTTCAGCAATCTGGCCTCGGTGGATGCTTTGCAGGAGTTTCAAATCCAAACCTCAACGTTTGCTCCCGAATTTGGGCGTTCACCAGGGGCACAGGTCTCATTGGTAACGCGCTCTGGCGCCGTTCAATTTCATGGCTCGCTCTATGAATACTTCCGCAATGATGTTTTAGATGCCAATGACTGGTTTAATAATCAGAATGGAATAAGCAAGCAGCCGCTCAGGTACAACAATTTTGGAGGCACTTCTAGCGGTCCAATTATCCTGCCCCGCTTTGGCGAAGGTGGCCCAGCACTATGGCGCGATACTGGGACATTCTTTTTCTTCTCTTATGAGGGACAGCGGTTCCTTCTGCCACAGGGGGCTGTGCTTACAGTTGTGCCGTCCATAGCGGCACGAAGTGGGGCCCCGAATGATGTGGCGAGACAGATTCTAAATGCTTTCCCTATACCAAATGGCGGAGCAATCGTTAATGCCGCCGGGAATCTAACCGGCGGAGCAACGTTCACGGCTGCCTACTCGCAGCCATCCAGCGCCGATGCGGTGAGCATTCGCATCGATCACAACATGGGCCAGAAGATCACTCTGTTCGGTCGATATAACTATTCACCCTCGAAATCAGAGTCACGCAATACCCAAGCTCTATCGGCCTTTAACCGGATCGCAACAAAGACAGAAACGCTTACCTTCGGCTCGACACAGGTTTTAGGCTCATCAACGGTTAATGAGATAAGGTTGAACGGAAGCCGTCAGGATGGAACAAGTCGCCAAGTATTTGACGGATTTGGTGGCGGAATAGAGCCGTCCGAGACGGTCATCTTTCCGCCGAACGTACTTGATGGACCGCGGAGGGGCATCATCACACTCAACGGACTATCGCTAGTGTTTGGCAACCCATTCACAAGCTTGAGTGTTGGTACCGATGAACTCTTTCAGCAGCGACAGATCAACGTCGTTGATAACCTGACGTATACTCGCGGAGCTCACCAATTAAGGTTCGGGGCCGACTACCGCTGGCTTTCACCCATCATTGCGCCCGCTGGTTTCGTAAGCAACGCGCAATTCCCCAGTCTTCAAAACATCTACAACAATCTCGCCAGCTCTGTTTTCAGCCTAAGAGGAGTTGGCTATACGCTTCAGTTTCCTACCTATTCCTTTTACGGACAAGATACATGGCGTGTTACCCCACGTATGACGGTGACTTTTGGCAGCCGCTGGGAAGTGAATCCAGCTCCGACAGCTCGCGGTGAGAGGCACATTCTTACAGTTAAAGAGGTGCGCGACCTCAACGCAGTGGATTTCTCCTATCTTGAGTTGGCGCCGCTGGGGACGCCGCAATATCCAACGAGCTACACAAACTTCGCGCCACGCTTCGGAATGGCATATCAGCTAGTGCAGACTCCGGGACGAGAACTGATGTTGCGTGGCGGGGTAGGACTGTTTTATGACACAGGACAAAATGGTTTCGGTGCTGTCGGTTTCCCCTACTCTTCCAGTAGGTCAACACCCAATGTCCTTCTTCCGCTGCCGGAGTCTGTTGCGATATTTCCAGCGCCCAACTTCGCATTAAGTCCGACCAACAGAGCGAGCGTGACGGTAGCCGACCCAAGTTTTCGTCTGCCGCGTGTTTACCAATGGAACGTGACAATGGAGCAGTCCCTTGGCAACAATCAAACCGTTTCAGCAGCCTATGTTGCAGCCGTGGGCCGAGGATTGCTCAGAACCACCACGTTTTCATTTCTAGTAGCGCAAGATCCGGCCAATCCCACCAGGCCATTCAGCCCTAACTTTTCGTCGCTTACGGTGCGTGGAAACGGTTCGACTTCTGACTACCACGCGTTGCAAATTCAATTCAACAGGCGTCTCTCGCGGGGGTTACAAGCACTTGCCTCGTATACGTGGTCGCATGCCATCGACAGCGGGTCAGCCGACCTCGATCGGACGGTGCCTGGCAGCGTAGTTAACACCACCGTGGATCGCGGCAGTTCGGATTTCGACGTGCGGCATTCTTTCAGTGGGGCTTTCACGTACAACATCCCAGCGCCCACGTGGGGTGGAGTTGGTAGCGCGCTGCTGCGCAATTGGTCGCTTAATAGCGTCTTCTTTGTTCGCAGCGCATTACCATTCAACTTGATAGCCGACGAACAGCAAAGCACGACTTTGTTCCGCGTGAGTTTTGCACGCCGTCCCAATCTCGTTTCTGGCGCTTCACCGTTTATCGTTGACGACGCCGCGCCAGGCGGCAAACGGATAAACCCGGCGGCTTTTTCTTTTCCGGCAGCCGGTGACGCGCAAGGGTCGTTAGGGCGCAATGTGTTGCGTGGTTTCGGTGCCTGGCAGGCCGACGTAGGCCTGCATCGTCAGTTTCACTTGGCCGAGCGGGCTAGTATCCAGTTCCGCGTTGAATTTTTTAATGTGTTTAACCACCCGAACTTTGCCAATCCAGGCGCCCCCTTTGGTGTCAATCTGGCGTTTGCCAGTGCCACACCCGGCGCTATTGCCATCGACAACCCCCGTTATCGTTCTATGCGAATGCTTGGAAGGGGGTTAGGAGGTGGCGGTAACAGCGGTGGCTTCAATCCAATCTTTCAGGTTGGGGGACCACGCTCAATCCAGTTTGCCCTGCGATTTCAGTTCTAAGTAAGGCTATAACTTTTCGGGAGCTGTGTCAGAGACCACAACTGCGGGCGGGATTTCTAACGGCTGCGTTTTGCCTTGAAGATGGGCCGCTGCAGATTTCGAGAACAGATCCTTTGATGATTTGGTGGAGATTACATGAAGCATTGTGGAGTGATCAGTATCGCTTTTATCCGAGTGTTAATCATGGCATTAAGCATCCCGCTGACGCCCTTAGCGCAGACCCAGTCGTCAACTGCGTCGGCCCCAAAACCCGCTCGTCCCGAGGACGAAATCGTCCATCAGCTGCGGACGGCGCGGAACAATCCATCGCAGTACGTTGAACTCATTGTCAGACTGGTCAAGGAATTTCCTGAAACCCCTCACGCTGAGAGTGCAGGATTTTCCTTTTCGTCGGCGCTCAAGAGACAGGCCCGGACTGACAATGGCCCGGTGAAGATGCGCGAGCTCGCGAAACGTTTTATCGAAGGTACGGCGTCGGCGCCAGCAGTGTTACAGGTGCATACGAATGGATCAGCATAAGAGCGATGCTCGACAATTGATCTCACAGAGGAGGCGATCACGCTTGGGCGCCGAACTGTCGCTGTTCTGAATGAGAAGGAATATCTCGCGTTTTCACGAAAGCAGTACGACCGCGATATCGAGAGGGCTGTAAAGGCGAACCCGAGCTACAAGCCAAGACCGTTTGGCGAAGCAATGGCGATTGACCTGTTTAGACGAAAAAAGGCTGAGTACTACAGTCAGCTTGGACGTGCGTACCTCAAGCTTGATGATCTTGTGCGCGCTGAAGAAGCTTACAGGCAGGCTTACGAAATCGGGCAAGACGCTCCTGCCGCTGCAGGGATCGCGACGATTTTGGAAAGGCGCGGTAAAGATAAGGAGGCCCTCGAGTATCTGACGCACGCTGTCTTAACGGGCAAGTTGGATAAAGCCGGCATCGAGCATTTTTATAAGCATTACCGGATGATACATGGGGGTAGTCTGGATGGTGTCGAAGAGTATCTCGACCTTCGTTACCGACAGACTTACCGTAATCCGGTTAAGGGTGAAAAATATATTCCGACATCCAGTCGCACAGATCGGATTGTCCTGGCTGAATTCTTCACTGGGGCGGGCTGCATTCCATGTATTCCTTTTGATTATTCATTTGAGACGGCGCTAACCGATTACTCACGACGGGAATTCGTCCTGCTTGCCTACCACTGGCACGCGCCAAGTTTGGATCCTTTGGGTAACCGGTCGAGTGACGCGCGGGTAAAATATTACGAGGTTAATGGCGCTCCGTCGGTTTTTTTGGATGGACAGAAGTTCACTGTTGAGAGCGGTGGTGACGAAAGGCTCAAGAGTGAAGCCGAAAAAAAGGCGACAACCGTTTATTCGGCAGTCACTTCAGCTGTCAAGAGGAGTCTTGAAGCTCCATCGGGCGCGCAATTAACACTTAACGCCGAGCAGATGGAAAAGGGTGTAAAGACCGTAGTTACAGTCGCCAATCTCAAAGAAGCCGGGCCCGACGTCATCGCGCACGTCGCGCTTGTAGAAGAAGAGGTTTACTACAGTGGTGAGAATGGGCTTCGTTTTCATCCCATGGTTGTGCGTAGCCTTGCGCGGGTGGCGGGTGCAGACGGTTACGGCTTTCCGGTCAATGCGGCTCAGGCAAATCGGTTTGAATATGTTTTTGATGTCGAGGACATCATCGCGCAGAATCTGCGATATTACGACGAATGGCCCGTGGAGCGGAATAAAGAGGTAAATGACCGTGTTGGCGGCGATTCTGAATTTGACGTCGGCCGATTCAAGGAACAGAGGCATCTCATTAATCGGAGTCATCTTTCTATCGTAGCGTTCCTCCAGGACAATAAGTCCAAGAAGATCCTCCAATCGGCATTTCTTCAGCTGAAGGCAGAAAATTAAGCGAAACCACGTTGCCGGAGTAAAAGGAATGGTAAAGATGTTCTTTATGATCAGAGTTCAACGTGTTTGGCTGGCGACAACACTGACTTTAGCTTTTCTCGTTTGCGGGGGTTACAGCGCACTCTCCCAGGAGAACTCAGGGCCTATCCGGTGGGCCATCAAAACCGAAACTGGAACAATTGAGATCAGGGCAGGAGGCACGTTCTTCGCGCAACTGGTAGCTTCTATTGATGACGGCTGGTACCTTTATTCGCCTGAGCAGTCGCCGGGCGGACCTTTGCCCACCCGAATCAGCCTCGTCAAAGGTCAGCCTTTCAAACTCGCCGGTGAGATCGAAACCTCACTGCCGCGGACCTCATTTGACACCAACTTCAATATGGAGACGCAAGTATTTGAGGGTGAAGCCGTCTTTAAACTACCCGTCGCCGTTTTGGACAATACCGAGGAAGGCGGCGCGTACACACTTTCAGTAGCGGTTACCTTTCAATCATGTAATGAAACCACATGTCTCCCGCCCAGGACCGTCAGCTTAACAGCAGATGTGCGCGTCTTCGCAGCGGCTAGGGCAGTACCTCGGCAGTCGGTAATTGGTGCTGAAGCACCCAACAGGGGCGTCCAGCTGGGCAGTGGTTTGCCTAGTGTTTTAAGTGAGGGCATGGAGGTGCCGGAATTTTCATTTACTGATTTTGAGGGCCGCGAGCGCCGACTATCGGAGTTCCGCGGGAAGTATTTGCTTATCGACTTCTGGGCAACGTGGTGTAAGCCGTGCATTGCCGAGATTCCGTATCTAAAGAAGTTGTATAACAAATACCGCTCGCACGGTTTTGAGATCCTCGGAATGGACTCTGAGACGCTCGGGCAAGGCAATTCGGAAGTTGACCCTCAGTTTGTTAAGGATACTGATGAACGTGCCAGGCAAATCATCAGAACGCACCGGATCCTGTGGATACAGGCGACGGCAGAGACAGCAGTTCCATTGGCGGACGGCGTGTTTGGAGTGCAAAGCTTGCCGTGGAAAATTCTGCTTGATCGCGAGGGCAAAATAGTAACGCGGGTTAAAGATGGCAAAGAACTGGATGAGATGCTGACACGGTTACTAAGTAATAAGTGAGCGGAGGATTAATAGTGGCGATAAAAGGCGTTAACAAGCTGAGGTTACAAGCGCTCACGCTGTTGATCTGTGTATTGTGTTTTGGGCGCCTTCCGGTGGTTTACGCCCAGGCCCCGGCCCAAAGTGCTTCAACGACGCAATCCGACGATCCGATCCAGCGCATTAGGGATGAAGGGCTGAACCGCTCGCGGGTGATGGAAATCGCGTGGAGCATTACTGACCTTATCGGCCCGCGGCTGACCGGCTCACCGGGAATGAAGCGCGCGCGTGAATGGGCAAGCGCTCGTTTAACCAAGTGGGGATTGCATGATGTTCACTTTGAATCGTGGGGACCGTTTGGGCGTGGGTGGTCAGTGAAGAGATTTTCCGCCGAGCTGGTCGCGCCACAAGTTTTTCAAGTTATGGCGCTGCCGAAAGCCTGGTCGCCGAGCACAAATGGCGTCGTTACTGGTAACGTCGTTTACCTGGATGCGGACGATGTGGCCAGTCTTGAAAGGTATCGTGGCAAGTTAAAAGGCGCAATTGTGTTATTTACAACTCCCCGTGACTTGAAGCCTCATTTCGAGCCCTTGGCATCACGACGCGATGAAAAGGAGTTGCTTGCACTTGCAAACAGGGCGGAGCCGGAGTTGGAGCAGGCATTTCTAGAAGCTACCCGGAGAAGACAGGCGCAGCAACAGCCATCACCAGAATTGGCGGCACGAATTAGGGTGGCCAGGGCGCAGCAGTTTTATCCCAAGAAGATACAATTCTTAATTGATGAAGGCGCTGCCGCTGCACTCGAGGTCAGTCGGGCCGGCGACGGTGGAACAATTTTCACTGAGCAAGCAATTGTTCCCGTACCGCTCGATTCGAAGGATGACGGCCTAGCCAGACGAAACCAGTCAAACCTGTGGGATAAAAAACCGCCGGTGAATCTTCCCCAGATCACCGTTGCGGCCGAGCACTACAATCGCATCGTGCGCATGTTGCAACGCGGGGAAGAACTCAGGATGACACTTGATCTCGCAGTAGAATTTCATGACAAAGATTTGCTGGGTTACAACACGGTTGCAGAAATTCCTGGAACAGATCTGAAGGACGAGGTGGTGATGTTAGGGGCGCATTTCGATTCCTGGCATACCGGCACAGGGGCGACAGACAACGCGGCTGGATGTGCCGTCATGATGGAAGCGGTACGTATCCTGAAAGCACTGGACCTCAAGCCCCGACGTACTATTCGTCTGGCGCTTTGGGAGGGCGAAGAGCAGGGTTTGCTCGGGTCAACGGCATATGTGAAAGAGCACTTCGGTTTCCTGGGCGACGGCACATACAACTCCTTAAGTGAATCCTCCTTCCTTCAAGCTGAAGCACGCAGGCGCGGCGAGCAGTTGAAGCTAACCACAAGGCCGGCTTACGAAAAGATTTCCTCCTATTACAACCTGGACAACGGCGCTGGACGGATAAGAGGTATTGGCACCAATGGAAACGAGGAGTTGCGGCCGATTTTTCGCAGATGGCTGATGCCGTTTGCCGATCTCGGCGCTTCCACTGTCTCAGCGGCAGGTTCCGGAGGGACGGACCATGTGTCCTTCTATCAAATAGGCATCCCAGGTTTTCAGTTTATTCAGGATTGGATTGAATATTTTACTCGCACGCACCACTCGAATATGGACGTCTTTGACCGGCTACAGGAGGAGGATTTAAAACAGTCGGCGGTTATTGTCGCGGCCTTTGTTTACAATACGGCGATGTTAGAAGAAAGGCTGCCACGCCGGCCACTCAAATAACCTGTGAGATCGTGGACTGAAAAAACTCATGGTCGCGCCGGCGGAATTTTCATTCGCAGCCACGCTCTGCTCGAACTCTTTCCGGCGATTTGTAGCCTAGCGCCGAGTGCAAGCGGCAACGATTGTAATACTGTTCAATGAATGCCTCGATGTTCGTGCGCAGGTGCTCGAGATCTCGATAATCGTTGGCGTAGATCTCTTCCCGCTTGAGCGTCTTCATGAAGCTCTCGCAACTGGCGTTGGGCTATTTTGAGCGGCTCAAATCTCGAGACGGGAACGTTCTATACGAAAGCCGTTGAGGTTTCCCAGAGCGCCAAGCGACAACGTTTCGGTCGTGAAGAACTGTCGCGCGACACTCTGTATCTCTTCGGGAGTTACCAACTCGATACGGCGAATGACC
>Ga0209341_10003949_pt1 | contig 13746 bp, 18 predicted proteins | sample RifCSP13_2_FD_184020 | JGI IMG/M metagenome (GOLD analysis project Ga0209341, IMG submission 184020) | Soil microbial communities from Rifle, Colorado - Rifle CSP2_sed 13_2 (SPAdes) (version 2) | ecosystem: Environmental > Terrestrial > Deep subsurface > Rock core/Sediment | place: Rifle...
GTCCCGGAGCAGCCAGTACAGGCCCTCCACCGCCACGAGCGTGAGCGCGTAGCCGATCGCGGTCGATTTCAGCGCGTCCAGGGCCCAGCCCCGCCATCCCTGGCGGGCGAGGCCGAACCGCGTCTCCAAGGCATGGCCGTGGGCCGCGAACGGGAGGGCCGCGAGGTCGAGCGCGACGTAGAGGACCGTGAAGTACGCGAAGACGGTGAGCCAGGGGCTCCCGCTCTCGGCGAAGTCCCGCAGGGTCGCGGAGCCGCCGAGGAGCAGGAACAGGCCGACGCCCGCCGCGAAGACCGCGGAGCGGACCAGGCCGATTCGGAACCGCGTCGTGAAGAGCGCGCGGGCGAGGCGCTGGCGCTCGACGTCGAACCCCCACGCGTCCGCGACCACGGGCTCACTTCCACAGCTTGGGGTACGTCCTGGGCTCCATCAGGACCCGCTTCGAGTCCGCGGCGATCCCGGACTTCATCACGACGATCTCGTCCGAGGTGAGCATCGCGTTCGCGAGGGCGACGCCCTCACCCTTCGCCGTGAGCACAGCCACGAGGCCCCCGCGCTTGATCCCCGGAGAGAGCTTCGCGACGCCCGGCACCATCAGGTTCGACCCGTGGCAGATCGCGTCCACGGCGGTGTCCTTCACGACGATCTGCGGGAGGTGGCGGAACAGGCTCTCCATCGGGAGCAAGAGGCGCCGCAGCGGGCCCTCGTCCCCCTCCTCCCGCCACGCGACGGTCGCGTCCTTGAGGGCGAGGAGGCTGTGGGCCTCCGTCTCCGGGAACGTCGCCGTCCGCGTGCGGCGGAGGTCGAGCATGTGGCCGCCGACCCCGAGGGCTTCCCCGAGGTCGTTGCACAGAGTCCGGATGTACGTCCCGGACTGGCACCGCACCCGGAAGAGGGCGAGGCGGCCGTCGAACTCCAGGGGCTCGAGCTCGTAGATCCACCGCGCGCGGATCTCCCGCCGCACCGCGGACCGGACGGGCGGGGTCTGGTAGACCTCGCCGACGAACCGCTCCATCATCGCGCGGACCTTGGGCTCCTCGACGTCCTGGTGGAGCTGGAGGACGGCGACGTACTCCTTGTCCCCCTCGAGCATCGCGTCCAGGGCCCGAGTCGCCTGGTCGAACGCAATCGGGAGCACGCCCGTCACCCGCGGATCGAGGGTGCCCGCATGGCCCGCGCGCGGGACCGCCATCAGGTCCCGCACCCACGCGGACACCTGGTGGGACGACGGGCCCTGGGGCTTGTCCGCGATGAACACGCCGAGCCGGACGACATCCTGGATCGAGCGGTCCGCGGGCCGCATCCCGTGCCGGCTCTCCGGCGGCTCGTGGAGCACGATCAGCTCGCCCATGCCACCACGCGCTCCGCCAGGATCTGGACGATCGCCTCCGGCGCCTTGTCGGAGGAGTCGACGACGAGGTCGAAGACCGAGCGGTCCCTCGGGTCGATCCCGTAGATCGCGGCGTACCGCGCCCGCTCGGACCGCTCCCGCGCCCGGACCTCCTTCTTCGCCTGCTTCACGGACTTCCCCTCGCGGCCCGCGATCCGCTCCGCGCGGACCGGGAAGGGCGCGTCGATGAGGACCTTGAAGCACCTCAGCCCCCGCTTCGGCAGGAGCCATGGCTGGACGCGGCCGTCCACGACGATCTTCGCGCCGCGCGCGGCCCGCTCCGCGACCCGGGTCGCGATCCGGGCGTCGAGGTCCCGGTCGACCTCCGGGTGCGCCTCCGCGTACCGGCCGAACGCGTCGAGGGACATCTCGTAGGCCTCTCCGAGCTCCCGGAACGCGGCGCCCGCGGAGACGAGCTCGTACCCTTGGTCCTTCGCGAACCGCTCCGCGACCGTCGTCTTCCCGCTCCCGGGCGGACCGCTGATCACGACGATCATCGCGGCGGCCCCTACGCGGCGTCCTCCGGGGGCGTCAGCTCGGTGAGGACGCCGAGCTCCTGGAGCTTCCTCCGGAACGTGAGGTACTTCAGGATCCGCTGGACGACCTGGCCGAACGGGATGCCGAGGAGCATGTACACGAAGACCCAGGCGGGGAACATGAGCGTCCAGCCGAAGTACGCGCTGCTCGACCACGGGACCGCGAACAGGAGGTTCCCCTGGGAGGCGAGGGTCAGGTCCACGAACAGCCGGAGCCAGGTGAAGAAGATGATGAAGAAGAACATCGTGTATCCCATGAACTTGAACTGGATCGTCTGGATGTCCTGGAACTCCTTCATCGCCACCTGCTGGCGGGCGCGGAGCTTCTCGACCTTGCTCAGGTTCCCCTTCCGGAACGCCTCCATCTGCTCCTTCCGCAGGGAGGACATCACGTGGTTCATCCGCGCCATCCGGATCCACGGCGTGAAGAAGTGGCGGGCGATCGTCGAGAGGGTCGTGACGAAGATGCCCGCGAGGAACAGCGTGGCAACGGGGTAGCGGCCGCCGAACCCCATCAGCGGGTTCAGGACCGTCCCGATCGCCTCCCCGAACGCCTGGCCCACGCCCGGGACGAACATCGCGTAGATCGCGAGGATGACGAGGAAGAACAGGATGAACCTCGAGAGGCTCTGGCGGGGCGTCGGGCGGGGCCGCATCGGGGGCGACTTCGCGTCCCGATCCATCTCGTCCTTCGGCCCGCGCTCGGCCTCGTCCGCCATGCACCGCGCAACACGGGACCGCGCTATATCTGCTTTGCCCGCCCAACAGCGCGTTCTCCCGCCCTCGACCCCGCGCGAAACGCTCTTACCCAGCGTCCTAGATTAGGGGCCTGGGGTGCTTGACCTGCAGACGTGGCCTCCGCCGCCACCGCGGGTGAACCGGACCGCGGGGAGGCCGTACATCCTGGTCGGGGCCGCCCTCATCCTCGTCGGGATCGTCCTCGCCGCCCTCGCGATCGCGAACGTGCGGTCCCCCGGGGGTGCGTGCGGGCTCGGAATCATCGCGGGCGTCGCGATCGGGACCGGTCTGCTGGCCCTCCTGTACGCGGTCGCCCGGGGACGGCTGCGGGTCTAGTCGTCCCGCGCCGTCAGCCCGCCTGGGGACCGCCGAGCGCGCTCTGGATCTTCTGCTGGAGGTCCTCGAACCGCTCGCCGAGCGCCTTCTCCTGCTTCTGGATCGACTTCACGCGGATCGTGAGGGTCTCCTGGTGCTCCTCGAGCTCCTTCTTCAGGGCCTCGCGGTCGTCCGTCTTCACGAGGAGGATGCCGATCGACTTGTACACGTTCGAGTCATCCGGGAGCTTCCCGAGGGCCTCCAGGGTCCCGTCGATTTCGCGGAGCTTCGACTCGAGCTGGAGCCGCTGGCTCCCGAGGACCTGGAGCTGCTGCTGGAGCTGCTGGTACTGGGCGATCCGGTTCTGCAACTGGGGCGAGATCTCCTTCACGGCCGCACCTCCCGCACGACGCCGGACGCGACGTCCGCCCACCGGAGGTACGAGTTCAGGGCGGCCCGGAGGGCGCCCGTGTCCTCCGCCTCGATCCGCAGCACGAGGGACCGGCCGCGGCCGGACACCCGCACGGTCGTCCCCGGGATCTCCCTCCCCGCCTCGGGGGCGAGCGCCTTCCGGAGGACCTCCGCGTCGTCCCCCTCCACCCGGATCTCCGCGCGCGGCATCCTATCGGGCCTTCACGATCTTCTTGACGTTCGGTCGCTCCTTGTAGAAGATCTTCGAGCCGCACCGCTCGCACTGGATCCCGACCGTGTTGATGTTCGTGCGGATCGGCTCCTTGCACACCGCGCACTTGTACATCAGCGGGCCTCCTTGGCGGGCTTCGCCTTCCCCTCGGGCTCGGCCTCCTCGGGCGCGGCGGCCTCGACGAGCGGGACCTCCCGCTTCACGGTTGTCGTCACGATCGGGCGGTACGCGCCGCCCGCGAACCGGAGGCCGCAGTGGCGGCACTCCCACACGCCGCTGCCCACGCGCTTCACCTTCACCGCCCTGCAGCGGGGGCAGAGGTGGTACCCCTTCTGGCCCGTCTCGACCTCGAGGATCCGGCGGCGGATCTTGACGCCGTACCTTGGGCCGAACCGGCCGATGGAGCCCGCCTTCTTCGTCCGCCGCGCCATGGTCACGCCCGGATAATGTCGCGGATCACGCGGCCCACCCGCTGGCTGGTCGCGATGACCTCGCGGATTTCGTCGAAACTGAAGCTTCCTATTAACCCTTTCTGCATCGCGCGGACGTCCCCGTTCTCGTCCGTCGCCACGGTGAGGCGGGCGTCCGCGATCCGCTCCTCGTCGAGGTTCGGGTCCACGACGATCGTCCGCCCGATCTTCGCGGACGTCACGGAGACGGGCCAGTGGTCGACCGGGAGCGGGTAGTCCGCCAGGCCGATCATCGACGCGGGCACCTTCGCGCACGACAAGGCCGCCAGCGCGCCGTACGAAGCGGCGTCGAACAGGTTCCCGTCGTAGTCGAGGGCGTGGATGTCCACGAACATGATCCAGACCTTCTCCTTCGGCGTGATGCACAGCTTCGCCGTGTCCACCGTCTTGGACTCGCGGATCCCACGGTCCACGACCCGCGCGATCTCGATCGCCTCCGGGCGGGGCGGGCCCGACTCGAACGTCGGGCTGGCCATCGGGACGAGCTCCGCGCTCGTCGAGAGGACGCCCGAGTTCGGGGTGTCCGGGTACGGCTCGCCGACGGAGATCTTCACGCCCACGAGGACGTCCGTGTTCCCGAGCTGGACCCGGGCGGATCCCTCCGCGGTCTTGATGTAGTTCTTCTGGACGACGAGCTTGCGCGACTCGTCGAACGCGCGGCCGTCGTTCCTCTTCCCCGAGGCGGCGAGCTTGTGGATGTGCTCCCGCATCAGCTCCGAGATCACCTCGGTCATAGGTCGTCCACCTCCGGCGGGAAGTCGTCCTGGTTGCCTTCCTGCGGCTCCTCCGGTCCCTCCGGCGGGGCCTCGGGAGGCGGGGGCGCCTGGGACGGCGGCGGGGGCGGCGGCGGGACCTCCATGGTCTCCGCGACGGGCTCGTACCGCCTCCGGAGCGCGTCCCGCTGCAGCTCGTAGATCTTCTTCGCGGCACCGATCGACAGCTCCATCGCCTTCTCGAACTCCTCGACGGAGAGGTGCCCGTCCATCTGCAGGAGCACGATCTCGCCGGTGCGAGGCACAATCGCCATCGGGCAGTCCGCGTCGCCGAAGTTGTCCTCGTCCTTGTTCAGGTCCAGGGCCACGACACCACCGATCTTCCCGCTCGCGCACGACGTGACCAGGTCCCGCATCGGGATCCCCGCGTCCGCGAGGGCGACGGAGGCCGCAGTCAGGCCTGCGCACCGGGTGCCCGCGTCCGCCTGGAGGACCTCTATGTAGATGTCCACGGAGGTCCGCGGGAACTGCTCCACGAACACGACGCTCGCGAACGCCTCCGAGATCACCTTCGAGATCTCCACGGACCTCCGGTCCGGGCCCGGCCGCTTCCGGTCCGTCACGCTGAACGGGGCCATGTTGTACCGGCACTGCACCAGGGCCTTCGTCGGGTCCTGCAGGTGGCGGGGGTGGGCCTCCCGCGGGCCGTACACGGCCGCGAGGACCTTGTTGTTCCCCCACTCGATGTACGCGGACCCGTCCGCCTTCTTCAGGACGCCCGCCTCGATCCGGATCGGGCGCAGCTCGTCCGCCCGCCGCCCGTCCAGCCGGATCCCGTTCTCGTCGATCAGTTTCAGCTTCTTCTCGATGTGCTCGACATCTTCCATGAGTTCACTCTCCGCGGGCGTCCGGCGCCCGCCGCCCGTACGCGGCCTCCAGGTACTCCCGCACGAGGTCCGTGAGCCCTGTCATCAGGGACTTCTCCTCGATCAGGTGGACGATGTGCGAGACGTGCCGCACGGCCTCCGGGTCGCCGTCGACCCAGACCCGGCCGTTCTGCCCCACGAACATCCGGGCCCGCGTCATGTCCCGGATCATCGCGATCATGCTTCCCTGCTTCCCGATCAGGCGGGGGACCTTCGCGTGGGAGATCTCGAGGATCTGCCCGCCCGTGAGCCGCCCGAACTCGCGCTCCGTCAGGCCGAGCTGGATCCGCTTCGTCTCGTCGACGGTGAGGACCTCCGCGAGAATCGCGTCGCCCACTCGAAGGTACCGCTCCGTGTCGCCGAACTCCACCCGCCACGGCGTCTCCGTCGCGTGGAGGGGCGCGGGGTACGGCGCGTTGATGTCCACGAGCCAGTGGGACGCGCCCGCGTCAATGACCTTGCCGACGACGACGTCCCGCGGGCGGGGGATGTAGACCCCGCTGAGCGGGATCACGTCCACGTACCCCTCCGACTCGGAGCGGATGCCGAGCAGGGCGGCGTAGATGTGGCCCCCCTCGGCAAACGTCCCAGAACCCGGCTTCAGTCCGTGTCCATCGAGGAGGTCGCCCGGGATCACAACCTCTCGGCGAGGGGCTCCGCCTCTCTCCATTGGGTCCTCATCTCTCTCACGCGGGCGTGCGAAAGAGAGCAGGGCTTAAAACCTTTGCCTCCGCTTGAACCGCGCACTCAAAGCGAAGGGGCTCAAACCCAGCTTCTGGACAGACGCGATGTGAGTAACACCTAGTTAGGCCCAGAACAGGTGTGGCCACCCCGGCGAGTTCTCAAACATCATCGTCCTCCTCAACCGGGCGGTCCTCACCATCTGACCATGTTTCGATGAAACGAGTTCCTGCCCACTCCGAAACCGCTCTCGAGAACTTCCTCCGACCAGCGGCAGAGTCCACGCCTGCAAAACGGAGAATTCTTCTCTTCTTGTCGTAGCGGGCGAAGTCCTTCAGGTATGCCGCCGCCTGCTCCATGAGACTGCGGACTTTCGCGTCCAGAACCCTCCTGGATGCAGGGGGAAAGGAATCTACCATGTCACCAAGCAACTGCCTGGTTGCCTCGCGAGAACTCAGACTTCCCCCGGCTGAGGCTCGTTGCTTGAACATACCTCCCAGGGGTAGCTTGACTTCTTGGAGATCCGACTCCGGTACAGCGAGAAGGGAGTAGTTTGGAGGAGGATGCGCGAAGCCGTTCCATTCATCGAGAGCGGCTCGGAGCGCCGGATCGGATACGCTAGGACAGCGCCGCTCGTACGGTGGGTACAACAGAAGTGCGTTCATTCGCGCCGGGAAGTCGCGAAACCCAGACTCGGTTGTGAGAAAGAACGGTGCCGCACCGGACTCGAGTGCGACGACTCCCAGCAGTGTCTTCAGGTAGGGCGTTAAGCCACCTTGGAGGTACTGGTCAAACCAGGAGAAGTCCTTGTTGGGCGAAACCGAGAGTTCACATGTAACGAATCGTGACTCTGAGGTGCCCAGTAGGTCAGGTTTGGCGTCATTATCAAGTATCGGTTCGAGAATGAAATCACGATAGCCCACGCGGTGGAATACCCCTTCTTCCTGTCTGGTCCTGTCAAAGAGTGCTATCGATCTCCGCCAGAGGGAAAGCCGCCGCTCAGACATTCTCCCGGGATTCTCAGGCAAAGAGTGGCACTCCCTCGTAGAACAGACTGGTCTTGCCACTTATCCGCTCCGCGGAGATCGTCATCAGTCTAGGGGCTACGTTCATACATCCATGTCGCTGAGTGACCAGATAGGCGTAGTCTGACCCAACATCAAGATTGAGGAACTCATTCGTGTGAAGATCGACGCCAGTGTACCTGTGCAAGCCGTCCTCGACATCATATCGTTGCATCCACAGCCTCGCCTGCCCCTGCCCCGCTTCCACCAAGTTCTGGAACCGTTCAAGATCGATGGGCATGCCGAAATTGAGTTCCACGGGCCTGGGTGATCGGAGGCGTCGGGTCTCCATTTCCGTCAGGTCCTTTCGATAGGACTGCCCGATTTCGCTTGCGAGTCCAAGCACTTCCTCCGGATCCTCGCTTGCCGTGACCGTCATAGACCCGGCGGCGTAGACCTCGATCAGGAGCCCAGAAACTCGGGAGTCCGGACGGTGACTCTCACGGCCCATTCGAATCGAGGACTTTGAGAAGGTCTCCCGAGCCTGGTTGAGGAAACGCTCCTGTTGCGCAGGAATCTCCTCACCAAGCCAAAACTTGGCCGAAAACCTGGGTCTTTCGGAGGGATTCTTGGCGACCGCAAGGGCATCCTGAAAGAAAAGGCGGAAACCGCGATCCTGATACCCGCGGTCCCGGCGGAGTTTCTCCATGAACGGTTCCGCTAACCAGACGCGGTCGAATCCCCGTCTACTGAAGAATGAGCGCTTCAGCGTCAGGTCTACCCTCTTCTTCGACCCGAAGCTGAACGCGCGCCAGATTCGGTCATCTGAAGCATCTAGCCAGACGGGGAGCGAACCTTGCTTGACGCGGACAAAGAACCGACGATCAGTTTCCTTCCATCCGCTCGGAGCCTTCGGCGGACGTGTCTGATTCACCTCGATCCAGAACACCTTTAGCAGCTGCCTGTCGGAGGGTTCGCCTGACCTCCTCTCTAGGAGCGCTGTATTGGCTTCCAGACGCCGCGAAATCTGCGCGAAAAGATCCTTCCTTGTTCTGGCAATTCCCGCCATCTCCGGCCTCTCTCTGAATGCCCCTAGTGTTCCCCTGCTTCACCTACCAGACACTTTCGGAAATATCAAGGTTCTTGTTCGTTGCATCAGTGGGCTTGCCTGTAATCATCGAGTCCTTGAAGAACTTCGCGCCATGAATGCCCCCCCTGCACAGTCAGACGTCGTTCGAGACGGGGCTGGTACGCTTCCTTCTCCTTAACGGATGCCAGAAGCCGGGAGCCACTACGCTTTAGTATGGGTTCGCCGCTAACAATGCTCGGAGGGAGCATGTGTCATTACCCATGGACCGTGCGATCGGACAGGTCCCTCTCGCATTTCTGGTAGATGGTGACAATGCCACAGCGAGGCTTATTCGTGAAATGCTAGCCGAAGCTTCGAAGTTCGGGACCGTAATCATTCGTAGGGTATACGGGGACTGGACCTCGACTCAATTGGCGTCATGGAAATCGGTCCTCCAAGAGTACGCCCTCAAGCCTCAGCAGCAGTTCGCCAACGTATCTGGGAAGAATGCAACCGACAGCGCGATGATCATCGACGCGATGGACATCCTCCATCAGGGAATCGTAAAGGGATTCTGCCTCGTTTCGAGCGATAGTGACTATACGGCTTTGGCAAACCGAATCCGGGAAGCGGGGCTCCTCGTTATCGGCATGGGTAAGTCGGACACGCCTGAGGCTTTCCGCCGCGCATGCCATATTTTTGTTTCAATCGAGAACCTAGCGCCCCCGCCCACCCCAGCCGTACTGGAGGAAACAACCGCGAAGCCCCCAGCGGGTCGTACACCCTTGGGGAAGCCTACAGTAGTACCTCCTGCGGTGCCGACGCCCTCTCCTGCGCCCACGCCCCGAGCCCCGCTCTCTGCGGCTCTCGAAATCCTGAACCGTGGATTTGACAACCTAGACCAAGGCGACGGGATTGTTCACCTCGCCAATCTCGGCGAGGCGCTGTATCGTCTCGACCCCGCTTTCGATCCGCGAACATACGGCAAGGCGAAGCTCGTAGACCTCATACAGTCGTTTCCCACGGTTTTCGAAATCGACCGGCGGACGGAGCTTGGACCGGGGGCCGTGTACATTCGTCGCAGGAAGGTGTAGCTTCGAGTCCGCGCACACGAATTCCCGCGGAATCGGTTGGCCACCCTTCTTCCTGAAGGCCTGCTGCTGGCTCAGCATCAGATCCGCTGGTCCGCCTTCAGCACCTTCGCCTCGACGTTCCCCTTCGTCTTCGCGTTCAGCCGCTCCAGGAACTCCGTCTGCATCCCCGCGGGCATCTCCACGACGCCGATCCACGCGCCGGTCGGCTGCCACTCCTCCCGCAGGATCGTCCCGAACGCCTTGATGTCCCCGTAGCACTTCGCGCTGTCCTCCGCGGTCAGCTTCACCGCGATCCGGGCCTTCTCGAACCGGATCGGGATCAGGGGCCGCAGGGCGTCGAGCACCTCCTTCACCTGCTCCTCCAGCGGCTTGAACGGGTCCACGTGGACCTTCGCCTCCGCCATCGCGTTCTCGATTCGCTGGGGCGGGTGCGGCGTCCCGGTCTGCGGGTTGATCGCGTTCGCAGCGATGTACTGGACGATCTGCTTCCGCTTCGCCTCCTGCATGTCCCGCCGCTGCTCCGTCGTGAGCTGGATCTCGCCCTTCTTGATGATCTGGCGGGCGACCTCGACCGGCTCCGTCGTCCCGAAGAACTCGTGCATCTTCTCCTCGGACGCCTTCGAGCCCTTGTGCGCGTCCCGGAAGATCTCGTCGATCGCGAGGTTGTCGAGGATGTTGATGTCCTTGCCGTCCCGGATCCGCTGCACCGCGTCTGGCTTCACGACGACCTCGAACTTCTCCCCCGCCTTCTCGATGCGGGCGATCACGAACTCCTTGAAGATGTCGTCGCGGCGGTCCGAGCGGAGCTCCTTCGCCATGGTCCCGCCTAGGCGGCCTTCGGGACCCTCGAAAGGTAGCGCGCGACCTCTTCCTCGGAGAGGCGCCGGAACTTCTCGGTCTCCGACGCGAGGCCGGCCTCGACCGCCTTCGCCTCGAGCTTCTCCTCGGAGGCCTTCTGGAGGGCTTCGAGCCCGAGCATCAGGGCTTCCTCCTGGGACATCCCGTCCTTGTACTTCTCCTCGAACATCTCCATCACGGTGTTCCGGCCCGCGCCGATGGACCCTGCCTTGTACGACACGAGGGCCCCGCTCGGGTCCGTCTCGTACAGGTGCACGCCGAGGTCGTCCACGCCGCCGACGAGGAGCGCGGTCCCGAACGGCCGCACGCCGCCGTACTGCGTGTAGTTCTGCTTGTAGTCGCAGATCCGCTTCACGAGCAGGTCCACGCCGATCTTCTCGCTGTACGTGACCTTGTTGATCTGCGCGACGAGCCGCGCGTAATCCACGAGGACGCGGGCGTCCGCGACGAGCCCGGAGGTCGCGCACCCGACATGCTCGTCGATCTGGAAAATCTTCTCGATGCTCGACGACTCGACGAGCCGGGAGCTGATCTTCTTGTCCGCCATCAGGACGATGCCGTCCTTGAACTTCAGCCCCGCGACCGTGCTGCCGCGAGTCACCGCGACGCGTGCGTACTCGACTTGGAACAGGCGACCGTCGGGAGAGAATACAGTGATGGCGCGGTCGTACGCCATTTGGCCCGGTTGCATTGAAAAGCCTCCCCCGTGCCAAAGAGGGATTCCCTATTAAACCTTTAGAGCCAGGAACTCAGTTTTTGGAGAAGTACCGGAGCCGCGCCCGCCGGATCGTGCCGCTCGCGCCGATCGTCCGGATGGAACCCGCCGAATCCCGCAGACGCAGCCCGTTCAGCATCGCGACGACCTCGTCCTTCTTCAGATGCCCGCACCGGACGAGTCCGCGGCGGCCCTCGAGGAACAGGAGCTGGGGGCGGTCCTCCTTCGGCCACGTCGATGTCGCGGCGTGGAGGGCCTGGCTGACGTCCCGCCCGAGCCGCGCGTCCGCGAGCTCGAACGCGATGTACCGGTCCCGCCACTTCGGACCCGCCATGGCGGGCGCCATGGTCCGGACTGCTAAAGGGTTTGCGAGTCCGCGGCGGGCAGGCGTCCCGTTTTCGGGCAACTGCGGACCTCGAATCCCGCGAGGGCGGGGGCCGAAGCCCCCGCTGGGGTGTTGGGAAGAAAGGAGAAAAAGAGGAGGATTTCAGCGTACCTCGTCGACGTCCGCGCCCGCCTTGTACACCGGGGCGGAGTCCTTCCCGAGGAAGGACTTGGACTTGATGCCCGTGATCACGATCAGGACCCGCACAATGCGGTCCAGGTCCTGTTCCACGGAGCAGCCCCAGATGATCCGGGCCATCGGGTTGATCTTCTGGCCCACGATCTCCGCGGCCTTCTCCGCCTCGCTCACGGTCAGGTCCGGCCCGCCGACGACCCGGACGAGCGCCCCGCGGGCGTGGGTCAGGTCGACCTCGCCCAGGAGCGGGGACTCGAGCGCCTCGTTGATCGCGTACTCCACGCGGTCCCGCTCCTCCTCGGACTCGCCGATCCCGATCATCGCGACCCCGCCGCCCTTCATGATCGTCATGAGGTCCGCGTAGTCCAGGTTCACGAGCCCGGGCTTCGTGATGATCTCCGTCATGCCCTTGATGGACTGCATGAGGATCTCGTCCGCCACCTTGAACGCGGCGTCGATCGGCAGCCGCGGCACGAGCTCGAGGAGCTTGTCGTTGTAAATGACGATCGTCGTGTCGCAGAACTTGCGGAGCTTCTCCAGCCCCGCCTCCGCGTTCTCCATGCGGATCTTGCCCTCGGAGCGGAACGGCATCGTCACGATGCCCATCACGAGCGCGCCCTCCTCCTTCGAGAGGTGCGCGACGTACTGGGCCGCGCCCGTGCCCGTGCCGCCGCCCATGCCCGCGGTGACGAACACGACATGGGAGCCGCGGAGGAACTCCCGGAGCTCCTCCTCGTTCTCGCGCGCCGCCTGCTCGCCCACCTCAGGGAGCGCGCCCGCGCCCAGGCCCTTCGTGAGCCTCTTGCCGATGAGGATCTTCTTCGGGGCGTGGACGGACAGCAGGTGCTTCGCGTCCGTGTTGATCGCGCACAGCTGCGCGCCGGAGATGCCCGCCTCGGAGCATCGGTTCACCGTGTTCGATCCGCCGCCGCCGCACCCGACGATCTTGATCGAGACGTTCAGAGACTCCACAATCTTCGCGATCTCTTCGTCCTCGACCGCCTTCGGCGGGGGCGCCTTCGCTTCCTTCGCGCGCTCGTCCTCGTGTCGGGCCAGTGCCATGCTAACAATCGATTTGACCATGTCCATCCCATCCCCGAGGGATTCTGACGGGGCCGCCATGGAGACTTGCCTATTTAAAACTAGTCATACGTCTGTCCGACACGCCTTGCGGGGCTGGCGGACAGCGGGAAAACGAGTGCGGGCCGCCTCCGGTCCTGCCCCCGCGCGGTCACGCGGCGGGCGCCTCGGTGCCATCGCCCGCGGGGCCGTTCCCCCCAGAGTGGACGACGATCCCGGACTCCTTGATCTCGAAGGGGTACACGAACTCGTCGTGGCTGGACCCCTTGTACTTCTCCACGGAGATGAACCGCTTGATCCCGGTCTCGTCCCGGAGCCTGTGGAGCCGGACCTCGCCCCGGGCCAGGAACGCCTCGGGCGGCACCTCGCCCTCCTCCGGCAGCTCGACCGTGAGGAGGGAGGTGACCTTGGACTCCGCGAGGAACCGCATGAAGCTCTGCGTCGTGAGCGTCTCCTCGAACTCCCGCATGCAGAAGTACCGGAGGGCGGTCATCGAGTCGATCACGACGCGGTCGTACCGCCGCTTGATGAAGAGGTTCTTCAGGAGCTGCTGGAGGCTGTGGACGGTGACCTCGTGGCTCTCGAAGTCCGGGGTCTTCCGGATCCGGTCGTCCACCTCCCGCATCCGCTCGGGCTCCGACTCCGTGCTGATCTCGATCACGGGCGTGGGCTCGAACCGCCGGATGTCGCTGTTCGCGTCGAGCACCTCGATGTCGTCCGAGTTCCAGCGGAACGAGCGCATGTTGATCTTGATCTCGTTCGGCGGCTCCTCCAGGGCCACGAAGAGGCAGCGCTCCCCGCCCTCCACGCCCTCCAGGAGGAACTGCATCGAGAGGACCGTCTTCCCGCTCCCGGGCGGGCCGGACACGATGTACGGCCGGTGCGGGACGAGCCCGCCGTGGAGCATCTTGTCCAGGCCCCGGACGCCGGTCCGGATCTTCCCGTCGATCACGGCTTCCCTCCCGTCGGCGGGGGCGGCGGGGGGGGCGGGGGG
>Ga0209341_10003950_pt1 | contig 13744 bp, 16 predicted proteins | sample RifCSP13_2_FD_184020 | JGI IMG/M metagenome (GOLD analysis project Ga0209341, IMG submission 184020) | Soil microbial communities from Rifle, Colorado - Rifle CSP2_sed 13_2 (SPAdes) (version 2) | ecosystem: Environmental > Terrestrial > Deep subsurface > Rock core/Sediment | place: Rifle...
ATCATGAAGGCGAATTGTATTCCCGTCGAGGTCCTTTAATAGGAAGTCAGGCGCCAGTGTCTTTTCGACAGGTTCGATATTCAGCGTCTTTAATTGACTTTGCTGAAGAACCGTTAGCTGGCTTTCTCTCCGGGCCTGCCCCACGCGCTGAAAAATCCAACTGACAACCGATATGATTACAATTATGATTGCGGCCCTGAGTCTCATGGTCGAAACAGCCTCAAAGAATTACTCAGACTCCCAAATCAAAGTTAATTTAGTCAGACAATCAATCGTCACCGGATAAATTGACTCACCAGCCAGATTATTGCTAAGGCCGCTCCTACCAGGAGGGCTCTCCAGGGGTTACCGGATCACGTCGGCGGATGCTTATTTTCGGCCATTCCAGGTCTCCTCCACTACTTTTGGGAAAACCATTGGGACACGCCAAAAGTTCCCGTTGCGGTAGTGCAATGTTTGATTTTGCGGCGAATCAGCCGCCATCGCAACGGGGAACTTTCTCAAGCGGATATTTGTTAATGAGTTCATCGACTCTGCAACCGACCAGCACCTTGAGCGTTCTGAGACATGGTTGGCCCCTCACTCTTTCTTCACCCTTTCGGTTCGTGCTATGGTCACCTACCTCTGCACGGTATGTATGCCTAAAGCGGGTTCTGCGGCACCGGAGGAGGAAATGGCCCCATGTCGGTAGTGGCGAGTCGATCGGGGAAGGAAGGTTTCAAGGAGGAGGCGGCCTCTTACATCGACCAACTTTATCGTGTTGCATACCATCTAACCAAGCAGAAAGATGATGCCGACGATTTGGTTCAAGAAACGTATCTGAAGGCAATTAACAATTACGCCCAATTTGAGTCCGGCACAAACCTCAAAGCGTGGCTCACAACAATCCTGTACAATTTATTTGTCAACCGATATCGCCGCGACAAAAGGACGGTTTCGTTTGATCAACACTCTGCGGACACAGAAACTTCGTGGCTCGACAATATGGAAGGTAGAAACCCGGGGCCGGAGGCGGAGTTTCTACAAACGGAACTCAAGGATAAGCTTAAGGAGGCTTTGGAGAGCCTTTCGGAGGAATCTGCAACCCCGATTGTACTCGTTGACATCGGCGGATTCTCCTACGCCGAGGTGGCGGAAATTATTTCGTGCCCGATCGGAACAGTGCGATCGAGGCTGTTCAGGGCGCGAGCCGTCTTGGCCGGCAAACTGAGGGAATATGTTCGGCATGAAAAATAAATCGATGTCGTGCGAGCAAAACCGGGAGAAGATCAGCTCTCTGCTGGATGCTGAACTTTCATCGCGAGAAAAGAAGATGCTTGAAAAGCATTTGTCTGTGTGTGTCACCTGCCGCACACTTGAAGAGTGGCTCCGGTGCGTCAAAGAGGGGATAAATAGGTTAGCCGGTGAACCGGCAATTTCTAAGAGCGCGCGCGAAAAAATCTTGGCTACGCTTAATCAAATACCCTCCGACATGCCGTCGAGGCCCTGGTGGAAACGACTGCTGAAAAGGATTTGAGATGAGACCCTTGATTACTTCGGGTTCATCGCCACGGCCGCCAGAGCTGATCCCAAGATTCGGGTTTTAAGACCCTCATCCGGAAGCTGCCGGATTCCGTCTTTCTTTTTCCTCATCGCAACCGCTAGCCTGGGAAATCCAGGAGAGCCGAGCCCCACCGCCTCCTGGTAGAGATGCCCCCCGACCGCCACGGAAATTCTTCCGGTTTCCTCCGAAACGATGAACACCACCGCATCGCTCACCTGAGTTAATCCCACGCCAGCACGGTGCCTTGTTCCCAGTCCTTTGGCCTTAAAAGCGCCATGATCGGCGGAGAGGGGCAGGATACAACCTCCCGCAACGATCTTCTTTTTGCGTATGATGACCGCCCCGTCATGGAGCGGGTTTCCTGGGTAAAAAAGACTTAACAGGAGTGTGGCGTTCAGTTCCGCGTTGATCACGGCACCCGTCTTCGTATAATCCTCGAGACTCATCTTCTGCTCGACTGCAATGAGCGCGCCGATCCTTTTAACGCTCAGCTGTAATGCCACTTTGCTTATCTCTTCGGCGCCACTGATCTGGGGAAACACACAGCATCTTAAGTGTTTCTCCTGAAGCGACCTTTCGATCTCTCCGAGCGCGGCTCGCAGTTGGCTGACGCGCTCCAGAAGTGAACTGCTCAGTTCACAACTAGGGGAAGGCTCCCGCATCATGTTCGGCTCCTTTTGAGACTCGACGAGTCCCTCAAATCGTTGTTCTCACCCGTCACCCACCTGAAGGCTTGTAAGTGACCCCTAATACTACGCCGTAAAGCAAATGGGCCATCAGGCTCATAGCTTGCGGCGACACTCCGCCAGAGGATGCACTCGCACCGGCTCCACAAGGATTCGCGGCGGCACAAGGATTGCGGCTCGACGCGCAAGGGTTGGCCGCCCCGACAGAACATGGATTCGCTTGGACGGCAGTGCACGGATTTACCGGGCGCACGGCACATGGATTCGACACACTACCGGGATTTGCCGCAACCGCTTCTCTTCCCCTGAAAAACTCGTTGGCTGTCTGAAGGATCGGACCCAAAAGGGTAATAGCGAAGATCCAAGGGATGATGGAAAACAAAGCCCCGCGCAACCACCCTGGTCCCGGGAGCCAGGGCTCAAACAAAAGCGCATATACCAATCCCAAGGAAACCCCGATCCCTACATGAATCAATGCCCCCACAAGATAGGGCGAGATATGCAACGGAAACACACCTCCCAGTGCAGCCAAAATGTCCATCCTGGGAAACCCGATGAATGGCCAACCATACATCAGCAAAGTCATGGCTCCCGTTCCTAAAACACCAGCCAAGAGTACTCTTCTAAGCTTTGGCGACCTAATCACAACAATTCTCCTCCTGTAAATTTGATTTCTCGGATGCTATTCGACAGACTCAGTTCCACGTTGCGCCTCCGTGGGTAACGACTCGCCGTCCGTATTCGTCCAATTCCAGCGACGGCTCACGCCATGTCTCATTCACATCGACAGAGCTGGGTTCCTCCTCGTCGAGGATTTCAATTTCGAAGGGGTATACGTAGTCGGTGACACCGTTCTCCCACCCGACACTCAAGAGGTGACGCCCGATGTTTTCGAGATCATACTGAATCGTCCCTTCGGTCAATCTCCTGGTTAGACCTTGATGGCTTCTGATCTCTTTCGTGGCGCGACATCTCCTGCCCGTTAGGTTCGTATCGATCGTTGGCGAACGCCTCCTTCCAATGAATCTAGTCAAGAACTGTCCTCGCAGCGTTTTCGGGACTCCCTGGCTTCGCGAAGTGAAAATTTCCTTTCACTGAGCTTGGTCTTTACGTCCGATCCACCCATTACAACAAAGCATCGATGAAAAAGTTCCAAGGCGTTTCCCGGCTTTGGCCAGAGCCAAAAACAATGAAGTCCGGCTATGGACTTATCATTTGGGGAACTTTTGAGGTGATATGTTTGTTTTTAGTTTCAGTATGAGCGAGAGGATTTCACTTCGTCACAAACAGGAAAAATCCGCCGGTGTACGCGCGCTTCCTGAGAGATCGCGTCAACGGGACTCTCTTCTCTGGTGGATGCCCCTGTCTTTACTTTTGGTGCTCATTTCTCTTCGTGTTTCCCCTGCCTTCGCCTGGGGCCCCCAGGGGCATGAAGAGATAAATAAGAGCGCCGCGCTGAATGCTCCGATTGGAATAGATGCCTTTCCTTCCTTCTTTCGGTCCGAGGAGAATGTCCAACTCCTTGTTTTTAACGGTCCGGAGCCTGATCGGTGGAAAAGATTTCCGGGGTACGTTCGAAGTCAAGGCCATGGCCCCTCCCACTACGCTAACTTTGACTTACTTCAATACTTTCCCGTGACAAACGACCACCTGACTGCCATTCAAATGTATCGACAACGAGGCATCGATAGCCGATTGGTCGGATTGCTCCCTTATTACATTATTGAGACCTACGAGAAGCTGAAGGTTTCTTTTGCTGAATACAGAAGCGCCGTGAAGCGCGGCGTCAACACGAAAGCCATTGAATTCAATGTTCTATACTACGCGGGTTTACTGGGCCATTATGTCGGCGATGGATCCCAGCCTCTTCACACAACTTCGCATCACCATGGCTGGATTGGGGAAAATCCCAAGGATTACGCCATGGATGAAGGAATGCATCGTCGTTTCGAGGTGGAATTCGTCCGCAACATCAAGGTTGACGATTTTCAAGAGCTGGTCGAAAGCCCTTCCCGTCTTCACGCTCCTTTCGCAGAAATAATGGTCTACCTCAAGAAAACTTACTCCTACACGGAAAGAGTCTATGAGCTGGATAGGGCGGGAGCGTTTTCACAGCCGACCCCTGAATCTCTTCAGTTTGTTAAGGAGAGACTTGCTGCGGCGAGCCAAATGCTCGTCGACCTCTGGTACACGGCTTGGCTGGAAAGCGACAAAGCCGAGCGAACAAAGCATGCTCTAACATCTGGAGCGTTCGCGGACGGCGGGAGTTGAGCGGAACCGTCAAGGAATTCTAATGCCATTCGCGGAGGAGAGGCCACTCCCCGAGAATACTGGCGAGCAAGGAGCAGGCGAATTCTGCCGCTGTCTTAGCGGAGTACGAGCGTATCCCTGTACGCGCAAGTCCTCTCGATATAATTTTAGGTACAGATCCCGCACAACTTTCTTGTATAACCCACCTGCGGAACTTTTGTTACCAAAAAATTGTTTCTTGGTTGTAGCGTTTGATGACGTGTGGGCATGCAAAAGAGAAACCGGCCTTTTTGTTTACGCCGGAGGCTCTTGCTCCTGTCTTACCGCGTGGAGATGCCATGGTGCAGAGGAGGCTTTAGACCGATCCCTCCGAACGCTTAACTGAGACCAATTCATGCCAAAAGTATTGCTTGGTTAGAAGCAAACGACGCTTATATCGGCTGGGAGCTGCACAACTCTTGCTCCCTAGTGAACAGAGAACCGGCTCACTCATAGCTATAAATGAGCGAGCATTCACTTGATGGAATCAGACCGGGATCTAATAGTGATGGCTGCTTTAGAAAGGCGGAAAGTTCGCAAGAGCGCTGGGAAACCACCCATGGATCGGTTGACTAACTCGAATAATCTAAGAACAAACACCATCGCTCCGTTTGAAAACGGCAAAGGCAACCATTTCCGCCAAACCTTGCTTATGTCAATCAGCGTAGGGCTATTAACGGTCTCATTGAGCCTGGCTAAAACTGGGCGGGACGCTTTGTTTTTTCACGACCAGGGGCTGCTGCAATTGCCGATGGTTTACATGGGAATCGGAATGTCTTCATTGCCGGCTGCTTTTCTCTTCGTTCGAGCAATGAAAAAGTGGGGAGCCCGGTCTGCCCGCGTCGGCATTATGATTTTTGCGGCCGTTGTGTTGGCCGGATTTGTCCCTCTCCTGAACCAAGCCAGTTATGTAGTCTTGATGACGACTTTTGTGTTTATTCCAACAATATTCGGCCTCCTTTTCGCCAGCACTTGGTTGCTGGTCTCTCAACTTTTCGAGCAAGCGCCGACGACGGTGGCTGCACGTTCTTTCAGTCGGATCGGTGCGAGCTCACTAGCCGGGGGAATGGTCGGTGGATTCATCTCCAAAGGGCTCGCGCCCCATCTGAATCCTGAGTGGCTTATACTATTGGCTGCCTTAGGGATTCTAGTTGCCGTCGGCACGGTCATCAAAACACACGGAGAGTTTTGTCCGCTCGTATCAGCGAACATTACAAGACTAAATAAAAGGGTAACAATTTCGGGCGTGTTTTCCAACAGGTATTTTCGAATCCTGTTGCTGATCTCGATGGCCGGGAGCTTGGCGGGTTTATTCATCGAATTTCAATTTTATGCGGCAGCCAGCAGCCTCGCTAATGACTTGCGGGGAAATACAAATTTCTTTGCCAATTTCTATACGCTGGTTTACCTGAGCTCTCTTGTAGTGGAGCTTTTTGTCACTCCGAAGATTCAGGAAAAGCTAGGCCTGACAGGTGGACTTGTGATCTTACCGATCGCCCTTTTAGGCGGCTCTGCATTCGCCGTCGTTGCCGCCACCACTCTCAGTCGCTCCGTGCTCAAAGTCACCGAAGGAGGTCTCAAAGCGTCAATCCACCGACCGTTGTGGGAGCAAGCATTTATTCCCATACAATCGACCGAGCGATCCGTCGGTAAAATGTTAGTGGACGGAATCGCTCCTCGCATCGCAGAGGGTATCGGCGCCATGATACTTTTCTTGTGGGTAATGCGCTTGGATGTTTCGAATGGAAACATCGAAATTGCAAGTGTATTTCCCGAGAGCCGTTGGATGGCATGGATAATCTTGTTCGCGGTGATTGCCTGGCTGTTCCTCGTCCGTAGATTGCATCAAGAGATGCAGAATTTAGATGTTGGGCAGAACAACGGAATCGATTGTGTCCGTTTCCCTGATCAGTGCCCGACAACTACTGAATTGGGCAGAGGCATCGCGTGATCGTCCGAGTGGAGTGAAACGAAGACAACCGTGTGAGAGTCCGACTTACCCTAGTAACGGCCCCAGGCCAGCCTGCGTAAGCTAACCAGGCCTCTGTTCGATTGCCAAGGATTTTCCGCAGCTAAACCTTGGCCTGGGGAACTATTCAGTCGCGTTTTATGTTTATGGTTAGTGGAGCAGTTTGTAATGAAATGCATTGCCGCCATTATAATTTTAACTTGTCCTTGCGGTACCTGAATTTTTGACGGCTTAAATGAAAACTCGTTGGCCGTTATACGAAATTCCTTCGGTTGCTGGGCGAAGGCGTCGACGGAAACCGCCATCACATATAGAAACATCACCCAGCGCTTACCTCTTTTGCCCAGCCACATAACCCTTCTCTTTGTTGGGATTCACGAATGTTTCTCGGACATAACGGATCACGCTCCAGATTTCCCTATCGCTGAGCACTTGCCCGAATGGTTGCATCGTGTCGAAATTATCTTCCATAACAGCCGCAATTTTTCCCTTCTTGATCAACGAAAAAAGGAAATCGTCATTGAAACGGGCCATGAGTTGCGGATCGGTGAGATTCATCGGAGAAGGCTGGGCGTCGCTGACAAAATATTTTGGCGCCGGCTGCATAGCAAATGCCCTTTCACCGTCTCCGCGCCCGCTCTTGCCGTGACATACGGCGCAGGCGTCATTAAAAATTTCCCTCATCTCGGTCGATTGGGCTCCGCTTTGACTAAAGGCCCTCTCGAATTTTATTAGCTCGCGAATTTGCTTGTCTTCCAGCACCTGCCCGAACGCGGGCATGGCAAGAGACTCGAATTTTTTGTTGGGGATCTCTCGTTTGAGAACGGCGAGTTTTCCATATTTTACAACGTTGAACATATACTCGTCCGATAGCCGAGACATGTACGTGGCGTTGATAAAAACTTGGGGACTGGGCTTGGTGTTGAACCAGCTCGGCCCTTTGCCGTCTCCCTTTTTACCGTGACAAGCAAAACAGATCTCGTTGTAGACATTCTTCCCCGTTGTAAGATCGCCCCTTTTGGCCGCCATCTGTGCGTTTGTGGGCCGGCCAAACAGGACACACACAAAGGTGGCGGCCAAAAGAAACAAAGATTGTTTGACCGGCATAAGTAACACTCCTCGAAGCATTGTTGTAAAAAAGGGAGGGCTTAAAGGATCAGCCCTCCCTCCAAAGCGGCAGACATCCCCTCCGACGTCCGCCTACTTCTTTTTGACTGCGCAGGGATTCTTAGCAGCACATGCGTTCTTTGCCGCACACGGGTTTTTGGCGGCACAAGGATTCCCGGCAGCCATCTTCTTCTCCGCCACCAACCGCTTCTGCTCCCAAGCCTTCATTGACTTGGCGACTTCCGGCGTCAGTGAGGCCACGTAGGCGTACAGGTCAATGTATTCCTGCGAGTTCGGATCCATTGGCTCACGGCCAAGGAAGATGGTGTTTCAGAGATCGTTCATGGTACCGATCGTTCCCATGAACCCTGAAGCCGCTCGCCGCGGGTAATGTAACGCCGCTCCCTTGAGCGTCGGGATCTCGATGTTCATTCGGTTTCCCGTCGCATCAACGGCGGTTCCACCTATCGTCCCGCCGCGCGGATGACAACCGGCGCAACCCTGCTCGTTGAACAATTTCTGTCCTCGAGCAATGGATGCATCGATCCGATCATCAGACTTCAACGTCTGAAAATACGGACCCATGACCAGCTCTTTTTTCTTTTGCTGGGCGTGGGACAACTGCGGCAGCAAGATTATGACCAAGAACGCACAGCCCGTCATCGCCGAAACAATCTTTTTTGTGCTCATGATTTTCACCTCCCTTCTCGTTGGGATTACCTCGCTCTCTCGCTTACCGCTTGGTCGAGTGAGAGACGGTGCCGAAATAATTGATCTCAGATGAATTTTCCCGCCAGTTTTTCCCGCCATTAGAACTAACGTATAGACGCCCGCCGCTGCCGGCGTAAAGCTGTCGCGGCTGTTTCGGATTGTAGGCAATGGCCGAGACCGTGAATGGTAAATCAGGCCCGATGGACTGCCATTGATTTTTGCCGTTATTGCTCTTGAAAATTCCGTCGACCGTGCCGACATAGACCGGCTGATCGAGTAGAGGCACGCGAATCAGCGAAAGTACCGTTGAGTTAAGAAGCCCTCGATTGTATTCTTGCCAACTTTTTCCGCCGTTAATTGATTTATAAACTCCGCTCGTTGCAGTACCGGCATAAACGATTTCAGGCGATATTGGATCGAGAGCCAGCGCCCTTACCCGTTTGTCAGACAATCCCTTGCCGACTTCTTGCCACCGGTCATCGGATCTTTGCTTCTTGTAGATACCGCCGAAAGTTGCGGCGAAAACCGCTCCGCCCGGGTTGACCGCGAGAGCACGGACATCGTCGTTTGCAATGCCGATCGAATTACGGCGCCACCGATTTTTCTTTCCGAGAAACACGCCTCGATCGGTGGCGGCATAGAGAACGTCTGGTTCGGCAGGATCTATCGCAATTGCGCGAATGTTGCGTTTATCAAGATCTCTAGAAAGAGGCCGCCACTTTGCACCGCGAACGCCACTGAAAAATATCCCCTGGTCGGTACCGAGATAGAGCTTGCCAGGCTCTTTCGGATGAAGGGCGAGAGAAAACACTTGTTTATTGGGCAGCCCCTCGTTGAGGACCGTCCACGATGCCCCGCCGTTCTTGCTGCGAAAGACTCCGCCGCCGTGCGCGACGACAAAAACTGTTCTTGGATCAACCGGGTCGATCGTAACGCCCAGCACGACGCCGACAAATGGGCCACCGTGCATGTGGATATGATTGGCCCCCGCGGATTGAATCGAAAAGATGGTGAGAATTGTCGCGAAGATCCCAACGAGAGTGAGCCTCAAGGGTTGCTTGGTACGGGGCCGCTCGCTCCCAAAATCATCATACGGTTCAGCATTTCTCACGTAGGAACCCACCCCGACTTTCTCAGAAAAGTATACGACGCATCTACAAGTTATCGCCCCTTCGCGCCTTTCACGGCACATGGGTTTCCTGCGCCGCAAGGATTAGCGGCGTAGGGATTCTTCGTGGCTGGCTTTCCTTTGGCAGCGCATGGGTTTGCCCCACAAGGATTCGCCATTGCGACAGATCCAGCGTAGATGTACCAAGCCGTGCGATCCTTTCCGGTATCGACATAGGACACCATGACTTTTTCACCCGGCTTGAGATCGCTGAGTCTCTTCACCTTGGCTCCCTCTCGCACAACGGAGTGCTGGCCAACGGCCAAATCCAATTGGCCGCCATCGCGCTTGAGGACAAGTTTTCTGGCACTGGGATCAACCTTCGCGATTTCACCCCGAACCGTAACGGCTTTACCTCCTGCCCCTGAACCCTTAGCTCCAGGCGCGCAGGGGTTGGCCGCACAAGGGTTTTTCGCGGCACAGGGGTTCGGCGCAGCTTTTTGCGATTTTGCAGCACAGGGGTTTTTCGCGGCGCAAGGATTCTTCGCCGCGCAGGGATTAGAGAGCTGCGTTTTGCCTTTCGGCGCACAAGGGTTTGTTTGCGCGGAAGAAGCCCCGGCCTGGGCCAGCAAGAAAAATCCCGACAGAAGCAAGTAGGACAGGAGATTGAAGGAGCGGGGCCGTAGACTTTGCATATTGACTACCTCCCTTATAGTTTCGATACCTCTGTTAACCGTGAAGCGATCAAAAAGTTCCCAATACGCCCTAATTTAGTTCCTCCGGGAACTTTTTGACGTTCTTGCTGTTGCTATCTATGTGACCTACGATCAGTGCGCCCAAGGCTCGGACAGTCCACTTCCAATGCTCTTTCAACCGGATGAGCTGGCGGCGGAGGAGTATCAGAGGACCTTCAAACGGAGGATTCCCTTTGAGCCGGAAAAGAGGCTGCTGCTCGCCGTCCTGGAAGACGCGATCGTCTGCTTCCAGAAGTATTTCCATGCGCGGGATGCCAAGCAAAGAAGGCTGTACGAGGAAGTGGTCTCTTGGATATTCGCCGGAGGCGACGACCGGGCTTTCTCTTTTGAAAACATCTGCGAGACCTGGGGCTTGGATGCCGACTATCTTCGCATGGGTCTCTTGAATTGGAGGAATCGAAGAAACTTTGTCGGTTGGTCAAACAAGAGTGGTTCCCAGAGCGATAGGATTGCCAACCGGCACTGGAGCATGAGGGCTCGGAAACGCTAAGATAAAGCGTTGGCACTAGTCGCAAAGCCCGGAAGGGGTGATAGGCGTGGAGGAGGTTTCGTTTGCACCGTTGGAAGCCAGCTCTTGCTGCGACACTGTTGGGTGGTTTGCTTCTGTTCCTGCTGATCCGTTTTTTCTTTCCTTGGCCGTTCACTGAGCCGACACAGCCGCCATCGGCCCTGTCCCCACGCCAAGATTTAGAGGGCTTTGTTAAAAGCTACTGGCAAACCCCCATTGCTTTACAGGGACCGGCGCCGCCGAGTTATTCGAAACTCGAGGCCTCACTAAGCCCCGAGGCCTGCGGCAGTTGCCACGCCCAACAGCACGCGGATTGGCAAGAGAGTCTCCACAGCCGCGCCATGGGACCCGGCCCTTGGGGACAGATTATCGATTCGACGCAAAACAGTCCTGAAGAGGCGATTCAATGCATGACCTGTCACGCGCCACTCAGCGAGCAGATCCCTGTTCTGCTGAAAACGACGAAAAGTGGTGACACCGCGCAGGAGAAAAATCCTCACTTCGATCCCAAACTCCAATTGCAGGGAATCGTTTGTGCGGCGTGTCACGTCCGAAAGCACCAACGCTTTGGTCCTCCCAAGGCTGAATCAACGACGGGAACGCGATACCCGCCCGGCACGCCCAATCATGGCGGGGTCCAGAGAACCTCCCACTTCGAGCGGGCGGAGTTCTGCCGGGATTGCCACCAGTTCGACCCGGAGAACAGCGTCCTGGTCAACGGGAAGCCATTACAGGACACATACCGTGAGTGGCAGAAGAGCATTTGGGGACAAGGAGAGGCTGCCTGTCAAGATTGCCACATGCCGGGTCGAAGACATCTCTGGAAGGGCATACACGACAGAGAAATGGTTAAGGGCGGAGTTCGTATAGAAGCGCGTCTGAAAAAACTTGCCGCAACATCCGGCAGCCGGCTGGAGCTGTCCGTAGCCATAACCAACGCCGCGGTCGGACATAAGTTTCCGACCTATATAACGCCCAAGGTTTTCGTCCGGGCCGACCTGCTGGACGAGAAGGGTAAGACTTTACCAGGAACGAACCAAGAGCGGATTATTGGCCGGGATGCCCGTTTTGACGGCGAATGGAAAGAGTACTTCGATACACGGATCCCCCCGGGAGAGACATCTCAGAAAATCTTCAAGTGGACTCCACCCACGCCGGCAACCCAGGCCCGCGTCCGGGTTGAAGTACAGCCGGATCATTTTTACCACGTTCACTTCTATCCCGCTTATCTGAAAGGCGAGAACCTAAGCGGAGACGGCAGAAGGCTGGTTGAAAAAGCCCGAAAAGAGTCCGGCGGCAGCACCTATGTCATCTTTGAAGAGGTGATCCCCCTCAGCTAATCCTCACCCACGCCGCCCGTTCTCCGGGAACTCCCGGCGCGGCAAATCCGTTTTACCTCTGAGTGGACAATTGAACTTCAGTCATTCTCTCCGTATAGAATGGCCATGTGGCGGTGGAGAGAATGAAAAGGGCTCTGACCAGGGACGCTTTTGCTCGGGAAGCCATGGGCTATCTCGATCATCTCTATCGAGTCGCCGTCCACTTAGTGAAAGAACCGCAAGAGGCCGAGGATTTGGTTCAAGAAACCTATGCGCGCGCGCTTGGCTCCTACGAGCAATTTGCTCCTGGGAGCAATTTGAAAGCCTGGTTGACAAGGATTCTCTATAATTTTTTCTTTGATAATTACCACCAAAAGAGACGGTGGGTTTCGGTCGACGATAGCTCTGCGGAGAAAAACGAGCCGGATTATTGGGAAAGCGTCCCGGCGGAAAATCCTGGACCGGAAAGCCATATTTTGCTGAAAGAACTGAGCGCGAAAATTAGCGATGCCGTAAGGAAAATTCCCGAGGAGTTCCGGTTACCGATCACTCTAGTGGACATGGGAGATTTTTCTTACGCGGAAGCGGCGGAAATACTCTCGTGCCCCCTAGGTACCGTCCGTTCCCGGCTTTCCAGAGGTCGGAGGTTGCTGTTCAACCAACTTAAGGAGTACGTGGCCGCCGAAGAAAAGAAACGAGCAAAACAATGAAATGCGACGAAGCAGAGGAACTGATCACCGCCTTGGTCGATAAGCAAGTCTCTGACCAGGAGCGATCCTCGATAGAAAGCCATCTCAAAGATTGTCAGAGGTGCCAATTCATTTACGGGCAGGAGCAAGCCTTAAAGAGAGAGATCGGCGCGGCAGGCGCTCGCCTAGCTGAGGAGTAAAATTCTATCGGATCGGCGCATTTTTCCCGCCCCGGAGCGATCGCCCGTTTCATGGACGGAGCGTATCTTGCCCGCCTGGCCATTTCCTCGCCCGGCTCTAGCCCTTGCCCTCGCGGTCGTCTTGATTCTCCCCATACTTTATTTCATGCGGACACCAAGCGAACCGATTTCACTGGCGGCTGTGGAAATCCAAAGGAAGATTATCGGTGGTGAGATTTCAGTCCGAAAGACGAGCAATCCGGACGAACTCAGGAAATGGCAGATTCGTGCCGTGAACGGCGAGTTTACGCCGATGGAATACGATTTGTCCTCGATGAACATCCAGCCCGTGGGCGGGGTGGTCCAGGAAGTAAACGGCCGAAAGATGCTGGTGACCGTTTATGCCGGCAACGGGCTATCCGTCACTTGCTTCACGTTTCTCGGAACCGAGGAGGATGCGCCAAAGATCGCCTCGGTTTTCTTTGATCCAGAGAAGAAAATGAAATTTTATACTTTTTCCGGGGATGGATTCCACGCAGTGCTCCACCGCGAGGGGAACGTGATCTGCATTTTAGTCTCCAAGATACCCAAGGACGACCTTCTTGCAATAGTTAGGGCCCAGGCTCGTCCGAGCTGATGGAAAACTCCTGAGCCGGATCTTTTTGGATAGATGGCACGCCGCGCAGTGGAAACTTCTTTGTCCGCTACAGATCTGTATGCTCGATTGCAGCTGGGCGACTGCTACGGAGCTATTTCCACAGCTGCTTGATAAACCCTTCTTTGTCCAGATCCTGCATCAGGCTGGCGTCGATGAACTGCTCGGCGCGCATGCTCCGCGCCCGGGGATCTCTCTCACCGATTTGATCGAGCGCCACTTTCAT
>Ga0209341_10003952_pt1 | contig 13741 bp, 12 predicted proteins | sample RifCSP13_2_FD_184020 | JGI IMG/M metagenome (GOLD analysis project Ga0209341, IMG submission 184020) | Soil microbial communities from Rifle, Colorado - Rifle CSP2_sed 13_2 (SPAdes) (version 2) | ecosystem: Environmental > Terrestrial > Deep subsurface > Rock core/Sediment | place: Rifle...
CTTTGGCCAACGTGGCGCGGTAAGCGGGCAGCGCCTCCCCCAAGGCGGCGACGATCTCCGGCTCGCGTCTGGCAATCTCGGTCAGCAGCCGCTCGAGGCCGCCGCCGGTGCGGGCGCTGACCGGTACCACATCCTCAGTGCTGAGGCCCAGCACCTGTGCCGCCTTGCCGTGCGTCCTGGCGCGATCACCAGCCACAGCGTCCATCTTGTTGAGGGCCACGACCCACGGTTTGCCGAAACCAGCCAGCTGCTGGAAAAGGTCTCTCTCCGGCACGCCGAGGGGGCGGGTGGCATCAAAGAGAATGACCAGGACATCGGCCCGGCGGGCGGCGTCGAGGGCACGGCCGAGGGCGTCTCCCATCTCGGGGCCCGCCCTGAGCCCTTCGGCTTCGCTCAGGGGAGCCTCCGTCGAAGGATCGGCCCCGGGCGTGTCGACGACGGCGAAGAGTCCGACGTCACCCTCTTGCGCGACGCGAGTGGTCCCCGGTTGCGGCCCGACCTGTGCCTGGTCCTTTTTGTCCAGGATCAAGTGGTTGTACAGCGTGGACTTGCCCGCGTTGGGGGGCCCGAGGATCGCCACCCGGCGCCGATCTCCGGCCGTGAGGCGAACGTGGGTCAACCCGGCCTCCAGCAGCCCACGCCAGCGCCGAAAGCTCCCCGGCAGCAAGCCGAAAATGCGGTTTAGGTCCCGCCGCCGTTCCGCAGGCAATGACTCCCAGCGGCGGCGGACGGGATCCGTCCAGCTTTCCGGTTGTTTCACCCGCCCCCCAGACCCGTCCATGTCACGATTCTACGGTCCCGCCAGCCCATTTCCCCTGTGGATAAGCCCACCTAATCTGTGGATTACCCCCCTGCTTTGGGGATAGAACGCCCCTGCCTCGCTGCTCTCTTCCATATATATAGGGCTTCCACACGCTCCTTCCGCCACCCCTATGGGAACACCGCCAGCATGAGGCGTCCCGGCCAAATTCCTCCAGAAACCGCTCACAGCTGCCTGTGGAAGTGTTGAGGCCGAGGGCTCCCGACCGGTGGGTGGCCTGGCCCCGAACACCGGCGCCTGTGGGCATCTTTCACAGCTTCTCCTCGTCTTTCCACATTTCCCCACCCCCTACGACGACTACGACTTCCATTGTCCTTAGAACAAACACACGGGAGGAAAGTCCCTCCCGTGTGTTCCCGATTCGACGGAAGCAGCTCTTACAACCAGCCTCGAAACTCCATGGCCTGGACCACCCGATCAATGGCGACCATGTAGGCGGCGTCGCGCATCGAGACGCCCTTATCGAGCGACATCTCTAGCACGGCCTTGAAAGCCACACTCATCTTCTCGTCCAGACGGCCAAGGACCTCGTCCCGGCTCCAGTAGTAGTTCATGTCGTTCTGGACGCTCTCGAAGTACGAGACCGTCACGCCGCCGGCGTTGCACAGGAAATCGGGGATGATGAATACGCCCTTGGCTTCGAGCGCCTGGTCGGCCTGAGGTGTGGTCGGGCCGTTTGCGCCTTCGGCCACAATCCGCACGCGCGGGCCGATCTGGCCCACGGTGTCGCCGGTGATCTGGCCTTCGATGGCCGCCGGGATCAGAACGTCGACGTCTTGCGACCGCCAGGCGTCGGCCTCGTCGATGGCGTAGCCGGCCTGGCCGGCCTTGCTCTTGTCGACGGAGCCGTAGACGTCGGTGATCGTCTGCAGGAAGCGAGCGTCAACCCCGTCCTTCTTGAGGAAGGTATGCGAGGTCTGGTCGTCATGGTCCCAACAGGAGACGGCGACGACCTTCCCACCGAGCTGCTCGACAAAGCCCATGGCGGCGTACTGGGCGACGTTGCCGAAACCCTGGATGGAGGCTGACAGCTTGGACGAGTCCAGTTTCAGGTGGCGGAGAGCCTCGCGCAGGGTGTAGATCACCCCGTAGCCGGTGGCCTCGGTCCGCCCGAGCGAGCCGCCCGCCCCGACCGGCTTGCCGGTGATGACGCCCGGGGTGTAGGCCCCGACGAGCTTGGTGTACTCGTCCATCATCCAGCCCATCATCTTGGGCGAGGTGCCGACGTCCGGGGCCGGCACGTCCAATCGTGGGCCGATATTCTTCCAGATCTGGTCGATCCAGCCGCGGCATAACCGTTCCTGTTCGCCCAGGCTCAACGTGGCCGGGTCGACGGCGACTCCGCCCTTGCCGCCGCCCAGCGGGATGTCGGCGACGGCGCATTTCCACGTCATCCACATCGCCAGGGCCCGGATCGTGTCGAGGGTCTCGCTGGGATGGAAGCGAATCCCGCCCTTGGCCGGCCCGCGGGCGTCGTTGTGTTGCACGCGGTAGCCGAAAAAGACGCTGATCGACCCGTCATCCATCCGCACCGGAATCTGGAAGCGGAATTCGCGCAGGGGCCAGCGCAGCACCGAGGAGACGCTGGGATCGAGATCGATCTTGCGGGCGGCGTTGTCGAACTGAGCCTGTGCCATCTCGAATGCATTCACCGCGATTGCCTCACTAGATTGGATGTCATCGAGCGATTCTGCTTTGGCCCCGCTGCGGCGAGGCCTCGGCTACCGCCTCGGCCACGCCTGCACGGGGGACCAGCGCCAGTAGCGTTCTGCCTGGGCCTCGGCCGGCCTAGCTGCACTGGCCACCGACCACCGACCACTGACCACGTCTTCCATCAATTCTTCTCGTCCGCTTCCAGAAACGCCTGCAGCCGGGCCTGGACCAACGCGGGCTTCGCCCGGCCGCCGGCATGGCGCATTACTTGCCCGAATAACCACTGCCCCACAGCCGTCTTCCCCTGGCGGTATTGCCGGACCTGCTCGGGATTCTCGGCCAAGACCTGGATAACCAGGCGATCGACGGCGTCCGTGTCGCTGACCTGGGCCAACCCCTCCGCCTCGACGATGGTCGAGGGTCGGCCGCCCTGCTGGAAGAGTCGTTGCAGGAGCGCCTTGCCGGTCGTCGGGCTGATGTAGTCGCCCTCGACCATGGCGACGAGCTCGGCCAAGGCGGCCGGCCCCACCCGGCAGGCGTCGATCTCGGTGGCCGCGGCGTGCAGCAAGGCGAACAACTCGCCGGTGACCCAGTTGGCGATTTTCGACGGAGCGACGGCCGGTGCGGCCGAGGCCGCCCGCTCGAAGTAATCGGCGACGTGGGCGTCCTCGACCAATTGAGCGGCGAGGCGTGGCGAGAGAGCGAGCGTCTCGACCAAGCGGCGGCGGCGCTTCTCGGGCACCTCGGGGAGCGACTGGCGCACGCGCTCGAGCCAGGCCGCATCGACGCGCAGCGGCGGCAGGTCCGGCTCGGGGAAATAGCGGTAATCATGAGCGTCTTCTTTGTCGCGCTGCGGCAGGGTACGTCCGCCCACATCGTCCCAGCCGCGAGTCTCTTGCTCGACCGGGCGGCCCTCCGTCAGCAAGCGGCCCTGGCGCTCGATTTCGAAGGCGACGGCGCGGGCCATGGCGCGGAATGAATTCAGATTCTTGATCTCGGTGCGCGTCCCGAGCGCCGGCTGCCCCACCGGGCGTAGGGAGATATTGGCCTCGAAACGGATGGCGCCCTTCTCCATATCGCCGGAGGTCACCTCCAGCGTCCGTAGGAGAGAACGCAGCTCGGTGGCGAAGGCCTTGGCCTCCTCGAGCGAGAGCAGTTCGGGCTCGGTGACGATCTCCAGCAGGGGGACGCCCGAGCGGTTGTAGTCGACGAGCGAGCTGTGGTCGCGATGGACGAGCTTGCCGGTATCTTCCTCCAGGTGGACCCGCCGGATGGGAACGCGCCGCTCGTGCCTGCCCTGAGCCGTAGCCCCGAGCGGAGCGAGGGGGAAGTCGAAGGGCCTGGTTTCGGGGACCGCCAGGGAGCCGCCGGTGGCGAGCGGGGCTTCGTACTGCGAGATCTGGAACCCTTTGGGAAGGTCCGGATAGAAATAGTTCTTGCGGGCGAAGAGACTGCGCTCGGCGACCGTGCTGCCCAGCGCCAGGGCAACGCGCAGCGCCAGCTCGACGGCTCGCTGGTTGAGGACCGGAAGGGTGCCGGGCATCCCGGTGCACACCTCGCACACGGCGCGGTTAGGTTCGCTTTCGGTCGGGTCGACGACCGGGCAGCCGCAGAACATCTTGGTGCGCGTCAGGAGTTCGACGTGCACCTCGAGGCCGATGACAGGCTCGAAAGGGGGAGGGGGCATTTGGGACTAGTTGCCAGTGATCAGTGGCCAGTGGCCAGTGAGGAACAGACGCGCTCTCGCCACTGGCCACTGGCCACTGGCAACTTCTTCATCCGTGCCGTTCCATGAAGCGGTGGATCCGCTCGAGCGCTTCTTCGAGCTTCTCGTAGGCCGTGGCGTACGAGCATCGGACGAAGCCCCCGTCGGCGCCGAAGGCGTTTCCCGGGATGACGGCGACGCGCTCCTCCTGCAGCAGGCTTTCGGCGAAGGCCTCATCCGTCAGACCGCTGGCAGAGATCGAGGGGAAGGCATAGAACGCGCCGAGCGGTTCGAACGTCGGCAGGCCGAGCTGGTTCAGTCCGGCGACGATCAACCGCCGCCGCCGGTCGTACTCGGCCACCATGGCCTGCACGTGCTCCTCGCCGTCCGTCAAGGCGTGAACGGCGGCGGCCTGGGACATCGTCGGCGCCGACATGATCGTGTACTGATGGACCTTGCGCATCTCGGCCAGGACCGGCGCCGGCGCGGCGGCGTAACCGATGCGCCAGCCGGTCATGGCATAGTCCTTGGAAAAGCCCCCCAGCGTGATCGTGCGCGGCAGCATACCGGGCAGCGCGGCGAAGCAGACGTGCTGGTGAGCGCCGTAAACGAGGCGATCGTAGATCTCATCGGAGATGACCAGCAGGTCGCGACGTTGGGCGACATCGGCCAGCGCCAGCAGGTTCTCGCGCGACATCACCGCGCCGGTTGGATTGTTGGGGTAGCCGATGAGCAAGGCCTTGGTGCGCGGCGTGATCAGCGCTTCGACGGCCTCGGCCCGCGCCTGGAAGGCGTCTTCGACGCGAGTGGCCAGCGGCACGGGCGTGCCCCCGGCGAAGACGACCTCCGGCTGGTAGGCGACGAAGCACGGGGTGGGGACGATGACCTCATCGCCCGGGTCGAGGACGGCCGCCAGCGCCAGGTACAGCGCCTCCGATACGCCGACGGTGATCAGGATTTCGCTGCGAGCGTCGTAAGGGACGCCGTAGCGTCGCTGCAGATGCTCGGCCACCGCCTGGCGCAACTCGATCGTGCCCGAGTTGGAGGTGTAATGCGTGTCGCCGTGCTCGAGCGCGCGGATGCCGGCTTGCAGGATCGGAGCCGGTGTGACGAAATCCGGTTCGCCGATCCCGAGGGAGATGACGTCCTCCATGGTAGCGGCGATGTCGAAGAAGCGGCGGATTCCGGACGGAGCGACGGCGGCGACTCGGCGCGAGACGAAGTCACGCATGGGTTAGCGGCCCTCCGTAGCTCCCCGCGTGTAGGGGCACGGCGTGCCGTGCCCCTACGCTCGCGGGGGGCTGGTCAAAGCAGGTGGATGCGCCACTCATCGTACAGCTCTCCGTAAAACAGCTCGAAGATGCGTCCGTCTTCCGTGCGGACACGGAAGCGCCGACCGCCGGGCACTCGCCAGGCGGCCTCGACGCTCTCGATCATCAGCCGGTCGCCCTGCCAGGTGAGTGCGATCGGTCTCTCCCCATAAGTATAGCCAGAATGGCACTCGACCAACTCGGGCGGCATGATCGACCACCATCCTAGACGGTCGAGGCGGAGCGTGCAAGTTGGGGATAGGGCCGAGGCGGAGGAAGACCGTCCCGATTCGGCGCGGGAGGCGAAAGCCTGGTCGACTCCCGTCAACCGCCGGGGGCTGGCTTGTTCAGGGGGTGTAGACAGCCCTCAGGGTGACGGCCACCCACGCCAGGGCGATGAAGCCAGCGAGAAACAGGGGGCGCCGAAGAAAAGGAAGAGTCGTGAGCAGCCAGGAGTGGATGGCCAGATACGGGGAGAGCAGCGGGGCCGAGGCCAGGGCCATCTTCTCGTCGTCGTAGCGGGCGGCGAACACGAGAAGAATCAGACCTAGCGGAAGGCTGATCGGCCAAAGCGAGGTATTCCAAGGCATGGCTTGCGGGTCCGGCAGGTGGGGAAAGGCGGCCACGCCGGCGATGGCCGAGGCGATGAGAAACGAGACGACGAAAGTGATGGAGGATCGGGACTTGGGGTTCTTGCGGCAGCGGAAGAGCCACAGGGCGATCAAGGGCCACGTCAATTGAGGTTTGAGAAGAAGGAGCCACACTCCGGCGGCCGGCGAGAGGACCGAGCCAAGGAGCACGAAGGAGTCGAGGTTGCCGTGCCACAGATTGAAGAGCACGAATGGGGACAGGGCCAGGAGCACAAGCTGCTGACGCGTGAGGCCCATCCGGTGAAAGGTGACGAGGAAGGCGCCAAGCGAAAGGAGGGTGAAGACGGCCCATGAAGCCTGGAGGGGCAACAGGGCCAAGGGAGCCAGGACGACGGCGATCCAAGGCGGTGTGTAGAAACCGTTGACCAAGTACATGTTCTGGCCGGCGAGCGCCGCCTGCCCGGCGGGATAGAAGTTGAAGCGAAAGTCGACGCCCGCCGGGAGAGACGTGGCAATGAAGACGGCGAGCGGAATGACCAAGGCGGGGAGGAACAGCAGGAGAGCTTCCGGGCGGACGAAAGGAAGTCTCAGAAGCCGAGGTCGGGCGACCACGAAAGACCCGCTGCCCCACCGCCGGCGCAGAGCGGGTGTCGCGTTCGCGACGCTCATGTCAGAAAAGATTCCCGTGATGTCCATGACAGACCTGCGCTTCGGTCGATGCCGACAAGGGCCAGAACGGAAAGGTTGGAGAGCCGAGAGCTGCGCGGAGGCGTGCCGCCGGGGCCTGTAGCGAGACGGCTGCCCCCGATCCGAACTCCGCCGACCAGTACTCTAGTACCTGCGGATCAACCTAGCATGCGGGAGAGAAGCGAGTCAACCGATTCTGGAGAATGGGGAGGCCTTTGCGCGGCTTGGTGTGGTTTTGATCGACGTCGCGATTCAGTGGATCCCCTCGCGGCGCGGCGAGTTGAACGCGGACCACGCACCCCGGGTGCGAGTTGGGGGAGGTGAGAACCGGCGGTTGTCGCAAACCGCCGGCGCCTGGCCGCTCGGTCTCTACGCCCCTTCGCCCTCTACGCCCTTCGCCCTCTACAGGGCGCCAAGGGCGGCGCACCGAAGCGGTGATTGGCGCGACGAGAGCGGCCGTGGAAGAGGCCAAAGGAGACCAGCCAGACAACCACAGTGCGTTGTGTCAACAGGTGGCCTGAGGGAGGCCAAGCTGACATTGCTTGGCATCGCTTGGTGGCATCCGCCGGGGTTTGGAGGAGTTCTCCTCCAGCCGCCGGCCGTTGCCTTCCAGCGAAAAAAGGACCTGGGGATTGACCCGGGGCGCACGTGGGGCTATGCTTCGAGAAGTTAGGGGCTTGTCAGCAGTCACGGGGGACATCACTTCCGCGACAAGCCGGGCTGAGGGGGCTCATGCAACGCTCGAATTCGGCCGGACCATCGCCTGAAACGACGCCTTCGTGGGCGGCTGGTGCGCGTCGCCGGCTGCCCTTCTATCTGGTCATGGCTGTGGTGCTGGCCTGTTTGGCGGGCCTCTTGACGTTCCTCTACCTCGACCGTCTTCGCCTGTCGGCCGTTCCAACGCGCTTGGCTGTCGTCGCGCGCCAGGAGATCCGGCCGGGAGCCGTGCTCGACGAGAGCATGCTCGAGGCGCGCGCTGTGCCCGAGGCGATCCTACCCGTCAACGCTCTGACCTCCCCGGCGGAGGCCGCCGGGCGGGTGGCGATCGTGTCGCTCGCGGCCAACGAGGTCTTGCTGACCTCCAAGCTCAGCGGCGGAGAGTCCGGATTGGCCTCGCGCCTCCCCGATGGTCGCTGGGCCATGATCTTGCCGTCGGGTTGGCTGGCGACCCCACTGCCCTCTCTCGCCACCGGCGACCGGCTCGACTTGCTCGCTTACCAATCCAGCGCGCCGCTCGCCGACGCGGCCGTCATCGTCAGCGCCGTGGAGGTGCTGGATGTATTGGGCGGTCCCGAGGTGACGAGCGGGTTGACCCTGGCTGTAACGCTCGATCAAGCCACGGCGGTGCTGTACGCGCGCAGCAACGGGTTCGCCATCCTTCCGCTCCTCCGGCCGCAAGGAGATTGAAGCATGCCCGTACTGGCCGTGACCGGCGCCAAAGGCGGCTGCGGCGCATCGCTGGTGGCGACGAACCTGGCGCTGGCCCTCGCGCCGTACGGCGCAACGCTCCTGGTCGACCTGCATGTCGGTGACTCCGGCGACGACCTCCTGCTCGACCTGCTCAGCGAACGAACCTGGGCCGATCTGCTGCCCGTTGCCGCCGAGCTAACCGCGCGCCATCTCGACCTGGTGCTGCAACAACACTCGGGCGGACTGCACTTCCTGGCGGGGCCGGCGAAGCCGGCGGTCACCCATCCGAATCTTGTCGCCGCCCTGATGGTGGCCATCTCCTCCCGATTCGAATGGACCGTGCTCGACCTGCCCGCTCGGCCGCCGCGCGACGTCGAGCCGCTGATGATCCTGGCCGACTCGATCCTGGTTGTCGCCACCGCCGACCCCCCGGCGCTGCGCGCGGCCCAGCGTCTGCTCGAGGCGATGGATCCCGCCGCCCGCCCTCGCGCCCGCCTGGTCCTGAATCAGTTCACGCGGGCCCACCCGGCGCATCCGGCTTCGATCGCCGCCGGGCTCCAGGTCTCTTTGTTGGCCACGCTCCCCACCGATCCGCGCGCGGTCGGCTTTCATGTGAACTTCGGACGCCCGTGTGTCCTGGATCGACATAGCGCTTTTGGGCGTCGGCTGGCGGGTGCAGCGCGGGCCCTGGCCGCCGGCCCGCGCGCTGGGAGAGTGGCGGCGTGACCACGCCTTCCTTGCCCGACCTCGAGGACGACCTCCACCAGCAGCTGTCGGCGGAAGTGGAGAGCGAAATGCTTTCGGGGGCCCTTCCGGGCGTGCCGGGTCGCGACGACTTGCATCGGCGGGCTGAACGGCTGGTGGGGCGCGAGCCGCAAGTGCTGACTCAGGCCCAACAGGCCGCCCTCGTCCGGGCCGTCGTCGATCGCGTCGTCGGCCTCGGGCCGCTGGAAGTGTTGCTGGCCGACCCGACGGTCAACGAGATCATGGTCAACGATCCATGGAACGTCTACATCGAGCGCAACGGCCGGCTGGAGCGCGGCGAGATCACCTTCCGTGATGAAGCCCACCTGCGCCACGTGATCGATCGCATCGTGGCGCCGATCGGCCGGCGCATCGACGAGAGCAGTCCGCTGGTCGACGCCCGCTTGCCCGACGGCTCGCGGGTGAACGTCATCATCCCGCCGCTGGCCTTGCGCGGCCCGGCGCTTACGATCCGCAAGTTTTCCCGCCAGCCGTTCACCCTCGATCGTCTGGTGGAACTGGGGACGCTCTCCGAAGCGATGGCCGCCTTCCTGGCCTCGGCTGTACGGCAACGCGCCAGCATCATCGTGTCGGGAGGCACCGGCTCAGGCAAGACCTCCACGCTGAACGCGCTGGGGCTATGCATTCCGGAGGGCGAACGCCTGATCTCGATCGAAGACGCCGCCGAATTGCGCTTGCAGCACCCGCACATCGTCTCGCTTGAGTCGCGGCCCCCGAATCTAGAGGGTCAGGGGGAAGTGACGATTCGCACGTTGGTGCGCAACGCGCTGCGCATGCGACCGGATCGCATCATCGTCGGCGAGGTGCGCGGCGGAGAAGCCTTCGACATGCTCCAGGCGATGAACACCGGCCACCGCGGCTCGCTGACCACGCTGCACGCCAATTCGCCGGCCGACGCTCTCATCCGACTCGAGTCGATGGTGCTCATGGCCGGGTTCGAGCTGCCGGTGTCGGCCATTCGGCGCATGATCGGCGGCGCCATCGAAGTCATTGTCCAGCAGGACCGGCTGCCCGACGGCCGGCGGGTGGTGACGGCCATCACCGAGATGGTTCGCGGCGATGGCGGCGAGATGCGCCTGCGGCCGCGGTTTACTTTCGAGGCTGCCGCCGGCTCCCACCGTACACTCGCGGACGATGGGTGAGGCGGCCATATTGGAGCGGAGGGCGTGAGACGTTGGGAGGGAGTCGCCCTGATGGGGGTTCCGGCCATTGTCCTGGTTGCCGCGACCGGATGGCTGGGACGGGAAGGGCTGAACGCGCTGGTTCGCCAGCGGCCAGGCAGCCTTCCCGCGTTCCTTGTCGGTGCGACGTTCGCCGTGGGCATTCTCGCCTTGGCCCTGTGGGTCGAACATGACTCCTTGCGCCGCGCCTGGCGCAAACGCACCCGCGAGCGCCTGCGCGTAGAGCGGGTGGCCCCGCCAGGGCGACTTACCCGCTGGCTGCGCGGCGCGCCCGACCCGTTAGAGATTCTTGCGCGGCCGTTCCTGGCGATGCCGCCCGTCAGGAAGACGGCACAGGACTGGATAGATGCCGGGCTTGGCGCCAAGCCTTCACGCCTCGTTGCCATTCTCGGACTGACCGCGTTCATCGGCTGGGTGCTCGGCCTGCGTATCGCCGGACCCTTGCTCGGAGCGGCCTTGGCACTGGCGCTTCCCCTCGTGCCCCGGGCGTGGATCGCCAGCCGGGCCGAGGCCCACCGACGTCGGTTTGGTGAACAACTTCCGCAAGTCATGGATGCACTTTCCGCCGGTTTATCGGCGGGACTGTCGTTTCCGCAGGCGGTCGATTACGCCGCCGAGGAGCTCAGCCCGCCGGCCTCGGAGGCGTTGCGCAGGCTGTCCCGCCAGACCGCTCTGGGCTTTCCTCTCGAACAGGCGTTGGAGAAGCTGCTCGACGCGTATCCGGAAGAGTCCTTGGGATTGGTCGTCGATGGGATCCATCTCCAGCGTCAGTTCGGCGGCGACCTAGTTCGGATGCTTTCCGAAACCGGGGAGCGTCTGCGCGAGCGTGTCGAGCTGGAACAGGAGATCCGCGCGGTAACGGCCCAGGGCCGGCTCTCGGGATGGGTTCTGGTCGCGCTGGTGCCGGCCTCCGCCGCGCTCCTGCTGGGATCGAACCCGCGCTACATCGACGTCCTGTTCGACACCTGGATCGGTCAGGCGCTGCTGGTGTTCGCCCTCATCCTTCAGCTGGCGGGTTGGCTGGTGATCTCGCGGCTGATGAGGATCGGCTTCTGAGAGCCGTTGAGATGGCGGCCGCCGGGATGATGTGCGCAAGAGCGCACCCGCTTCGGTGCACCGGGGCGGTGAGACGGACGGCTGCAACAGCCGGTTTCGCTTACCGGTCGATCTCATGATGACGGACTTGCTGCTTCTGGGCACCGCGACCTTGGCCGCTTTCGCCATCGGGAGCCTCGGGCTGGCGGCGGCGGACATGCTGAGCGCGCGCGTCCCTCCACGCAGCTCTGCGACGCCCCCACCGGCGACAGGGCGTTGGCTCCCGTGGATGCGGGCGATCTGGATGCCGTCCCAGGTTCGGCGGCGCTGGGCTGATCCCGCGCTGACGTCGCGGCTGCAGATGGCCGGGGTTCCCTGGGTAGCGGAGGATTTCGCCTCTCTGCGCTGGATGCTCCTAGGGATCGGTGCAGTCCTCGCTGCCCTGACGATCGCAGTCCGGGCCGATCTCGTTGGATGGTTCCTCGGCGCCGTGCTGGTGGCAGCGGCTTGGATGGGCCCGACGACATGGATCTCGCTCCGACTCGAACGTCGTGAGAGGGAGATTGACCGATCCCTGCCCGACTTCCTCGACCGCTTGTCGCTGGCGCTGGAGGCGGGGCTGGGATTCGAGGTGGCCTTGCGCCGATCTGCCGAACGATTTCCGGGGCGACTGGGAGACGAGCTGCGACGTCTGGTGCGCCAGCTCGACCGCGGACATCCGCGTCAGCAGGTGCTGGAGGAACTAGCGGCGCGCAATCCGTCGGACGATCTGCGGGCGTTCACCGCCGCCGTCCGGCAGGCCGACCGCCTGGGAACGTCTCTGGCGAAAGCCCTGCGCGTACAGAGTGGTTTGTTGCGAAACCGGCGCCGCCGTCGGGCGCAAGAGGCGAGCCGCCGCCTGCCCGTCCTGATCGTCTTCCCCTTGGTTTTCTTCTTTCTTCCGGCACTGCTCATCATCTACCTGGCCCCGCCGTTGCTGCACCTGTTCTTGGGCCAGTGAAGAAGTGGTCGGTGGTCAGTGGTCAGTGGCCAGAAACCGCGACCGTCGCCGCAGCCTTTAGGCTGCGTCTGGGGCGCAGGCTAAAGCCTGTGGCTACGCCCTCGAGGACGATGAGGGCGCGGAGCCTCGACTAGATTGGAGACGTTGCGCTGTCGACGGTGAACGAAACGGAGGTGACATTGATTGTCCGGGGCACAAGCCTTCGCCATGCGCAAATCGCGATGCGTCAATGTCTCATCTCGCATCACGCTCACCCCTGCGAGCGGCCCCGCGGTCAATCCGTCGTGGAGTTGGCGATAACCCTGCCGATCCTGCTCCTCGTGATGCTGGGTTTGGTCAACCTGGGGATCCTGATGAACGCACAACTCGTGCTGACCCAGGCGGCCTGGGAGGGCGCCCGCACCGGAGCGACGCTCACCGATCCCGACGATGGCGACGCCGAGATCGTCGCCGCCATCCATGCCGCCCTGGCCGGTGTCGACGCCAGCAAGGTGCTCATCGACATCGATCCAACCCAGTACGAATACCCGCGTGACCAGCCTGGGCCCTTGCCGCGCGGCTATGCGCTGGCGGTGCGCCTGGAGTATCCGCTCACCATGACCCTGCCGCTGCAGGTGACCGTTCCCGTGCGGGCCGAAGCGGTCAGCCGAATGGAGTATCAGAACCCATGAGACGGCGCGGCCAGGTCATCGTCGTCGTGGCCATCCTGTTGATGATCGTCCTGCTGTTGCTTGCATTGGCGGTGGATGTTGGGCGGTTGTTCGTCGAGCGAGGCCGCATGGAACGGGCTGCGCAAGCCGCCGCCGATGCCGGAGTCGCCGTAGTCGCCGAGCAGATCGTGACCCTGGCGATCCCGCGCCAGACGGAAGCTGCGGCGCGGCCGCCGTGTGTTCCGGACGCGGGCTATGGCACGCCGGGGGCCTCGTGCACCGCTACACCCTTGCCCAGTCGGGCGGAACACTGGCTGACCGATGATGACCGCGCAACCCTGGTGGGGCCTGCTGTGCAGACCGAGGCCTCGGCCGAAGCGCTCGCCTACGCCGCCATCAATCGCGCCGACCCCGGCGAGGCAGGCGTACTCGGCGTGGAGATCGAGTATCCGCATGCGTATCGTCCTCAGGACGCCGCGCTGCAGATGATGGTCTCGATCGATGCTCGCCTGACCATGCTTCTGGCCGGCCTGCTTGGGGTGGATCAAGTCGCGTTCGAAGCCCAAGCCTTGTCGGAGATCCGGCAGCGATAGCACCCATGATGGGACCGCGCTTCTGGCTGCAGACGTTGCCGGTCGTTGCGCTGGCCGCGCTCTTCTCGGTGGCCGGCCTTGCGCTTGGCCGCGCCGTCTCGGGGCCAGCTGTGACCGCCTTTGCGGCCGCCGGCGCTCTGCTAGCGTATGCCGGAGCGTTGACATTCCGCCGTTCCGAAGGATGGATGGCGGTGTGCGTCCTGGGGCTGTCGTTGGCGGCAGGCGTCTTGGCGGCTCAGCTGTCGGCGCTTGCCCTGCAGCGGGGTGGGGCGCCGGCCGCGGCGTTAGCCATGGTCGCGATCGTCACCGCGGCGTTGCTTGGGCGGAGTCTGCGGCGCTTTC
>Ga0209341_10003955_pt1 | contig 13739 bp, 11 predicted proteins | sample RifCSP13_2_FD_184020 | JGI IMG/M metagenome (GOLD analysis project Ga0209341, IMG submission 184020) | Soil microbial communities from Rifle, Colorado - Rifle CSP2_sed 13_2 (SPAdes) (version 2) | ecosystem: Environmental > Terrestrial > Deep subsurface > Rock core/Sediment | place: Rifle...
CCTGGGTATGGGCCTGATCGATTACATTCTCCCTCAGGTGTTGACAAAGCCCTTGCATAGTACGCGTCTCGTCGAGTGGCAATACTGGTTGATTGTGATCGGTTTTTTAGGTTTCTTCTGGTCGCTGACCATTGCTGGTTTTATCCAGGGCCAGGCCTGGTTGCGAGGTATCCCCGAGGTGAATGTAATCCCATTCCTAAGGCCTTATTACATGGCGCGCGCAATTTTCGGAGCAATGATCGTTATATCGGGGATGGTTCAGGCCTATAACATCTATAAGACAGTAACCTCGGATACCCGGCATACCCAGCGCATCGAATTATTGGACGCTTTACCAGAGAAGGAGACATCTGCATGAGCGCCATTCCCGAGATTCCTGCCGAGCCAGTCCACCCGGAATCCTGGCCGGCCCATCCGCCGAAGAAGATGCTCATGCATCCGTTGATCGTCACTGTAGGGAGTATGTTGGCCTTCTTCGCAGTGGTCCTGGTAGTAGTTTTCCTGCCTATTTCTACTTTTGAACCGTCTCCGTCGACCAACTGGCGAGCGTTAACCGAGGCAGAAATGGCCGGGCGCAACATATTCCTGGAGAATGGCTGCATCTACTGCCACAGCGGTTTCACCCGTCCGCAAGATGTTTTAGCCAGCCAATATTATGTCTATGCGCGGGCTTCAGAGCCCGGCGATTACGTGGGTGAAGGCAGCTCCCCAAATCTATTTGGTACGATCCGCACCGGACCGGACCTTTCACAGTCCGGGGGTTTTCATCCCGACGATTGGCATTACGCGCATTATTTTAACGCTCGTTATACAACGCCGTTTTCGGTGATGCCCTCTTTCCGATTTCTGACGAAAGACCAGTTGCTGAGTCTGGTGACTTTCACCCAGGCGCGCGGCGACAAGCTGGCTGACCTACGCGCCCAACACCAAAACAACCTGAAAGCCCTGGAGTTCGCCTCGGGCAACGTTGCTGCAAGCAGGGAAAGCGGTGATCGTTCAGATGGATACCCAGCGGCCAGCGCGGTTAAGAACTTGATGTTGATAGGCCGTAGTTATTGGTTTGCCGATAATCCGTTGCCAGTGACAGCGGAAAATTTACTTCGTGGCCGCCAGGTGTTTGAGGAACGCTGCATCGGCTGTCATGGCAGCCAGGGAAACGGCAATGGTCCGGCAGCTTTTTATCTTAACCCATCTCCCGCTGCCTTCGACGTGGCCGACGACCAAGCCCATGGATCCGACACCTCACCTGGCGCCTATTACTGGCGTATTTTACGGGGTGTTCCCGGCACAGGCATGGAAAATTTTGGCACACGCCTCAGTGTGGACGATATCTGGAAAGTGGTACTCTTCCTCAAGACCATCCCGAACGGAGGTCTGACCGCCGATTTGCCTACTCCTGATTTGTACATCCCCTGGGAAGGTTATCCTGGCATTTTCAAGTGGGCTAACTGTTTCTATCCCGAAGAGCAACAATATAAGATCAATCGATTCTACAATAACGCCCCGTCTGGGGTCGGAGACGTTCCCGGGATCGTGGGAATAGACGAAGTAAATCCAGTTTATGCCGTCGTGTTGTGGGAAGTGAACAAAAATGCACGCCCGTGTGGTAGCAAAGGCTACGAACAAGTCGCTTTGCAGGATATCCTCGCCGAAACCCATAAGCGGAGCGATGGCTATGCCCGCCAGGACGAAGATCAAATCCCGTTCATCCCCACCGCGATGATCGACCTAAGCCAGATGCCTCCGCAGTGGCTGAATCAGGTGTGGGACAAGCCCAACCCATACATAGAACCTGCTGCGGGAAACCGTTGATCACCTGGTAGCAAAGAAAGAGGAACCCATGAACAAAATCCGTCTCCGTATTATTTTTATCAGCGTGCTAGCGCTTCTTCTCGTTGCTGTAACCCATCCCGCTTTGGCAGCGCCGCTGGCCCACGAGGCCCCGCAAGGCAGCGAGTGGGTGATGGCCGACTGGATGTTCCTGAGCTTTGGGCTGTTATCAGGCGCGGGCCTGGTTGCCTTCCTGATCGCCTTAAAACTCGGCCTGCTCAGCAACCTGGAAGAGGCCAAATATTATCTCCTCGAGATTGAAGAAGAGGACAATTACTATACTCCGGATTGGATCCGTTCAGAAGGTGAAATATGAATCCCGAAGTCCCTACAGGCAATGCCAGCGAAATCGTACAGCAATATTTCAATTACCTGTACCAGTATTGGGTAAACAAGATCAACCAAAACTACTACATCCATTGGGATACCCTGGCCTGGATTGCGTTATGGATATTCGTGCTTACGGCAGGGTTTTACGTCTACACGCGTTGGCAACGCTACACTCACGAACCCAAAGAGCCCTATCCGGTAGAATCGTACAATGGCTACATCCAGGAAACCAACGGGCCAGTCGGTCCCTTTCTCAGCCTGTTTTTCGGCGGCATGCTGATCTGGCTGGTGGTGATGACCGTCCTTAACTTGATCAACGGTCAAATCTATTAGGAGACGAAACCATGAGTTCGATTATCGCTTATTCACAGGTGGTCGAAGCCGTCTTGCCAAAAGAGGCTTGGGATGAGACCTTTTTTTCCTTACTGTCTCTCAAATCCCATTTGCAGTCCCTACCCGGATGGCAGCGGGTTGACGTTTGGGCTCAGGAGAAGAGCAGCGAGGACGTTAAAGTGCTGGTGGTCACCAATTGGGATTTCCCGGAACAATTGTCGTCCTGGGTGGAGAATGGCGTCACGGTGGACGCCATCCTGCGAGCCATGCAACCGCCGCCCCGCTCACTAAAAGTGAACTATTTTGAAGAAATAGCGTAAGCGCTCGGTAGTCAAGGAGGTTTATATGGATACGCCGTTGAATGAAAAGGAACCCATCGCCCCCGTACGATCGGCCTCTCAAGGGGAGCATCCGCACACACACCTGGAACGCGAAGACAACCGTTGGAATCCCCGTCGGCAGTTGCGCGATTGGGGTATTTTATTGGTCATGATCCTTATATACCTGACCTGGACCGGGATCGTTTATCTGTTTGAGCCAGGAATCCGATAATTGATTGGGAGAGGCAAGACATGTTTTTACTGGAATGGACTGCAAGCGATCTGCTATTTATGCTGGTGGCTGCCGCGGCTGTAATCGGAACAGTGTTGTGGTTGGTGCCAGGCGTTCATGTAACGCATAAACAGGAATATACCCAGGCCGAGATTTCCGCCTACGACCAGCATATTCCTCGTTATTTCCTGGCCGCTGCCCTGGCGCTGGTCATCGGCAGCTTCCATATCATTGTCAAAAGCGTGCCGGGGTTTTGGCAGTGGCTATGGCAGGCTGGCTACGGCGGTCACCTCTTCCGCGATCTGGCCAATTCGCACATCATCATCGTCGGCGGCGGCACCGTGCTGCTTACTGGCCTGACCTGGTATGTCTTACCCCGCATTACCAACCGGCCACTGTACAGCGCCTCCCTTGCTGGCGCATCCTTTTGGTTCACAGTGATTGGGGTCTTTGGGTTCTATCTGGCCTGGCTAATCCTTGGAATCGTCGAAGGGAACATGGTGAGCCACGGGTGGGATTACATGGCTGCGAAAGAAGCGCTGGGCGCCTGGCATCGCCTCCCCACTCGCCTCACCTCCTCCATCATGGGGGTGGGTTATTGGACGTACGTACTCAACGTTTTCCTCACGGTTTGGTCTGCACGATATGTTGTTCACAAACCGTTTGGCTACCTGACCAAATTTATGCTGGTATCCGCGGCTGCCCTCTTCGTTGGCACCGTCCAGGGTGTGCTCCAGGTATTGCCTGCCAACGCTGATTGGATTCACTACGCCGGAAAGTTTGGGGAATATATTGACCCGATCAGCCATGCCCATGTGAACCTGGTCACCGGCATGATGGTGGCCCTGGTAGGCCTCCTGGCGTACTTTAGTCCTCGAATGGGCGGCAGACCAATTGAGGAACGGACTGCCAACCGTATCTTTTGGTTGCTTGTACCCGGTTCTCTGGCTTTTTATCTGACCTTCTTACTCCTGGGATTGATCCTGGGCGGAGCAGCCAATGGTAAAGGCGGTATCCAGATTCCGTTATTAGTGCCTTTTCTTTCAAAGCAGATGCCTGTTCTCCTGTCTATCGCCGGCTCGCTCATGCTAAGCGGCTTTTGGGCTTACTTTCTCGTCTTATGGCGAGGATTACGATTGAGAACTCTCAGATCTCAGATACGCGAAGGCAGCCCCTCAGCATTCTGGCTGATCTCAAGCCTGGCGCTGGTGGTCGGCACTTTTCAGGGTTTATTACAGTTACTCCCACCCTCCATGCGTATCTTCACTACTGCGGAAGAAATTCCAAACATCCACGCCCAACTGAACATGATTGGTGGGATCATGCTGGCCTTGATCGGCCTGGTTTACCTGCTCTTACCCGAGCTGGTCGGGCAGCCCGTCGAACCACGCTTGGCGCGCCTGAGCTTGTATGGGATCACTGGAGGCATCGCCGGATATTACCTGGCTACCCTGGTCATTGGGATGACCCGCTTCGGGTTCTTGCAAGGCGGGATGGATGATGCCGAAGCTGCTGTCCGTTTGGGATGGGTTGCTCCGGCGACGCTTTTACTGACAGCCTTGCCTATGCTGGCTGGGTTTGCCTCCTTTGGGGTCGGTGTCTTGCGCTCCACCCAGGCTTACCGAGCGCAAATGGCGACAGGCATTTTCCAGGCGCCAGCTAAATTTTCTGGGCCGATGCCCGCCCGCTTGATGCGCATCCCAATCGGATATGTGCTGGGGATGGAGTTGGCTGGCGGGCTACTCGGCTGGCCAGGGATCGGCTGGCTTTATGCTGGACAGGCCATGCCAGCCATCGCCTTATTGTTGATCGGGCCTTCAGTCGCCTGGGCGATGTTTCCCATGCTTTTCTCACCTTTTACCGGTACACCCCTATCCCAATGGGGCTGGCCGGTTTTGCTAGTCTGGCTGCTGACTTCTGCTTTGGCCAGCAGCAGCTTGCTGGCCAGGTATCTACGCCGCTCGCGCGCTGGAGGTGGCGCTAGTAGTTCAATGCAGATCGAACAAATTGCCCAGTCCCCCTCACACAGGTCTATTCAAAGCCGTATCCCACGGAGAAAGCTCATTGGAATTAGCCTGGTCATGATGGTTTTGTTCAGCATACCGCTTATACCCCTGGGAACGGGTATATCCAAATCCCTGGCTGGTCAACCCGTGCTAAGCGAACTGCCCGATCGCGCCAACGGCGCGTACATTTCTGTCAGCGATGGCGCCCGTTCTGGGCTGATCAAGCTATTCGCGTGGAGCTTCCCTCTCAATGATTTTCCACAAGAATCCCCTAGCATCAGCCCAAATCATATTCAGGGCTTATTCATCAGCCAGAAAGGGCTGGATGATCCAACGCGCTACCACCTGTTTCACCTGGATGATGGGGATCAGATCCCCCTGCAGGAGCGTGAAGTGAGTTTTCAGCACCAGCTACAATTGATCCCCAAAGAGCGCCTGCTTACAGGTAATTACTTGTTGGACGTTCCTTCCGGTGGTATGTTTGCCGGGCGCGAATACTATTATTTTCGCCTCGATCCCGCAGCGATAAACCTGCCTCCTCTGGCAGACCTTCCCAAGAGTGGATCTCCAAATAATGCGGCTTCTCTGCCGGTCAAAAGCGCGCTGGGTTCCGTCAGTTGGTTGGAGGTATTGCCATTGAGCTCCGCGGTGATCAGCGCCTGGATGGCAATCACAATGATCAGACGCATACGCCAGAAATTTCGACCGCAAGAAGCAGCCTGGTCGCTAGCTTTTCTTATGTTTGCTATCGCTGCAGGCTGCCAGGTGGTAGGGGATCTAGCAGGTTGGACGCCAACGCTGGCGCGCCTGTATTATGTGAATGGGGCGACGCTGGTCGTGGGTTGGCTCGGTCTGGGGACCTGGCTGGTGCTCGTCCATAGGCCGTGGCTGAGGAACGCCGGTCTGTGGGCGATGATCCTGCTTTCGGGGTACGGCGCAGGGCTTGTCAGCCTGTCTCCTGTCGACTCAGCCAACCTGGCTGTCGAAGGCTGGCGCGCATTGAGCAAGCCGCCATCGCTGACCGTTCTGACCATCGCGGTCAACAGCCTGGGCACCGTGATGTTAGTGGGCGCTGCACTCTGGTCCGCCTGGGCGTTTTGGCGAAAAGGGATTATGCGAGAGCGCATGGTAGGTCTCATTCTGCTGGCGGTTGGCGCGCTGGTGGTGGCCGCTGGCGGCGGCCTGACTCGACTGGGACATGCGCAGTATCTCTATATTGCCATGAGCTTTGGCATCAGTTTGATGTTCTGGGGCTATCATCAAACCATTCGACCAGCAAGTATGCACACCGAGAGTGTTCCCGTGCCCCAATAAAGCAGTATTCATGCCCGGCGTCAAGTGGTGGTTATTCTTACTTTTCGCCCTTCCGGTGATAATAATATCGTTGGGGGTGTTTGTATTTCTCAGGCAGAAACGGGCAAATAATATAGGTAATATGGATAACAGCGCCTTGCTCCTGATCCTCCTGCTCATAATAGCGATCTTGAGCATCGGCAGTTTCATCGTCTTTATTTTCCTGCGCGGTATCGTTAGCTGAATAACAAAGACCTCAGGCGAGGTCAGGCAGAAGCCAGTAGAGCTCTTACTCTGCTATTTAATGATTTCTTAGGAATATCTGCAGGCTTATATAAGGACTTAAGCTGCCCTAGGGGGATACACTCACTGTGAAATTCAGTCAGTGAAGGGAGTAAACATGCAAGGAATTGTCTCACAAACCAAAATGCGGGCTGACCAGGAGAAAGTATCAAATAACGATCTTTCCAAAATTGCACGCCAATGGGATCACAGGATTCGCCGTGAGTTGTATCGGTTTGCTCAAAGGCAATGGCCCGAGGTACGCCTATTGGGGCTGATCCCTATCCACCGTTATCGTTTACGCAAACAATTTGAACCAGGGACTTTTATGTGGTGGGTTGAATGGGATATTCCACCATTTGACCGTTATCGTTGTGAGGCATACCGCGTGGAACTAAGCCTTGCAGGGCCAGATCAACCCCGGCTGGTTGTTCGCACAGGCATTTATACTTATCCGGTTGCCCCAATGAGCATGAGGGAGCTCAAGACAGTCCTGGTACGGGCAGGGGCAGACCCCCCCCTGGTCATTCGCCGCGAGTTTGGACCTGCGCTAGACCCGTGAAGCGGCTACTAGATACAGGCAATTGGGGTGTGGTAATGAAACCACAAACAATGCCGCTGACAATAAGGAGACAATTATGGACATACCAATGAACGCGGAAGTATTTTGTTCTGGTGGATTGTGCGGCCATACGACCTGCATCATTGTAAACCCGATTACGCAAAAGATCACCCACGTTGTGGTCAAAGAGAAGCAATCGCCCCATACCGAACATCTGGTTCCAGAAAATTTCATCCTGGAAACGACGCCAGAATCGATCCACCTGAGATGCGACGACGCCGAACTGTCCGCGTTAGACGAGTTTGTTGGGATCCGTTTTGTGCAGGCGGACATACCCCGATATTACCCACTGGGAGGATCTACCGCCTTCTGGCCTTACGCTATCGCTGATAAGATGACACTCGTATCGAAGGAGGAACACATTCCACCAGGTGAGCTGGCTATTCATCGCGGGGCCAGGGTGGAAGCCAGCGACGGGCCTATAGGCCAGGTGGATGAATTTCTGGTTGACCCGTCTGATGGGAAAATCACCCACTTGATCCTACGCGAAGGCCATCTATGGGGCCAGAAGGACGTGACCATCCCCGTCTCGCAGATCGACCATATTGGAGCAGATACAGCATACCTGAAATTAGACAAAGACAGCGTTGAAAAGTTGCCAGCCATCCCGCTGCGTCACTGGAGTCTATGAGATGCAAGAAAAAACCACTCCCCCTCCAAGGCCCAACATATCCTGGCCATGGTGGCTGCTTTTCATGGCATTAATGATCTGGAACCTGTGGACGTTCTGGCCCAGAAGCCAGCCAGAGGTAAGCCTGCCCTATAGCGCGTTCCTCGACCAGGTGAAGAAGGACAACGTTTTCAGCTTACAGATTAGCGGCAGCGCTATTACGGGTAAATTCCTGAAACCGATCACCTGGCCGGAGAGGCCTACACCAGGTCCTACTTCGGCTGTTACTGAGCAATCCGGGCCTGCACCTGAGGTCGTTTACTCCGCTTTCCAGACCACCTTCCCGGAGGTCGAGGGAGACCCGAATCTGCTTGCGCTTCTGAGCGCATATAACGTCGAGGTGAATGTAGTTCCTCCACCCAGCCCCTGGTTCACGATCCTGTTGACAGATGGTATGCCATTGCTGCTTATGGTGCTTTTTCTGTTATGGCTAGGCCGCAACGCCGCCCAAAGTCAGGCGGGCGTCTTCCGCTTTGGGCGCAGCAAACCCCGACAATTCACAGGGGACCTCCCGCAGGTGACGTTCGAAGACGTTGCCGGGGCAGACGAAGCCAAAGGGGAGCTTCAAGAGGTGGTGGATTTTCTACGCAGCCCGGAAAAATACCATAAATTAGGAGCGCGCATCCCGCGCGGCGTATTGTTGGTCGGGCCTCCTGGCACAGGCAAAACACTTTTGGCTCGGGCGGTTGCCGGCGAGGCTGGTGTACCCTTCTTCAGCATCAGCGCTTCGGAGTTTGTAGAGATGTTCGTCGGTGTGGGTGCCAGTCGCGTGCGAGACCTTTTCATACAAGCCAAAGCAACTGCTCCAGACATCGTCTTCATTGACGAATTGGATGCGGTAGGAAGGCGGCGCGGCGCCGGGCTTGGCGCAGTCAACGACGAGCGCGAACAAACCCTCAACCAACTCCTGGTGGAAATGGACGGATTTGACGAACACCACCAGCTTATCATCCTGGCTGCCACCAACCGGCCGGATGTGCTCGACCCGGCTTTGCTAAGACCGGGGCGCTTCGATCGTCAGGTGGCTGTCGGCCTGCCAGACCGCCAGGGGCGCGAGGGCATCCTGCGCATCCATACCCGGCAGATTCAACTGGCCCCCGATGTTAATTTGGGTCTTCTGGCCCGCACCACTACCGGTTTCAACGGCGCAGACCTGGCAAACCTATGTAATGAGGCTGCGCTTATTGCCGCCCGCGAGAAGCATGAAACGGTGAAAATGGTTGATTTTGAAGACGCCCTAGACCGGGTTCTTCTCGGAGCCACCCGTACCATTCTGCTCAATGACCACGACCGCTATACAGTCGCATACCACGAAGCTGGTCACACCCTGGTGGCCTGGCTTACGCCATTCGCAGATCCGGTGCACAAGGTTACGATCATCCCGCGCGGCCGGGCATTAGGCGTCACCGAACAAATGCCCAGCGATGATACGTACAACTACAGCCGGAACTATCTGATAGCTCGCCTGGCGGTTATGTTGGGAGGACGTGCCGCCGAAGAGGTTGCCCTGGAAGACATTACCACCGGCGCGGAAAACGATCTGGTGGAGGCTACCCGCTTAGCCAGGCGTATGATTACCCGCTGGGGAATGGGCAGCCTGGGGCTGATGGCGCTCAGCGCCGACGAAGAACAACCTTTCTTGGGGTACGAACTCTCCCAGGGCCGAGACTACAGCGAAGAAACCGCCGCGCGCATTGACCAGGATGTCCAGCACATCCTACAGGAACGCTACCAGGCTGTAAAAAACCTGCTGATCGAGACTCGCCAGAAATTGGACCAGGTGGTGCAGGCACTCTTGCATGATGAGACTATTGACCAGGGAACTCTGCTGAAAATCCTGGGGCCGCGCACCCTGGCCCAATCTTCAGAGATACCCCAACCTATCGAGGCAGTCCAGGCACATTAAATGAATTATTTGACAATTACGTTCCTTATCCTGATTGGATCCATTCTATTATTCCTAAGCGGCCGGTTACGCCCCGATCTGGTTGCGCTTTTGGTGGCTATCTCGCTCGGCGTTACCGGCGTATTAACCCCCCAGGAAGTTTTTTCCGGTTTCAGCCGCTCCGCTGTCATCACTATTATGGCGATCTATGTCCTCGCCGAGGGTTTGCAGCGCACTGGAGTGACAGAGAAGATCGGAACTTTTCTTTTGCGGCTGGGCGGCACATCAGAACGTTGGCTGATGGTTGTTGTCATGTTCAGTGGAGCATTTCTATCGCTATTTATGAACAACATCGCCGCCGCATCAGTCCTGTTGCCGGCAGTTTCAGGTGGCGCGCGCAAATCTACCATCAACCCAGCACATTTGCTAATGCCGCTGGCCTTTGGGACAATTCTGGGGGGCATGGCGACTTTGCTCACCACAACCAATATCGTTGTTTCAAGCGTACTTCGTGATGAGGGATTGGCGGGTTATAGTTTGCTGGATTTTGCTCCACTGGGCTTACCCCTGGTTACTGCCGGTATCCTTTATATGGCGATTATCGGGTGGCGATTACTACCAGTGCAGTCGGCCGCGCACCATCTACGCGCAGCAGGCCTGGAGGAAGGCGACCTGCCCAGTATTTACCGGTTGGGAGAGCGCCTGATACGGGCGCGTATTCCGGCGGGTTCAAACCTGGTTGGAAAAACCCTCGGGCAGAGCAACCTGCGCCAGGATTATCATCTGAACCTGGTAGCCATAGAACACACCACACAGAAAACATTTTCACCTTCCCCGGCGGTGACGCTTAAACAAGGTGATGTATTATTACTGGAGGGGAAACCAGAAGAAATATCTCCGGCGACATTGCGGCCTATTTTGGAGTTCCTGCCGCTAGATAAATCAAGAGAGCGAGAGTTGGAATCTCAGAGGGTTATCCTGGTAGAGGCTATCCTGGCGCCTCGCTCCATATTAATCGGGCAAACGTTGCGCTCCGCTCATTTTCGTGAGAAGTACGACCTGAACGTGATCGCCATCTGGCGGTCTGGAAGACCGATCCGCACAAATCTGTCCGATCTACCTCTACAATTTGGCGATGGCTTGCTGGTGCAAGGACAGCGCGATCGAGTGACGGTGCTGCGCTCCGAACCTGATCTGATCATCTTGAACGGTGAGGAACGCCAAACCAGCACGAAAGGCAGGAATGCCTGGCTGGCTTTGCTCATTATGAGCACAACTCTGCTGTTGGCTACGATGAACCTCGTTCCGGTGGCAGAGGCGATGTTGGGAGGGGCGCTTGTTATGGTGCTGGCGGGTATCCTTACCATGGACAGAGCCTACCAGGTGATTGACTGGAAAAGTATTTTTCTCATCGCCGGAATGCTACCTATGGGTATTGCCATGGCAAAAACAGGCGCGGCAGCGAACCTGGGAAACTGGATGGTCTCCATATTTGGACCGGCAAATCCATTGGCGCTCCTGGCGGGCTTGGTTGTCTTGACAATGTTGTTGTCGCAAGTCATGAACGGCGCCGCTGTGGCTGCTGTGGTCGCGCCAATTGCGATTGGATCCGCACAACAAATCGGGGCAGATCCCAGAGCAATGGCGATGGGAGTAGCGCTGGCCTCTTCGATGACCTTACTTACGCCGCTTGGTCATCCAGTCAATGTACTGGTGATGGGTCCAGGAGCTTATCGCTTTCAGGATTTCTTTAAAGTAGGTTTGCCGCTGACAATGGTCCTGCTGGTTGTAATCATTGCCTTGTTTCCAATTTTTTGGCCGCTAATCACAATTTGACACAATGAATGATTATCCTCCACTTCCTGTACAATATTGGAGCCAGCCTCCAGAAGGTTTGTTCCAAGTGCTCGGAACTTCGACCAACGGATTGACTCAATTCGAAGCCCAACGGCACTTGGTGCATTTCGGTCCGAACCGATTACAAGCTCAAAAAAAGGCTTCGAATATCGGTCTATTCCTCAATCAATTCAAAAGCCCCATCACACTGATCCTGTTATTTGCCACTGGGATTTCGGCTTTGTTGAGAGATTGGATAGATGCTCTGATCATCCTGGTGATCGTTTTTAGCAGTGCTGTCTTGAGCTTCATCCAGGAATATAACGCCAATAACGCCGCAGAGAAATTGAAGGGACAGATCTCATTCAAGACAGATGTTCTGCGGGATGGGAATACCGCTTCTGTCCGGACCGATGATATTGTTCCTGGTGATGTGGTTTTACTCTCCGCTGGCAGTTTGATTCCCGCCGATGGAATAGTAATCGAAGCCAAAGATTTCTTTGTCAATCAGGCCGTGCTAACCGGTGAGACCTTCCCCGTGGAAAAGACACCGGGCATAGTAGCTGAAAACGCCGGGTTGCCCGAACGGACGAACGTCGTCTTTATGGGCACCAATGTCCGCAGTGGCAGCGCCAAAGTGCTGGTCGTGCAAACCGGGTTGCAGACCGCCTTCGGTCAAATCGCCAACAAACTGGCCTTGCGCCCGCCGGAAACCGAGTTCGAACATGGTATTCGTAAATTGGGTTACTTGCTGACCGAGGTTATGTTCTTGTTAGTATTTGGTATCTTCTTCTTCAATGTTTTTTTTCATAAACCAGTGCTTGATTCACTGCTATTTTCGGTTGCACTGGCAGTTGGGTTAACGCCGCAACTATTACCAGCCATTATCAATATCAACCTGTCGAAAGGCTCGCAGGAGATGGCGAAGCATGGCGTAATTGTGCGGCGGTTGGAATCGATCGAGAATTTCGGCAGCATGGATATTCTCTGCACCGATAAGACTGGCACGCTCACGCAAGGCGTGGTGCAGTTGGACGGTGCGCTAGATGTAAACGGCGAGCCATCTAATCAAGTAAGTCTGTATGCGTACCTAAACGCACATATGCAAACGGGACTACCCAATCCGCTGGATGAGGCGATTGTCAATAAAGGTGCCAAGGGCGCGGATGAATTTTCCAAAGTGGATGAAATCCCGTACGACTTCATCCGCAAACGCCTGACAGTGGTAGCAGGGCGAAAGGATTTGTCGGTAGCCATGATCACCAAGGGCGCGCTGGAAAATGTGCTGGCGATTTGTTCACGAGTTCAGATTGGGGACGAGGAAAAAGCCCTCGATGACGGGATGCAGGCCAAAATCCAGGAAAGATACGAGGCGTGGAGCGCCCAGGGCTACCGGGTGCTGGGGTTGGCGGTCAAATCCGTAAGCGGGCAGAGACATCCCTATTTCACAAAAGATGAAAATGACATGGCTTTCGCCGGATTCCTGTTGTTCTTCGATCCCCCCAAAGATGGCGTGCAGGAGACCATTCAATCGTTGGCGAAACTCGGTGTGCGCCTCAAAGTGATCACGGGTGATAATAAACTGGTGGCGCGCCACACCGGACAGGTGGTGGGATTGGGCGACGTAAAGGTGTTGACTGGCGCAGAACTGGACAAATTGCGCGACGAGGCGCTCTGGCATGCTGTTGAAGAGACTACCATTTTTGCGGAGGTGGATCCCAACGCGAAGGAGCGCATCATTTTAGCGCTCAAGAAGCGTGGGCATGTGGTGGGTTACATGGGCGACGGCATCAACGATGCGCCTTCTCTACATGGCGCCGACGTGGGCATCTCAGTGGCAAATGCTGTGGATGTTGCCAAGGAAGCCGCGGACCTGGTGCTGCTCCAGCAAGATCTGGATGTGCTGCGTGAGGGCATTGTGCAGGGGCGCAAGACTTTTGCCAATACACTCAAATACGTCTTCATGGCGACCAGTGCCAACTTTGGCAACATGTTCAGCATGGCAGGGGCTTCGCTGTTTCTGCCGTTCCTGCCGATGTTGCCCAAGCAGATTTTGTTGATCAATTTCCTGACCGACCTGCCCGAGATGACCATCGCCAG
>Ga0209341_10003957_pt1 | contig 13736 bp, 10 predicted proteins | sample RifCSP13_2_FD_184020 | JGI IMG/M metagenome (GOLD analysis project Ga0209341, IMG submission 184020) | Soil microbial communities from Rifle, Colorado - Rifle CSP2_sed 13_2 (SPAdes) (version 2) | ecosystem: Environmental > Terrestrial > Deep subsurface > Rock core/Sediment | place: Rifle...
TTATGAAAAAAGTCTACTTAGATTACAACGCAACCACACCTATTGACCCTCGAGTCTTTGAGGCGATGATTCCTTATATGAAAGAGGAGTTTGGAAACCCTTCAAGCATTCACTCATATGGAAGGGCTGGAAAGGCAGCGCTTGATAGTTCAAGAGAACAAATAGCTGAGCTTCTCGGAGCGCGCCCTAAAGAGATTGTTTTTACAAGTGGTGGAAGTGAGAGCAATAATTTTGCTATAAAAGGAATTGCTTTTCTTCTAAGAGAAAAAGGGAATCATCTAATTGCCACTCAGGTTGAGCATACATCCGTTCTTGAAACATTTGGATATCTTGAATCACAGGGATTTCGAGTTACTTATCTTGGCGTAGACAAATACGGTCTTATTGATTTCGGGGAACTCAGGGAAGCAATAACAGATGATACGATTCTCGTTTCTGTTATGTTTGCAAATAACGAAACGGGTGTGATTATGCCTATTGAGGAGATTGCAGGGATTGTGAAAGAAAAGGGGGTTATTTTTCATACCGATGCTATCCAGGCTGTGGGAAAGTTAGATATAAATTTGAAGAATCTCCCAGTTGATCTTCTGTCTCTTTCTGGTCATAAACTCTATGGGCCAAAAGGAGTAGGTGCGCTCTTTGTAAGAACTGGCGTAGGGGCACGCCATGGCGTGTCTCTACAGCCTCTTATTCACGGAGGGGGACAGGAAAGAGGAAAACGTTCAGGTACTGAGAATGTGGCTGGAATTGTAGGATTTGGGAAAGCGTGTGAAATTTTTAAAGAGGATGCAGGATACAAGATGCGGGATGCAAGAATAAAAGAATTGAGGGATGAGCTTTACGAGGGAATATCGGAGAGAATAAGCGGATTAAAACTAAACGGTCATCCTGAAAAGAGGCTTTCAAACACATTAAATTTGAGTTTTGAGGGAGTAGAAGGTGAATCGCTCGTAATGAACCTTGATATCGAGGGAATTGCGGTATCAACTGGTTCTGCTTGTTCTGAAGGGAATGTTGAACCCTCCCATGTCCTCCTTACAATGGGTTTATCAAAAGAGCAAGCCGTTTCATCCCTGAGATTCAGTCTTGGAAGGTTCACGAGCAAAGAAGATATATACAGAGTGCTTGAAGTTCTTCCTAAAGTTGTTGAAAGGGTAAGAGAGATTAGATCGGTAGAGACGCCATTGATGGCGTCTCTACATGATAAGAAATGATGCGGAATACAGATTTATACAAAGGTAAATACCGCATAGAATCAACACGATTAAAAGAATGGGATTATTCATCATCTGGTTATTATTTTGTAACTATTTGTACAAAAAATCAGGAATGCGTATTTGGAAGAATTGCGGATGGTAAGATGGTATTAACAAGAATCGGGAACATTGTAAAACGATATTGGTTGGAAGTTCCCGAACATTTTCAGAATGTTAAATTAGATGAATTTGTAATTATGCCGAATCATATACATGGGATTGTAATAATTGAAAATCAACATTGTAGAGACGCCATTAATGGCGTCTCTACAAGAGCACATAATCCTATGTTATCGGGAAATTCATTATCAAAGATAATACGTTGGTATAAGGGACGATGTACATTTGAAGTCAATAAAATTCAAAATACAATTCATTTTGCCTGGCAACCCAGGTTTTATGACCACATCATCAGAAATGAAAAATTATTACAAAAAATCAGGGAGTATATACATAACAATCCATTAAAATGGGGTATTGATGAAAATAACCCTGGTTTAAATATGGAGACCTAAAGGTCTCCGCAACATTTTATGCTCTACAGGTCTCTCTTTTTGCATGTCGCCCTGAATCATGGCCTGACGCAAGAACAGTCTAGTCTTGACTGATTGTTGTGGCTTAGCTGTCACCCTGAACTCGTTTCAGGGTCTCTCTTTGTCATGCCCGAATGCAGTTGTCGGTTATCCATGTGTTGGTTGCTGGATTCCCAATAAAAACATTTGGGAATGACAAGTTCCTACGGAGACCTGAAGGTCTCCGCTATTTTTTACCATGTAGTGTTATTAGATGCAGGGAATGAACTTTTTCTAAGGAAATACTGGCGGCATGTCTAGCCCTAGGGATTCAGGAAAGCCCATCATAACGTTCATGTTCTGGATAGCCTGACCAGATGCACCTTTTACAAGGTTGTCAAGAACTGAGATTATAATTGCAGTTCTATTCTTTGGATTTGCGCTTATCCCAATGTCACAGAAGTTTGAGCCACGTACATCCCCAGTTGATGGGTAGGTTTTTTCAGGCGTAATTCTTATGAATTTTTTTCCTTTATAGAAGCCTTCATACAACTCAAGAAGCTCTCTGGTTGTTATTTCATCTTTCAGTTTTATGTAAATCGTAGAAAGGATCCCTCTATCCATTGGAATCAAATGTGGTGTGAATGAAACCCTTACATTAAGTCCTGAATAGTTTGAAAGAACCTCGTCAATCTCAGGTGTGTGGCGATGTTCTCCAATTTTGTACGCCCTTATGCTTTCATTCACCTCACAGAAGTGGTAAGCAAGCTCCGGTGACCTACCAGCGCCTGAGACGCCTGACTTGGAGTCAATTATGATTGAGTCCTCTTCTATCATCTTGTTTTTAACCACCGGCGCAAGCCCTAGAATCGCAGATTCTGGATAACACCCGGGGTTTGCGACGAGTTTTGCCTTTGCTATCTTGGGCTCAAAAAGCTCTGTTATTCCGTAGACCGCCTGAGGGATTAATTCAGGGCATGGATGTTCTCCATACCATTCCTTATAGACCCGGTAGCTCAGCCTGAAATCCGCTCCCAAATCTACTACCCTCTTTCCTCTCTCAACTAATTCTTCAACCACCTTTGCCGATGCCCCGTGAGGAAGTGCGGCAAAGACAATCTCGATCTCATCGGGTATCGATTTTACATCAAGTGGCTGAAGCTCGAGCTTTAGAAAATTTCTTAAATGTGGTAGAACCTCTGAGATCCTTTTACCAGCGTGTTTTTCGGCTGTTGCGTAAGTTACTTCAACTTTGGGATGAGTAATAAGGAATCTGAGAAGATCGCTTCCAGTGTAGCCACTCGCTCCAAGCACCGCAACGCTTTTCTTCTCCATGGGATTTGAGTAGTATCCGATGCGCAGTGTGCATCGGATGGAAATAAAAAGTATCTGGGAATTGAGGTAAATGCAAATTTTGATTAGGCTTACGCCTTATTAAACCTTGACTCTAGGGGTCAAAATATGTAATGTAAAATATAAATACCACTCTGAATCTAACTCATCTTGGAGGAATACGATGTCAATTAAGGTAGGCATTAATGGCTTTGGAAGAATTGGTAGAAACGTGCTCCGAATCGGGGTTGAAAGAAAAGGATTAGAATTTGTAGGTATAAACGATATTACTGACGCTAAAACACTTGCTCATCTTTTTAAATATGACTCTATTTTTGGTTCCTATAAAGGCGAGGTTAAGTCGGAAAACAGTCACGTTGTAATAGACGGGAAGAAGATAAGGGTCTTTTCGGAAAAAGAACCAGCAAGGATTCCTTGGGAGGATGTAAGTGCACAGGTGGTTGTTGAGGCAAGCGGGCTATTTACCTCAAGGGAAGCCGCATCAAAACACCTTCATGGAACTGTAAAGAAGGTGATAATCACAGCGCCTGCTAAGGGTGAAGTTGACCTTACCACTGTGTTAGGTATAAATGAGAATCAATACGATCATTCAAAGCACCACGTTTTATCTAACGCCTCCTGCACTACGAACTGTTTTGCAATGCTTGTCAAGGTGTTACATGAGAATTTCAGGATTAAAAGAGGAGAGATGTCTACGATTCATTCCTACACAAATGATCAGAGAATACTTGACGCTCCACACAAGGATTTAAGAAGGGCACGTGCTGCAGCATTATCTATAATTCCTACTAGCACTGGGGCTGCAAAGGCGATTGAGTTGATATTTCCTGAATTAAAAGGCAAATTGAGCTCAGTGGCGATGAGGATTCCTACTTCTGATGTATCGCTTGTTGACTTTTCATGTGAGGTAGAAAAGGTTACAACTGCTGGCGAGGTTAACAGGAGATTTAAAGAAGCCTCTGAGCGGGAGCTTAAAGGCTATTTGAGATACGTAGATGAAGAGCTCGTTTCTGTGGATTTTGTGGGTGATACGCATTCTGGGATTTTTGATTCATCTCTTACCTCCGTTGTGGATGGCACACTTGTTAAGGTTCTAGGATGGTATGATAACGAATATGGATATTCCTCTAGGGTAGTGGACCTGATCGAATTCATTGGAGATAGGTTTTAATGGCAAAAATGGTGATTTCCGACCTTCCTGATTCTACGTTTGAAGGGAGGCGAGTGTTTGTGAGGGTTGACTTTAATGTGCCAATTAAAGACGGAGTAATAAGCGAAGATTATAGAATTAGAAGAACAATCCCAACCATTGATTATCTTATAGAAAAGGGAGCAAAGGTAATCCTCGCCTCCCATCTTGGAAGGCCGAGAGGGATGGTAATCCCTGATCTTTCTTTGAGACCCGTTTCCTTACGCCTTTCTGAGCTTCTTGGAAAGCATGTTAGTTTCATAGAATACAGACTAACCGATGAGGTGAAAATGTCTGTTCACGAGCTTCAAGAAGGGGAGGTAATGCTTCTTGAGAATCTAAGGTTTCACAAGGAGGAAACAGAAAACGATCCTCAGTTTTCAAAGGAGATTGCATCGCTTGCGGATATTTACGTAAACGATGCTTTTGGTACATCTCATAGAAAACACGCTTCAACTTACGGAATGGCCTTTCACTTTGATTTGAGGCTGGCTGGATTTCTAGTTAATAGGGAGTTAAAATTTCTTACTAGACTACGTGAAAACCCTGATCATCCATATGTCGTAATAGTAGGGGGATCGAAAATTAAGGATAAAATAAGCGCTCTAAAGAATCTACTTGAAAAGGCCGATAAGGTTCTTATTGGCGGTGGAGTTGCATATACCTTTCTTAAAGCGAAGGGAGTGAACGTAGGGGGCTCTATTACAGAAGATGAAATGATTGATTGGGTAAAGGAATCACTAGAAAGATACGAAGAAAAAATCTTTCTTCCTGTTGACCATGTGGTTGCGGAGAGTCTTGAACATAGAAAAACCTGTATGGTTGTAGATCAGGAAATCCCTGAACATTTTAGAGGTTTTGACATTGGACCTAAAACGGTGAATATATACACATCGGAGATTAAGGGAACAGGGTCTATTTTCTGGAACGGTCCTATGGGGGTTTTTGAGGTAGGTTATTTTTCAGCAGGCACCACACATATAGCGCGTGCTGTTGCTCTTGCTACATGGCGTGGAGCTACAACCGTAATCGGAGGTGGGGACACAATCGCTGCTATAAGAAAGGCAGAGGTAATGGATTCTGAAATCGTTCATATTTCTACTGGAGGTGGAGCTTTCCTTGAATTTCTTGGTGGTGCTGAGCTTCCCGGGATCTCAGTGCTTTGTGATAAATAAAAGGATAAAAAGGGGAATAGAAAGATGGCAAAAGCTCAAACATCTACAAAAGGAAATATAGATTGGGTTCTTGAGTTATTGGGAAATGAAGCAGACTCTATTCTAAGTCACAAATGTAAAACAATTCCAAAAGAGCAGTTGCATCTTCCAGGACCTTCTTTTGTTGATGAGGTATTGGTTCCTTCGGACCGCACTCCTTCTGTCTTGAGGAATATGCAACTACTTTTCAATACCGGTCGCTTAGCAGGCACTGGATACCTATCTATCTTACCTGTTGATCAGGGCATAGAGCATTCTGCAGGGGCCTCTTTTGCTCCGAATCCAATCTATTTTGATCCTGAGAATATTGTTAAACTTGCGATTGAGGGGGGTTGTAATGCTGTTGCTTCTACACTTGGCGTCTTAGGATCAGTTGCAAGAAAGTATGCGCATAAGATCCCATTTCTTGTCAAGATTAACCATAATGAATTACTTACCTACCCAAACAAATACGACCAAATCCTCTTTGGCACTGTGGATCAGGCCTTTCAGATGGGGGCTGTCTCTGTCGGAGCAACTATATATTTTGGTTCACCGGAGAGCACTCGCCAGATTCAAGAGATATCAAGGGCTTTTCAATATGCTCATAGTTTAGGATTAGTTACAGTGCTCTGGGCATACCTCCGGAATCCTGCTTTTAAGGTTGGTGATACTGATTATCATCTTTCTGCTGATTTAACTGGACAGGCTAATCACTTGAGCGCTACAATTGAGGCTGATATTGTGAAACAAAAGCAAGCTGAAAATAATGGAGGGTTTAAAGCCTTAAAATTTGGAAAGACGGATGAAAGGGTTTATACGGAACTAACTTCAAATAATCCAATTGATTTAACCCGTTATCAGGTCATAAATTGTTATATGGGAAGGGTCGGTTTAATTAATTCAGGCGGTGAGTCATCGGGTGCGAGTGATCTTGCTCAAGCAGTACGCACAGCGGTGATAAATAAAAGAGCAGGAGGAATGGGATTAATTACAGGTCGTAAATCCTTCCAGAAACCAATGAAAGAAGGCATAGAATTACTAAACGCTGTTCAGGATGTGTATTTAAATAAAGATATTACCGTGGCGTGAAAATACTTTCGCCCATATTAGCGAGATCATGTAGGGTTAAGGTAGAGACACGCCATGGCGTGTCTCTACAATAATGTGAGGCAAAATTAAATGTAGCGGAGACCTTTAGGTCTCGATAGGCGTTTTTCATTCCCAAATGTTACCCGCTTAAGACATGCGGGCACATGTTTAATTGGGAATCCAGATGGCGATTTTTGTATGAGCAACTTCCAGCCGTGATAAAGTAGGCACGAATTTATTCGTGCGAAGTAAGAAAGGAAAGCACAGACAAGTCTGTGCCTACGAAAAATTGTAGATTGTAGGCACGAATTTATTCGTGCAATAAAGTAGGGACCGCTGCGATGGAGTCGCACTAGGTAGATGTAACGGTTGCATGAGTTCAGGCAGAAGGGTAGTCGCTCATAAATTCCTCTGCCTTTAATACCATTTCCTCAGAGCCAATAAAGATAGGGGTTCTTTGATGCAGTTCCTTCGGCTCAATATCTAGGATACGCTTAAATCCATCAGTTGCTCTGCCGCCTGCTTGTTGTACAATAAATGACATAGGATTGCATTCATACAGAAGCCTTAACTTTCCACGAGGAGCGTCTTTTGTTGCGGGGTAGATAAAAATGCCGCCGCTAATTAAATTCCTGTGAATATCCGCTACCATCGAACCAATATATCTCAATGAATAGGGACGATTGGTGGTTTTATCCTCTTGCTTGCAGTATCTGATGTATTCTTTTACTCCTTCAGGAAAGCTAATAAAATTCCCTTGATTGATTGAATAGATTTTGCCCGCTTTAGGTATTTGCATATTGGGATGAGATAGGCAAAATTCACCGATTGATGGGTCTAAAGTGAATCCATTTACTCCATGGCCCGTAGTATAGACTAACATTGTAGAAGAACCATAAACAATGTATCCTGCTGCGGCTTGTTGTGAACCTTTTTGGAGAAAATCTTCTAAAATGCATGTACCTCCCGATGAAGCACGTCTATAAATAGAAAAGATTGTTCCTACAGATACATTGACATCAATATTAGAGGAACCATCTAGTGGATCTAAAGCAACAACGTATCTTGCATTTTTTGATATTTCGTCATGAATAACTATGAAATCCTTATTTTCTTCAGAAGCAATGCCACAGCATTCACCCCCTAGCTTTAAAGCAGCAATAAATCTTTTATTAGCATAAACGTCTAATTTTTTTACTTCCTCCCCCTGTACATTTATGGCGCCTGTAGTACCTAAAATATCTACTAGACCGGCTTTATTTACCTCCCTATTAACGATCTTAGCAGCTAAGCCAATATCTCTTAACAAACGGGATAATTCCCCTTTAGCATACGGTAATTCATCTTGCTTTCTGATAACGAATTCATCTAAGGTTTCAATACCAATCATGTTAAAAATATTTATGGCGTTTCAGTAATATATTAATATTATTTTAATCAATAATTTTAAATTGGTAAAACTTTCTAAAATGAAAAACAGAAGGAAGTCTATTTCTTAGATTCTTTCTCCTTCCCATTTTTTTCTAAATAGGTTTCTTTAACCTTTTGAACTTCTTTTATAGCAGCTTTTATTCCCTTCTCCTGGATTAATTTCCTTGCCTTTTGTAAATTCTCATCAAATTCATCAGGTATGATTTCTTTGAGGATTGATAATGACTCTTTAATATATGGAACAAAAAATGAGTTTTTAAATGGAGGTTCTTTTTCTGATAAAAAGAAACCGAGGGCTGCAATTATGAGAAAAGATATGGTGACTCCCTTTATCGTACCAAAACAACCTCCACATATTCTATTAAACCAGTTTAGCTTTAAAGTGCCTACTATTTTGGTAAGTACATAACCAATTAGCTTAATCAACACAAATGTGAAAAACATAATGAGAATAAATCCGCATACACTTGCTATAGCCTCGTTCTTTATAAAGTTAAATTTTATAATTATATCCCCAAGAGAGCTGTAAAATATTACACCAGCTAGGATTCCTCCAATAATAGCAAAAATTGATATTATCTCTTTAATAAGACCGCGTTTGAGGCCAAGAAAAGCAAAGATGGAAATTACTATTAAAATTACTATGTCCAGCCAGTTCATATTTTAAGGGTTTCGAATTGGCCACAGAGGGAACCGAGAACACAGATAATTATTTTAAAAAGATTTTTCTCCTTGAACTCCGTGATCTCCATGGCTTTTTTACTCAAATCTACGATTAAGAATAAAGAATCTCAAAGGTTGAGCCTCTTCCGGTTTCTTTAGTTACATCTATCCTTACCGGGAATTTGTCCTTTAATTCATCAATATGAGTGATCACAAGAATCTTATCGAAGTCGTTTTTTATAGTATTAATAGCCTGGATAAATTGACCTAGTCCATCTTTATCCTGTGTGCCAAAGCCTTCATCAATTATAAGGGTTCTAAGCTGTGCCCCAGAGCGGTTTGCAATGAACTTTGATATTGCAATTCTTAATGCAAAATCTATTCGGAATGCTTCTCCTCCTGAAAATGTTTCATAGCTTCTGGTTCCAAAATTATCACCTACTTTTATTTCAAGCGTCTCTTTCTCTCCACCTTTCTGCGTTGGTTTTACCATCTCAAGGCTCAGTGTCATGCCACTGTCTGTAAGCCTTGTTAGTAGCTTATTTGCTTCGATATCAATTTCGGGTATTGCAGATTCTATAATGAGAGCCTGAATCCCGTTCTTTCCGAAGGCCTTGTCGAGTTCTTGATATAAAGTCATATCGTATCCTAATTTTTTAGCTTTCTTTAAAGCATCTTCTTTCTTGTTTTCAAGGCTTGTAATCCATTCCAATTTACTAATATTCCTACTTTTTTTCTCGATTATTTCATCCTTAGTCCTTTTTAGTCTTGAAATTGCATCTTCAATAACTTTTTTATTCCTCTCTAGTGCTTCACTTTGACTAATCACTTCTTCAAGTTCCTTTAATTCCTTCTCTGTTTTTTCGAGTTGCTCCCTTTCGGTTGTTAACCTTCCCTCAAGATTTTCAAGCTCTTTTTCTCTTAGACGTAAGCTTAATTTTGCTCTATCAAGACTCTCTTTTTCTTTTGCAAACCTTTCCAGACTCTTAAGAATAGATCTTAATTCTTTATGTTTTTGCTCGTCATATCTGAGTTCTCTAATCTGGTTTTCAATTTCTAAAGCCCGTTCTTTGTACTCTACAGCGAAAAGACCTTCATCAAGGGTCTTAGTAAGTGAGAGAGTTTTAGCTTTAATACTTACAAGCTGGCTCTCAATCTCATCCTTATTCGATTTCGCATCTTCAAGACGTTTGTTCTCAGTTTGAAACTCTCTTAATGATTCAAGTTTGTCCTTTATTTCTTTATGTTGTCTCTCATCATAAGCTATCTTCCTTATCTCCTGGGTTATCTCATTAAGTTTATCTCGGAACTCGGCGCCAAAATCCTCTTTTTCGATTATATTTTTAAGTCTATCTAGTTCATTTTTAGCTAATTCTAAATCTTGTGAAGCAGTAATTGCGTCTTTAAGACTTTTTTCTTTCTCACCGAGTTGCTTGTTTAATTCCTGAAGGTTTTTTATCTTTAACTCCGCTGCTTTAATCTCCAAAGCGATTCTTTTTTCCTCTTTTTCTAATTGCCCAATATTTTTATTCTCTTCTTCCAATGTGTCCTCCAGATCAAGAAGAGACTTTTCAAGCTTTTGTATAAGTGCCTCCCTAGCTTCTTCTCCAAGCGGGGATTCACATAGAGGACATTGAGGTTTATCGGCTTGGGATTTAATGAGATTAAGCTTTTCCGTTTCTTCTTTCTCTATTTTTTCAAACTCCGATTTTCTTGAAATCGAAGCCTTCTTTTCCCCCCCGATTTCTTTTAGTTTTGCTTTTAGGCTCTCACACTTTGTTTGTATCTCTTCGCCCACCCTTATCTCGCCTCTCAGCTTCTCACATTCTTGACGAAAACTTTCTCTGTTCTCTGCTTTCTCAGAAAGCTCTTTAATTTTGGCCTCAAGCCCTTTAATCTGGGCCCCGATTTCAAAACTGATTCTCTGAATGCTATTTTCGAGCTCCCTTTCTCTGGATTTAAGCTTTTCTACGAAGTGTCTCTTTTTCTCTACTTCTTTCTCCAGAAATTCGGTGTCTAGAAATTCTTTAAATCCAGCTTGAATTTCTTCTTCCCTTTTTAATAGCTTCATTATTTGAGTGACCCGATTTTCAAGCTCTCCATTTCTGCCACTTAGTGAGCTTATTTCCTTTTCTATGTTGGATTTTTCATCGTTTATTATGCGATTGGTTTTCTCAAGTTCTTTTATCAAATTTGTGTAGGATATAAGCTTCTCTGAGAAAATCTTTTCTTCTTCTCTCGCTTTTTCGAACTCTAGATAACCCTGTAGAACTTCTTTCTCTTTAGATATTATTTCTTTATCCTTATCTATTTCTCTAACTAGCTTATCTAAATCTTCTTTCAATCTGCTAAACCTTCTCAGAGTATTCTCTTTATCTCTAGTAAGCCTTCCGTAGGTTTCTGTTTTTGCCCTAAGTGCTTCTGATTCTCTAATAACTACTTCGTAGTATTTTTCCTTTTCTTTAATCTCATTTGTTATTTTGTCCTCTTCTGCTTTGGTTTCATTGAGTTTTCTGGTCAAATTATCTTTTTGCGAGATTTCAGATTCGATATTAGTTGTATCTCTTTCTATTTGTTCTCCTTCTAGTTTTGATTTTTGAGCGAGTTCTCTTGCTTTCTTTGCTAATTCTTCATATCTTTCAAGGCCTAAGATTTTTGCAAGGACATCTTTTCTTTCAGCAGGTGTCCTTTTTGTAAATTCATCTGCCCTCCCTTGAAGGATAAAAGCTGAACAGATAAATGAGTCGTAATCCATTTTAAGAGTTTTCTCGATTGTACCCTGGGCTAGTCCGCCTTGGCTTAGAGATCTGAAGGACCCAGCGCTGGTATCAAAAACTTGAAAGTCTAAAGATGTTGAGGTAGCACTTCCCTTAGTTCTAATTATAGTTCTTATAACCCTGTAGCGATTTCCTTCAAGCTCGAATTCAAGCTCAACCCTAGCCTCTTTAGCTCCTCTTTTTATTACCTCTTCTTTATTCTTAGCTCTGCATTTGCCCCATAGTGCCCAAGTTAATGCATCAAGAAGGGCTGATTTGCCGTGACCGTTTTTACCAGATAGACAGGCTATAGTGAATCCTCTAAAGTCAAGTATAGGTGCGTCTTCACTATAGCTCAGAAAGTTCTTTAAAGAAAGTTGTAGAGGAACCATTCCGTGGAGTAACTAAATATTAAAATACATTACGCATTATTAAAATAAAAGTGCGAGAGGACCTATGTCTGTATGTTTTGACTTACATGGCTTGTTCAGATAATTTAAAAAGGCATGGAACTTTCTGAAATTCTAGAAATTATTGCTCAGGATTTAGAAGAGGTTGAAAAGGTAATCGAAGAAAATATCCAATCAGAAGTTCCACTTGTTTACGAAATTTCAAGATATATTTTGGGAAGCGGTGGAAAAAGACTTCGTCCTTCAGTTCTAATTCTTTCAAGTGGCACATGCGGAGTTAATAAAGGAATGGAAATAATTGCCTCGGCTGCGGCTCTTGAACTTATTCATACAGCCACGCTTCTTCACGATGATGTTGTGGATGAGGCAAATCTTAGACGCGGGAGAACTGCATCAAATGTAATTTGGGGGAACAAAGCAAGCGTACTTGTAGGAGATTTTATGTTAGCTCGCGCCCTTGGGTTAATACAATCCTGTGGGAACCTAGAGCTTATAAAGGCTGTAACTGATGCTGCAGCAAAGTTGGCGGAAGGCCAAGTGCTTGAGGTTATGAGTGGACAAAGCATGATTGAATTATCCGAGAAGGTTTGCTTTGATATTATTGAGCATAAGACGGCGTCTCTTATAGAGAGCTGTGGAAAGGTAGGAGCCATTATTGCTGGAGCTAGAGAAGATGTGAAAGAAGCAATCGGGAACTATGGTCTCAATTTAGGTATTGCATTTCAGCTTGTAGACGATGCACTTGACTATTCGTCGAAGGAGGAAGAGGTCGGAAAGGGTGTGTGTCAGGATTTTAAAGAGGGAAAGATTACCCTGCCTCTAGTTTATGCCCTTAGACGCGCTTCCACCAGAGAAAAAACACGTCTTATAGAGATTCTTCAAAGAGACGGTTTTAAAAATGAAGAACTCGACTTTGTTCTAAATGTCGTAGAGAAATACAAAGGGGTAGAGCAAACAAAAACTGAAGCAAAGAAATTTGCTGATAAGGCGAGGAGTTCGATATCCAATCTTCCAGCTAACAATCATAAAAGTTCCCTTCAAGATCTTGCAGATTATGTGGTTGAAAGGAGGACGTAGAACGCATAGTGGGGATATTTAACTTTCGTATTTTTTAGAAAATGGTCTGTTCAGAGACTAATATATTATGATAATGGAAATAAATTATTTATGATCTTATTAATACTGTTGTGAAGAAGCAAATATTATTCAAAATAATGGCAAACCTAATAACGTAGAGACGCCATTAATGGCGTCTCTACGGAATAGGAAATGATACATAAGGCGGATTTATACAAAGGCAAATACCGTATAGAATCTACCCGATTGGAAGAATGGGATTATTCATCATCTGGTTATTATTTTGTAACTATTTGTACCAATAATATGGAATGTGTACTCAGCAGAATAACTGATGGTAAGGTGGTATTAACAGGGATAGGAAACATAGCAAAAAGACTTTGGTTGGAAATCCCAGAACATTTTAAAAATGTAGAATTGGATGAATTTATAATTATGCCGAATCATATGCACGGAATTGTAATAATTAATAATGTAGAGACATGCCATGGCATGTCTCTACAAAAAAATTCAAATGTAAACAAATTTTCAAAACCTATCTCGGGTTCATTGGCTATGATTATCAATCAATACAAATCCTCAGTGGCGCGTATTTGCCGAAAAAATGGATACAATAAATTCGCCTGGCAACCCAGGTTTTATGACCACATCATCAGAAATGAAAAATCATTACAAAAAATCAGGGAGTATATACATAACAACCCATTAGAATGGGACGTCGATGAAAACAATCCAGATTTTTTGGAAGAAAGAAGGAAAAACGAAGTTTTATAGATTGAGAAGGGGGGCAGCGGATGGCAAAAC
>Ga0209341_10003960_pt1 | contig 13731 bp, 10 predicted proteins | sample RifCSP13_2_FD_184020 | JGI IMG/M metagenome (GOLD analysis project Ga0209341, IMG submission 184020) | Soil microbial communities from Rifle, Colorado - Rifle CSP2_sed 13_2 (SPAdes) (version 2) | ecosystem: Environmental > Terrestrial > Deep subsurface > Rock core/Sediment | place: Rifle...
CTGGCGGAGGCACTTCGCGCAGCGGGAGATCTCGACAGCGCCGCTCTCGAGCTCGACACGGCACGCGTGGTCTTCGAACGCCTGGGTGCGCGGCCCGACCTTGCCCGGGCGGACGCGCTGCTCGCCCAGACGCCTGTCGAGGGCCGGGCGGCGCCGCGGGCGGGCCGCACGTTCATGTTCACGGACATCGTCAAGTCAACGGCCCTTGTCGAAGCGATCGGGGACGAGGCTTGGACGGACGTGGTGCACTGGCACGATCGCACGCTCCGCGGGCTCGTCTCCCGGTACGGAGGCGAGGAGGTCGACCACGCGGGGGATGGGTTCTTCGTGGCTTTTCCCGAACCCGTGGCCGCGATCGACTGCGCGGTGGCCATTCAGCGTGGGCTCGCACTGCATCGCCGGGACCACGGCTTCGCGCCGCAGGTCCGCATCGGGCTCCACGCCAGTGCCGCCATTCAGGCAGGCGGCACGTACAAGGGGAAAGGCGTCCACGAGGCCGCGCGGATTGGGACCCTCGCCGGTGGGGGCGAGATCGTGATCAGCGCCCAGACGCTGGAAGGTTTGCCATCTCGCGTTCCCGCCGCTAATCCCCGAAGGATGACCCTCAAGGGGATTAGCGAACCCGTGACAGTGTACAGTCTGCAGTGGGAGTGACGCGTTCCGCTAAACGGTCAGCCACCGGGTGCCGTGCCTCGGGTCCGCACGGCCTGACGGCGCAGAGCGAAGCATCCTGCGCGGCGGATGAGCGCGGAGGGCAGTGGGGGCTGGTGCCCCTTCCGGTCTTCAAAACCGGCGGGAGGCCGGTCGGTCTCCGGTGAGTTCGATTCTCACGGCCCTCCGCCAGCTATCCCGCGGAGCTGTTCCCCCCCTAGCGCGGGAGTCGAACCGCCCTGATCATCGCCACCGTCTGTCTCCCCAGGCCCAGGGTCTGAGGGAACGAGACAAAGTGGTACCGGTTCGAGACCTTGTCATTGAAGACGGCAAAGCCGACCCGGTACACGCGCCCGGCGACGAACGGCTTGTCGTCTGGATTGCCCGTGACGAGCTTGCGGCGGAGCTCGACCACCCACCGTCCGCGCGCCCAGGAGCCGTTGGCCAGGAGATCCGCGCCGCTCCCATCCGGCGTGCGCAGGACGTTGCGAGGAAGCAGATCGCCTGGGGCGAAGCGCGCCGCCGGGTCGATGGCGACCGCGTTGACGCCCGTGATGAGCGGCAGGCGCGGCAGCAGTTCGTTGAAGCGGGACTCGGGGACGGCCCGGAACCCTGTCTTGGCCTGGTCGTACATGAATGCGGGTTGGGCGGGAGTCGTGAACGGCGAGCGGCCGCTGTCGGAGAGGCGGTACTCGAGAACGTAGTCATCGCCGGCGTACCCGACCGGACTCGATCGGTATCCCCGCCACTGCCACAGGTCAAGGAATGATCCTTCGTCTCTAAGCCGCTCGAGTTCGACCCGGGTCTTGACTTTGTCCCATGCCCCCGTGTCATCCGTGCCCGTTCTGGTAAGCAGCAGGTAGTGCCGCATGTCGTTCGAGTTCAGCCCGCCCCGGCCGAAGTAGGGATGGTTGACAACGGGATCGCCGCGCACGTCACGCGGCATGTTGCGCATGCTGTTGTGACAGGCAATGAAGCATCCGGCCTGGTTGAACCCCGTCTTCGCACCGTCTCCGGCCGGCACGTTGCGCTCCGTGAACATCACGGCGAGGCGCTCCTCATAGCTCGGGGGGATGTTGGCTCGTGTGGCGTCCGGCTTCGGCCCGCCCCAGGCGACCCACCGGGTTCCGTCATAGCGCCAGAGCTCGTGGCTCGCCCCGGGCTCGGTCGCCTGCCACTCGAAGCGTAGATAGATGTACTGCGCGTCGAATGCCGCACGAACGGAGACGTCGAGTGACCCCACCTTGCCGGCGACAGGGTCGGGCGCCAGCCGGGCGTGTTTCACCAGGCTTTCGCCCTTCGCCTTCTCCTGACCGGCGTGGCAGGTCTGGCAGGTTGTTCCGGCCAAGACCTGTTCGCTGCCCGGATGCTCGCTGCTCGTCAAGAATTGCCACGATGCCTGGCCAGGGAAGAACAGCGTGACGGTTTTCTCCGGGATCGTGGACCAGTCCCCGGGAAAAGTGAAGAGTCCGGCGCCCTGGATGACCGGGGGCACCTGGGCGGTCGCCGGTCCCAAGACCATACTTGGCCCAGCGATTGTAATCAGTACCGACAGGAGCCCAACCATGACCACGGACCCTGCCCGTCGAACGGCTCGAGGCATGCCACACCCCCGCATCGCGCGCTTCAAGCGCTATTATCTTCGGTACCATAGTGGGAGGAGGTCCACCATCGGGTCATAGTCTGATTTCCAGAAGGCAGTCTCCGGCAGGGAGCGGGGGAAGTGCGCCGAAGCGGCGCCTAGACTGGTCGGTCTTCGTTGAGCACCCATGGAGATCTTCGGTATTGACGCGTTCTCCCCAAGCGAAGTCGCCGAACGGGTGGAGTCCGTTGGGGTGCGCAAAGCCCGGCTGCCGTTCGTCCAGCTCTTCACCCTCGGGGTGCTCGCCGGCGGGTTCATCGGGCTCGGGGCCCTGTACTACACACTCGTGGTGAGCGACCCCAACCTCGGGTTCGCGGCAAAGCGGCTGCTCGGCGGGCTGACGTTCTCGCTAGGCCTCATCCTCGTAGTCGTCGCCGGCGCCGAGCTCTTCACGGGCAACAACCTGCTCGTCATGGCCTGGGCCGGACGGCGGATCTCCGGCGGCGAGCTCCTCCGGAACTGGATCATCGCCTACGCGGGAAATTTCGTCGGGGCGTTCGGTCTGGCGCTGCTCGTCGTTCTGGCCGGCCACGGGGCAATGAACGACGGTGGGGTGGGCCGGCAGGCCGTCGCCATCGCCACCGCTAAAGGTTCGCTCCCATTCGGCGAAGCGTTCCTCAAAGGGATCCTCTGCAATGTGCTGGTGTGTCTGGCCGTGTGGCTGGCCATGGCAGGCCGGAGCGTCACGGACAAGATCCTGGCGGTCGTGTTCCCCATCTCCGCGTTCGTCGCCGCGGGATTCGAGCACAGCGTGGCCAACATGTACTTCCTCTCCACAGGGTTCATGCTGCAGGGAGACCTGTTGAACATGGGGTTCGTCCGCAATCTCGTCCCGGTCACGCTGGGGAACGTCGCCGGCGGCGGGATCATGGTCGCCCTGGTGTACTTCATCGTCTACCGCCTCCGGGTCAGCCGGAAAGAGGGATAGGACGCCCACGGACATGCCGCAGGAGGCCAACGGACAGGCCACCCAGGCAGCCGGCGGGCAGGACCGTCACGTCGGCGAGCTTCGCATTCTGAACGCCATCGCCGAGGCGCTGAACAGTTCTCCCGACGTGCAGCAGGCGCTCGAGCGCACGCTGGACCTTGTGGGTACGCTCCTCGGTCTCCAGACCGGCTGGATCTGGCTGACCGACGCCGAGACCGGCCAGTTCTACAACGCGGCGGCCCAGCACCTTCCGCCGTACCTGCAGGTCCCCGTCCGTATGACCGGCCGGGCCTGCTGGTGCCTCGATGAGTTCAGAGAGGGTGCCCTCACGCCGAAGAACATCGACGTGATGGAGTGCAGCCGGCTGCGCCCGGCCGTCCTGCGCCAGGCGACCGACCTCACGCATGGGCTGGCGTACCACGCCAGCATCCCGCTGTACTTCCAGGACAAGCCTCTGGGGATTCTCAACGTGACCGGCCCGTCCTGGCGCCGGCTTACGGACGAGGAACTGCATCTCCTCTCGACGATCGCCTACCAGGTCGGGATTGCGATCGAGCGCGCTCGGCTGGCGGACGAGAGCGCACAGCTGGCCCGGGCCGAGGAACGTACTCGTCTCGCCAGAGAGATCCACGACACCCTGGCCCAGGGGTTGACCGCCATCGCATTGCACCTCGAAGGTGCCCTCCGTCACCTCACGACCCACCCCGATCGGGCGCGACTCCGTCTCGAGCGCGCGCTGCAGACGGCGCGCGACAACCTGGAAGAAGCGCGCCGGTCGGTCCTGGATCTGCGTGGCGGTCCGCCCGCGGGAAAGCCGCTCGGCGCCGCGATCCGCGCACTGGCCCGCTCGTTCACCTCCGAAACCGGTGTGCGGGTGCGGGTGCAGACCGAGCGGACCCGGCCGCTCCCGCTCCGTACGGAGGCCGAACTCTTTCGCATCGCCCAAGAAGCGCTGACGAATGTGCACCGTCACGCGCGGGCCACCGAGGTAGAGATCCTCCTGCGGGAGACGCAGCGGGGGGTGCGCCTCTCCGTGCGCGACAACGGCACAGGCTTCGATCCACGGGCGGTGGGATCCGACCGGCACGGCCTCGTCGGGATGCGGGAACGGGCACGGCTGCTCGGCGGCACGCTGCGCGTGGCGAGCCGGCGGCGGCCGCCGGCGGGCACCACGGTGATCGCCTCCGTCCCGGTGCGGGAGGGACGGGAGTGATCCGCATCCTCGTCATCGACGACCATCCCGTCGTCCGCGAGGGGCTGGTTGCGTCGCTGGAGGACGACGCCGAGTTCGAGGTCGTCGGTGCGGCAGGTTCCGTGGAGGAGGCGCTGCCCGTCGTAGGCGCGCGACGGCCGGAGGTCATCCTACTCGACCTGGAGCTGCGAGGCATGGACGGATTGGCCGCCATCCCGGTCCTTACCGCCGCGTATGCGGGGGCCCGGATCCTCATCCTCACGGCCTATGACACCGACGAGCGCGTGCTGGGGGCCGTCCGGGGTGGCGCGAAGGGCTATCTCCTCAAAGGCGTGACGCTGGACGAGATTGCGCGCGCGATCCGGGCCGTCCACGCCGGCGAGATCTACCTCGACCCGCGCGCCGCGACAAAGGTGGTCGCGGGGCTGGAACCAGGGCGACGGGCGTCAGGCACGCTCAGCCGGCGCGAGCGCGAGGTCCTCCGTCTCATCGCCGGGGGGCAATCGAACAAGCAGATTGCGCGGACGCTGGGAATCACTGAACGCACCGTGAAATTCCACGTCACCTCCGTGCTGAACAAACTCGGCGCCGCGACCCGCGCTCAGGCGGTCGCGCTCGCCGGGCAGCGCGGCCTGCTCTGAGCGTAACTCCCTGGCCGGATGGACAGGGGGCCCCTGACCCAACCGACAGATCGCGCTCTGTCCCTTTGAGCAAAGGCAGGATCGCGTCCCAAGTGGCATGCTGACGTCGTGAAACTCCGCGGGCGAGTGGCAGTCATCACAGGGGCATCGCAAGGTCTCGGCCGCGAGGTCGCACGGCAGTTCGCGGCGCGGGGGGCCCGTCTCGTCCTCGTGGCACGGGGGGAAGCCAGAGTTCGAGAGGCGGCAGAGGAGCTGGCGTCTGTGGCTGACGTCTTGCCGCTGGTCGCCGATGTCAGCGAGGAGGCGGAGCACATCGCCACCGCTGCTCTCGCGCGCTTCGGCCGCGTGGATGTCCTCGTGAACAACGCGTCTGAGATCGGGCCGAGCCCGATGCCCGGTCTCGACGCCTATCCCTGGGATGCTCTCCTCAGGGTCCTGCGGGTCAATGCCGTCGCGCCGCTCCATCTTATCCAGATGCTCCTCCCCCAGATGAGAGCCCGCGGCGAGGGGGTCATCATCAACGTGACTTCCGACGCGGGGGTCCAGGCGTACCCCGGGTGGGGTGGGTACGGTGCCAGCAAGGCGGCCCTCGAGCATCTGTCGCGCACGCTGGCCGCGGAGCTGGAGGGCAGCGGGATCCGCGTCTACGTGGTGGACCCAGGCGACATGGACACCGCGATGCACCGGCTGGCCGAGCCCGGTGTCGATCTCACGCACCTTCCGGGGCCGCACGTCCCGGCACCGGCGTTCGTGCATCTCGTGGAAGAGGAACAGGCACCCTCGGGACGGTTCGAGGCCATGAAGCTGGTCGCGTCGCTCGGCGCGGGGATCCGCTGATGGCCGTGACCCTGTCCCCAGTCCCTGCGCCGCCGGTCGCCTTCGACCTCCCGCCGGAGCTTGAGGCGCACGAACCTCCCGAAGCGCGGGGTCTTACCCGCGACGGCGTCCGGCTGCTGGTCTCATACCTGGACAGTGATCGCGTGGTCCATGCCCAGTTCACGGACTTCCCCCGGTTCCTCCGCGACGGCGACCTCGTGGTCGTCAACACATCGACCACGCTTCCTGCGGCCTTGACGGCGTGGCGGGACGACGGCTCCGAGGTGCCGCTGCATCTCTCCACCCGCCTTCCCGCGGACCTCGTCGTCGTCGAGCTTCGAAAGATTACGCCCTCCGTGGGCGAAGGGTTCGCGCTACCGGCCGGGGGGCGGGCGGTCATCCTGGCACCGTACCGGGGATCGGCGCGCCTGTGGGTGGCACGCCTCGAACTGCCGTCGTCTCTCCTTCCGTACCTGGCCGCGTGGGGCCGCCCGATCACGTACCCGTACGTACACGGGAGTTGGCCGATTGAGATGTACCAGACCATCTATGCCGCGGTGCCGGGATCAGCCGAGATGCCGTCAGCGGGGCGGGCCTTTACCCCAGAGATCCTGGATCGCCTCTCGACGCGGGGGGTGTACTTCGCGTCGATCGTACTGCACGCGGGCGTCGCCAGCCTGGAGTACGATGAGACGCCAGCTGAGGAGTGGTTCGAAGTACCCCACGAGGCCGCCGCGGCGGTTGCCCGTGCCCGGAAGCGGGGCGGGCGGGTGATCGCCGTCGGCACCACCGTGGTGCGGGCGCTGGAGAGCGCCGCGGACGGCGCGGGCCGCCCGATCGCCACACGCGGCTGGACAGATCTCGTGGTCACGCCCCAACGAGGCCTCCGTCTCGTGGACGGGCTCCTCACGGGATTCCACGAGCCGAAGGCGACACACCTGGCGATGCTCGCGGCGGTGGCGGGACGCGTTCACTTAGAACGCGCGTATCAGGCCGCGCTGGGTGCGGGGTACCTCTGGCACGAGTTCGGCGACCTGCACCTCATCCTGCCTGACTGAGGGCCAACAGGACGCGGTTCCGGCCGCCGTGTTTCGCCTCGTACAGGGCGGCGTCGGCATTTCTGACGAGATCCTCGAAGTCGGTCCCATCCTCCGGACAGCCCGCGATCCCTGCGCTGATGGTGAGCCGACCGGACGGCATGATGTCCGCCCCGCGGAAGGGATGGGTCTCGACCAGGCGGCGGAGTCGCTCCACCGCGTCGAGCGCTTCGCGTTTGGACGTGTGGGACATGATCAAGGCGAACTCGTCTCCCCCGTACCGCGCCAGGACGTCGGTGCTGCGGAGGTGACTCCGCAGCAACACCCCAACCTCCCTCAAGGCTTCGTCTCCCGCCAGGTGCCCCAACGTGTCGTTATACGCCTTGAGGAAGTCCAAGTCGAACATGACGAGCGTGGCGTGTCCGCCGTACCGCCGGATGCGCGCGATCTCGCCTCTCAGGATCTCCTCGAAGTGCCGGCGGTTGTACAACTCGGTCAGCGGATCTCTGATGGCCATCTCCGCGAGCTTCTGCCGCAGGACGCGGCGTTCCAGACGCTCGCGCCGGAATCCCTCAAACACCACCGCGCTGTACCCATTGATGACCATGAACACGACCACGATCACAGCCTCGAAGAGCAACGTCACCGGCTCGCCGCCCCGGTACAGGGCATACACGACGACAAGGTAGCCCGCGGCCATGAGGCTGCTCATCGCCAGCAGCCCTCCCGCCCCCACCAGCCCCACCATGAAGGCCAGCGATCCGAACCAGGCCATGAGCAGGACGATGCGCAGCGACGGCGCCAGGTAGGCGTAGAGATTGAGGCAGACCACGGCGGCGGCCACGGGAACGAACAGGAAGTGACGGTCCCACGTCAGCAGCCGGTCCCACCCCAACCGGATCGCCGCGACAAGCAGGGCGATCAACCCGAGGGTGAGCCCGAGGGCCAGGATCAGCCGCTGAACGGGAATCCTCTCGAACCCGAGCGCGAGAAGGAGGACCTCACCGCCCAGAGCCGTGAGCAGTCCCGCGCCGGCCAGCAGTACACGGCGTTCCTTCGTGGCCTGCCAACTGACAGGATCCATAGGCAAACCGATAAAGGTTTCGGATTGTTCTCCTCCGGTCCCCCCACCGTCATAGTCTGTGCTGGGTATCGCGGCACTTGTCTATTTTGCCGAGGAGGGGCTTGCCGGCCCGACGAACAGAGAGCAGCGTGTCCGATCTGACCCCAATGATGCGCCAATACCATCAGCTGAAAGCCCGCTACCCGGGGGCGCTGCTGATGTTCCGGCTCGGGGACTTCTACGAGTTCTTCTATGAGGATGCGCAGTTGGCGTCCCGCGAGTTGGAGATCGTACTGACTTCGCGCGAGGTGGGGAAGGGTCGCCGGATTCCGATGTGCGGCATCCCGCACCACGCCTTGGAGGCGCACCTGGCGCGGCTCGTCGAGCGCGGGTTTCGCATCGCGATCTGCGACCAGCTCGAGGATCCCCGCAACTCCGCGGGACTCGTGAAGCGTGACGTCGTCCGCGTCGTCACCCCCGGGACGGTCATCGCTCAATCGCTGCTGCCGCCCGACGCCAACAACTTCCTGATCGCCGTGACCTCGGGGGGAGGGCGCTGGGGTGTGGCGGCGGCGGACCTGTCCACAGGAGAGTTCCAGGTCACGGAGCTCGCCGGCGAGGGAAGAGCCGCGCGCCTCGCGGAAGAGTTGGCGCGTTTCGGCCCACGCGAAGTCCTTACCGCGGAGGCCGATGCGGCGGCCGTGCGCGGCCTCCTGGGCGACGGTGTGCACCTCTCCGTGCAGGAGGATTGGAAGTTCGACGAGGCTGCGGCCCGCCGGCATCTGCAGGACCACCTGCGCGTGGTCAGCCTCGACGCCTTCGGGTGTGCGCACCTTCCGCTCGCCGTGAGTGCGGCCGGGGCGCTGCTGCAGTACCTGAAGGACACACAGTTCAGTCCGCTGGCCCACATCCGGCGCATCACCACCTACTCAACCGACGCGGGACTCCTTTTGGACAGTGCGACCCGGCGGAATCTCGAAGTCGTCCACAGCCAGCGCGACGGAGGCCGCCACGGCACCCTCCTGTGGGTTCTGGACCGGACGAAGACCAGCATGGGCGCGCGGCGCCTCAGGCAATGGATCCTCCAGCCGCTCAGCGAACGCGCCCCGATCGAGGCGCGGCTGGACGCGGTGGAGGAGCTCGTTCGCGCGCCGCGCCGCCGCGCCGCGGTGGCTGCGGCGCTGATGGGACTCGCCGACGTCGAACGGCTGATGAGCCGGGTCGGCCATGGGTCCGCGAACGGCCGCGACCTGGTGGGCCTGGCGGCGGCCCTGAGAAGACTGCCCGCTCTGAGTGAAGCGCTGGAGGGCGGACAGGCCGGCGTGCTCCGCGGGGTCGCCGACCGGATCGCCGACCACAGCGGCCTCACCGGGCTCATTGAAGCGGCCCTCGTGGATCAGCCCCCCAGTACCGTGCAGGAAGGCGGACTCGTCCGCGATGCCTACGACGCAGAGCTCGACACGCTCCGCGCCTCCGCGCGGGGTGGAAAGGCGTGGATCGCCCAGCTGGAGACCGACGAGCGCGCCCGCACGGGCATCAGGTCGCTGCGTGTGGGATTCAACAAAGTCTTCGGCTACTACATCGAGGTCAGCAAGCCGAACCTGCACCTCGTGCCAGCGGACTACGTGCGCAAACAGACCCTCACCGGCGCGGAGCGCTTCATCACGGAAGCGATGAAGACGACCGAAGCGCTCATCCTCGGCGCCGAGGAGCGGATGGCGGGGCTGGAGTACGAGATCTTCACGCGCCTGCGCGACCAGGTGGCGTCGGACGCGGACACGGTCCTGGAGACCGCCCGGGCGGTGGCCGAACTCGACGCTCTGCAATCGCTCGCGGAGGTTGCCGCCGCCGGGTCCTTCGTCCGGCCGGAGGTCACGACAGACCCCGTGCTGGAGATCCACGCGGGACGGCATCCGGTGGTTGAGCGGGTACTGACGGACGAACGCTTCGTCCCGAACAACGTCTCCATGGACGCCCACGCGCGCGCGGTCCTCATCGTCACTGGCCCGAACATGGCGGGGAAGTCCACCTATCTGCGGCAGGTGGCTCTGATCGTGCTCCTGGCGCACATCGGGTCGTTCGTGCCCGCCGAGGCGGCGCGCATCGGTCTGGTCGACAGGATCTTCACGCGGGTCGGCGCCGTGGATGACATTGCCACCGGCCGCAGCACCTTCCTCGTCGAGATGCAGGAAGTCGGCAGCATCCTGCACCATGCGGCGCGGCGCAGCCTTATCATCCTCGACGAGGTCGGTCGCGGCACGAGTACCTACGACGGGATGAGCATCGCCTGGGCGGTCGTGGAGTACCTGCACGACCATGTCGGCGCGCGGACCCTGTTCGCCACCCACTATCACGAGCTCACCGAGTTGGGCACGCTGCTGCCCCGCGTCCACAACGTCAACGTGCTGGTGAAGGAAGAGGGCGACCGCGTGGTGTTCCTGCGGACCGTCGCGGACGGCGGCGCCGACCGGAGCTACGGGATCCACGTGGCGCAGATGGCCGGCCTCCCTCCCGGCGTGATCGAGCACGCCCAGCGCATCCTGCGGCACCTCGAGGCGGCGTCGCAGGTGCCCGGCGACGAGGGGGCCTTCCTGCCGCCCGTGCCGGCCCGAGCCAGCGGAGCACTGCAGCTCCCTCTCCCGCTGCAGCCGATCTCACCGGTGGAGGAGGCGCTGATGGGGCTCAGCCTCGAGGCGATGACGCCGCTGGAGGCGATGCAGGCCCTCCACACGCTGCGCGAGCAGGTCCGGCAGCGTCTCGCCTCCCTCCATGCCGCGCCGCATGCGGGCAAGGTCGTGCGCATGAAGCGCCACGGGCCCAAGCAGCCGTGACCGTGGGGGCGCCGCCGCGTATCCACCTCCTCAGCCAGATCGTCGCGGATCGCATCGCGGCAGGTGAGGTCGTGGAGCGGCCGGCCTCGGTGGTCAAGGAGCTCGTGGAGAACGCACTCGACGCGGGAGCCACGGACGTGGCGGTCGACGTGGAGGGGGCCGGGAGCGCGCTCATTCGCGTCGCCGACAACGGCAGCGGCATCCACCCTGACGATCTCCGCCTGGCCGTACAGAGGTTTGCCACGAGCAAGATCACCGGCGCGGATGACCTCATGGTGGTGCAGACGCTGGGCTTCCGCGGGGAAGCCCTGCCCAGCATCGCGGCCGTCTCCCACCTGGAGGTGACGACCGCACCACGCGGCGGGGCAGGGGGCCGGCGGATCCGCGTCAACGGCGGCACGGTCGAAGCGGAAACGTCGGTCGGCGCACCGCCGGGGACGGTCGTGACAGTCCGGCACCTCTTCTTCAACACCCCTGCGCGCCGGAAGTTCCTCAAATCGTCGGCGCGCGAGTTCAGCCTCATCGTTGACGTCCTGCAGCGCCTCGCTCTGGCCCACCCCCTTGTGGCACTTCGCCTCACCCATGAAGGGGACGAAGTGGCGCACTACGCCGCGGGGATGCCATCGGACCGTGCGGCGTCCGTTCTCGGTGAGCGTGTCCTGGCCCAGGCGCTCCCGGTCGGGCAGACGGCCGACGGCCTCACGACCACGGGGTGGCTGGGGCGCCCGGAACTGGCCCGGGGGACCCGCCGGCAGCAGTATCTCTACGTGAACCGGCGTCCCATCTCCAGCCGGATGCTCTCCGCCGCTGTGGAGCAGGCGTTCGCGCAGATCGTCCCGGCCGGGCGGCATCCCGTCTACGTGCTGTTCATCGACCTTCCCGCCCAGGCTGTGGACGTCAATGTGCATCCCCGCAAGCTGGAGGTCCGCTTCGACGACGACCACCGCGTCTTCACCGCGGTCAGCCGCGCCGTCCGCGAGACGCTGCGGGACGCGCGGCTCCTCCGGCCGGTCGCCGCACCGTCCTCCGCCGTCCCGGTCCTCAGCGGGGTCCTGCCGCTCGAAAGCGTACCGGCCACCGTCACGCAGGTCCGCGAGGCCGACCTTGCCACATCGGGACGGCTGCCGGCGATGCGCCTCCTCGGACAGCTCCACCGGACCTACCTCTTGGCCCAGGGCGAGGCGGGCCTCATCGTGATCGACCAGCACGCAGCGCATGAGCGCGTGCTGTATGAGAGGATTCTGGCGGCTCGGCGCCGTGGGGCGGCCGCCTCCCAGACCCTCATCCAGCCGGAACCGCTGGCGCTCGGTCCGGGCGAGTCCGGGCTCGTGGAGCACCACGCCGACGTCCTGCGGGTACTTGGATTCGACCTCGAGCCGTTCGGCGATCGGACGGTGCTGCTGCGCGGCGTGCCGGCGGTCGCCGCCGCAGGGTCGGCGGAACACCTCCTGCGCGATCTCCTCGCCCAGGCCGGGGAAGAGGTGCGGCTCGGCGCCGCGGACAGCCTGCTGGAGCGGTTGACGATCACCACGGCCTGCCGGAGCGCGGTGCGCGCCGGGGATCCCCTGAGCACCGAGCAGATGGTGCACCTCCTGCGGGATCTCGGGACGGCGGAGGATCCGTTCACCTGCTTCCACGGCCGGCCCACGATGGTGGTGCTGCCTCTGGAGCAGGTCGAGCGATGGTTTCTGCGCCGCTGACCCGGCTCATCGTCATCTGCGGGCCGACCGCCGCCGGTAAGACCGCGGCCTCCCTCCTGCTCGCGGAGCGCCTCGGCGGCGAGATCGTCGCGGCCGACTCGCGGACCATCTACCGCGGGATGGACATCGGCACGGCCAAGCCGACGCGCGCCGAGCGCGCACGCATCCCGCACCACTGTCTGGATTTGGCGGAGCCCGATGAAATCGTCACGCTGGCCGGATTCCGCCGGGCGGCCGTCGAGGCGGTGGCCGATATCCGGGCGCGGCAACAGGTGCCGCTGCTGGTCGGCGGCACGGGCCTCTACATCCGCGCCGTGGTCGATGACTTCGCCATCCCCGCCGTGCCCCCGGACCCCGCGCTGCGCGCGCGACTCGAGGGCGCAGAGGAGGGCACCCCGGGCACGCTGCACGCCCGGCTCCAGCACGTGGATCCGCTCGCGGCGGGGCGGATCCATCCGCGCAACGTGCGGCGCCTCATCCGCGCCCTCGAGGTGTTCGAGCACATGGGACAGCCGATCTCAGCGCTCCAGCACCGGACCGACGGCGCCGGGGACACCATACAGGTGGCCCTCACGGTGGATCGCGCGGAGCTCTACAGGCGCATCGACGAACGAGTGGACGCGCAGTTGGCAGCGGGGCTTATTGATGAAGTCCGTGGATTGCTGGAGCGTGGCTATGACCCGGCCCTGCCGTCCATGCAGAGTCTAGGCTACAAAGAGATTGCCGCGTACGTGCAGGGGCAGACCGACCTCAGCGGAGCGGTGCGGCTGCTCCAGCGCAACACGCGGCACTTCGCGAAGCGTCAGTACACCTGGTTCCGGAAGGATCCGCGTCTGCACTGGCTTGCGGTGGATGGGCTCACCCCGGCTGGCGTGGCTGACGCGCTGACGCGTATGTTAGAGTAGTCGGAGGCCGCACCGGATCCCCGATCCGGCGGCATGCCGGAGGGAGTATGCACACGGCACGACGCCTAGACCAGATCGGCGCGTATCTCTTCGCGGACCTGGACCGCAGGCAAGACGAGCTGATCGCGCGCGGGGTGGACGTCATCAATCTCAGCGTCGGCGACCCCGACCTCCCGACCCCTGCGCATATCATCGATGCGCTCATGGAAGGCGCCACCGATGCGCGCAGCCACCGGTACCCTCCCTATGGCGGCACGCCGGAGTTTAAAGCTGCGGTGGCCGGCTGGTACGCGCAGCGGTTCGGCGTCACGCTGGATCCGGCGGG
>Ga0209341_10003961_pt1 | contig 13730 bp, 18 predicted proteins | sample RifCSP13_2_FD_184020 | JGI IMG/M metagenome (GOLD analysis project Ga0209341, IMG submission 184020) | Soil microbial communities from Rifle, Colorado - Rifle CSP2_sed 13_2 (SPAdes) (version 2) | ecosystem: Environmental > Terrestrial > Deep subsurface > Rock core/Sediment | place: Rifle...
CCTACCACGCGGCCGCCCGCCTGCTCAATGGGCGCGGCATCCGGGCGCGCATGGGAGGCGACTGGTCGGGCAAGACCGTCCGCAACGTGGTCCGGCGGGCGGAGCCGGTTGATACGACGGCTCGGAGGCGCGTCCGATCCCGTGGCCGCTACATCCTCACCGGCCTCCCGCGGTGCGCCTGTGGGCAGCCGATGCGCGTGGTGGGCTCGCCCTGGGGCCCGGTCGCGATCTGTGGCCGGGGGATCGCCGACTCGTCGCACCCGCGGCCGATACAGGTGAGCGAAGCGAAGCTCCTGCCGTGGCTCCGGGCGGAAGCCGCCCGCCTCCAGCTCCCCGACGCGGTCGAGCTAGAAGTCGCGACGGACGAACGGCGCCGCGACGAGCTGGGGAAGCGACGGCAACGGATCATCGACGCCTTCATCGACGGCGTGATCGGCAAGGCCGAACGTGATCGGCGCCTCGAGGCCGTTGACCGTGATCTCGCAGCGCTGACCATGAAACGCGCGGTGCTGGCCGTGCCCGCGCTGGACTGGTCCTGGCCCCCCCATGCGATCAATGCGGTCCTGCGGGCCTTGTGGGAGCACGTCCAGCTCGACGAGCGCATGCAGCCGGTTTCGGCCGAATGGGCCCTGCCGGCGGAGTACATCACACCTGACTCGGGACCCCAAGTTCTGCGCGCCGGCTGAGGGCCTGACGGAACACCCAACCTTTTGTGTTGTGCGGCAAGCCAGAACAGGCGGCGGTGCGGTGCCGGATAACCACCCGAAAGTACCGTAGTGCCGTAACGATTCCCCTTCACGCAGTGGCGGCAGCTAATGTAAAATGTCCGGTGCCGAGCCAGACGAGGCCCGGCCGCCGCAAACCCCACCCCGGACCGGGCGGCGACAAGTTTTCACCGGGACCTCATCCGCTAGTCGCTCACTCCGCGACCAGCCAGGCCGCCACCCAGGGTGGCAGGCCGAGGACACCCGGCAATGACAAAGTCCCCCTCTCACGCTGAGATGGCTCGCCGAGGGCGACTCGGTGCGCTGACGACGCACTCACGCCACGATCCCGTCGAGTTGACTCGCAAGGCCCGCGCGATCTATGCCGCGAGCTTCGCGGAAGACCACTCCGGTTGCGGCATCTGCGGCTACCCGGCCCCGATCCCGGCCGACCTCACCGCCAAGGCCCGCGCCAAGCGGGCTGACGCTCTGCGCCGCGCCCATTACCTGAGGCTCAGCCTGCGTTCGCGGGCCGCCCGGGCGCAGCGGCGCTGTCGGGATCGCGACCGATGAAGGCCCTTCAGCTAGCCAAGTCGAGGCCCTCACCCGTCCCGCGGCTCGCATCACTCGACCCGGCGGTGGCCGCGGTCATCCGGGCGCTTATCGACGCCCAGGAGAAGGCCACCGCCAAAAAGCTCGCCGCCGCGAGCGCCGCGGGAGACATGACCAATGCCGCCTGACGACGCGCTCCGCTGGCTTCGCGAACACGACCCCGATGGGCCCGGCCGCCGCTTTCGGATCGACGCGGCTGACGTCGCTGGTCTGCGAGTCAGGGCCGACCGAGACGGGCGCACTGCATGAGCGCCGTTCGTCGCACCCCCTATCAGCTTCGGGATGCATCGGGAACCCATGTCGCGACCCACGTCCGGTATGACGATGCCGACGGCAAGCGCATGGTCTGGGAACTGCCGAGCGGCGAGGCCGGCCTCGGCGGCATCGCGACCGCCGACCTCCCGCTCTACGGGATCGACCGCCTCGGCAAGGACGCGACCGTCGTCGTGGTCGAGGGTGAGAAGGCCGCTGACACCCTCATTAGGGTCGGCGTCCAGGCCGTCGGGACCGTCACCGGGGCATCGTCAACGCCCGGCCAGGCCGCCCTGGCCGAGCTGGGTGGCCGGCACGTCGTCCTCTGGCCCGACAACGACGACGTCGGGCGCGCCCACATGAAGCGGATCGAGGGCGGCCTCCGCGGGATCGCCGCGACGGTCCGTTGGGCGAGCTGGCCCGACGCCCCCGTCCACGGCGACGCCGCCGACTACACGGGCGACCCGCGGGACCTTATCGACGCGGCTACCCCCAGCCCGGACGACCACCTTCACACAGCGGGCGCGCTCCGCTTCTACACCTCGCGCCAGCTCGCGGCCCTGACCACCACGGAACCCGAGTGGGTCGTCCGTCCCGGTCTGCTGGCGATCGGGGCGATCACCGAGATTGACGGGAAGGTCAAGTCCGCCGGGAAGACGACGCTGGTACTCCACATGGTCCGGGCCACCCTCGACGGGGCCGACTTCATGGGTCAGCCGACCCGGAGGGCCCGCGTCGTCTACGTCACCGAGCAGTCCCGTCAGACGTTCGCTCACGCACTCGGCCTCGTCGGGCTCGACGATCGCGGGGACGAGCTGCTCCTCGTGTTTCGTGAGGACCTCCACGGAACGCCCTGGCCGAAGGTCGTCACGTTCTGTCGTCGGGACGGATATGACGTCGTCGTGTTCGACACGATCGGCAAGCTCGCCGGCATCCGCGAGGAGAACTCGGCTGGCGAGTGGGCAGTAGCGATGTCACCCGTCCAGGACCTCGCGGCGAGTGGCCGGGCGGTGGTCGTGGCTCGCCATGACCGCAAGGGCGGCGGGGACGTTGGTGACTCCGGGCGCGGGTCCTCCCAGGCGTCCGGGGACGTCGACATCATCCTCGCCCTGCGACGCCCCGAGGGGAGGCAGTCGAGCAACCGGCGCGTCGTCGAGTCCCTTTCCCGCTTCCGCGAGACGCCCGACAAGATCGTCGTCGAACTGACTCCTGCGGGCTATGTCCTGCTCGGGACGGACGAGGCGGTCGCGGTCGGCGATGCTCGGGCATGTGTGTTTGCCGCCCTAGGGTCTGAGTACCAGCAGACCGGCAAAGGCCTCTCGATAGCGGCCCTCGTCGAACTCGGGGAGGGGCAGGTCCCGAAGGTTAAGCGGTGGGCGATCCAGGGCGCGCTCGCGTCCCTAGTCGCCGAGCGGCAGGTCCTCAAGACCGGCGCCGGCAAGGCCGGCGATCCGCACATCTACTCGCCGGCCGATAGCGACGAAGGTCTGTCTGGTGAAACCCAGACCTTTAGGTCAGCAGACAACTCCGCCGGCGCATCCGAGCGCTATCAGGAGGAACCAGCAGCATGACCGCCACGCTACGGTTGACGTCTCCGCCCGAGATGGGCCCCGGTGGTCGGCACCTGGTGCTCGACTGCCTTCACGGCACGACGTACCTCGACCAGCTCGTACCGCCGAGAGGAAGCCGGGTGATCCTCAGCGAGCGCGCGATGATCGCGATGGCGGTGGATAAGCACGAGGCCGAGGAGGGTTGCGGCTGCGCTCGCGACCTGACAGGCGGACAGTCCGCGGACAGTCTGAAAGTGTCCGCTCGGGCCGACTCCGCGAGCGTGACCGGGTCATGACCTGCGTCCCGCCCCATGTATCCACGCCGCTCCGCCTCCAGGGGAAAGGCGCGACGGTCGCGGTGCACCTCCCGTCAGCGGAGATCCTGGCCACTGCTGGGAGGTGCCGCCCAGCCCGAGAGGAGAACCAGTGTTGAGCGTTCTTTCTGACATCTTGTGACGTAAGACTTGTGACATGAGCCGAACGAACCCCGCCGCCATCGCTCGTCAGGACCGTGATCGCCGCGCGCTCCGGCTCCGGGCCTCGGGGCTGGCCTATGCCCAGATCGCGGGCGAGTGCGAGTACACCAACGCCCACCACGCTCTGGTAAGCGTCCAGCGCCTCCTGAGGCGCCAGACGCGCGCCGCCGTCGAGGAAGCCAAGGGCATCCACCGCGAGCGCATCGAGACGCTCCTGCGTTCGCTCTGGCTGCCCGCAGTCAATCCCGGGATGGCGCAGCAGGTGGCTCGTCAGGCGGGTCATCCGTTGCCCCCCAGCCAGGAACGGGCGATCGAGCTGCTCATCCGCCTGCTCGACCAGCTAGCCAAGGTCGAGGGCACCTATGCGCCGACCAGGGCCGAGGTGAGCGGAACGGATGACGGCCCGATCGAGGGTCGCATCGACGTGATGCACTGGACCCCGGATGACGCATTTCTCGCCCGATACGCCCGCGTTCTCAAAGAGGCCGGGCTTCTGGATGAGGATGAGGTCGAAGACCCCGCGCCCCTAGGTTCCGACGAGGGTGACCCCGAAGTGGAGCCCGAGTAGGTGCCCTCTGTGACAGCATCCCACTATGTCCTGTATCTGGGCAGCCTGCCGGCCTAGATGGCCCGGACGCCGGCGACAGCCGTTTCGCCAGGAGCTAATCGCGGAAGTCTGTCGCCTTCGTGCTCAGTCGGTGGATAAGCGGACCTATGGGATTCCCTGGAGGACCCCCCAAGAAGAACGGGTGGCCTTCGGGTAGGAATGCGCGGGAGATAGCAACCCTTCGAGTCCCTGCCTCCACGACCTCTCCGGGCCGATAATGGTCCTTGATCAACAGCCCAAAGGGAGTGCCAGTGCCTCCGCTGTTCGCGCTCCTTCCGACTTCGGACGAGATAGATGTGTGGGCCCGACGTCTCGAAGCCGAGGCGCATCTACCTCGTCTAGTCCAGAAACTGATCGTCTTGACGGCGAGCCCGACCGGCCTCCGCATACCCGCCGGCAAGTCGATCAACGTTCCCGGATGGGACGGAGTCGTTGACGTCGCGGCCGGAACCGCGTGGGTGCCTCAGGGCCGGTCTCACTGGGAATGGGGCACAGGAGATCCGGGCGACAAAGCCCAGCGGGACTATCGGAAGAGAACCGACGCAACGGCCGCCGCCGTTCGCGCCGAGTCCACCTTCGTCTTCGTCTCGCCGAGGCGCTGGGACGCTAAAGACGACTGGCTCGAGCGAAAGAGACGGGACGGCGAGTGGCGAGCGGTCGAGGCCTGGGATGCCAATGACCTAGAGGCTTGGTTGAACACGGCGGTCATGGCCCACGTGTGGCTCGCGGAGCTCATCCACGACCGCCTGAGCGAATTGCGGACACTCCTCTCCGTCTGGGACGAGTGGTCGGATGGTTTCCAGCCGAAAGCCGCACCCGAGCTCCTGCTCGCCGGACGCCAAAGGGAGGCCGAAGTCGTTCGAGGCTGGATCGAGACGGGGGGCTATCACGCCTTCCAAGCGGATACTCGGAATGAAGGCGTCGCGTTCGTCGGCGCCACCCTCTTCTCGAGCGAGTCGGAAAGCGCCGCAATACACCGCGCGGCTGTCGTCTCCGATCCCGCCTCGTGGCGCCAACTGTTGGTTATCGATCGGCAACCGATGATCCTGATTCCGACCTATCCCGGGGCGTGGGTCACCCCGGCCCTGGAGCGCGGGCACGTAGTCATCGAAGCCAGGCCCTCTGACGAGGCGGGCAACAGCGAGTTCGTCCTGCGCCCGGGCCCGATTGACGAGGTGACAGTCGCCCTCGAGAGCATGGGCCTGCGAACTGAAGACGCGCATCGATTGGCCAGGGAGTCCGGGGGCCGGATGCTCTCGCTACGTCGCAGCCTCTCCTCGGGAGGCGGTGCTGCCGCTTGGAGCAGCGGGACCGCGGCACGCTTCCTCGCCCCGGCTCTGTTCGCCGGAAGCTGGGACCAGGGCGTGGCGGGTGACCAAGCGGTGTTGGGCCGGTTAGCGCGAGTGCCCTACCGTGATGTGGAACGAGAACTAGTCGCTTTGGCCGCCGGATCCGACCCGCCCGTTCGGCAGCGAGGATCAATCTGGTCCCTGATCGGTGCGCGGGATGTCTGGCGGCAACTGTTGCATCTCGTTACCAACTCGGATTGGAGCGAGTTCATCGAGGTGGCGACCGAAGTCCTGGGCGCGCCGGATCCAGCGTGGGAGCTGCCTCCCGAGGAGCGTTGGCTCGCGAACATCAAGGACAAGAACCGTCCTCACTCTGCTGAGCTCCGCGGCGGGCTGGCCGAGAGCCTTGCGATGGTCGGCAGCTTGTCCGATTTCGCCACCTTGCCGGGTGGCAGGAGCGGCCCTCAGGTTGCGGCTGTCGTCGTGCGGCGACTACTCGAGGCCGCAGACGCCGACCCGTCCGGCGCGGGATGGGCGGCTCTGCACGATCAGCTCTCACTTCTCGCGGAGGCGGCGCCGGACGGCTTCCTCGATGGTGTTCGACAAGGGCTCGCCGGTGACGACCCGGTGCTCAAACGCGTGTTCGTGGAGGAGAAGGGCCTCCTCACACCCCGGACCTACCTGCCCGGTCTTCTGTGGGCCCTCGAGCGATTGGCGTGGTCGCCCGACTACTTGACTGCCGTCGCCGTGATCCTCGTCCGGCTCGCCGCGCTCGATCCCGGCGGAACCTCTTCGAATCGCCCAGCCAACACCTTTTTCACGATCTTCGTGCCCTGGCATCCTCAGACGACCGGTGATCGACTGGCCGCATTGGAAGCCGCGCGCCGCGCCGACGCCCACACGGCTTGGCCGCTTCTATTCGCACTCCTCCCCTCGCCGCACGGCACGATCGCAACGAACTCGTCGAGGCCGGAGTGGAGGGGCTGGCTGCCCAATGCGGAGACGAAGGTCTCGCACGCTGAATACTGGGAGATGATCCACAGCGTCCTGCGGTGGCTGATCGCCGACGCCGGACAGGACGGACAGCGCTGGGCCGGTCTGGTCGAGGCTCTGCCTGATCTGCCCTCCGAGTTCGCAGATGAGGTGCTTGCCGGCTTGGCCGCACTCGATACGGGCGTTCTCGTGTCCGAAGCGCTCGAGCACTTGAGCACGGAGCTGCAAAACGTCATCGGCCACCATCGCGCATATCCCGATGCGGACTGGGCAATGGACGAGGAGCGAATCGCGAAGGTCGAAGCTGTCGCCGGACGCTTCGAACCCGGCGACGCGATCGTCAGGCATCGCTGGCTGTTCACGACGCACCCGACGATGGAACGCGTTGCCGGCCGCGACTACAGGCGCTACGACGAGAACCTCGGGAACCTGCGACGGAGGGCAGTGGAGGAGGTCTTCGCTCAGAGGGGCTGGCCTGGGATCGAGGAGCTCGTTGCGATCGCCGAGCAGGCCTACACCGTTGGATGGGCTGCGGCTTGGCTCGACGACGCGGTCGTTGATGACCGCGCCTCCGAATGGGCGCAGTCGGACGACGAGCGCCTGCGCGAGGCGCTGAACGGGCTGTTCTTTGCACGGAATAGGCAGAAGGGATGGGACTGGACGGAAGCCCAAGTTCGGGGCCACCAGGGCACGTGGCCGCCCGACCTGAGCGCTCGCGCGCTCCTTGCCGCGCCAGACAGACCTGAGGTTTGGCAGCTAGCGATTGATCTCGGACGAGAGGTGGAGACCTCCTACTGGAAGGCCTACCGAGGTTTCCCCCGCGGCACGGATGCGTGGTCAGCCGTGCGTAAGCTCCTCGAGCATGGCCGACCGTTTGCGGCAATCCAGCTGATCGGCACGAAGCTGACTGTCAAAGACGGCACTCTCGACCCTGATCTCGCCTACGCCGCTCTCGATGCAGCCGCGAGGGCTACCTCCGCCCCCGATCCCGGCGAGGTGGCTGGAATTGAGCATGAGGTGAACGAGATCCTGACGGCGCTCGACAGCACAGGATTCGACGAGGACAAGTTGGCGCGGATTGAGTGGGTCTTCCTGCAGTTGCTTGACCACGGCCCGCGACGCCCGAGGCTCCTGCAAAAGCGTCTGGCGTGCGATGCGGCATTCTTCGCGGAGGTCGTAGGGCTGGTCTTCAGGGCGAGGAGCGAAGCAAGAGCCGAGGACGACGCGCCGCCTGACCCCCAACTCGTGCGTTACGCGCAGCACGCGTATCGGCTCCTACAAGGCTGGACGGGGCCGGTGCCCGGCGCTGACGGCGATGGGTCGCTGGACGAGGAGTTGCTTCGGGACTGGGTCGTGTCCGCTCGCCGAGCGCTCCGCGAATCAGATCGGGCTGAAATCGGAGACCAGCGCATCGGCCACATCCTCTGGCATTCGCCGAAGGGCACCGACGGAAATCGCCCGCACGAAGCGGTTCGCAACTTGATCGAGGATGTTGGCAGCAGCGACATCGAGACAGGATTCGGTGTCGAGGCGTTCAATAGCCGGGGCGCCGTGTTCCGTGGTCGTGGCGGCGACCAGGAACGCGAGCTGGCCAGCGGGTATCGAGAGACCGCCGATGCATTTGCCACACGCTGGCCGCGGACAGCGGGTCTCTTTCGTGGGCTGGCGGCCCAGTACGAGGCTATGGCCAAGCGAGAGGACATAGAAGCGGACAGTGAATCCTGACCTGTCCGCTGACAGCCGCAGCGGAGGCGCACCGCGCAGCAGGCCACGACGAGCTCGATGCTGGCGTTCGAACCCCAACGGATGCCTTGTGGGTGTCAAGACGCGACGGTCTTGCGCCCGAGGCCATCGTGGCGGACATAGAGGAAGCTCTGATTTGGGCGGCCACCAAGCCCACTCGGCGGGAAGTGTCCATCCGGTCATGGCGCTCACCTGGCGAATGTCCTCTCACCGCGACAGTGGTAGTGAAGGTTCACGAGTTCCTGCGGCACCCGCTTCAACCCCGCGCCCCCGATCGAACCGAGGGCGTTTCGAAGCAGCAGAGGTTTGAGAGCGCCAGCCAGGGCCAACGGATATGGATTGCCTCCAACCGCCCCAGTCTTCACTTCTTGTGGGCTAAGGTCCGTGGTCCGGACCTTACTTCTGTCCCCTAGAGGTTGTCCCCCGAAGGTCGGTGAGCCCATGGCACCCAGTTGCAGGACGAGCGCGGCTGCGATCGCCCGCGCCGAGTGGGTCCGCAAGGCCCTCCGTCTCCGGGCCTCCGGTATCCCCTACGCCCAGGTCGCGGCCGAAGTGCGGCTTCCCGTCCGAGGGCGCTGCACAGATGGCGGACAGCCGGCTGATGAAGAAGGAAGACCATGCGGCCCGCGACACATGACTCGCCAGATCGGGTCGGGCGAGACGTAACACCCAGTGACAACAATCCCTCCTATCTTGACAAGAAAGAGCCTATGCTGTATCTTGTAGGTAAGCCCCTAGAGGCAGGGGGTGAGGCGTCCCAGGAGGCGACAGGATGACCACCACGATCCTCGGGCAGACGGCCCGACCGTGGACGGCCCCGGCCTACAGCTACATCCGGGCAACGGACACGCTCCCGTCGACGGATGCGGCCCACGCCCAAGAGGACCCGCTCTGCCGGGTCAAGCTGTTCAATCCGACGGGCGCCGGAACCTGGTGGATCGCCGGGTTCGACCCTGACACGGGACTTGCTTTTGGGGTCGCCCACATCTTCGAGACGGAGATGGGCAACTTCGATGTCAACGAGCTGGTCGCCCTTCGAGGCGACTTGGGACTCCCGATCGAGCGGGACCTCTGGTTCAAGCCCACCCGGGCGTCCGAGCTGCTCTCGTGACGAACACCACCCTACGTCAGTGGAGCGACGAGCGCGACGACGCGCACCCGATTCGCTGGACTCCCGCCTGTGGCGACGAACCCGACCGCTGGACCACCCTGGACAACGCCGTGGACCGGCTCGCCGGCTACGGTCACGACCGCGACATGGCCCGAGTCCAACTCTTGGCCGGCCGCGAGCTTCGCACCACGTTCGCCCACGACGCGGGGACGGCCGCCCTGGCCGACGCATGAACGCCATCGGGTACACCCGAGTGAGCACTGAGGAGCAGGCCGACTCCGGCCTCGGGCTCGCCGCTCAGCGCGCCGCGATCCGTGCCGAGGCAGAGCGCCGTGGCTGGACGTTGGTTGAAGTGATCGAGGACGCTGGGTACTCGGGGAAGGACCTCAAGAGGCCGGGGATCGTGGCAGTTCTCGACGCCTTGAAGCACCACGAGGCCGATACCCTCGTGGTCGCGAAGCTCGACCGCCTGAGCCGTTCGATGCTCGACTTCGCCAGCATCCTGGATCGCGCGAAGCGCGAGCATTGGGCGGTCGTGGCGCTCGACATGGCCGTCGACACGACGACGCCGGCGGGCGAGATGATGGTCAACGTCGTGGCCGTGTTCGCGCAGTTCGAGCGGCGGTTGATCTCCGAGCGGACGAAAGCCGCCCTGGCGCAGAAGGTCGCCCAGGGGTTCAAGCTCGGCCGCCCCGTGGAGATGTCTGAGGACGTCCGCGCTCGGATCGTGGCGGAGCGGAAGGCCGGGGCGAGCGTCTCTGCGATCGCGAGGCGTCTGACGGCCGAGGGCATGCCCACCGCGCAGGACGGCAAGCGGTGGTATCCGAGCACCGTGCGCGCGGCGCTCCTCAGCATCGAGCGCGGCACGCCCAGGAAGGAGCACAAGTCCGACACGACCTGACGTCGCGAAGGGGCATCGGAAGCGTCCCGGGAGGTAAGTTCGATGACCGATCGGATCAGGCAAGCCGCCGACGCCGGCCTCCGCAAGTGGAAGGAACGGATGCGCAACGATCCCGTCTACGCGGCCGAGATGGCCACGCTCGGGTGGCGCCTAAGGGGGAGACGGAGCGCGAGGTTACGGCCCTCGCGCTCGCCGGTCGCGATGCCGAGCGAGAGGTGACCTATCAGCTCGACGCGCTCGGGTACTCGACGCGCATCATCCGCGGCGCGATCTTCGACGCCGGCGGGGTCGAGGGCTACCGAACCGTCGAGGACTACAAGCTGGCGCTGGTGAGCCTTGCCAACCGACGAAGGCGCTATGCGCGGTGGCGTCTCCCCGGCCCAGGAGTACCCGCCGTTTGACCGACCTCGGCGCGCTCCTCACCTTCGGGTATCAGGGCCTCACCGGCCCCGCCGACTTGGCCGAGCTTCTGGAGGGCACCGGGGTCGACACGATCGTCGACGTCCGGCTGCAACCGTTTGGGCGAGCGCCGTTCAACGGGCCGACGGCCAGCCGCGACACCGTCGAGGCGCTCGGGATCGCCTACCGCTCTGACCAGCGCCTCGGCAACCTCGCCTACAAGACGGGCGGCATCGAGATCAACGACATCGAGGCGATCGAGGACGTCCTCGCCGAGCTGCGGGCAGGCAGGAGCGTCGCGCTCCTTTGCGTCTGCCCGAACCCGATCGGCTGTCACCGCTCGACGCTGGCCGAGGAGGCGATCCGGCGGATGCCCGGGCTGCGCGTTGTCCACCTCTCACGCACCGGGAGCCGAGCCGCGCCCCCTCCGGACACCACTGCGATCCCGACACCAAGGCGAAAGGCGAGCCGCGGCTAACCGCGGAACCGAGGCCCCCGTTCCGGCGTGGATGGGGGCAGCCTAGCCGACCGGCGGATGGCGACCTCAGAGTTTGTCCACAACCGCCGCGCGCTTCGCAGCGTACTCCTCAGCGTCGATGAGGCCCTCGTCCGCGAGGGCGGCCAGTCTCCGGAGCCGCTCGGCTGGGGAGGCACCTCCGTCGTCGCGGTGGCCGCTCTCGAGCAGGAAGCTCGTCACCGTGGCCGTGATGGCGGAGAACAGGCCGATGCCGAGAAGCATCAGCGCCGCGGCGGCGAGCCGGCCCTCGGGCGTCTCCGGCACCACGTCCCCGTACCCGACGGTGGTCAACGTCACGATCCCCCACCACAGGGCGTCGAGCGGCGACTCAACGGCACTGTTGACGCCGTTCTCGGCGGCGTACAGCGCAAGCGAGCAGATGACCATCACCGCGCCCCATGCCACGAACAACCACGCCAGGCCGCGATGCCGCGCGAGGGCACCGACATGGTCCAGGACGCGGTACACGCCCGCGAAGGCGCGCACGAGTCGGAGCAGGCGCAGCAGGCGAGCGAGTCGGAAGCCGCGGACCGTGGGGATCAACGCGACGAGGTCGATCCAGTGGCCTCGTAGGTAGGCCCGGCGATCGTAGGACGCGGCGATGCGCGTGGCGAACTCCGCGGCGAAGGCCAGCGTCAGGGCGGACTCCGTCACCTGCACAGCTGGCGTCTCGTCCGTAAACCCGACGAGCACGTAGGCGACGGCCAGCCCGGCGAACGTCAGCTCCCAGGCGACCTCATGCCGGGCGATGAAGGCGAGGTAACGGTCGCGCATTTGGGCGGGGGTTTCTACCGGCCGGCGGGGAGATCGGCCGTTGACGTTCGGCTAGTAACTCTCGCAGCCGATGCCGTCACCGTCGCCATCGAAGTGATGGATGTCCACCCCCACGACGATGACCCGGTGACGGATGTCACCGCAGTCGAGGTCGTAGGAAACGATCGGGACGCAGTAGCCCGAGTAGTTGGGGTCGCAGGCCCCTCCGGCGGCGGGTGTGGGTGTTGGCGCGGGCGTAGGCGTTGGTGTAGCCGCGAACGTGGGCGTAGGCGAGGGCGAGGACGTCGCATCTGGGACGATGGCGACGGTCACTTTCGGTGCCGGGCATGCGGTGAGGATGCGCTTGAGGGCGGCGCGCTCGCGGGTATCCACGCTGAGGTGCCACCGCATCTTGACCACCACCCACTCCCTCGCGTAGGTACAGCGGAAGCTCATCAGCGGCGGCATCCACTGCGCCGGGTCCTTGTCGCTCTTCGCGCGGTTCGAGGCCGCCGACACCGCGCGAAGCGAGCGCGAGTCGCCGAGGTCGTTCGCGTAGGTCTGCCGGCGTGCTGACGTCCAAGCCCAGGCACCCGAGTCCCAGGCTTCCTTGAGCGCGACGACATGGTCGATGTCGAACTTGGATGGGTTGGTCGTGGTCATCCCGTCGTAGGCCGAGCGCCACGACCCCGCGACGGAACAGCCCGCCCCGACCCGCGGCGTGGTCCGCGACTCCGCGATCAGTACCTCGTTCCGTGTGTTGCAGCCGTCCCCATCGGCGTCGATCCAGTGGACGAACAGCGTCCGGTCGTAGCCGCCTGGGTGCTCGGCTGCTGTCGCAAGACGAGCAAGAAGCTGGAGCCCGGTGCCGCTTACCGTGGTGGCGGCGGTCGCCGGTGTGCCGTTCGAGGCGGCGAGCACTGCCGCCGCGAGGAGCACGACCAGGCGGGCGGCAATGCGTAGGCGCGTCGCTGATGTCCCGATCGGGTATCTCATCGTCCCCCTCGAGAGGCGTGCCGTTCAGCCCCTGACGCCAGCGTGATGTTTCGCGCCGAGTCCAGCACGGTCATCATAGCGGGACACGCAAGCTACATCGGTGTTGGCAAGGGGGGCGCCCGGCTCGGTCGGAACTGGCTGGCTAGCCGCGGTCCGTCGACCACTGGGGCCTCAGCACCCGCCTATGCCTTCGCGACTCCGGCGTTCGGCCGGGGTGGGGGCGGCGGGGCGCCGGACATCGTGCGCCTCCACGTGACCGTCCCGGGCGGGATCGTCGACCCATCCGGGCCGATCGGCCAACAGATCGTCGACGCGCTCATCCCGCCACTGCGCCGCGCGCTCGACCGCAATAGGTGACCCGCGGACTACGCGACCGGGGTAGCGTTTGCCATCCGCCCCCAGGACAGTGGGCGGCCCGGCGTCAGGCTCCACATTTGTGGAGGCTGATAGTCGTGCCCTTCGTACCGTCTCGTCACTAACGCCTGCCACCACGGCGACCTGCACAGTGGACCCGTCCGGCAAGGCCGCCATCGCCTCGGCCAACGTGAGCCGGAACCCGAGACTGGCGATGTATTGCCCCGGGGACTGATACGGTGCAACACAAACCGTTCTCGGGCGTCTTGACTACCGTAGAGTGAGTCCTCGGCGGAGGCTGCATAGTGGTTCTGCTCAGGTCCTGGCGCTTCTGGGCGACTTTCCTTGGCTACCTCGTGGCGGCCGTCGCCTTCGTGCTCGCGGTCCCTGGGAAACTCGAGGAGGAGGCGGTCGCCGGGGTCCTCCTCGCGGGCGGCCTGGGGGCGCTTCTCCTGCGGAACCAGCGGCCAATC
>Ga0209341_10003965_pt1 | contig 13724 bp, 14 predicted proteins | sample RifCSP13_2_FD_184020 | JGI IMG/M metagenome (GOLD analysis project Ga0209341, IMG submission 184020) | Soil microbial communities from Rifle, Colorado - Rifle CSP2_sed 13_2 (SPAdes) (version 2) | ecosystem: Environmental > Terrestrial > Deep subsurface > Rock core/Sediment | place: Rifle...
TTTGAGGTACTGGGGCCCTGTGCCCATCAACGACATAAAGGGCAAGGCCATCATCATATACTGGTCATGGAACAAGGACAGCCACTGGGTGCGCTTCGGAAGGATAGGGGATATAATCAAGTAGGCTCTTTTCGCTATTTCTGTCATTGCGAGGAGCTTTGCGACGAAGCAATCTCATAGCATTTTTTACAACAAAAAATGAGATTACTTCGCTGCGCTCGTAATGACTTGCCACTCAATGAAAAATGATTGCAGCTTTCGGCTTTTGGTGTTATAAGCAGGTCTTAATCCGGTAGCCCTGATGAATGAAAATGCGCCTGTTCCCGAGAGCGGTTTTGAGAGGCAAGTAGAGGGTTTCATAAGCTACCTTGCGGTCGAGAGGAACGCGTCGCCTCACACCAGGCAGGCGTACCGGAGGGACTTGGGCCAGTTCCATGCATTTCTCGTCGAGGACGGAAGGTACGGGCTCTCCCCGGATGCAACGGAGATAGACGAGGCGGCAGTTACCTCTTACGTCTACTGGCTCTACCAGGGGCGCAGAAAGGTCTCCATAGCCAGGAAGCTCGCATCTATTAGGTCTTTTTTCAGGTATCTCATCCGGAAGGGTATGGCTGACAGGAACCCGGCTGAAGGCGTTCCGACCCCGAAGATAGAGAAGTACCTTCCGGTAGTGATGAGCGTTGAAGAGGCAGGCAGTCTTGTAGAAGCGCCTGCCCTGAACGAGAAGAAGAGAAGCGCAAGGGACCTCGCCGTACTGGAGGTCCTTTATTCGTCCGGCATAAGGGTAAGCGAGCTTACGGGGATTGACCTCAAGGATGTAGACCTCTCCGCCGGAACTGTCAGGGTGCTCGGCAAGGGCGGCAAGGAGCGGATAGCCTATCTGGGGAGGCGCGCAAAGGCCTCTCTTGAGGCATACTTGAAGGAGAGGGGGACTGTAGAAGGCCCTCTCTTTGCCGGAAAGGGCGGCAGGCGCATCACGCCGCGGAGCGTTCAAAGGCTCGTGAAGGAATGCGCCGTATTGAGCGGCATCACGAAAGACCCGACGCCGCACGCCTTGCGCCATTCGTTCGCCACGCACCTGCTTGACGCGGGCGTTGACCTCAGGGCCATACAGGAGATGCTGGGCCACGCAAAGCTCTCCACTACTCAGAGATATACCAAGGTAAGCCTGTCCTCCATGATGGAGGCTTATGACAAGGCGCATCCGAGGGCAAAGAAGATATAAAGAGGAGGCCTCTTGTCAGGCACGACATTTCACGGTACGACTATAATAGCCGTACGGCGCGATGGCAAGGTGGCCATCGCGGGCGACGGGCAGGTCACGCTCGGCAACACGGTCATGAAAAAGGGCGCGGTCAAGGTGAGGCGCATGCTCGAAGGCAAGGTGATCGCTGGTTTTGCGGGCTCGACCGCGGACGCCATGACCCTTTTCGATAAATTCGAGGGCAAGCTCGAGAGCACGCGAGGCAATATTACCAAGGCCGTCATTGAGCTCGCCAAGGATTGGCGCACAGACAGGATACTCCGGAAGCTGGAAGCCCTTCTTGTGGTAGCTGACAGGGACCACACATTTATAATATCCGGCGCAGGCGATGTCATAGAGCCTGAGGAGGGCATCGCGGCCATAGGCTCCGGCGGAGCTTATGCGCTGGCCGCGGCAAAGATGCTCATGAGGCATACGGGGTTCGACGCGGCCAGGGTAGCCGAAGAGGCCTTGAAGACCGCTGCCGAGATATGCATATACACAAACAGCAATATAACTATTGAAGAGCTTTCGTAAAAAACTATTGCCTGTCATTCTGAGCGAAGCGAAGAATCTGATTTCAATAAGAAAAAGACGAGATTCTTCAGTCGCTTCGCTCCTTCAGAATGACAACTGTTCTTAACTTAAAGGGAACCGCATGAAAAGCTTTACACCGCGTGAAATAGTCTCTGAGCTGGATAAATACATAATTGGCCAGAGGCAGGCAAAAAGGGCCGTGGCCATAGCCTTGCGGAACAGGTGGAGGCGCCAGCAGGTCGGGGCTGAGCTCCGCGAAGAGATATACCCGAAGAACATAATAATGATAGGCCCCACGGGCGTTGGCAAGACCGAGATATCGAGGAGGCTCGCCAAGCTCGCGCAGGCCCCGTTCATAAAGGTCGAGGCCAGCAAGTTCACTGAAGTGGGCTACGTCGGCCGCGATGTCGAGAGCATAATACGCGACCTTACCGAACTCGCCGTCAAGATGGTCAAGGACGAAGAGAAGGTAAGGGTAAGGGTAAGGGCAAAGGACATGGCAGAGGAGAGGGTGCTCGACCTCCTGCTGCCTCCTGTTACGGTCGCGCCTTATCAGCAGGCTGACCAGGAGAGGATCGCAAAGGAGAGGGAGCTCCAGAAGTCCACGAGGGAGAAGCTCCGGGGCCTTTTGCGCGAAGGCAAGCTCAATGACAAGGAAGTAGAGGTAGAGACGGCCGAGCAGCAGAAGATGCCATCCATAGAGATACTCACATCTTCCGGCGGCATGGAAGAGATGGACATGAACTTCAAAGACATGTTCTCGAACCTCTTCCCCAAGAAGACCAGGAAGAGGAAGGCCAAGGTGCCTGAGGCCTATGAGGTTTTCATTCAGGAAGAGAGCCAGCGCCTCATCGACATGGAGAAGGTGACCAAGGAGGCGGTGGAGAGGGTCGAGCAGTCGGGCATAGTCTTTATAGATGAAATAGACAAGATAGCGGGCCGCCAGGCAGCCCAGACACCGGACGTTTCAAGGGAGGGAGTCCAGAGGGACCTTCTTCCCATTGTCGAAGGCTCGACCGTTAACACCAAGTACGGCATGGTCAAGACAGACCACATCCTTTTCATAGCCTCAGGCGCGTTCCATGTGGCCAAGCCCTCGGACCTTATCCCTGAGTTCCAGGGCAGGTTCCCCATAAGGGTCGAGCTCGGGCCATTGGGAGAGGAAGACTTTATCCGCATACTGACCGAGCCAGAGAACGCCCTGCTGAAGCAGTACAAGGCCCTCCTGGAGACAGAGGGCATTACGGTCGATTATACGGACGACGGCGTGAGGGAGATTGCGTCCATAGCGACGATCGTCAACGACAGGATGGAGAACATCGGCGCGAGAAGGCTCCATACTGTAATGGAACGCGTCTTTGACGAGATATCCTTTGACGCGCCGGACATGGTCGAGAAGAGCGTCATAATCGACCGCGAGTATGTAAGAAAAAGACTTGAGGATATCGTAAAGGACGAGGATCTGTCCAGATACATTCTTTAACAGGCATGAAATAAGTCCATCTGCTTTGTTGGCCTCCAAAGCGAGTTGCTACGACGTACATGAAGAGTACGACTCGTTCCTCGCTCCCCGATTTAACTGGGGCCGCGCATATGGAGCTTTTTTAACAGCCTGAGATAAATAATTAAACCGTGGTGGCCGGATGCGGTACGGTGCCGCGCTGGAAATCACGGTATTTTTTATGGAGCCAGACAAGTGCAGAAGAACATCGAGAAGATAAGGACGCTATTCGAATCGCTGCCGTACATAAGGAAGTTCTTCAACAAGACCGTCGTCATAAAGTACGGCGGACACGCGATGGTCGACGAGGAGCTCAAAAAGAGCTTCGCGCAGGACATCGTCCTTATGAAGTATGTCGGCATAAACCCGGTCATAGTCCACGGCGGCGGCCCGCAGATAGGCGGCCTTCTCACCAGGCTCGGCAAGGAATCGAGGTTCGTAAAGGGCATACGCGTGACCGACAACGAGACCATGGATGTGGTCGAGATGGTCCTGGTGGGCAAGATAAATAAAGAAATAGTCGGCCTCATAAACCACTACGGCGGTAAGGCAGTCGGGCTTGGCGGCAAGGACGGCGGGCTCATCAAGGCCAAAAGGCTCCAGATAAAGGGCGAGGAGATGGGCTATGTCGGCGATGTCGAATCCATTGACCCGGGCGTCATAAGGATATTGGAAGAGAGCGACTTCATCCCCGTGATCGCTCCGGTCGGCGGCGGCGAGGAGGGCATGAGCTACAACATAAACGCGGATACCGTAGCGGGCAAGATTGCGGCCGCGCTGAAGGCAGAGAAGCTCATACTCCTGACGGACGTTCCGGGCGTGCTCGGCAAGAACAAGGAGCTTATATCCTCTTTAACGCTATCGGAAGCGCGCTCCCTCATAACCAAGAAGGTAGCCATCGGCGGCATGATACCAAAGCTCCAGTGCTGCATGGAGGCGGTCGTCGCAGGCGTCGGCAGGGCGCACATAATAGACGGCAGGGTCGAGCACGCGGTACTGCTCGAGGTCTTCACTGACGCGGGCGTAGGCACGGCCATAGGGCTGAAGAAATAAATTGGAAGTCATAATTTTCGACACAAATATTTTCGACCTATTGGCTAAAGAGCCAGACACCCGTACACGGCTTAAGGAGCTTATCGAGAGAAAAGAAGTCGAAGTTTTGATTCCATCGATAATCCGAGATGAATTAATAGAGAGTCCATTTAAAGGAATTCCCATTTTTTTCCGTATAGGGAAATACCTACAAGCGTATTTATGCTTGGATTTACGCGGTTGGGAGATGGCAGGTTGGGAGATGGCAGGTTGGGAGATGGAATTATATTCGATAAACATAAGGGAACATCTCAGAATATGAAAGATGCTGTGATAGCAGATACGGTGGATCTTGAGGCAACGATGTTTGTCTCTCAAGACAATAGAAGTCGCAATAGGCTTGGTAAATTGAGTCCAAAATGTATTTCATTCACTTATGAACAGTTTTTAGAATGGCTTAGCAGGCAGTAGGGAAAGGGATACTATGTTGAATGCTGAAATAATAGGCCTTACCTCAAAGCACGTCGCAAATACCTACGGCAGGTTCCCGATTTCTATCGTAAGGGGCAAGGGCACAAGGGTTTGGGACGCGGACGGCAGGGAGTACCTTGACTTTGTCTCTGGCCTGGCTGTCTGCAACCTCGGCCACTGCCACCCTAATGTAGTGAAGGCTATACAGCAGCAGGCCGAGAAGCTGATACACGTATCGAACCTTTATCATATAGAGACACAGTCGGAACTGGCTAAGCTCCTTACAGACAACTCGTTTGCCGACAGGGTATTCTTCTGCAACTCGGGAGCTGAGGCGAACGAGGCGGCCTTGAAGCTCGCCAGGAAGTACTTCAGCAACAAGGGCGAGAGCCGTTACCAGATTATCACGATGGAGCAGTCCTTTCACGGGCGCACATTCGCCGCGCTTGCCGCGACAGGACAGAAGAAGTACCAGGCCGGTTTCGAGCCGTTATTGGAGAAGTTCGTCTATGTGCCGTTCAACGACATAGAGTCCGCCAAAAGGGCTGTGAACAGCACGACCGCCGCCGTGATGGTCGAGCCCATACAGGGCGAGGGCGGGGTCAATGTGCCATCTGAGAGCTATCTAAGGGAGTTGAAGGAAGTCTGCAAGAAGGCGGGCGCTCTCCTCATATTCGACGAGGTGCAGGTCGGAGTCGGCCGAACAGGCACGCTATTCGCCTATGAGAACTATGGCGTGGCCCCCGATATAATGACCCTTGCGAAGGGCCTTGCGGGCGGGGTCGCCATAGGCGCGATGCTCTCTACGGAAGAGATCATGTCTGCCTTTGTCCCCGGCACGCACGCGTCGACCTTCGGCGGAAACCCGCTTGCAACTGCGGCAGGCATTGCCGCGTTAAAGACGATCATCAATGAAGGTATTCTTGATAACTGCAGGAAGTCCGGCGCGTACCTTACTGAGCGGCTTAACGGTCTCAAGGCAAAGTACGCCTTCATAAAAGAGGTCAGGGGCAAGGGCCTCATCATCGGTATGGAACTGGCCGAGGACATAAAGGGCGGCGATATCGTCAAGGAATGTCTTGCCAAAGGCCTTCTCATAAACTGCGTTGGCGACAAGGTGCTGCGCTTTATCCCGGCGCTGGTCGTGACCGAGAAGGAAGTGGACGAGATGCTCGGCATCCTCGAGCCGCTTTTGGCTCAGGCCGGGGCGCAGGCAAAGGTATAAATCTCAGATAGAAGGAATCTCAATGCACCTCCTTACAATTTCCGACCTTGCTAAAAATGACATCGACCATCTGCTCGATACTGCCGCCACCCTGAAGGCGCGGCACAAGAAGGGCATACCGCACAACCCTTTGAGGGGCAGGACGCTCGGGCTCATATTCGAGAAGTCGTCGACCAGGACGCGCGTATCCTTTGAGACCGCGATGTACCAGCTCGGCGGTGACGCCATATTCATAAGCCAACGGGATTCGCAGATTGGCCGCGGCGAGCCCATAAAGGACACCGCGCGCGTGATGTCGAGGTATGTCGACGCCATCGTCATAAGGACCTTCGGACACGGGATAATAGAGGAGTACGCGAAGTATTCTACCATCCCCGTGATAAACGGCCTTACCGACACGCACCACCCATGCCAGGTGTTGGCGGATATCCTCACTATCGTCGAGAAGAAGGGCGGATACAAGGGCATGAAGGTCTGCTGGATAGGCGACGGCAACAACATGGCCAACTCATGGATAGAGGCTGCGATGGTATTGGGCTTTGAGCTTACGCTCGCCTGCCCGAAGGGTTTTTGGCCGGATGAGATGATATTGAAGAAGGCCGTTGCCGCCAATCCGAAGATACGCGTCATCGAGAGCGTCGAAGATGCTGCCCGTGGCGCGGACGTGCTCAACACCGACGTATGGGCCAGCATGGGGCAGGAGGAAGAGGCTCTTGAGAGGAGAAAGGCCTTCAAGGGTTATCAGATAAATTCAAAGTTGCTCGGCCTTGCGAAAAAAGACGCGATAGTCATGCACTGCCTTCCTGCGCACAGGGAAGAGGAGATAACCGAAGAGGTGCTCGAAGGGCCGAACTCGGTCGTCTGGGACGAGGCAGAGAACAGGCTTCACATACAGAAGGCGATACTTGAATGGCTTCTGGTCGAAGGCGCTACCAGATAAAGGATGAAGGAGAAGGAGCAGAAGATGGCAAAGGGTGTAAAAAGGGTCGTTCTCGCCTATTCCGGGGGGCTTGATACCTCGGTCATAATGAAGTGGTTGATCGAGACCTACGGGTGCGAGGTCATCGCCTTTTCAGCCGATATCGGACAGGGGCACGTCGAGATAGACGGCATAAGGAAAAAGGCATTTGCAACAGGCGCGAAGAAGGTCTTTATAAAAGACCTTAGAGAGGAATTCGTAACTGACTTCGTATTCCCCATGCTCAGGGCCTCGTCCGTTTATGAAGGAACCTACCTCCTCGGCACATCGATAGCGAGGCCCCTTATAGCCAAAGCCCAGATGGAGATTGCGGCAAAGGAGAGGGCTGACGCCGTATCCCACGGCGCGACCGGCAAGGGCAACGACCAGGTAAGGTTCGAGCTTGCGTACTATGCCATGAACCCGCACATCAGGGTCGTCGCGCCCTGGAGGGAGTGGGATATGAAGGGCAGGGCAGACCTCGTGGCCTATGCCAAAAGACACGGCATCCCGGTCCCTGTCACCAAGAAGAAGCCCTACAGCTCTGACAGGAACCTCTTCCATATAAGCTTCGAAGGCGGCATACTCGAAGACCCCTGGGCAGAGCCGCCGGAAAGCATGTACACGCTTAGCGTCTCTCCTGAGAGGGCGCCTGCGAAGGCCACCTATGTCGAGATAGGCTTCCAGAACGGCAACCCGGTATCGGTCAATGGAAAGAGGCTCTCCCCGGCAAAGCTCCTTGCCCTCCTGAACGAAATTGGCGGAGCCAACGGCGTGGGCAGGGTCGACATGGTCGAGAACCGCTATGTGGGCATGAAGTCCAGGGGCGTATACGAGACCCCGGGCGGCACGATACTCCACGGCGCGAGAAGGGCCGTTGAGTCGCTCACGATGGACAGGGAACTGCTGCACCTGCGCGACAGCCTCTCGCAGAGGTACGCGACCCTCGTATATAACGGTTACTGGTTCTCGCCTGAGAGGAATGCCCTGCAGTCCCTCATAGACGAAGCCACATCCGGCGTAACGGGTGTCGCCAGGATGAAGCTCTATAAGGGCAGCGTCGCGGTCGTCGGCAGGAAGGCCGAGCAGTCGCTCTATCACCCTGATTTTGCCACCTTCGAGGAAGACACGGTCTATGACCAGAAGGACGCCGAAGGTTTCATCAAGATAAATGCCCTGAGGCTCAAGATAAAGTCCATGATAGACAGGGCTGCCTCATCGAAAGCCAGGCCGAAGGCAAAAGCAAAGGCAAAGAAGGTTAAAAGAGGTGCTGCGGTGCTGAAGGCCGCGGCAGTATCAGCCAAAGGAGGCAGGCGTTGAAGCTCTGCAGGTTCCTGGCTTCTGAAAAGGTCCATTACGGCATAATCGAAGGCGAGAGCGTCTTTGAGATAAGCGATGACCCCTTTTCAGGCAGTTTTGCCGGAAGCGTAAAGAAGTCCGGGCAGCGCGCCTTGACCGATGTAAAGCTCCTGGCTCCAGCCGCGCCCTCGAAGATAATCGCCATCGGACTCAACTACAAGGCGCATGCCGCCGAGTTCGGCAAGCCTCTTCCCGAGGAGCCGATGATATTCATGAAGCCATCGACCGCGGTCATAGGGCCGGATGACCAGGTCATATATCCGGCACACATGTCTCACAGGGTCGATTTCGAGGGCGAGCTCGCCGTCGTGATCGGCAGGACCGCGAAAGAGGTCTCGTCAAGGGACGCCAGGGACTATATCCTGGGCTATACCTGCGCCAACGACGTAACGGCCCGCGACCTGCAAGGCAAGGACATACAGTACACGAGGGCAAAGGGCTTCGATACCTTTGCCCCGCTTGGGCCTTGCATTGCGACGGATATCGACCCCCTCGATGTCACGATTCAGACCTGGCTTAATGGAGATCTCAGGCAGAATACATCTACAAAAGACATGATCTTCAATGTCTACGAGCTCGTGAGCTTCGTCTCTCATGTAATGACCCTGCTGCCCGGCGATGTCATCTCTACCGGCACGCCCCCAGGCGTCGGCAAGATGAGGCCCAGGGATGTGGTCGAGGTCAGGATAGAGGGGATAGGCTCTCTCAGGAACACCATTGCAGAAGGAAAAGCCTTTCGCAAGATCTGGTCACATTCTTAACAGGGCATTGAAATCTGCTTTTTAATCGCCAGATGGCCGATTTAAACATCCTTGGTCTTGCGCCGGAAGGCGTTTTGATTTATTATACCGGGTCTACCAGTAGGAACAAGGAGGCAGTGAACCACGATGTCTGAGGATTTCATCCAGGGTCTTTTTGCGGAGAGGATCGGCGGCAAGCTCTTCGGAAAGAGCCAGAAGATCTATAAGTTCGAGAAGATAAAGAGGGCAAAGGCAGAGGCCAAGAAGCAGAGCCCCAATACCGAGCTCCTTGATTTCGGCGTAGGTGAGCCGGATGAGATGGCGTTCCCGCCTGTCGTCGAGGCGTTGAAGCTGGAGTGCGCGAAGCCAGAGAACAGGGGCTATTCCGATAACGGCATATCTGAATTGAAAGATGCTGCGGCAAGGTACATTGAGAAGGTCTACGGCGTTGCCGGCATCGACTCGGTGAAGGAGATAATCCATTCCATCGGCTCCAAGCCCGCGCTTGCAATGCTGCCGGACGCCTTTATCAACCCCGGCGACGGCGTGCTAATGACGGTCCCCGGTTATCCCATCCTCGCGACCCACACCGAGTGGAACGGCGGCCGGGTGGTGATGCTCCCTCTTAAAGAAGAGAACAATTTCCTGCCCGACCTCGATGCCCTGACCCCTGCGGACTTGAAAGGCATCAAGCTCCTCTACCTCAATTACCCGAACAACCCCACGGGCGCAACGGCCACCCCGGAATTCTTCGAGAAGGTCGTCGCGTTCGCCAAAAAGAATAACATAATCGTCGTGCACGACGCGGCCTACGCCGCGCTCTCGTTCGAATCCAAGCCCCTGAGCTTCCTCTCTGTCGACGGCGCAAAGGATGTAGGCGTAGAGATACACTCCTTCTCAAAGGCCTTCAACATGACCGGCTGGAGGCTCGCCTTCGTCGCCGGAAACGAGAAGGTCGTCTCAGCCTACGGCCATGTGAAGGACAACTACGACTCAGGCCAGTTCATTGCAATACAGAAGGCGGGCATCTATGCCCTGGACCACCCTGAGATAACCGAGAAGATATCCGAGAAGTACAAGAGAAGGCTGAAGCTCATGGTCGAAGCCCTCAACTCCTGCGGCTTCTCCGCCACCATGCCAAAAGGTTCCTTCTACCTCTATGTCGGCGCGCCGAAATCGGCGAAGAAGACCAATACCGTGTTCAACTCCTCGGAGGACGTCTCCGAGTACCTCATTAAAGAGGCGCACATCTCGACCGTGCCCTGGGACGACGTGGGCCAGTACCTGCGCTTCTCGGCCACCTTCATCGCCAAGAACAAGGACGAAGAGTACAGGGTAATAGAGGAGATGAAAAAGAGACTTAAAGGCCTGGAATTGGTCTTTTAACTATGCCATTGCACGGCGACTTGACCGGGCCTGGCCGCTAATCAAAGAGCGGTTCAGGCCTTTTATATTTGAGCAGCCTGAAATAACCTCGTGATTTTAGGCAATCTGTTAGAATCTGGGATACGTTTGGCAGACAGGGTATTCATAGGCATCGGTTCCAACCTTGGTGACAGGGAGGGGAACCTGAGTGAGGCCATCCGGCTGGCGGAGGATGGCAAAGGGCTCTCTGTCGTGCGGGTTAGCTCTTTTTACGAGTCAGAGGCGTGGGGCGTGGCACGTCAGCCGAGGTTTGTGAACGCTGTCTTTGAGGCGCGTACAGTCCTTGGCCCGAGAGAGCTTCTCGGATATCTGAAGGGGATTGAGGCAAAGATGGGCAGGTTGCCGACTGAGCGCTGGGGTCCCCGACTCATAGACATGGATATCATCTTCTATGGAGACAGGGTCATAAAGGAAGCGGATTTCGAGGTGCCGCACCCCAGGGCGCAGGAGCGTTCTTTTGTGATGGCGCCGCTCTCCGAGATTGCGCCTGATCTGGTGCACCCTGTCTTGAGACTGAAAGTCTCGGAGATAGCCCGGCGGATCGACAAGACGGGCCTCAAGAGGATAGGCGATTGAAGAACGTAATCATTCTTCTGATAATCTTTTTCCTTATAAGGGCTTTGAGAAAGAGCCTCGTTGCAAGGCGGGAGCGCAAGCAGAGGATAGCCGGACAGCAGGCGAACTATCAGAAAAGGGAGCCGTCGGCAAAGGGCGAGAGCGAGGAGATGGTGCTCGATCAGGTCTGCGGCAGCTATGTGCCCGTTAGCGCTGCGATAGTGTCGGAATCAGCAGGCAGAAGGGCCTATTTCTGCTCCGAGGAGTGCCGGGATAAAGCCGGGTCGCCGTCATAGAAAGCCCGCTTGAATTAAGTTGACGCGGGGCAAGTTGCTTGTTATCCTGATTTTTTGGAATCCAGGGCAAGTTTGACTGGAACTGCATGTTTTAAAAAGAGTTTTGACTTACATAAAAATTACGAGGACCTTTCAAGGAGGGCACTATGGACTGGGGAATGAGTAATCGTCTCTCGAGGATAATACGCCCGGAGACAGGCCGCACCGTCATGCTTGCCGTTGACCACGGATATTTTCTCGGGCCCACGAGCGGGCTTGAGGAGCCTGCGAAGACCATAGCCCCTCTTGTCGGATACGCGGATTGCCTGATGCTCACCCGCGGAATACTCCGTGCCTGCGTCGACCCGAGCGTGAATGTGCCCATAATGCTCAGAGTCTCCGGCGGCAGGAGCATACTCGGCGAGCTCTCCGATGAGGGCACGACCGTGTCGATAAGGGATGCAATGAGGATGAACGTATCAGGCGTGGCGATGTCAATTTTCGTCGGCGCGGAGCTTGAAAGGAAATCCCTCCTGGGCCTGGCTGACCTCATAAACGAGGCAGAGGAGTTCGGCATCCCGGTGCTCGCGGTCACTGCCGTCGGCAAGGAGATGAACAGGGACGCGAGGTACCTTAGCCTTGCGTGCAGAATAGCGGCCGAGCTTGGCGCGCATATCGTGAAGACCTACTACTGCGACGAGTTCGAGAAGGTCGTAAAGAGCTGCCCGGTGCCCGTCGTCATAGCCGGCGGCAAGAAGATTCCAGAGAGGGAAGCTATCGATCTGTCATATAACGCCATAACCAGGGGCGCCGCGGGCGTTGACATGGGCAGGAACATATTCCAGTCAGATCACCCGGTGGCAATGATAAAGACCGTGAGGGAGATAGTCCACAAGGACCTCACGCCTGACAAGGCATGGGACCTCTTCAACACACTTGCGAACGAGAAGAAGGCTAAGGTCTAACAGGATGTTGAAAAAGTCCATCCATGGCTTTTTCAACAACGGCTTGTCCGAAGTGAATTCGGCCAAGCCTCACAAATTTGCTCGACTTTCAAGTCTCGCAATTTGGCAATCCATCCCTGGATTGCCAAGCAGGTTGTTTTTTCAACAACCTGCTAACCGTCAGGAGCTTGGATCTTGAGGGCAGCTGTCTACTATAATAATAAAGATGTCAGGGTCGAGGATAGGCCAAGGCCATCCATCGGGCCTGGCGAGGCGCTCGTCAAGATTGAAGCGAGCGGCATCTGCGGCAGCGACGTAATGGAGTGGTACAGGATTAAGAAGGCCCCTATCGTGCTCGGCCATGAGATAGCAGGCACGATAGTCGAGACAGGCGCGGGCGTTACACGCTTCAAGGCAGGCGATAAGGTGACGGTAGCGCACCATGTGCCTTGCAATACCTGCAAATACTGCCTTGCCGGGAACCACTCGGTGTGCGATACGCTCCGCACGACGAATTTCGACCCTGGCGGGTTCTGCGAGTTCGTGAGGGTGCCTGCAATAAATGTCGACAGGGGCACGTTCATCCTTCCCGATAATGTCAGCTTCGAGGAGGGCACATTCGTGGAGCCTCTCGGCTGCGTTGTCCGGGCATTCCGCATGGCGCGATTCTCTCCTGGCATGAGCGTCCTTGTAATAGGCAGCGGCATGTCAGGACTTCTGCACATAAAGCTCGCGAAGGCGCTTGGCGCTGGAAAGATAATATCGACCGACATAAACGATTTCAGGCTCAAGGCTGCCAGGGCTGCTGGCGCGGACCTGACACTCCGCGCTGATTCGGATGTCCCCGGAAGCGTAAAGGCAGCCATAGGCTCTTTCGCAGACCTCGTAATAATATGCGCTGCAAGCGACTCGGCCATTAATCAGGGCTTAAAGAGCGTTGACAGGGGCGGCACCGTCATACTCTTTGCCCCCAAGGAGCCCGGGGCGACTTTTCCCATGCCCCTGTTCGATCTATGGAGGGACAACATCACCATAATCAACTCCTATGCCTCGCCCCCGTACGATACGCAGGTCGCGCTCGACCTTATTGCCTCGGGCAGGGTGGCGGTGACAGATATGGTCTCGCACAGGCTTGGGCTTGGCGAGGCGGCCACTGGTTTCAGGCTCGTTGCAGAGGCGAGAGAGTCGATAAAGGTAATAATAGAGCCGCAGAGGTGAAACCGAAAAGAATTGGCGGAGGAAGATTGAAAAGGTTCGGCCTAATAGTAAAGGTCAGCAACCCCGAAGCGATAAAGCTCGCCGGAAGGATTGCCGAGTGGGCGGCTGAAAGGAACGGCAAGGTCTTTACTGACGAGGGCCTTGCCCTGATGATAGAGAACGTCCAGGCCGCGAAGATAAAGGATCTCCCGGACAACATCGATGTCATGATAGTCCTGGGCGGCGACGGCACCATGCTCCA
>Ga0209341_10003968_pt1 | contig 13723 bp, 15 predicted proteins | sample RifCSP13_2_FD_184020 | JGI IMG/M metagenome (GOLD analysis project Ga0209341, IMG submission 184020) | Soil microbial communities from Rifle, Colorado - Rifle CSP2_sed 13_2 (SPAdes) (version 2) | ecosystem: Environmental > Terrestrial > Deep subsurface > Rock core/Sediment | place: Rifle...
CCCCGTCTGCGTGTCGCCGAAGTCCCAGGTCCACGAGACGATCGTCCCGTCGGGGTCCGAGGACGCGGAACCGTCGAAGGTGATCGGGTTCCCGGGCGTCGTCTGCGGCGGTGTCGCGGAGAACTGGGCGTTCGGCGGTCGCGCCGTGTCGTAGTATCGGTAGATCGTGGTCGTCGTGGTGAACCAGATGGCGCCGTCCGGGCCGGACTCCACGTCGAGGACGGGGCCCGGCGCCGTCCACAGGATGTCGTCCGACAGGACCGCGTCATAGTTCGGCGGGGCGAGGTCGAGGCGGTGGAGCCGCCGGAAGTTGCAGTCCCCCATGAGCAGGTCCCCTCGCCAGGCGGTGAAGTTCGGTCCCCGGTAGATGGCCGCGTTCGTCGGGCAGATCGTGGAGCCCCACCACCAGATCGGCAGGTTGATCGGGAGCGGGCCGTCCCGGTTTGTGTTGTTCGGCGGCGGGGGCGGGGACGCGCACGTCTGCGTGGTCCCCCACCCGAAGTTCCCGCCCGCGACGAGCAGGTTCACCTCGTCGTTGCACGAGGGTCCGTTCTCCGTGACGTACGCGCGGCCCGTGGACGGGTGGAACGCGAGGCCGAACATGTTCCGGTGCCCGAACGTGTAGATTAGGTTGTCCGCGGACAGGCTCCCGTAGAACGGGTTGTCCGTCGGGACCGTGCCGTCCGGGTTCATGCGCAAGACCTTTCCCATCGGGGACATCATGTTCTGCGCGAGGGCGATGTTCGCGTTCTCCCCGACGACCGCGTACAGCTTGAAGTCCGGGCCGAACGCGATCACCCCGCCGTTGTGATTCGTGGCCCCGGAGAGGGGCGGCATCCGCAGGAGCAGCTGCATGGACACGCCCGTGTTGCCGCTCGCGAGGATCCGGACGATCCGGTTGTTGACCGTCCCGTTCGCGACGTCGTTGTACGTCTGGTACGCGTACACCCACGGGACCGTCGGGAACCCTGGATCCAGGGTGAGCCCGAGGAGGCCGCGTTCCCCCGCCGTGGCGGTGTTCGGCAACGTGTAGAAGGGCGCGGGGAGGAGGAAATCGTTCTCGATGACGCGGATCTGTCCCGTGAGCCGCTCGGCGAAGAAGATTCGACCGTCCGGAGAGAACGCGAGGGCGATCGGCCAATTCAACCCGCCCATGTAGACGGCAACGCTCCCCAGCGCCTGCGCGGGTGGGGGCGTGACGATGGGAACTGACCCCAGCAGGATCACCGCCAACGCGAGCGCCCGGACCGGCCCCCTCATCGGAGGGCCGGAAGGATCGGTCCCCTAAAGCCGTTGTCCCAAGGGTGCCGTGCGGATACGACAACGCTTAAGCCGGCGAAGCCCGGTGCCGCGCCGGGGATTCCGTGACGAGCGAGGCAGAGCTGTACAAGATCGTGAAGCACGAACTCGGAAGCCGGGGCTACATCGTGAACGTGTACGCCCACCGCCAAGGGGACGTGCTCGTGGGGCAGGTCCATGTGGCGAGCGCGGAGACGGACGAGACGGTCGCGAAGGTCGTCGGGGCGGGGAACCTCGAGGACGTCCGCCTGTGCTTCGGCGTCGACGCCGAGGGCACCGTCCGCGACGCGATCTTCAAGGCGCTCGGGATGTGGCAGGGCGTCCAGAACCTGATGCCCACGTTCGTCGTGAAGACGCCGAAATCCTAACCGCGTCACAATGTAGATATACGGAGAGCCGGCTGGAGGGCCGACCCCATGGACTCCGGTCGCATTCTCGTCGCCCTGCAGGAGCAGGAGAAGTGGCGGGAGCGACGGGCGCGCCTCGGGGCCCGCCTGCGCTCCGTCCAGTCCCGGAAGCGGTACCTCCAGCGGGAGCTCGACGCCGTCCGGCGGAAGGTCGAACGCCTCGAGGACGCGCTCGCGGGCGTCCCCGAGGGCCGCGTGCCTTGGGAGCACGTATACGCGAGGATCGACCGATGAGCCGGATTGGTGCGGAGGAGGGGGAGCTTTCGCGGCTTCGTCAGCGGCTCCGCGAAGTCGAGGCAGCCCTCCGGGAGGCGGAGGCGGAGGAAGCGCGCCTCGTGGAGGAGCTCGCGAAGGTCGACGAGCAGGCCGGGTACTACGACTCGCTGGCGGGAGAGATGAAGCGGGATCTCCAGCCCCACTCCCTCTCCGGGATGATCCGCTCCCTGCGCTGGTGAGCCCGTGCGCGTCACGTGGCAGGGCCGGTCCCTCGAGCTGAAGACGGTCTGGATGGAGGGTCCAACCGTCCGCATGGTCGACCAGCGGCATCTGCCGGAGGAACTTCGCGTCTTCGTCGCGGAGTCGTACCGGGACGTGGCGACCGCAATCCGGGAGATGGTCGTGCGGGGCGCCCCCGCAATCGGCGCGGCCGCCGCGTACGGGATGGCGCAGGCGGTCCTCCAGGGGGCGGAGCCGGAGGAGGCCGCAGAGGTCCTCCGGGCGACACGACCGACGGGCCACGACCTGTTCTTCGCGATCGAGTACATGCTTCGGGAGATCGGGCGAGGGGAGAGCGCGGCCAAGGCGGCGGAAGCGTATGCGGCGATGGACGAGGAGCGGTGCCGCCGGATCGGGGAGCACGGCGAGCGGCTCGTGAAGGAGGGCTCGCGGATTCTGACGCACTGCAACGCAGGCGCCTTGGCCTGCGTCGATATCGGCACGGTCACTGCGCCCCTCCGCCTCGCGCACGCGAAGGGACGGAGGTTCCTCGTGTACGTGGACGAGACCCGCCCGCGGCTCCAGGGCTCACGGCTCACCGCCTGGGAGCTCGCGCAGGAAGGCATCGAGCACGTCGTGATCGCGGACAACGCGGCGGGTCTCCTCATGCAGCAGGGGAAGGTCGACTTCGTCCTCGTCGGCGCCGATCGAATCGCCGCGAACGGGGACTTCGCGAACAAGATCGGGACGTACGAGAAGGCGGTCGTCGCGAAGGAGAACCGTGTGCCGTTTTATGTTGCGGCACCAACGACGACCCTGGACTTCTCCGTCCGGGGCGGGAAGCAGATCCCGATCGAGACCCGCGCGGAGGAGGAGGTCCTCTCCATCTCGGGTCGGCGGATCGCCCCGGAGGGGACGCGAGCCCTGAACCCTGCGTTTGACATCACCCCCGCGCGGTACGTGACCGCGTTCATCACGGAACGGGGGATCGTCCGCCCCGGCGACCTCGGGAAGCTCCGGCCCCGCGGGGCGCGCTCAAGCGCAATCCGGAAGCGGAAGCCACGGAAGAAGCGCCGCTGATTTCGTTGTCGATTTCCGCGACAAAGGGTTGATTAAGTCGGGCGAGCTCCAACGTCCCAATGGTCTGTCCCGTGTGCGGTCACAGGGAAGCGGGAGCCCTTTGCCAGCGATGCGGCACGGACCTCCGCGCCCTGTCCGGCGAGAACGGTGAGGCGCGCCTCGAGGTCGTGGCCGTGCCCGCATCGGCTCCCGATCGGCCGCACCGCAAGTAGCCCCGGCAACCTTTTCTACCGCGCCGCCTCCTCCGCCGCGCGATGCACCTCGTGACGACATGGTTCGGTTCCTTCCTCCTCGAGGATGGGAAGCCCGTCCAGTCCCGCCTCTTCCCGAAGGACCCGGAGGCGATTGCGTCCCGCCTCGCCCTGATCGAGGACTGGAAGGTCCTCGACGAGGAGCGGGACCTGATGCGAGGGCTCGACGAGGTGTTCGTCCTCGAGCCGCGGCTGGAGCGCGCGGGGGGGAACCTCGTGCGGGAGGCGCCGCCCTTCCTCGACCCGGAGGACCACGGGTTCACGCGCGCCCTCCTCCACGAGGCGATGCGCGCGCTCGCGCGACGCCGCATGCGCAAGGCGGTCGGCCCGGACGACTACGCATCGCAGGCCGTGGCGGCGCTCGACGACCTCACGGAGGTGTCGAACCAACTCCTCGAGCGTCTGCGGGAGTGGTATGGGCTCCACTTCCCCGAGCTTGCGAAGATCGTGGAGGACGCGACATTCCTGGACCTCGTCGCGGAGCACGGGGACCGGACGGCGATGCCCCTCGGGACCGCGGACAGCGTCGGCGGCCCGATCGGTCCGGCGGACCGCGAGGCCGTGATGGCATTCGCCGCCCTCGTGCGGGACGTGACGCGAGAGCGTCGTCGCCTGGAGTCGCACGTGGGGGCGCGGATGCAGGAGATCGCCCCGAACGTCGCGCATCTCGCGGGCCCGATCCTCGCGGCGCGGCTCGTCGCACTCGCGGGGGGCGTCGAGGCGATGGCCCGTCTCCCGGCGAGCACGATCCAACTCCTCGGGGCGGAACGCGCCCTCTTCCGTCACCTACGGGAGGGGACGCGGCCGCCGAAGCACGGGGTCCTGTTCCAGCATCCGACGATCCGGCGCGCGCCGCGGTGGCAGCGGGGCGCGCTCGCCCGCGCGTTCGCGGGGAAGCTTGCGATCGCGGCGCGGGCGGACGCGTACTCAAAGCGGTTCATCGCCGACGGCCTGAAGGTGGAGCTCGAGAAGGCGGTCGCGGAGGCAAAGCGCACGCATACAGTTCCGCCGCCAAAACGCCGGGAGCCCGCGCGCCGTCCCCGCCGCCGTCGCTGATCACGCCCGCCGGCGGGTCCGCAAGACGACGAACGCCGCCGCGAGCGCGCCGACCACCGCGAACACCTCGAACCCGGGCGTGGGCGGGGGTGTCGACGTCTCCAGGCGGATCGTCCCGACCATCCCCGCATGGGTCTCCGGGGTCGTGCCCGACGAGTGGGGCCGGCACCAGATCTGCCAGGTCCCCGCGTCCGAGGTGGTCGTCGTGATGTTCACGAAGATCACGGTCGGGTTGCTCGCGCTTCCGTTGTCGAGGACCGCATCGACGCCGAAATGGGGGACCGTCAACGTGTGCCATGTCGCGTCGTGATTCTCGATCCGGAGGCGGAGGACGTCTCCCGGCGCCGCGGAGATCGTCGGCGGGCTCGTGCCCGACGCGCTTCCGAGGTGGAACGCGATGCTCGCAGCGACGATCGTCGCGTTCACGTCTTTCGCCTGCGCGGTCGAGGGGAGGAGGGTGCCGATCAGGAGCAGGCCGAGTACGAAGGGAACGAGGACCTTCTGCACCGGGTTCACCGCGCGACCGAAGCGGGCATCCTATTTACGGATTTACCCAGAACGCGCGCCCGCTCCAAAGCGTTATATGGGAATCGCCGGTATCCGCGCGGGAACCGTCTGTGTCGTGGAATCAGCAGGAGATCCGGGAGCTGAAGGTGAACCGGTACATCCTCGTGGAGGAGGAACCGTGCCGGATCCTGTCAATCCAGACCTCGAAGCCGGGGAAGCATGGAGAAGCGAAGGCGAGGCTCGAGGTCGTCGGCCTGTTCGACGGTCAGAAGCGCTCGATCGTCCACCCCGTGACCCACAAGGTCCGCGTGCCGATCATCGACAAGCGGAAGGCGCAGGTGCTCTCCGTCCACGGGGCCACCGCACAGCTCATGGACCTCCAGTCCTACGACACGTTCGAACTCCCCGTGCCGGAGGAGATGCGGGCCGGGGTCCAACCCGGCACGGAAGTCCTCTATATGGAGGCCATGGGCCGCCGCCAGATGACCCAGCCGTAGACCATCCGGCTACTTTGGGGTCGCGCCGCGGCGGCCGGTCGTCCAACGAATGGGCTCACGAGGGGGGCGATGCCCAGGAAGGCCGCGAGTGCGAAGCGCCCGATCATGGAGGGAGCGATGGCGCCACCGTACTTACCCGTATCCCCGCGCCGTTCCCCGCGCCGTTCCAAATCGTTATAAGTCGCCGTCCGGTTCGCGCGGCGCACCATGCCCTCGTCCCTCCTCTTCGCGGACGCGAACGCGACGCTCGACGAGTCCGACATCGTCCTGTACGGCGTCCCCTACGACCGCACGGCCTCCTTCCGCTCCGGCTCCCGCCTCGGGCCGAACGCGATCCGGGAGGCCTCGTACAACTTCGAGTCGTACCTGATGGACCGGGGGATGGACCTCGCCGACGTGAAGTTCTGCGACGTCGGGAACACGGAGGAGTACGGGCCGACGAAAGACATGGTCGAGGGCGTCCGGCGGATGTCCCGCGACCTCGTCCGCAAGGGGAAGGTGCCGATCGTCCTCGGCGGCGAGCACAGCATCGCGCCCGCGTCCGTGATGGGGTTTGGGAAGGACATCGCGGTCCTCGGCATCGACGCGCACCTCGACTTCCGGGACGAGTACCTGAATGAGCGGTTCTCCCACGCGTGCTCCGCCCGCCGGATCGCGGACCACGTCGGCGTGGACGACGTCGTGTACATGGGCGTCCGGTCGTTCTCCGCGGGGGAGGCGGACGACCTCAAGCGGCTGAACCTCACGTACGTGAGCGCGTACGAGGTCCACGACAAGGGGATCGAGCGGGCCGTCCAGCGCGCTCTCAAGGCCGTCGACGCGGAGAAGATCTACCTGACGATCGACACGGACGGAATCGATCCCGCGTATGCACCGGCCGTCGGGAACCCGGAGCCGTTCGGCCTCACGCCGATCCAGGTCAAGCGGGTGATCGACCTCCTCGGTCCGAACCTCGTCGGGATGGACATCAACGAAGTCGCGCCCGGGTGGGACCATGGCCAGACCGCCCTATTGGCGGCGCGACTCGTGCGGGAGGCGATCGCCGCGATTGCCTCCAACCGGTAGTCATCCGTAGCCGGGCACGTCCTTCCGAGGTCTTTCCTTCGGACGGTACGCCCCGGAGGGCTCCAGCTTCTTGACCTCCCCGAGGAACCGCTTGTCCAAGTGTTCCTTCGACTTCCGGAGGGCGGGGACGTCGATGTCGTCCTTCTCCGTGGAGTCGCGGAGCTCCTGGATTTCGGCGACGAGTTCCCCGTCGAGCTCCGCGCCGTTGAGCGCGAGGATCGACAGGGTGTTCTTCATGATGTCGAGCTCCATGCGGATCCGCTCGCGGGTGCCGACCTGGAAGAGGCGCTGGTTCATCTTCACGAGGAGCTCCCGGTGGTTCTTGAGCGTGCCCAGGATGTTGTCGATCCGCTCGCTCGTCCGGAGCAAGTAGTCCTGGACCTTGAGGACCGCTTCCTGGAGGGCCCCGACTTCCTTCTTGAGTCGTTCGAGGTCCGGGTCGATGCGTCGCGAGCGTTTGGCGGCGGTCCGTTTCGTCGTGGAACGCTTCGCCATCCGCCGTTCGATGGGCGAGGTCGGAGATGAACCTAGCGGCGCGGTTCCCGTCCGCGATTGGTCACGCCTGCGCAATCACCTTAAATACGGAGTCTCCCGTGAACGACGCATTCATGGAGCCAATCATCCGCGTGGAGGGCCTTTCGAAGTCGTTCGTCACGAAGGAGCGGAAGAAGGGAAAGAAGGGGAAGCGGACGGTCCACGCGCTGAAGGACGTGAACCTCGAGGTTTACGAGGGGGAGAACTTCGGCCTCCTCGGCCCGAACGGGGCCGGGAAGACGACCCTGATCAAGTGCCTGACGACCCTCCTCCTGCCGTCGAGCGGGACCGCGTGGGTGAACGGGTATAACATCGAGGAGAGCGAGGACCTCGTCCGCGCGTCCCTCGGCTGCATGCTGATGGGCGACCGCGGGTTGTACTGGAAGCTCACGGGCCGAGAGAACCTCGACTACTTCGGCGCCCTGTACCATGTGCCCAGGGAGGTCCGCCGGAAGCGGATGGAGGAGCTGATCGCGCTCCTCAAGCTCGAAGAGTTCGCGGACCGCACGGTGGAGACCTACTCCTCCGGGCAGAAGATGCTCCTCGCGTTCGCGAAGGCGCTCGTGAACGACGCACCAATCCTGTTCTTCGACGAGCCCACGGTCACGATGGACGTCCCGACCGCGCGGGAGCTCCGGCGGATCGTCCGGTCGCTGAACAAGGAGCAGGGGAAGACGATCGTGTACACGACGCACCTGATGCACGAGGCCGAGGAGCTGTGCGACCGGGTCGCGATCATCGACCATGGGCAGATCATCGCCCTCGGCACGCCGAACGAGCTGAAGTCCTCCCTCGTCCACGAGGATGCCGTCCATCTCGAGGGCGTGTTCCCGGCGCCGACGGTGGACCGGCTGCGGGGGATCCGCGGCGTGCGGAACGTCGTCGTCCAGGCGGAATCCAGCGGACGGTCGACGGTGGCGGTCCTGTGCGACAACAGCCGCCTCCTCCTCCCGCGGATCATCGAGGCCGTCACCGGGAACGGGGCGTCCCTGGAGTACATCAAGCCGAAGGAGGTCACGCTCGAGGACGTGTTCATCGCGAGGACGGGGCGCTCATTGGCGGTGGACACCCGGGAGGTCGTGAAGGAGGCGGGGAAGGATGGCGGCGGCCGCGGGTAGCCGGGGGTTCGGGCTCGGCCGGCCAGGCTGGCGGGCGAGGGCCGACGTCGTCCGCACGGTCTTCGTCGCCCGGATCAAGATCATCACCCGCTACAAAGGGGCGATCTTGATGGAGGCGCTCCTCCCGATCGTCTTCGCGGCGATGCCCGTCCTCCTCGGGACGACGGTCGCGTCCCAACAGGGCGTCGACCCCGGGGCGGTCTTCTGCGAGAACACGATGGTCAGCGGACGGTGCACGACGAACTTCCGCCTGTACATGCTGATCGGCGCCTCCACGTTCACGGTCGTCAGCTTGATGCTGTGGCTGATCGGCTACTGGGTCCGCCGGGAGCAGGAGACGGGAACCCTCGAGTCCCTCGCCCTGGCGCCCGCCCGCCGGATCTGGGTCCTCGCGGGCGTCACCACGTACGCGTTCGTGCGCGCGATGATTGCCTTCGTGATCGCGATCGCCCTCGGGAGCCTCATCTTCCAGGTGAACCCCTTCGAACGGGGGGTCGCGACCGCCCTGGCGTTCCTCGCCCTGGGTCTGCTCCCCCTCTGGGGCCTCTCGTTCATGTTCGGCGCGTTCATCATGAAGATCAAGGAGGCGGACTCCGTAATCCAGGTGCTCCAGTGGATCCTCGCCTTCCTGATGGGCGTGTTCTACCCGATCACGCTGCTGCCGCCGATCATGCAGGGAGTCGCCGGGCTCTTCCCGCCGACCGTGATGACGGACGCGGTCCGCGCGTCGATCTTGGACATCTCCTATTTCTACGGATCCGCGTACGGGAGCCTCGCGGTCCTGTTCGCGATGGCCCTGATCGTCCCGCTCCTCGGCTACGAGGTGTTCGAGGTCACGGAGCGCCGGCTCCGGCGGAAGGAGGGGGTGGGCCATTATTAGCGAGACCGTGCACCGCGGAGTCGGGCTCTCCCGATTCGACCTCCGGAACCGCGGGATCAGCTTCTGGGACATGTCGAAGAAGAAGATCGTCGAGTTCTCCCGGTATCCCGTCGCGTTCGTAGCCCTGTTCGTACAGATCTTCCTAATCATCGCGATGTTCCTGTTCGCCTCCCTCGCGTTCACGCCCGGGGGCCGGGCATCGCCGGCCGCCGGGCAGCAGGCCCTCGGAGCGACCGTCGTGTACGGGTTCATCGTCGGCCTGTTCCTGTCCTTCACCCTGTGGGAGATCGGGTTCTCAATTCGGGAGGAGCAGACCCGCGGCACGCTGGAGTCCCTCTACTTGTCCCCCGCGAGCAAGGTGAGCTCCCTCGTCGCGCGGGTGTTCGCGATCCTCCTCTGGTCCGGCGCAATGGCGGTGATGGCGATTGTGTTCGTCGGCGCGGTCGTCGGGGGCTTGCCCACCGCCAACGTGGGCCTGGCCCTCCTCGTCCTCCTGTTCTCGATCTCCGGGTTCCTCGGCATGGGCTTCATCTTCGCCGGCGTCACGATCAAGCTGAAGGAGACCGCGCAGCTCCTCGTGAACGGCCTCCAGTTCTTCTTCATGATCTTCTCCGCCCAGTTCTTCCCCTTCGCGGCCCTGCGGCAGGTGTCCCCGCTCATCGTCGACGGCGTGAGCAAGTGGCTGCCCGTCAGCTACTGCGTGGACGCGTTCCGGTCCCTCTTGATTGGGGCCGAGCCCGAGCTGGGTCTCGGGATGGGGGCCGAGATCCTGATCGTCGTCGCCTTCGGCATTGTGTCCCCGATCGTCGGCTACTGGATCTACAAGCGGCTCGAGCGGGGCGCGCGGATCGCGGGAACGCTCGGGGAGTACTGAGGCCGCGGCTTTCTTCGCCAGACTTAAATAATAATCCGAGTATTCGAGCGGACATGGACTCCCCCGCAGCGCCGCCTCCCCCGCCAACGCCTCCCCCCGTCTATGGACCGCCGCCGATGTACATGCCCGTGAAGCCCAGGACGGGGGTGCCCGTCGCCGCCGGGGTGCTCCTCATCATCGCCGGGGTCTTGGGGCTCGTCGGTCTTGCGCTGTCGTTCATCCTCGTCGGGGGCCTCTTTTCCTTCCTCCCGTTCGTCGGGGGCATACTGGGAACCCTTTTCCTCATTTGCGGGATCATCGTCTCCGTGTTCTCGATCTTTGCCCTCGTGGGCGGCATCATGGCGCTTCGGCGCAGGATGTGGGGACTCGCCCTGACCGGCTCCATCCTAGGGCTCTTCGCGCTCGGCCCGTGGGGAATCGCGAGCATCCTCTCCCTCGTCGCGCTGATCCTCGTCGTGGTCTCCCACGACGAGTTCACGTAGACGGCGGCAAGGCCCCTCGGACGCTCCCAACCGGACCTCCGCCCGAAAACCCCCGGAGGTTAGGGCCCCTCGAGCCTCCCAAAAGGTTTAAGCAACCTTCTCCCAGTGCCGGTGGGAGGATGGGTACCTTGACTTCCAGTCGGGTTTCCGGAGTGTCCAGTGGAAAGATTTCCGTCGTGAACGTGTCGATGGCAATGCCGCCGCCGCCCCCAATGCCTCCCATGCCGATGCCCATGGAGAGCCCGAACACGGGGAAGATGAAGACGGGCCTGCTTGTGGCGGGCATTGGCCTGATCCTCGGCGCGTTCATCGGTTTCGGTGGGTTCGGCTTTGTCGGCACGCTGATCCTCGCGATCGGGGGCATCCTTATGCTGACCGGTGCGGGGTCGTATCCTGGAGCGAAGGGTACGATCGGTGCGGGGTTCGCGCTAATCATGGTCGGTTTCATCATCGGTATCGTCGCGTGGGTGATGACGCCGTCGCTCTTCCTGCTCACCCCGCCGACAGACCTCGCGGCCTATCTGAACGCCCTCGCGACCGGTCTCCTCTTGAGCTTCGTGGCCGGGCTGCTGACCTGGATCGGCGTCATCATCATGCCCATGAAGGTCACGACCGGGGCGGGCAAGGGCCTCGCGATGGCGGGCGGTATCCTCGGCCTGATCGGCGTGGTGCTCGTCTTCGTGATGGTGTACCTCACGGTTGCCGCGCTCGTCGCCGCGATCGGCGGCGGGACGCCCCCGAACTTCAACTCGATCCTTGCGGCGATCGCGGGGCTGATCATCGGGGCGATCCTGGGCCTCGTCGGGAGCATCCTGGCGGGGGTCGGCTACATCATCGGGCGGAACAAGCTCGTGCCGGCCACGATGTGAACCGGGGCTTCGGCCCCCCTCTTCTCTTTTCCTTTCCTGGCGCTGAGGCTGAGCGCTCGCCCGCAAGGGCCTTGAGCCCCTTCGCCCTCTCCCGACCGTGGTCCATCTCGGATTTGACGACACTGACTCCCGCCGCGGGCTCTGCACGACCTTTCTCGCGACAGAGTTCGTGCGCGAGTTCGAAGACTACGACCTCCTAGGCTACCCCCGCCTCGTCCGGCTGAACCCGAACGTTCCGTGGAAGACCCGAGGGAATGGGGCGCTGTACGTGAGGTTCGGTCGGGGACGGGGAGCGCCCTTTGTCATCGGTGAGATGGACGGCCGGCCCGTCCACGCTTTTCCCAGGGGAACCCCCGCCAGCGTCGACGATGCGATGGAAGAGCGGGTCCGGCGGGTGTTCGAGCGATGGTCCGCCTTCGACGACCCGACGACGCATCCGGGGTACGCCCTCCTTTGGCGGCGCCCCTCGCCCTCATTGTACTGGCGCGCGGTCCGGCGGATCGTCTCGATCGAGGAGGCGTTGGCGGCGGCGGAGGGGTGCGGCCGCGTCCGCGGGTACAAGGACGGTCGCGGCCGGATCGGGGCGTTGGCGGCGGCGAGCTGGCGGCCCCGCGACCGGACGTACGAGGTCCTCGCGTACCGGGAGCCGTCGCGGTGGGGGACGCCGCGGGAGGTCGACGAGGCCTCTGTCGTCGAGATGGACCGCCGGTTCCCGTCGACGTTCAACAACTACGACGCGGAGAACCGCCACGTCGTGCTCGCGCCGCGGTCTCCCTGCCCCGTCCTATGCGGGATTCGCGGGGACGTCCCGGAGGATTTGCCCCGCGCCCTCGCGTCCCTCCGGACGGAACCCGTCGAGCGGTGGCTCCTCTTCGAGACGAACCAGGGGACGGACGACCATCTGGTCCGGGCGCAGGACCTCCCCCTCGTTCCGCGGACGTCCGTCGTCATCGAGGGTCACGTCGCGTCACCGCCAGAAGTCCTCAAAGGCGGGCACGTGGTGTTCAGGCTCAGTCGCGCCGGCGGCGAAGTGGACTGTGCCGCCTACGAGCCTTCGAAGCAGCTTCGACGAGCGGTCCGGGCGCTGCGGGCCTGGGACCGGATCCGAATCTGCGGGGCCGTGCGGGAAACGCCGCGCACGGTCAATCTGGAGAAGATGGAGGTCCTGGGCCTCGCCCCCGGGCGGAGGCCGTTGGCGGTGGGCTGGTACGAGCCGCCGCCGTCCGCGCGCCGCCACCTCGCGAAACCGGTCCGGCGCTTCGCAGCGTGATCAGAGCACGAGGTCGCCCTTTACATACAGCCGCTTGGAAATTCCCTCGCGGCGGTACTCGATCCGCGCGAGCCCCGCGAGCCGTTCCAGGTGGTAGGAGACGGTGCTCGACGTCAGTCCGAGGAGCGCCGCCGCGTCCCGCGGCGTGATCCCGGGATTCGCGCGGATCAGGTCGAGGACGACCCGCTGGATCTTCGTCGGCTCTCCGCCCTCCGGCATCCGCATGTCGAACGGGTAGAACCGCCGAAACTTCCCGTCCTTCACGGACCGGACGAGCATCTCCTTCTCGAGGACCTGGATGTGGTACGCGAGGGTCCCGTTCGGGAGCTCGAGCGCCTCCTTGATCGAGTTGTAGTGGTCCCCGGGGTTCGCGAGGATGTACCCGCGGATCATCCCCCGCGTCTCGTGGTCCAGGATCTTCTCCTTCTGGAGGCGCGAGTAGAGCGGAACGAAAATGAACAGGAGGGCGGTCTTCCCCCGCTCCGTCGCGGCGGCGGCCGCGAGGCCGAGGGACGCGGCGGTCACGGAGACCCCGACGACGAGGGGCGCGGGCGAGGGCGGCGGCTTCCCGACCGTCAGCTCCGCCGAGGCGGCGACGCGGCCGAGCTCCGCGCCGTTCGGGCTCGTGTACACGAGGTCGAACGCGACTGCGATCGGGCCAGACATGCGCGCCTCGACGACGACGGACACATGGTCCGCGCCCGGCCCGACGTCCGTGCGGAGCCACGCGTGGCGGTCCCCAGCGGACCACGAGGGGGGATCGCCCCCGACGAGCGCGAGGGAGGACGGCAGGGTCACGCCGACCCGCACGGTCTCCGCGGCGACGGAACCCACGTTCGTGTACTCGAAGCGGAGCGTGATCCGGTCCCCTCGCGTCACGGAGGTCCGGTCCGGTCCGAGGATTGCGGTGAAGGCGGGCCGCACCGCCGTGAACGCGGTCTCTGAGGCGGTGGCTGCGGGCGCCCCGAGGCGGGACGAGTACGAGGCGGTGATCGCATGCGTCACCCGCTGGCCATCCGCGACCTCCGCGGCGATCGCGAGGGTGACGTCGAACCCGTGCGCACCCGGGGCGAGGTTTGCGAACCGCCAGACGCCGGCG
>Ga0209341_10003973_pt1 | contig 13718 bp, 9 predicted proteins | sample RifCSP13_2_FD_184020 | JGI IMG/M metagenome (GOLD analysis project Ga0209341, IMG submission 184020) | Soil microbial communities from Rifle, Colorado - Rifle CSP2_sed 13_2 (SPAdes) (version 2) | ecosystem: Environmental > Terrestrial > Deep subsurface > Rock core/Sediment | place: Rifle...
ACGACGCGCTCGACGGTCTCCGCCGGCGTGAACTTCCGCCCGAGCGAATAGACGTTCTCACGGAGCCACTCGTGCAGCTCCGAGAACTCGCCGCGCTCGATCCGGTCGTCGATATCGGGAATCGCCGCGCGCGCCTTCTCCCAGATCTGGACCGAGAGAACCGTGCCGAGAAGGTACGTCGGGAAGTATCCAAACCCGCCTCCGGACCAGTGCGCGTCCTGGAGCACGCCGACCCGGTCGTTCGGCACCTCGAGCCCGATGAGCTCCTCGAAGCGCGCGTTCCATGCATCGGGGAGATCCTTGACCGCGAGACCTCCCGAGATCAGCTCCTGCTCGAGCTCGAAGCGGAGGATCACGTGCAGCCCATAGCTCGTCTCGTCCGCGTCCACGCGGATGAAGGAGCGCCGGGCGCGGTTCACCGCGCGATGGAACCGCTCGAGCGAGACTGTGGCGAGTTGGTCGGCGAACGTCTCCTGGACGCGGGGGTAGAACCAGCGCCAGAAGGGAAGGGAGCGTCCGACGACGTTCTCCCAGAGCCGGCTCTGGGACTCGTGGAGCGCCGCCGACACCCCGCTCATGAGCGGCGTTCTCTCGAGGGAGGGGCTCACACCCCACTCGTAGAGCCCGTGGCCGCACTCGTGCATCGCGGTGAACAGGGAGTTGAGGTCGTCGTCGGCGTACCGGGTCGTCAGGCGAATGTCTCCGAAGCCGAACGCGACCTCGAACGGGTGGACGGTCGTGTCCAGCCGGAACGAGTCCCAACGAACCCCGAACCGCTCGATGATCTCGCGCGACAGCGCGTCCTGGGCCTCGACGGGAAACGTGCCTCTGAGGAACTCGTCTTCCTCGTCGCTCGCGTACTCGGCGACGAGTGAGACGAGCTCCGGCTCGAGAGCGGCGAAGACCGCACGGATCTCCTCGGTGCGCATCTCCGGCTCGTAGTCGTCGAGGAGGACGTCGTAGGGGTCGTCGTACGGTGCGAAGCACTCGACGTAGCGACGGCGGAGTTCGAGCATGCGCTCGAGCCACGGACGGAACGCGGGAAAATCAGACTGTTCGCGGGCCTTCACCCACGCTTCGTAGGACTGGGCCGCGGTCTTTGCGAGCTCTACGGCGAGCTCGGTGGGAACGCGACGGGCCTTCTCCCAGTCGCGCCGCGCGACGCGGATCAGGCAGGCGTCGTCGGCGTCGGAATGCAGCGCTGCGGCATAGGGCCCGAGCCCGTCGAGCAGCTCGCCTATCCGCTCGTCTATCTGCCGCTCGTGAATCACGGCCTCGAGCGTCGCAAGCTGACCGGCGCGAGAGCTCGCTCCCGCCGGCGGCATCCAGACCTCCATGTCCCACATGAGGACGTTCCGGGCCCGCTGCAGATCATCGATCTCACCTAAATGCTGCTTGAGCTCTGCGAGCGCGGGGTCCACGGCCGGCGAACTCTATCGGCGCGAGAACGTCCGCCGGCCTGATTCGGAGAGGCCGCTCCCGTCCCAGGCGTACGTCGTCACGGTGATCGCATCCTCGTCCCAGCCGTAGACGTTCGCGCCGCGCGCTTCCCCCCGCCGGTGAGGTCGTGGGCGCCCGAAGCCGGCTACGGTCGCGAGCACGAGAGACCCGCGCGGGCCGTCTTCCAGCGCCTCGAACTCTCGGCGCTCGGCGATCGCGGCTTGGTGGACGTGGCCGCCGACGACGAGCTCGGCGCCCGCGGTGGCCAGCGACTGCAGGGCGGTGTCGCGTCCTCTCAGCGGCCGCTTGCGTCGGGCCCGCCACGGAGGCGCTGCGAGGTGGTGGTGGAGCGCCACCACGCGCAGCGCACCGGCGGGCACGTCGCGCAGATGCTCGGCAGTGCGGGCGAGTTGCGTCTCCCGCAGGCGGCCGCTCTGCTGGCGCCACGGGCGCACGGAATTCAGCCCCACCACGACCAGGCGCTCCGAGGCGTACACGGGCTCCGCCGTTTCGAAGACGCGCTCCCACTCGGCGAGCGTGCGCGTGAAACGAGCAGGCAACGTGTAGGGGATGTCGTGGTTCCCGGGGACTGCCAAGACGGCGACACCGAGGTTCTGGAGGAGCTCTGCCGCTCGCTCGAGCTCCGACCGCCTCCCGCGGTGCGCGAGGTCGCCGGTGGCGAGCAGCAGCTCGGGCTCCTGACGGACCACCAGCTCTCTCAGGGCAGCGAACGGCCCGGGCGCCTCGCGCCGCCCGACGTGGAGGTCGGAGACGTGGAGAATGCGCGCGGCCACCGCCGGGGGAGGCTATACACTCGCACCGTGGCGAACGAGGCGCCCGAGCTCTTCGACGACATCTACCTCGGCCTCCGCGCGGGGGGCGCGGTGCGCAAGCAACGGCGCGGCGAGCCGCTCTCGGCGGAGGAGAAGGAGGCCATTGGCCATTGGCGGCGCCTCTCGCTCTGGCGGAAGCTCATCGCCGTCGGCGCGTTTGCGCTCGGCACCTTCGGGCTCGGCTTCACGATCGGCGGCCTCATCTTCGGCCGCGGGCGCAAGGCGCGCGCTTAAGCATTCCGAGCCAATCCACTCGCCCTCTCTCCTCCGAATGAACGGACGCATGGTCAAAGGAGGGGTGATGGTAAAGACACTCAGTGCCGCCGCCGTGGCGGCACTCACGCTCGCCGGGTTGGCGCTCGCCGTCCCGCAGAAGGACACGTTCAACCTGACCGCCAACCTCAAGGCGCGCTTCGAGGTGCCGAAGCCCAAGGGCGTGCCTGCCGGCGCGGTGGGCCTCTTCACGGGGAAGGCCGTCGAGCAGGAAAACGACCAAGCAAGGCTCACGTGGCGCCTGACGTTCTCCAAGCTGAGCGGCCGCGCGGCTGCCGCGCACATCCACATCGGCCGGCCGGGCAAGGCCGGGGGCGTGATGCTCGCACTCTGCGGCCCGTGCAGGAACGGGCAGCGAGGGACGGCCGGGATCACGCACGCGCAGCTCCGGACGATCCGGGGAGGCGGGGCGTATGTCAACGTCCACACGGCGAAGAACGCCGCCGGCGAGATCCGAGGGCAGCTCAAGGCGTCGGAGGCAGGCTCGAGCTCGAGCTCCGACCCGACTCCAAGCCCGACTCCGCCGCCGCCGCCGTATCCGTAAGGGCGAGATACATCTCGCCCTTACACGCAGGGCTCAGGTGAGAACTGTTGGTGCCCGCGCCCGGGCTGGCAGCGCTGCGCCCACTTCGCCTCGGTGAGCCGGTAGGTCTCGCCGTCGGGTTCGAACATGAGCGTCCAGCGCCCGGCGCGAATCGAGTCGTCGAGGAGCCCGTCGAGGGTCACGACAACCGTCTCGGGGCCCGTTCCCTCGGCGGAGGCTATTCCTTCGATGCTCGTCCTGGCCGCCGTCCGCTCGTCGAGTCGCAGGAACTCGGCGGCCGCCATCGCGGCCGACCCTTCCCATGGCTCGTCCACGTCCTCCTGGTACGCGGCGAAGTCGTCGACCGCGACGGTGCCATCGGTCGCCGGGTCGGGCGGGCCGGACCACGATGCCTCGTCGCCCCCGCCGCAGCCCGCGAGGGCGAGCCCAGAGAGGAGAGAGGCGGCGTACGCACGAAGACGCACGCCGCCCGTTGTACCTCATGCCATCGGCTACGCGAACGCGCCGATCTGCTCCGTGTAGAACGCCATTTGGCGTTGGAGCCGCTCGGCGAGGTCGGCCCCGACGATGCCGAAGCTCTCGACACAGAGCCCAGCCCGAAGGGAGAGCTGCGAGAACTCCTCGCTCACGCGCAGCGCAGCGAGCTTCTCCGCCTCGCCCCGGAGGAGGATGAAGCCGCTGAGATCACCGCCGTGGGGCTCGAGGAAGACCGGCTCGAAGCTCTCGATCTCCCCTTCCTCTTGGAGCCGCCCGTAGTACCCGAGCGCCTCGTTGAAGATCTCGACCGCCTGGCTCTCGCGGCCCCGTACGGGATCGCCGAAGCCGACGAAAAGTCCCGCGTCTGCCATTCCCCACCTCCTTTTGGACGACGTCTGGAGCATGACAGGGTCTGACCCCGGTTGCGGGGTCAGACCCCAAAAACCGGCCTTGTGGCTCTGAGCCACTTGGCGATCAGATCCTCCCGTCGTCGTGCTCGCTCGATTCAGCCCCCGTGTACAGCGAGGGCTCCCCGTACTGCTTCGCGAACTGCTGATAGACGGTGATTGCGCATGACTCCTCCTCTCTCGTGAAGAACCAGCGGAGCCTCGTGTGTGCGCGCGCGTCAACTGCTACTAGACGAACATTTGTTCGATCCGATCGCAGGGCTAGACTGGATCGCCCATGACCGCAGAAGAGCTCGTCGTCCACGGTGCCCGCGAGCACAACCTGAAGAACCTCACGGTCCGCATCCCGCGGAGCGCTCTCGTGTGCATCACCGGACTGTCCGGTTCCGGGAAGTCCTCGCTCGCCTTCGACACGATCTACGCGGAGGGGCAGCGCCGCTACGTCGAGTCGCTCTCCGCCTACGCGCGGCAGTTCCTGCAGATGATGGAGAAGCCGGACGTGGACTCGATCGACGGGCTCTCGCCGGCGATCTCGATCGACCAGAAGACGACCTCGCGCAACCCCCGCTCGACGGTCGGCACGGTGACCGAGATCTACGACTACTTGCGCCTGCTCTACGCGCGGATCGGGAGGCCGCATTGCCCCGTCTGCGGAAGGCCGATCGCGGGACAGTCGCTCGACCAGATCGTCGAGCAGGTGCTGCGCCTCGACGAGGGGACGAAGTTCACGGTCAACGCGCCGGTCGTGCGCGACCGCAAGGGCGAGTACAAGGACGTGCTCGAGGAGCTTCGCCGGGACGGCTTCACGCGCGTAAAGGTGGACGGCGAGCAGCGGCTGCTCGAGGAGGAGATCGAGCTCGACAAGAAGTACAAGCACACGATCGAGGTCGTCGTCGACCGGCTCGTCATGAAGGCGGACCTCCGCCAGCGGCTAACGCAGTCGATCGAGACGGCGACGTCGCTCGCAGAAGGGCTCGTCGTGATCGACGTCGTGGACGGAGAAGCGATGACCTTTTCGGAGAACCTCGCCTGCCCGGATCACGGCGTCTCCCTCCCCGAGCTCGAGCCCCGCGTCTTCTCCTTCAACTCGCCGCACGGCGCGTGCCCGCGTTGCACGGGCCTCGGCTCGCAGCTCGAGATCGACCCCGACCTGCTCGTCCCGGACACGTCCATGTCGATCAACGAGGGCGCGCTCGTGCCGTGGACGATCGGGAGCCAGAGCTTCTACGACTCGGTCATCGAGGCAATCGCGGAGCGCTACGAGATCTCGCTCGACACGCCGTGGCGCGACCTGACGCGGGAGGAGGAGGACCGCTTCCTCTACGGGACGGACGGTGACCGGATCTTCGTCACGTACCGGAACCGGATGGGCCGCAAGCGCCAGTACACGATGGCCTTCGAGGGGCTGGTGAACAACCTCCAGCGGCGCTATCGCGAGACGGACTCGAGCCAGCAGCGCGAGCGGATCGAGGAGTACATGAGCTTCCGGCCCTGCCCGGCGTGCAACGGGGCGCGACTCAAGCCCGAGGTGCTCGCCGTGAAGGTGGGGGAGAAGTCCGTCCACGAGTTCACGCGGATGTCGGTGACGACCGCGCTCCGCTTCATCGACGAGCTCGAGCTGACGAAGACGGAGGAGCTGATCGGGCGGCGGATCGTGAAGGAGGTGCGGGAGCGGCTGACGTTCCTCGACAACGTCGGCGTCGGCTACCTCCAGCTCGACCGGGCGGCGAAGACGCTCTCGGGCGGGGAGGCGCAGCGGCTGCGGCTCGCCACCCAGATCGGGTCACAGCTCGTGGGTGTCCTGTACATCCTCGACGAGCCCTCGATCGGGCTCCACCAGCGCGACAACGGGAAGCTGATCGCGACGCTCGAGCGGCTCCGCGACCTCGGCAACACCGTGCTCGTGGTGGAGCACGACGAGCAGATGATGCGAGCGGCGGACTGGATCGTCGACCTCGGCCCGGGGGCGGGGGAGCACGGTGGCGAGATCGTCGGGGAGGGCACCGCCGAGACGATCGCCGCGACGGCGGGCTCGGACGGGGGGCAGTTCCTGAGCGGCGAACGCCGGATCGCCGTCCCGCCGCGGCGCGGCGAGAACGGGCGCGGCTGGTTCTCGGTGCGCGGCGCCTCGATGCACAACCTCAAAGGCATCGACGTCGATTTCCCCGTCGGGAGGTTCGTGTGCGTGGCGGGCGTCTCCGGCTCGGGCAAGTCCACGCTGGTCAACGAGATCCTGTACAAGGCGCTCGCGAACCGGCTCAACAAGATGCGGATGAAGCCCGGCGAGCACCTCGGCGTCGAGGGCATCGAGGCCTTCGACAAGGTGATCGACATCGACCAGACGCCGATCGGCCGCACCCCCCGGTCGAACCCGGCGACGTACACCGATCTCTTCACGCACGTGCGCGAGCTCTACTCGCTCACCCCCGAGGCCAAGGTGCGCGGCTACAAGCCAGGCCGCTTCTCCTTCAACGTCCGCGGCGGCCGCTGCGAGGCGTGCAGGGGGGACGGGACGATCAAGATCGAGATGCACTTCCTGCCCGACGTCTACGTCCCCTGCGAGACCTGTCACGGGCGGCGCTACAACCGCGAGACGCTGGAGGTGCGGTTCAAGGGGAAGTCGATCGCGGACGTCCTCGAGATGTCGGTCGAGGAGGCGCTCGAGTTCTTCGCCAAGATTCCCAAGATCCGACGGCGGCTGCAGACGCTGCACGATGTCGGCCTCGACTACATCAAGCTCGGCCAGCCCGCGACGACGCTCTCCGGCGGCGAGGCGCAGCGGGTCAAGCTCGCCTCCGAGCTCTCGAAGATCGCGACCGGGAAGACGCTCTACATCCTCGACGAGCCGACCACGGGGCTCCACTTCGCGGACATCGAGAAGCTGCTCGAGGTGCTCCAGCGTCTCGTGGACGCCGGCAACACGGTCCTCGTGATCGAGCACAACCTGGACGTGATCAAGCAGGCGGACTGGATCGTCGACCTCGGTCCCGAGGGCGGCGACGAGGGCGGCGAGGTGATCGCCACCGGGACGCCCGAGGAGGTGGCCGAGGTCGAGGGGTCCTCCACGGGGCAGTACCTGCAGCACGTGCTCGCGCAGCCGGCGGCGGCCGCCGCGTAGGCTTTCTCCTCGGAGTGGAGCGTCCGGAGACGCGCTACGCGAAGAGCGGCGAGTTCCACATCGCATATCAGGTCGTGGGCGAAGGTCCGCCGGACCTGATCTACGTCCCGGGGTGGGTCTCCCATCTCGACATGTACTGGGAGCAGCCGTGGATCGAGCGTTTCCTGCTGAGGCTCGGGTCGTTCTCCAGGCTGCTCGTCTTCGACAAGCGGGGCATCGGACTCTCCGATCCCGTGCCGGATTCCGCCATGCCTACGCTCGAGGAACGGATGGACGACGTCCGTGCGGTCCTCGACGCCTCCGGGAGCGAGCGGGCGGCCGTCTTCGGCCAGGGCTACGGGACGCCGATCGCGGCCCTCTTCGCGGCGACGTACCCCGGCCGCGCGTCCGCGCTCGTTCTCTACTCGCCGTCTTCGCGCACGGGTCCCCGCACATCCGATTACCCGTGGGGGCCCACGGCTGCCGAGCTCGAGGCATGGATCGAGGATGCGGCGGGCTGGGGCACGAGGGAGTTCGCCGAGGCCTGGGTGGCGCGACTCGCTCCGTCGGCGGCGGCGGACACGCGCTTCGTCGAGTGGGCCGCTCGGATGATGCGGGCCGCCGCGAGCCCGGCGACGTCGAACGCCTTCAGCCGGATGAACGCACTGATGGACGTACGTGAGATCCTGCCGCTGATTCGCGTCCCGACGCTCGTCCTGGAGCGGAGCGACGCCGTGTTGCCGAAGGGTCCCTTCGATGCCCCGCCGGGCGCAGAGGCGCGTTACGTCGCCGAGCACATCCCCGGTGCACGCCTCGTGGAGCTGCCGGGCCGGGACTACCTCCCGTTCGTCGGAGACCAGGACAGCCTGGTCGACGAGATCGCCGCGTTCGTCACGGGGGTGCCTCCTGCGCGCGAGCCCGATCGGGTGCTCGTCACCGTGCTCTTCACCGACCTCGTCGGCTCGACTGCGCGTGCATCCGAGCTCGGCGACCACGCCTGGAAGCAACTGCTCGAGCGCCACAACGCCGTCGTACGCGAGCAGCTGACCCGCTTTCAGGGCATCGAGATCGAGCGCGTCGGAGACGGCTTCCTCGCGACCTTCGACGGGCCGGGCCGTGGTGTCCGCTGCGCGTCTGCGATCGTCGCCGCACTGAGATCGGAAGGCCTCGACGTCCGCGCGGGTCTTCATGCCGGCGAGGTGGAGCTCCTCGAGAGCGGGATCGGCGGAATCGCCGTCCACGTCGGTGCTCGCGTGGCCGCGGAGGCAAACCCCGGCGAGGTGCTCACGACGTCGACGGTGAGGGACTTGGTGGCGGGCTCGGGGATCGGGTTCGCCGACCGCGGCTGGCACGACCTAAAGGGCATTGCGGACTCATGGCGGCTGTTCGCCGCGGTCGGTTAGCGCGCGCGCAGGAGGCGTAGCCCGCATCGCCGGACGAACCGATCCGCCGCGCTTGGTCAGCCAGATGTGGGCACAGGTTCGGCGAGCTTGCCGGCCAGCCCGTCGGCACGCTCAAGCCAGGGCGTCGCCTTCAGGCCTGCGAAGATCTCGCGCGCCTCGGCGAGCGACGCCTCGTCGCGGGTGAGCTCGCCGTGCTCGAGGAGCGTGACAGCGAGCCAGAAGGGAAGGCCGAGCTCGCGGAAGAGCTCCGCCGCAGCGTTGAAGCCGGCTTCGTCCCCAGTGAGCTTCGCCCTGAAGCGATGTGCATGCGCCTCGAGGTACGGCGGTCGGAAGCCTGGGGGTAGCGTCTCGACCCTTTCCAGCACATGCCGGGCGCGCTCGCGATCACCGAGCGCGAGCGCCGCCTCGAACGCCTCGACGAGGCCCTGCTTGACGGCCTGGTGCGCCGCGCCGAGCGTCTCGGCGGTGTCCGCGGCCGCCAGGCCGGCCTCGAGCGCCTCGCCCAGTCGACCCTCCGCTCGCCGCAGCGCAGCCTTCCCGCCCGCGTAGACGCCTTGCTCCTGGACGTCGACCGAGCTCTCGAGTCGCGAGAACAGCGAGAAAAGCCGCTGGGCTTGCTCGAGCTCGCCGCGGCTCAGCCGGACCTCGAGCACCGAGGTCAGCAGGCTGAGGAACATCGCCCCGGAGCCGATCTGCTCCTCGGCCACATCCTCGAGTACCGCGATCGACTCGTCCCAGCGACCCGTCATGGAGAGCGCATACGCCGACTCCGCGAGCACCGACCACTCGCTGACCCGGCTTCCGACCAAGCGGCTGAGTTCGAGCGCTCGCTCGAGGTAGCTGAGAGCCGACGCGTACTCGTCGCGCCGGAACGAGCGGTCGGACAGGTTGAAGTACGCGGTCACTGCCCGCTCGTGCAGGTCGTTCGCGACCGCGATCTCGAGCGCCTGCTTCAGGAGCGCGAACGACTCCTCCGGATGTCCCCGCGCCTCGACGAGGCCCGCCTTGGCGAGCAGCGCACGGGCGAGCGCCTCGGGCAATCCCAGTGATTCGCTGACGTCGAGCGCGAGCTCGGCCCGCTCGGCTGCTCGGTCGAGGTCGCCCGTGAACGCGTATGCGCTCGCGAGTCGGGCTGCCAGCTGGGCAAGCTCCTCGTCTGGCTCGCCTGTCGAGACGACTTCGAGGGCGTGTTCGTTGCGCGCGATCGCCTCCTCGTGCGCACCGCTTCTCCAGAGAACCTCGCCGAGACGGCCCGTGACGCGCGCCGCCCGGTGGACGTCACCCTCGGCGTCGTACAGCACGATCGAGTCTTCGAGCAGTCGCCCAGCCTCCTCCGGCCGGCCCGCGTAGAAGGCGAGCCAGCCGGCGCGATCGAGCAGGCCCGCCCGGGTCGGGGTTTCGACGGTGAGCTCGGCGGCCTGCTCGAAGTAGCGCTGCGCCTCCGACGCCGCCCCGAGCGATGCCGCGCGCTCACCGGCACGTGCGAGCTGCTCGCCGGCGCGCGCGCGGATCTCGCCCGCGTCCGGGGCGTCCGGCGCCGCCTCGTAAGCGTCGAGGTAGTGGGCCGCCACCACCTCGACGACCTCGTGCTCGCTCCACGTCGCCTCGAGGTAGGCCGCCGCCGCGAGGTGCTTCGCCTTCCTGTCGGACCTCGAGAGGGTCTCATACGCGACCCGACGCAGGAGATCCTGGAGGAAGCCGTACTGCCCGTGCTCAGGCGAGCGAGGGTCGGCCTGGACACCGAGCACCTCTTTGCGCGTGAGGGAGGCCAGGATGGGCTCGAGCTCCGTTCCAGAGATATCGGAGAGCGCCGCAACTGCCTGCTTTGTGAACGTCTTGCCGAGGACGGCGCCGTCTTGGAGCACGCGCCGCTCTTCAGCGTTGAGTCCATCGAGGCGCGCGGCTATCAGCGCATGTAGCGTCTCCGGCACTTCGAGCGCCTCGATCGTCGCGGTCGGGCGGTATACCGCTTCCTCCTGCACGAGCGCTCCGCGGTCGAGCAGCATCCGCACCGTCTCGACGGCGTACAGCGGGATCCCCTCGGCGCGCTCGAGGATCCGCGTGCGCAGCTCCTGCGGAAGACCCGGCACGAGCCCCGCGAGCAGCTCCTCCATCGCTGTTTCTGGCAACGGCTCGAGGAAGATGGACGTGAAGTTGCGGCTCGCTGCCCCCCAACCTGGCCTTCGCTCCTGCAGCTCGGGACGCGCGAGCGTGACGACGAAGAGGGGTGAGTTGCGCGACCACTCGAGCTGGTACTCGATGAAGTCGAGCAGCGACGCGTCTGCCCACTGCATGTCCTCGAAGACGAGAACCGTCGGATACACATCGGCGAGGCGCTCGAAGAAGAGGCGCCAGGCCGCGAACAAGTCCTCCCGCTCGAAGCGGCCGTCCTCGAGCGCGACGAGATGACGCAAGCGCGGCTCGACGAAGCGGCGTTCATCCGGGTCGGGGAGATGTTGCTCGACAACCTCCGCGAGCTTCGCCAGCGCGCTTGTCGGCTCCTCGTCCTCGGCAATCCGGGCTCGCATTCGCACCATGTCGGCCAGCGCCCAGTACGTGACGCCTTCTCCGTACGAGAGGCAGCGGCCGCGGTGCCAGTACGTGATCTGCGGGAGCCCGTCGAAGTACTTGTAGAACTCCCACGCGAGGCGCGACTTACCGATCCCTGCGATCCCGACGATCGAGATGAGCTGCGCCTTCCCCTCGTCGGCGCACGCGTGGAAGAGGTCCTTGATTCGGCGCAGCTCCCGGTCGCGGCCGACGAACGGGGCCTCGAGCCCGGCTGACTTGAGCGCACCGCGGGCGCCGGAGACGACACGGAGTGCCCGCCAGAGCGGTACGAGTCCGACCTTGCCCTTCAGCTCGTGGGAGCCGGCGTCCGCATAAGCGATTGTCTGGTCGGTTGCGCGCCTGGTCGATTCACCGACGAGCACCGTCCCCGGCTCCGCGATCGACTGGATCCGCGAAGCCGTGTTGACAAGATCTCCCGCAACCATGCCTTGACCCTCGGCTCCGATCGTGACGGCGGCTTCGCCGGTGAGGATCCCGCAGCGGGCTCGCAGGTCGGGTACACCGACCTCGTCCCCAAGAGCGGAAACAGCGGTCACGAGGTCGAGGGCGGCCCGCACCGCCCGCTCTGCGTCGTCCTCGGTAGCGGTGGGCGTCCCCCAGACCGCCATCACCGCGTCGCCGATGAACTTCTCCACGGTGCCGCCGTAGAGCTCGATCAGCCTGCGGCACGTGTCGAAGTAGCGCGAGAGGAGCTCGCGCGTATCTTCCGCGTCCCGATCCTCGGAAGCGGCCGTGAAGCCGACGAGGTCGGCGAAGAGCACCGAGACGAGGCGGCGCTCCGCTTGTGGCGACTGTGCCGCCGTCGGGGCCGCCTCCCTAGGCTGCGCTTGCGCAGCAAGCGGAGCCCCGCACTCGCCGCAGAACTTGACGCCCGGCGTGTTCGCCGCACCGCATGAAGGGCAGACCTGGGCGAGCGAGGATCCGCACTCGCCGCAGAACTTCCGGCCCGGTTCGTTCAGAGTCCCGCAGGACGGGCAGGGCAGTGTTTCCGCCACGGGCGAACTCTATTGCGCCCGGGAGGAGTTGCTCGATTTGCGGCGCGGATACGCTCTCTCCATGTCGCTCGAGACCGCCGTGGGGGAGGAGAGCATCTCATCGGATCGGGCGTGGTGGCTCCGGGTGCCTGCGGTGCTCGTGGGCCCGAGATCGGTGTTCTTCGCCTTGCGGGAAGACGACCCGGACGACGTTGCTGCCCGCTCGGAGCCGATCCTCCTTCTCGTCTGGCTCGCCGGAGCGGCGGCGGTGCTCGCGACACCGAAGGCGGGGGTGCTCCTCGACAAGCCCGCATACGACGCCGTGCTGGTCGCGATCTGGGCATTCGTCGCCGGCGGCATCTATGGCGCCGCCGGATACTTCCTCTTCGGCTTCGCCCTCTTCTTCGGCGCCCGCCTGCTCGGGAGTCTGGGGGACTTTCGGCGCGAGCGTCAGATCGTAGGGTTCGCGCTCGCTCCTCTCGCGCTCTCGCTCCTCGTCCTACTGCCGGTCCGGCTCGCGCTCTACGGCGGCGACGCGTTCCGCGAAGGGGGATCGGACGAAGGGACCGGCGAGGCTGTTCTGCTCGCGCTCCAGCTCGCCTTCGTCGCCTGGTCGCTCGCGCTCCTCTTCGTCGGCGTCCGCGTCGTCCACGGCTGGAGCTGGCTCCGGTCGCTCGGCGCGTTGGCGGGCGGTGCGGCGCTGATCGCCGCGATCGTCGGGCTATTCGTGATGCTGTAGGCGTGCCTGTTCGAAGACCGCGAGCTCTTCGTCCGGCATCGCGTACGTGTGCTGCTCCTCGGGGAAGCGGCGCTCGCGCACGTCCGCGGCGTACGTCTCGAGCGCCGAGCGGATGACCCCTGCGACGTCGGCGTAGCGCTTGACGAAGCGCGCCGTCCGGCCCTCGTACAGGCCGAGGAGGTCGTGCCAGACGAGGACCTGGCCGTCGCAGTCGGCGCCGGCGCCGATCCCGATGGTGGGGATGGAGAGCTCTGCCGTGATGCGAGCCGCGACGGCGGCCGGCACCGCCTCGAGCACGAGCGAGAAACAGCCCGCTGCTTCGAGTGCACGCGCGTCGGCGAGCAGGCGGAGCGCCTTCTCGGCGCTCCTCCCCTGCGCCTTGAACCCGCCGAGCATCGTCGCCGACTGCGGCGTCAGCCCGATGTGCCCCATGACGGGAATCCCCACGCCGACGATGCTCGCGACCCGTGAGAGCATCGGCCCTGCGCCCTCGAGCTTCACCGCGTCCGCTCCCGCCTCTTTCACGAAGCGGATCGCGTTCCGCATCGACTCCTCATCGGAGACCTGGAACGTGCCGAACGGCATGTCCGCGACTACGAGCGGACGCCGTGCCCCGCGCGTGACCGCGCGCGTGAGGATGAGCATCTCCTCCATCGTGGCGGGCACCGTCGAGTCGTGGCCGAGGACGGTCATCGCGGCCGAGTCGCCGACCAGGATCAGGTCGACCCCCGCCTGGTCGGCGAGCCGGCCGCCCGGGGCGTCGTACGCGGTGACCATGACGATCGGCTGCCGCCGGGCCTTCATCTCTGCGAGCTCCGTGAGGGGAAGCTTTCCGGGGGCCGGTGTCGCGGGGGCGGGCTTCTGGGGGCGGATGCTCACGTGGGATCTCCTTCTTCGAGGACGACGTTGTCGATGAGACGGGTCGAGCCGACACGGACGGCGGCGGCGAGGACAGGCGGG
>Ga0209341_10003974_pt1 | contig 13718 bp, 11 predicted proteins | sample RifCSP13_2_FD_184020 | JGI IMG/M metagenome (GOLD analysis project Ga0209341, IMG submission 184020) | Soil microbial communities from Rifle, Colorado - Rifle CSP2_sed 13_2 (SPAdes) (version 2) | ecosystem: Environmental > Terrestrial > Deep subsurface > Rock core/Sediment | place: Rifle...
GCTACCGTCAAGGTGAACTCGGCGGACGGCAGCCGGCTGATTCCGCTCGAGGAGTTTTTTACCGACTATTATGAGACGGTGCTCAAGCCTGAAGAGATTATCACGGAGGTCTTGGTTCCGCGGGTGCCACCCAACAGCGGCGTCGCTTTTCTCAAGTTTCTTCCCCGCACGGCCGATGATTATGCCACGGTGTCGGCGGCAGCCGTTGTAACTTTGGATCGGTCCAAAAAGACCTTCGCCGACGTGAGTATCGCCCTCGGAAGCGTCGGGACGACGCCGATTCGCGCGCGGGAGGCGGAAGCGGTTCTGCGCGGCCAGCCAGTTAAAACCGAGGCGATTCGTGAAGCCGCGGAGAAGGCCAAACAGGCAGTCGATCCGATTAGCGATTTCCGCGGCTCGGCCGCTTACAAAAGAGAAATGGCTGGGGTTTTTGTCCGCCGTGCCCTGGAAAAGGCCCTGGACAGCGTTAGTGGTAAGAGGGCTAGGCCGAAACAGAAACGCCCGGCTCCAAAAAGGAGGAAACGGTGAAATTCAGCCAGAGCGCGATCATCCCTTCGGCTCGCGAACCCCTGTGGGACTTTTTGATGGATGTGCCCAGGGTAGCGAAGTCGCTGCCGGGCGTCGAGTCGGTAGAAAAACTCGATGACACCACTTACCAGGGGACCCTCAAGGTGCGCGTCGGTCCGATATCGCTGAGCCTCCAAGGAAAAATTATTGTTGAGGAGCGCGACCGGCAAAATTGGCGGGCGGCGCTGCGGGCCGAGGCGGCCGACCGCAGGGCTGCCGGAGCGGTCAAGGGAAAAACCAGCATGCAGCTCAAGGAGCGCGGTCCCAAAGAGACCGAGCTCCTAATGGAAACCGACGTCAATATCCTGGGTAAAATCGGCGAATTCGGCCAACCGATCATTCGCAAGAAAGCCGACCAGATGCTGCAGGAGTTCGTGGAAAACATCAAAAAGCAGCTAGCCACATCTTAGCCTTAGCGGTGTTTCCAGTCCGGTCGTCTCTTGCTCAGAAAAGCCTGCACCCCTTCCTCCACGTCCGCGGTTTTGAGGAGCTCGGTGAGATAGAGCTCCTCAGCTCTGGCTAGGCCCGCGGCGAAATTGCCGAGCCGAATCTCTCTCAGTCCCTTTAGCGCGATCCGTAAAACAGCCCCGCTCTTGTTTCGGAGCTCCTCTAGCAGAGCCTCCACCGCTTGATTGAGTTCCTGCGCTGGGACTGCCCGGTTGATGAGTCCCATTGCCGCTGCCTGCTGGGCTGAGATTCTTTGACCCGTCAGGATCAGCTCGGCGGCCCGATGGTAGCCCACGAGCGAGGGAAAGCGTGCCAGAGCGACAGGCGGGTAGCAGCCCACGTTGATCTCCGGTGTGGCAAAGAAGCTCTCCTCCGATGCTAGGATGAAATCGCAGGAGCTGGCGAGCTCGAGCCCTCCACCGAGGCAGGCACCGCGGACCAAGGCGATGGTGATTTGTGGGAGAGCGAGAAACTTTCGCACCACACCGTGGACGACCCGAAGCATCTCAGGGACTTTTTCTAGGGTGTGATCCCTGACATCGACTCCAGCCGAAAAGGCGCGCTCTCCTCCACCACGGATCACCAGAAAATCGGTGGCGGACTCGCTAGGAAACGAGTTTAGCATTTGGTCCATTTCTCTCAGCAGCCCTAGGTCCAGCACGTTGAGCGGAGGCCGGTCTAGGGTGATCCACGCGGTTCGTTCGCTCTTTTCCAGAAAAACCGGCATTTGTTTCCCCTCTTAAACTAATGGAGTCGATTTTACAAGGTGGCCGGCTCTTTCCTGGCCCGTTTGACAGAAGGCTGGTAAAACGGTTAAAATAAAACGGTTTTAGGTTAAAAGGGAGGCCTTTATGAAGAAACTCAAGCTTCTAATCGTCCCTCTGGCTCTATCATTGGTCCTGAGCTTTATGCCGCTGCAGGCTTTGGCGGAAGAATACGACGAGAGCCAATCCCATCCTCTAAGAGTGGTTGCGTACGTTGTCCACCCGATTGGAGTGCTTTTCGAGTGGGTGCTCGCAAGGCCGTTCCACGAGCTCGTGAGCGGCTCCAAAGAGCGTGAGTATCTGTTTGGTCACAAGCCTCACCCTCCGCTCTTTTCTGATCAGCCAGCCCATAACTATGGAATGGCCGAGAGGATGCCACTCAAGCCCCCTGGCCCAGTTGTAAAGGCAGCGCGGCCCGAGCCGATCGCTGAGAGGGTGACGGTCAAAGAGGTGGCGGTGGAGAAAACCGTCACGGTGGTCAAAGAGGTCCCAAAGGTTGTCGAGGTCGAGCGGGTCGTTTTTCCCGACATCGCTTTTCGCTTCAACTCGGCTGAGCTTACCGATCTGGGCAAGGGGAAAGCCTACCTGGCAGCGCAGAAGCTTAAAGAAAAGTCCGAGCTGGTAGTGGTGGTGGAGGGCCATGCCGATCAAGTAGGGAGCGAGGAGTACAATGAAAAGCTGGGGCTGCACCGCGCGCAAAAGGTGATCAAGGAGTTGACCGATCTAGGTATCGATCCGGCACGAATGTCGGCGACGAGCCTGGGAGAATCCAAGCCGCTCATCGGCGAAGAGACCGACTGGGCGCGTGCAGTCAATCGGCGCGTGGAGTTCCGGGTCACGGCTCAATAAATAAGTTTTTAGTTTTCAGTTCTCAGTTTCTAGTTATCGCCTGAACCGCAGACTCGAAACTCAAAGTTTACTCGCCTGTTCCCTGGCTGGTTCTTGCCGTATACTAGTCTCATGGCGTACCAGCCAAAAGATGCGTTCTATCGCAAGGCGAAATGCGAAGGGTATCGCTCCCGCGCGGCCTACAAGCTGTTAGAGCTGAACCGGCGGTTCCGTCTGTTAAAGCCGGGGGATCGAGTCGTGGATCTTGGCGCGGCTCCGGGCGGCTGGGTTCAGGTGGCCGCGCGTCTTGCGGGACCGGAAGGGAAAGTTGTCGGTGTCGATCTCCAACCGATTGAACCTTTCAAGGATAAAAACATCGCGCTCCTCCAGGCCGATATCACTTCCGAGGCGGGCGAAATGGAAATCACGGCGACACTGGGTTCCAAGGCCGACTGTATTCTGTCTGATCTTTCCCCTCGCCTGACCGGCATCCGCGACGCGGATGTGAGTCGCTCCCTCGAACTCTGCCGCTCAGCTTTACGATTGGCATGCCGTCTTCTCAGGCCGGGAGGCCATTTTTTGGTCAAAACCTTTGTCGGAGAAGAGCTAAGGGTGTACACGGAAGAACTGGGCAAACGCTTCCGCTCGGTTGAGCGCACCCGACCGGAAGCCACCCGCAGGGGCTCGTCGGAAATTTACCTCTGCGCCAAAGGATTTCGCGAAGGAAATTTACCGCGCCACGGAGTCGAGCACGAAGATTCTGCTGGACAAAACGAGGGTCAGCAGTTATAAAAAAGGTAGGTGGGAAGGAGAGTGGTGTAGGTAAATGCCGCAATTGAGAAAAGATCCCGTGGTTGGGCGTTGGGTTATTATCTCGACCGAAAGGGGCAAAAGGCCCAACCATAATCCGAAGAAAAGCGATTCACCTAGACCCGGCCCCTGTCCTTTCTGTGCGGGCAATGAAGAGGTCACGCCGCCCGAGATCGCGGCTTATCGGCCGGATGGATCGAAGCCCAACATGCCGGGTTGGACGTTGAGGGTGGTCCCGAACAAATTTCCCGCCCTCATGATCGAAGGGGAGCTCGACCGGCGCGGCGACGGTGTCTACGACCTCATGAATGGCCTTGGCGCCCATGAGGTAATCATCGAAACCCCCAAACACGAATCCAATATCGGGTCTTTGAGCGAGAAGCAGTTTGAGGATGTTCTGTGGGCCTACCGGGATCGGATTCTGGATCTCAAAAAGGACAAGCGCTTTCGCTACATCCTGATCTTCAAAAATCAGGGCGCGGAGGCGGGCGCCACGCTCGAACACACCCACTCCCAACTGATCGCTCTGCCGATCGTTCCGAGCAATGTCATTGAGGAACTCAAAGGCGCGATGGAATATTATAAGTACAAAGAACGCTGCATTTACTGTGACATCGTGAGGCAGGAATTAGAGGATCGGGGGAGGATCGTGAGCGAAAACGATCATTTCCTGGTTATCTGTCCCTTTGCTCCTCGCTTTCCCTTCGAGACCTGGATTCTCCCGAAGAAACATTCTCCCTTTTTCGAGCATGCCTCGAAGCAGGAATACCTAGATCTTTCCCGGTCTCTGAGGGAAACTTTGATCCGGCTCAATCGCGCGCTCAATGACCCGCCATTTAACTACATCATTCACTCCAATCCTCTAGAGGAGCCGGATAACGGCCACTATCACTGGCACGTTGAGATCATGCCCAAGCTGACGCTGGTGGCGGGGTTTGAGTGGGGATCGGGGTTTTACATCAATCCCGTCACGCCCGAGGATGCGGCGCTCTCGCTTCGTGAAGTCGGTCTTTAAAGGGCTTCTGCCTCTGGCCTGATCGCTACTCTACGGTAACGCTCTTGGCAAGGTTGCGCGGTTGGTCCACGTCGGTACCGCGGTGGACGGCGATCTCGTAGGCGAGGAGCTGGAGCGGGACCGTAAGCACGATGGGGGTGAGGAAGTAGGAGGCTTTGGGGACGGTGAGGACCCGGTAGGCCGAAGCCTCAAGGGTCGCATCGGCCTGGTCGGTAACCACAATCACTTTGCCTCCTCTGGACTCAACTTCCTTAAGATTTCCCAGCGTCTTTTGATAATAGCGGTCTCTGGGCAACAGCACGACCACAGGCATCTTTTCGTCGATCAAGGCGATCGGTCCATGCTTCATCTCGCCCGCAGGGTATCCTTCGGCGTGGATGTAGGAGATCTCCTTCAGCTTTAGGGCGCCCTCGAGGGCGATGGGGTAGTTGATGCCTCTGCCCAAGTAAAGAAAATCGGAGGCGGAGCTCAGCTCCCGGGCTAAAGCTTCCAGTTCGCCTTGAAGCTTCAGCGCGGCTTCGATCCAGTGGGGAAGGCGCATGAGGTCTTTTAGCAGCTTTCCGGCCTCAGTCCGCTTCAAGCGGCCGCTGGGCCGCGCCAAGCCAATGGCGAAAAGATACAGAGCCGCGAGCTGCGTAGTGAATGCCTTGGTGCTCGCCACGCTGATTTCCGGTCCAGCGCGGGTATAGAAGACCCCGTCGGATTTGCGGGCCAAGGAAGAATCTACTACGTTGCAGATAGAGACCACCTTGGCCTTTTTTTGCCGGCCCATCTCGACCGCGGCCAAGGTGTCAGCGGTCTCTCCTGACTGGCTGATGAGGAGAATCAAAGAGCGGGAATTGAGGATCGGGGAGCGGTAACGAAACTCGGAACCGTAGTCGGCTTCCGCAGGGATTCCGGCGATTTCTTCGAGCATGAATTTTCCCACCAGCGCGGCGTGCCATGCGGTCCCGCAAGCGACCAGGTGAATTCGCTCGATCTCTTTCGCGTCGCTTGCCTTGAGCGGGACGCCTTCAAGCGAAACCGCACCTTCTCTCAGGGAGATGCGGCCGCGGAAGGTGTCGGTCAGGGCGCGAGGCTGCTCATGGATCTCTTTCAACATGAAGTGGCGGTATCCCCCTTTGCGAGCCGCCACGGCATCCCACGTGATCTCTTTAAAGGCCCTTCTGATGGACCTTCCCTTTCCATCCAAAATGCGGAGCCCTTCGGCCGTGATCTCGCCGATCTCTCCGTCCTCCAGGAAGGTTACCTTGCGGGTATAGTCGAGCAGCGCGGGGATATCCGACGCGATAAAGGTCTCGTCCTCGGCCGAGCCCACGACAATAGGAGTAGAATTCTTGGCGACGATCAACCTCTCCGGATCGCTTTCGTTGAGAAAGACAAGCGCATAGGAGCCCTGGATCTCTTTGAGGCTCCTCCGTACGGCAGTTAGGAAATCCGCGCCTTTGCGAATCTTCGCGTCGACCAGATGGGCGACGATTTCGGTATCGGTCTCGGACTCAAAGCGGGCGCCGTCCTGCAGCAGATCCTCTTTGAGTTTGAGATAGTTCTCGATGATCCCGTTGTGGACGACCACGACATTCCCGGCTCGGTGAGGGTGGGCGTTGGTTTCGGACGGACGGCCGTGGGTCGCCCAACGGGTATGGCCGATTCCGATATTTCCGCGTAGCGGGTTTCGGGCCAGCGCCTCTGCAAGATTTTCAAGCTTTCCCTCACAGCGACGGATCGTGACGTGACCGTTATCGAGCACGGCGATCCCCGCCGAATCGTAGCCCCGGTACTCGAGCTTCTTGAGGCTTTCCAGGAGCAGGGGAGCGGCCTCGCGCTGGCCGATGTATCCGACGATGCCGCACATCAGTTCTTGGGCTGCTCCATACGTTTGCGTTTCTCGGCGGTCCAGCCTTCCCTGACGCGCTCGTGTCTTTCGTTGTAGACGAGGGCACCGGGCGGGACATCGTGACGCACGGTCGTGGCCGTCGCAACGTAGGCGTCATCGCCGAGACTGACCGGGGCGACCAGCGTGGTATCGCTGCCCACCTGGACCCTGTCTCCGATAATGGTTCGATATTTTCGGAATCCGTCGTAGTTGCAGATGATCGTGCCGGCCCCGATGTTGGCGTCGCGTCCGACGGTGACATCGCCCAGGTAGGCCAGGTGGTTGGCCTTGGACCCTTCCCCAATGGCCGCCTGCTTGGTTTCGACGAAGCTGCCGATGTGAACCCTGCGTCTGAGCGAGGTTCCCGGACGGAGGTGGGCGAACGGCCCTACCTCCGCCTCGTCTTCGATCTGGGACTCCGTGGCGACGACAGAAAATTTTAGGTGCACCCGATTGCCGAGCCGGACATTGGTCAAGTAGGCGTTGCCATCGATCCGGCATCCCTCTCCGATGGTCGTGCGGCCCATGAGGTGCGTGCTCGGCCCAATCACCGTATCCTCGCCGATCATAACCTCTTCTTCGATGTAGGTCGTCTGCGGGTCTTTGAGGGTCACGCCGGCTTCCATCCATTTGCGGTTGATTCTCTCCTGCAACGTCTTCTCCATAAACGCGAGCTCCTCTCTCGTATTGATGCCCAGGATTTCCCTTTCGTCCTCAGCTCGGACCGTTCGGACAATCTTTCCATTCCTTTGGGCAATTCGCCCGATATCCGGCAAGTAATATTCGCCCTGTTGGTTGTCGCTGTTCAGTTCTTCCAGCGCGGTATAGAGAAAGCGCGTCGAGACCACGTAGATTCCCGCGTTGACTTCTTTGATTTTCTTTTCCGGCTCAGCGGCATCCCGTTCTTCGACAATGCCAATCAATTCTTCCTTCTCGTTGCGCAGGATCCTTCCGTAACCCGAGGGCTGTGCCAGAAAAGCCGTCAAAAACGTAAGCGTCGCGCTGTGCTCGCGGTGATGGCGCAGGAGAGCGAGCAGGCTATCTCGGGAGATGAGAGGGACATCGCCGCTCAGGATCAAGAGGTCTCCGGAAAAATCTTGAAAGATTTCCCTAGTGCAACTGACCGCATGACCAGTCCCGAATTGGCGCTGCTGGAAAACCCAACTGATTCCATTATCCGCGCATGCTTGCTTGACCTCTGCAGCGCCGTGTCCCACAACGACTGCTATCCTCTTCGGGTTCAAGCTCTGCGCGGTCTTAAGAGCATGCAGCAGAAGTGGTTTTCCCCCCAGGCAGTGGAGCACTTTCGGCAGGCCGGACTTCATCCGCTTGCCCTCGCCTGCCGCTAAGATAATGACTCCCAGATCCCTCATTTTTGTGCTCTTAAAACAACTATCGGTGCGAATTATAGCGTAACTGCTATCTCAATCAAAGGGGAGCGTTGCTATATCACCGTCGTTCCAATATCATTACCGATTATGGACTTTTTCACCGCAGTGCCATAATCAGTTTTTTCCTGTGATGGGTTTCCTGACGGCAAATATTTCCGCCCTAGTAGATAGGATCTCTCAGAACCGAGGCCGCTTATATTTCTTGCGCGGGGCTGTTAACGTCCTTGAAGGTGACGCATGGCGCGTGGAGGCGACTGTTCAGGGGACCCACCAGTACTATGTACGGATCTCCCGCGCAAAAAACTCATTCGACTTCTCGTGCAGTTGTCCCTATTATGAGAGGGAGTTCGTAAGTTGCAAGCACATCTGGGCGACATTTCTGGCAGCGGAACAAGAAGGCTATCTCGAAGGTTCGGGAGATATTCCTCCACTCCAGATTGAAGAAGCGAGCCCGAGGTCTTTCCCCGCCGGGAAACCCGAGCGGCCGCCGGGAACGAAAAAACCGCCGGCACCAAGCTGGAAGCAGCAACTTCAGGGCCTCCTCGGGGCCATGGAAGCAGAGGAGAGCCCATCGAGATGGTCTCCGGAGCGGGAGTTGGTCTATCTGATAGATGTCCAGGACACACTGGCTAGCGAGCGGCTTACAGTCGAGGTAGCCCAGCGTGATAGAAAGATGGACGGCAGTTGGGGCAAGCTCAAATCTCGCAGAATGCGCTTACATGAAATCGCCAACCTTTCAGGTCCGAGCGACAGACGCATCCTGACCCTTCTACTCGGAGCAGGACAAGAGATGAGCTATGGTTACTCGTCGTACTATTACGATTCGGCGCCTTTTAGTTACGCGCTTGCCCAACCAGCGTGGGATGTTGTGCTTCCGCTCATGTGCGCGACGGGGCGTTGCTTCCTCCGCGCGTCTTTGATGGGCGCTGAACTCGCGCCAATCCGATGGGACGACGGGAGTCCCTGGGAGCTTTGGCTCAAGATCATGCCTGAAGACGTCGGGGAGCGGTACCTGGTCAGTGGCTCATTACGGCGGGCAGAGGGGGAGATGGAGCTGGCGAGACCCGCATTGCTCCTCGCAGGCGGCCTGGTATTCTACGGCGGCTGGGTCGCCCGCCTTCAGGACTTTGGCGCCTTCGGTTGGATATCTCTTCTGCGTGGGCGCGGATCTTTGTCGGTTCCCAAGAAAGAAGCAGACGATTTCCTCACTGAGTTGTTGCGACTCTCTCGAAGGCCTCAACTGGAGCTTCCAGAGGAGCTTAAGTTTGAGGTGGCCTCCCATCGCCCGAAGCCCTGTTTAATCATAAAGCCAGGGGAGCGTAATCCATGGGGCCGGGCGCGCCTGGTGGGTGAGTTGTCCTTTGAATATGAGGGAGAGGTGATCCCTCACAAGCGCCCCGGTCAAGGCATCTATCAAAAGGACCGGCGCCGCCTGATCCTCAGAGACATCGAGACTGAGATCGTCGCCGAAAAGCGGCTCAAGCAGCTTGGTTTCCGAAGAGCCTATTCGACCGGCGATCCTGAGCTCGAGTTGTTACCGGACCATCTCCCCAAAGTGGTCCGCGCTCTTACCAACGAAGGCTGGCATGTGGAAGCTCAAGGGAAGCTCTACCGCACGCCTGGCGAGCTGCGCATGGAAATCAGCTCGGGCATCGATTGGTTCGAGCTCCGCGGTGCCGTGCAGTTCGGCGAAATCACGGCCTCGCTTCCGGAACTGCTTCGGGCGCTCAGGCAGGGCGAGCATACCGTCCGGCTTGACGACGGCACGCTGGGGATACTTCCCGAAGAATGGTTGAAAAAATATGGCCTCCTCGCCGGCCTCGGAAGCGTTCAGGGAAATCACCTGCGATTCACGAGGCAACAAATTGGCCTCCTGGACGCCCTGATCGCCTCGGAGCCGGAGGTGACGGCCGACGCGATTTTCGAGCGCGTCCGCAAGCAGCTCCATAGCTTTGCCGGCGTCACGCCCGTTGATCCACCAGCGGATTTTTCCGGCCAGTTGCGCGGCTACCAGCGCGAGGGACTCGGCTGGCTTTGCTTTCTCCAGCGGTTCGGATTCGGTGGCTGCCTGGCGGACGACATGGGGCTGGGCAAGACCGTTCAGGTGCTCGCGCTGTTGGAATCGCGTCGGGAACTGCGCGCCAGCAGCTCACCAAGCGATGGGATAAAATCACCTCGCCTATCGCTCGTGGTCGTGCCGCGGTCGCTCGTGTTTCATTGGAAGAGAGAGGCCGCCCGTTTTGCCCCCAAACTGCGAATTCTTGACCACACGGGAATAGCGCGCTTCAAACCCGGCGACCACTTTGACGAGTACGACGTGGTGATCACGACTTACGGCACGCTGAGGCGCGACGCCCTCCAATTCAAGAACCTGCGCTTTGACTACTGTATTCTCGACGAAGCCCAGGCAATCAAGAATGCCGGAACGCTTTCGGCCAAGGCCGCGCGCCTGCTCAGCGCCAATCACCGCCTGGCCTTGAGCGGCACGCCGGTGGAAAACCATCTGGGCGAGCTCTGGAGCCTCTTCGAGTTTCTTAACCCGGCCATGCTCGGGAGCGCGTCGGTTTTTGGCCGCCTCGGGCGCAACCCCGATGCCCCCACACAGAGCCTCCTGGCGCAGGCTTTGCGGCCTTTTATCCTGAGGCGGACGAAAGGACAGGTTGCGCGGGAGCTACCGCCAAAAACCGAGCAGACGATTTACTGTGATCTCGAGCCGCGAGAAAAGAAGTTCTACGACGAGCTGCGCGCCTACTACCGGTCCCGCGTGCTGAGAAATCTTGAGCGCGAGGGCATGAGCCAGGTGAAATTTCAAGTGCTTGAAGCCCTGCTCCGCTTGCGCCAGGCGGCCTGCCACCCCGGCCTTATTGATAAAAGCAAGTTGGCGGAGCCAAGCGCCAAAATCGACACGCTCCTTTCACAGCTCGATCAGGTGCTCGATGAGGGACACAAGGCTCTGGTTTTTTCGCAATTCACGAGTCTGCTCGCCATCTTGCGCCGCCGGATCGACCGGGCCAACGTTCCGTATGCCTACCTCGACGGCCGGACGCGAGACCGCGAGGCGCGGGTCGAGCAATTTCAGAACGATCCGAGCTTGAAGCTATTTCTCATTAGCCTGAAGGCGGGAGGCCTTGGGCTCAACCTTCACGCTGCCGAATACGTGTATCTTCTTGATCCGTGGTGGAACCCCGCGGTCGAGGCCCAGGCCATCGACCGCGCGCACCGCATCGGCCAGACGTGCCACGTCTTTGCCTACCGCCTGATCGCCCGCGACACGGTCGAGGAGAAGGTACTCGACCTGCAGCGAACCAAGCGAGGCCTGGCCGAGGCCATCATCACCGCCGACAATAGCCTGATTCACAATCTAACCCGAGAGGACTTGGAGCTTTTACTCTCCTGAGGTGTCAAGAACCAGTTCGTGGGGGAGAAAAGGGGACATTGTGCTTTTCCAGAGAAAGACTTCGGACCGCGGGAGGCGAAGGTGGACGACTCGGCAGAAGATTCTTCCAACTCCCGTACGCCGTCCGTGGCATAGCTCGGTCGTGGGCTAGTAAAATTCAAGAAAAACCAGAATGTCCCTTTTTTTCTGCCCAGAAAAGAAGCGCGTTGGCAGCAACAGAAAAGGGTCGCGTCCCCTTTTCTCCGCCCTTCGAGCGTCGGCGCGAACCGGGAGTCATGCTGTGTAAAGTCAAGCAATGACCTCTTGTCCTTCATTTGCCCTTGACAACCGGGCGCCTCATAGGAATTGGGCGGGGTAGTCAGATTGGCTCGTCAAGCTCCCAAATACCCCTTGGAGAGTCAGACGCTGGCTTCATGATTCCGGCTTTTCTAAGCATGTCTGCTGCCCACCTCACCTCGTAAGTCCACTTCTTCTCAAAGTCACCGGTTCCATCGATCTCGCGGCCGTGCTTCTTGTAGATCTCGTCCATGACCTGAGCAATCGTGGCGCGGCCTCCAAGTGATGCGAGTGCGCGCTTCAACCAATCCGCAACAACTTCCCTCTTCACCATTTGCCAACCCTCAGGCTCATCTAATCGAGCAGCGATTTCACCTTTTCCTAGACGTATAGCGTTTTATCCCCGAGGCTTGCTAGGAAGAAGTGGGGTCAAGCCCCGACCGTGGAAAGGCCTTCGGGATAAAACGGGCCTGCGTCGCACGCAGACAGGTTGGACTAAGGCGCTGAGAGAGATTTACTCCTTTGCTATGGGGATTGTACAGCGGAAAGGCGACGGAGACTAGAGTGGGGAGTTTCGCGTGAATGGGGAGTTTGGCAGGGATAACGTCTGAGCCGAGAGCTACGGGGTTGTACCGTACGACTTCAAGGGTGTTGGTGAACTGTCCTAAACCTCGCTAAGTGTTTGGTGCAGGGCCTCATGGCTTAGCACCTGAAATTGAGAAACGAAGTCAGAACGGAATTACCCCAGAGAGCGATATTGGCGCTGACGCGAAGAATTTTTCGTCAAGGGAGTTTTTTGCCCTTTATAACCGGGGGCCTCACAGGGGTTAGGTACCGTGCCACCGCTCTCGCGAGTTGCTTCTTGACCTGGTGCTTGGTGGAGCAGCACTGCGACCTCTTCCAGGGGTAGACCAACCTCTTCGGCGACTTGGGCTAGGCGTTGCCACGAAACCCCCAGGACCCCGAAGAGTAAAAGGACAAACTCCCGGTAGCCCTTGTCCTTGAGGAGCCTAAACGTCTCGAAATCTTTGCGGAGATGTCTCCGATCGGGACGACATTCGACCTCAATCACGGCTTGATTGCTTCTGTGGGTTCCTGGTTCATGGAAGATCAGGTCCGGGTTCGGCTGCCGTCCTTGGAAGTCCGGGTGGCCTCTCTTGTCGGGTTCTGCGCTAAGAGTAAGGGCGCCGCCGGCCGGCAATAGGCAGCGGAGTTGGTGGTATAGCTCATAGCAGTAGACGCGCTCCCGTTTCACGGGCGCACCCTGGCCCGCTACCGATAGCCAGAAGTACCGCTCGGCCACCCGAGAGGTGGCTGTCTTAAGGGCTTGAATGACGTCCACGATATTCCAGAAGGTGCCAACGCATTAAGGATATTGGTCAGAATAGCACGGTTGGCAGGGAGCTGACAGCGGTGATTCTCTTCAGCTTCCCAGGACTTCTCAACACTCGATCTGGCGGTCGGTGGCCTCGATTTCGCGGTCAAGGATAATTTGGGCAGGACCTTAACATAGCGATGCATTTCCGAGTTTTTTCCACTTGGGAGGTTATCCCAAGCTCCTTAGAAAGGCTAACGCTCTTATTGAACCATTCTTCGGCGGTCCTGTGGTGACATTGCGACGCATGAACCAACCCCAAATTCAAGTAGATGTTTGCAATCTCAGCCTTGCGACCTAGGGCTTCCTCAATCGCTAATGCTTTCATCTGGTATGCTTCGGCTTTCTCAAAGTTATGATCGTGTCGGTAAAGCTCTCCCAAATTCGCATAGGTCGTGGCAAGCGCAGGCTTGGAGTTGGTGTCCCGGTTGATTTGTAAGGCCGCCGACAAATATTCTTCGGCAAGTGAGAAATTCTTTCTTGAGAAGTATATCGTACCCAGGTTGAGGTACACGTTACCAACGGCACGAATCGGCAGACGGCTCCAAGCTTCCCGCAATAGCTTTTCTGCATCATCAAGCTGGAAACGCTCCATGTTAATAATTCCACGGTTGATGAGGTCAGCCACCTGGAATTCAAGGCCAACTATAGTTTCTTGTTGGATGGATCCTGCATGAACATTTACGGACCCAAAGGTTTGGATTGCGACGTTACCGCTACTAGCAGATTGGTCGATCAACAGTGTTTTCCCAGCTGGGTTCTTTGAAGCCGTGAGCCGTCGATAAATCCAGTATAAAGCGCCGCCGACTGTAGCCAGTATGGTTGCAATTGGAGCACCCGAGCCGAGCAGGTTCTCGTATTCCGTTAAGAATGCCCACATCCGATCTAACAGTTCGGACATTGTACCTCCGAAGACCAGCCACCCTCTATCCTGTCTCACCGTCCTCCACGATCTTAATCTCCTCTCCGTCA
>Ga0209341_10003976_pt1 | contig 13712 bp, 14 predicted proteins | sample RifCSP13_2_FD_184020 | JGI IMG/M metagenome (GOLD analysis project Ga0209341, IMG submission 184020) | Soil microbial communities from Rifle, Colorado - Rifle CSP2_sed 13_2 (SPAdes) (version 2) | ecosystem: Environmental > Terrestrial > Deep subsurface > Rock core/Sediment | place: Rifle...
CGTCGTGCTTGTCCCAGGAGAAAGAGTTGTCGAGCCCCCACTGGTTGATGCGGATGTCCTGCGACTCCCTGTTGACGGGCGGAAGCGTCGAGCCGAAGCCGAGGCTCTGGATGTACTTCTGTGCCTCGGTGATCCAGTAGTAGGCCATCACCTGCTCGAAGCGGTCGTCGTCCCGCCGGTAGACGAAGGTGTTGGTAGCCGAGTACGCCGGTGTTCCAGTCTCGCTGCGGATGTTCGCCCAGTCCCCGTGCAGGAAACCGCTGCCGTCGAGGTTCGTGAGCGTCACCATGGCGTATGCGCCCGCGAGCGCCGGGTAGTCCGCGTCCTTCTGGTCGGTCAGGTTCTGGTTGCCGAGGGCTGCGACCGGGTTCGGCAGGAAGACCTGCCCGGTGCCCGTGCTCACACCCGGACCCGGTTTGGTGGCCGAAGCGGCCGCCGTCAGGGTGAGCGCAAGCACGCCCACGGCTGCCATGAATAGACGCTTCACGTTCGTCCCCTCCCGTCCGATGACGACGCGTCGTGCACAAGAGTAGTCGCGACGCGCGGGGAATGCCACGACCCTCGATCTAGACTTTCGATGTCATGGGCGACCGGCCTCGCATCGGTGTGCTCGCTCTACAGGGGGCGTTCCGCGAGCACGCGCGGGCTCTCCGCCGGCTGGGCGCCGAGGTCGTCGAGGTTCGCCTCCCGGAGGAGCTCGACGGGCTCGACGGTCTCGTCATCCCGGGCGGGGAGTCGACGACGATCATGCGACTCGCCCGGATCTACGGCCTCGACGAGGCGATCCGTCGTTTTCGCGGAGCGATCTTCGGGACGTGCGCCGGGATGATCGTGCTCGACCGGGGTCACCTGGGTCTCGCGGATCTCGAGGTCGACCGCAACGCCTACGGCCGGCAAGTCTGGAGCTTCGAGGCGGACGTCGAGCTCGCGGGCGACGAGCTGCCGCTGCACGGGGTCTTCATCCGCGCACCGCGCGCGCGGGAGTTCGGGCCCGGCGTCGAGGTGCTGGGCGAGCTCGACGGCGAGCCGGTGCTGGTGCGAGACGACCGCCTCCTGCTCGCGACGTTCCATCCCGAGCTGACGGACGACCTGCGCGTGCACGAGCTCTTCCTCCAGATGGCAGAGGAGGCCGTAAGTGTCCGGGCATAGCAAGTGGTCCAGCATCAAGCACAAGAAGGGAGCCGCTGACGCGAAGCGCGGCAAGCTCTTCTCGAAGCTGACGCGCGCGATCATCGTCGCGGCGAGGGAGGGCGGCCCCGACCCGGCTGCAAACCTCGCGCTCCAGAACGCGATCGAGAAGGCGCGCTCGTACTCGATGCCGAAGGAGAACATCGAGCGTGCGGTTGCGAAGGGGTCGGGCGCGGACGCCGAGGGCTCCGGCTACGAGACGGTCGTGTACGAGGGATACGGGCCGGAGGGTGTCGCAGTTCTCGTCGAGGCGCTGACCGACAACCGCAACCGAACCGCGTCGGACGTGCGGCACCTCTTCTCGAAGCACGGCGGCCACCTCGGGACGGCGGGTGCCGTTGCCTGGCAGTTCGAGAGGCGGGGCGTCGTCCTCGTCCCTGCGGATGGAGTCGACGAGGACGCGCTCGTCCTGGCCGCCGTGGAGGGGGGTGCCGAGGACGTGGAGCTCGACGGCTCGAGCTTCGAGATCTCGAGCGCGCCCGAGAGCCTCGCGGCCGTTCGCGCGGCGGTCGAAGCGGCGGGTTTCGAGGTCGACTCGGCCGAGCTCGCGATGATCCCGAAGGCGACGGTGGCAATCTCCGACGAGGCGACGGCTCGGAAGGTCATGCGCCTCGTCGACGGCCTGGAGGAGGCGGACGACGTCCAGGACGTCTATGCGAACTTCGACATCCCCGAGACGGTGCTGGATGCTGTAGCCTCCTGACGACCCTGTGGCGGCTTCTGCGGCGGAATCTGTGGGGGGCTTGACGGCGAGCCGGATCGAGTCGCTGCTGTCAGCGCGGCTCTTTCTCGAGCCGCAGCTCGCGGGTGACACGCTCTTCTTCGTCTCGAACCTCTCAGGCCATCTGAGCCTCTACGCGATGGACGCCTCCGGCGGCATGCCCGCGCCGCTCCTTCCTCCGCAGACAGCGCTGCAGAACCCCGAGCTCGTGGGAGGCCATCTCTTCCACGTCCTGCCGGCCCTCGAGCGGGTCGTGGTCATGATCGACCGGGACGGGGACGAGAACTACGAGCCGTACCTCGTGCCGCTCGAGGGTGGGTTCCCGGAGCCGCTCGCCGAAGAAGCGTTTCGCGGGCGTCGCTCGCACCTCACGGACGTCGACCTCGCAACCGGCACGGCGTATTTCACGGCCGAGTCCCGCGAGGAGTCGGTTCTCTTCGCGCTTCGCATCGACCTCGCCAGCGGCGCCACGGAGACCCTCTGGCAGAGCCCGTACGGGGCGTTCGTGGTCGCGTGGAGCCCGGATCACTCCCGGGTCGTCCTCTCCGACGGCTACACGATTGGTGACGCCGTTCTCTACGAGCCGGACGGGTCGGGCGGAAGGCGCATGCTCTTCGGAACGCCCATCGAGGAGCGCGAACAGGGCGTCGACTACCCGCTCTCGGGCTTTCGCTCCTCGCACGGCACGGCGAGCGGGAAGGGCGTCCTCCTCGTGACGACCCTCTTCGACGACGCCGGAGCCCCGGGCTACCTCGATCTCGCGAAGCCCGGGGAGGTCGAGCCCGTCGCAATCGAGGGAATCGAGCACGAGGGCGCGGGCGAGCTCGAGCGGCTCCAGCACCTGGAGGACGACCGGTACGCGCTCGTGTTCAACATCGACGGCTGCTCCTGGGCCTACGACACGCTGCTCGACGAGGGTGCCCGACGCCTCCGCGTCGAGCGGGTCCTCGTCGGGCAGGGAGAGCTCTCCGGCGGTGTTCTCCACGGCCTCCACTTCGACGAGTCGAACGGCCGCTTCGCGCTCTCCTTCTGTACCGCCACGAATCCGACACAGCTCTACGTCCTCGAGGCGGACGCGCGGGCTCCTGCGGCCAGGAGAACGGAGGAGCGCGCGCTCGGGCTCACGCCGGAGCTGCTCTCCGCCGGAGAGGACGCGTCGTTCGAGTCACACGACGGCCTGCGCGTCTCGGCGCGTCTCTACCTCCCCTCCCCGGAGCTCAGCTACGAAGGGCCGCGGCCGCTCGTCTACTACGTGCACGGCGGTCCCCAGAGCCAGGAGCGGCCGAACTTCGCCTGGTTCTCGATGCCGCTCATACAGATCCTCACCCTCGAGGGCTTCGCGGTCTTCGTCCCCAACGCACGCGGCTCGAGCGGCTACGGAATGAGCTACACCAAGCGGGTCGACCGGGACTGGGGGGGACAGGACCGGCTCGACCACGTCTGGGCGATGACGGAGGTGCTCCCGAAGGACGAGCGCGTCGACGTGTCCAGGGCAGGCGTCGTCGGCCGCTCGTACGGCGGCTACATGACGCTGGTGCTCGCGGCTCGACACCCCGAGCTGTGGCGCGGAGCGGTCGACATGTTCGGGCCGTACGACCTGCTCACGTTCATGGACCGTATCCCGGAGACCTGGAAGCCCTACTTCAGGCTCGCCGTCGGCGACCCGGAGCAGGACGGGGACTTCCTCGTCGAGCGCTCGCCGCGGACCTACATCACCGACATCTCGTGCCCGCTCCTCGTCATCCAGGGCCAGAACGACCCCCGGGTCGTCGAGCCGGAGTCGCACGACCTCGTGGAGGAGCTGCGAGGGCTCGGGCGGGATGTCGACTACCTCGTGTTCGAGGACGAGGGTCACGACGTCCTCAAGCTGCCGAATCGCGTCCGCTGCTACGCGGCCATCGTCGGGTTCTTCTCCGAGCACCTCGCGTGAGCCGCTGTTAGGCTCGCTCGCCAACCGGCAGCCGTCGAACGGAGAGGGAGCCACATGCGCTGGATGATGATCGCCGTGACCGTCACCGCCTTTGCGCTCGTGGGCGCCGGCTGCGGCGAAGACGAAGAGTCGACCGGCGACACCGGCACGGCCGTCGGACAGAGGTGATTGCTGCATCGGATCGCGTGAGCGCGTGGACCACCGCGAACTGCGGCGGCTGATCGGCGTGGCACAGGCCGACGACGCTGTCGTGTCGTAACACCGTCCGCACCGCTCCGTACCCTCCCGCCGTGAAGGTCCTCGGCATCGACCCCGGGACGGCTGCGTGCGGGTACGGGATCGTCCACGAAAGCGGCGGCCGCCTCCGGGCGGTGGTCTCCGGATGCTGGCGGACCCCCGCGCGCCGGCGGCTGGACTCGCGGCTGATGGCGATCTTCGAGGGCGTTCAGGAGCTCATTGCCGAACACGGACCGGACGCCGTCGCCCTCGAGGAGTCCTTCGTGGGTGCCGACGCCCGCATCGCACTCTCCGTCGGTCAGGCTCGCGGCGCCGTGCTCGTCGCAGCCGCGTCCGCCGGGGTCGAGTGCGCCGAGTACGCGCCGGCGCAGGTCAAGCAGGCGGTCTGCGGGTTCGGGAGGGCGGAGAAGGGACAGATGCAGCGGATGGTGAAGCTCATCCTCGGGCTCGATGCCGAACCCGACTCCACGCACGCGGCCGACGCGCTCGCGGTCGCGATCTGCCACGCCCTCGCGCCGCCTCTCCTCGAGGTGGCGCGGTGATCTCGCGCCTGCGTGGAGCTCCGGTGGGCCGCTCGCCCGACGGGCTCGTCCTCGACGTGGGCGGTGTCGGGTATCTCGTCGCCACCACGCCGAGCGCGCTCAGGAGGGCGACCGACGCCCGCGAGGTCACGCTCGAGACGTACCTCCACGTCCGCGAGGACGCGCTTCAGCTCTACGGCTTCGCCGACGTTGCGGAGCGGGAGCTCTTCGTCCATCTCCTTGCCGTGAGCGGAATCGGCCCCAAGGTCGCGCTCGCGGTCGTCTCGAGCGCGCCGCCAGATCAGCTGCGCAGGGCGATCGCCCTCGGCGACGCGGCGCGCTTCCAGGTCATTCCCGGCATCGGCAAGAAGACGGCTGAGCGCATCGTTCTCGAACTCAAAGAAAAGATCGGGACCGACGATGTCGTTCTCCATCCGGCGGCGTTGGCCGGCGGGGCGCACGCCGTCGCCCGCGACGCGCTCGTCGAGCTCGGGTATTCGCCTAGTCAGGCCGAGCAGGCTCTCGCGCGTGTCGATCCTGATCTTCCCGTGGAGGAGCGAGTCCGCGAGGCGCTCAGGAGCGCCGCATGAGCTCGCAGTTCCTCGCGCCGGTGCTGCAGGAGGGCGACGAGGAGGTCGAGCGCTCGCTGCGGCCGCGCCGGCTCCTCGACTTCGTCGGGCAGGAGCGGACGAAAGAGCAGCTCGAGATCGCGCTCGAGGCCGCGCGTGCCCGCGGCGACGCTCTCGACCACGTCCTTCTCGTCGGCCCGCCCGGACTCGGCAAGACGACCCTCGCGACGATCATCCGCGAGGAGCTCGGGGTCGGCCTGCGGACGGTCGCCGGTCCAGCGCTCGAGCGGAAAGGGGACATGGCGGCGATCCTCACGGGCCTCGAGGAGCGCGGCGTCCTCTTCATCGACGAGATCCACCGGTTGAACCGCGCGATCGAGGAGATCCTCTATCCGGCCCTCGAGGACTTCCGCCTGGACATCGTCGTGGGGCAGGGAGCAGGGGCGCGGACGCTGACGCTCGACCTGCCGCGCTTCACGCTCGTGGGGGCGACCACGCGGACGGGGCTCCTCACGACGCCGTTGCGAGACCGCTTCGGGATGACGTTCCGCTTGGGCTACTACGAGTTCGGCGAGCTGACCGTGATCGTCCGGCGGTCGGCGCGCATCCTCGAAGTCGAGATCGAGGACGGCGCCGCTGACGAGATCGCGCGGCGCGCACGCGGAACCCCGCGCGTGGCCAACCGGATCCTCCGCCGCGTGCGCGACGTCGCCGAGGTGCGCCACTCGGGGGCCGTCACGCTCGAGGTTGCGCGGGAGGCGCTCGAGCTGCTCGAGGTCGACGAGGTGGGTCTCGAGCGGACCGACCGGGAGCTGCTGACGACGATCGCGCACAAGTTCGGAGGCGGCCCGGTGGGGCTCTCGACGATCGCAGTATCGCTCGGTGAGGAGCCCGACACCATCGAGGACGTCTACGAGCCGTACCTCCTCCAGCTCGGGTTCCTCCAGCGCACGCCCCGGGGTCGCGTGATCACGGCGCTCGGCCGGGAGCACATCGGCGCGCTGGAAGCCCGCGACGGGCTCTTTTGACGTGTCCGTGCAGATCTGGACGCCCGGAATGGCGGGCCCGCTGGAGGCTTTCGTGGAGCGCCTGCACCGGCGCGTGGAGGCGTTCGCCGAGCGCCGTGGCTGGGGGAAGGCCTGGGTCGAGATCGAGTTCGTCGACGGGGTCGTCGTCTCGGTCCACTCGATCTCGCCGGAGCCTGGATTCGGGTTCGTCACGATCTGCCCGTACCCGGCAGACGAAGCGCAGCCCTGGCCGGCGCCGGGTGGGGGAGACGGGGCGGTGCCACCGGAAGAGCTCATCGTTCCCATCGGCTCGATCAAGCGGATCACCCTCGGCGAGGCCGTCGAACGACGCGCCGGCTTCGGGTTCTCCCTCCCCGCCGCGTAGTCAGCGTCTGAACTGGTGCTCGCGCCAAGACGGGACCGGCGCGAGCTCGAGGAGGGTGCGGCCTCCCTGCGGTTCCGCGTAGCCGAAATCTCCGGTGTCGTCGATCCAGGAGACGTCGAGCAGCCCCTCCTTGACACGGTGGTCGAGCCAGGCGCCGCGGAAGACGAGCTTGCGCAGCCAGTAGACGAGCGATTCGCCCTTCACGAGCGAGACCCGCTCCCAGTGCCGCACGAGGTACAGGCCGAGCCCGCTCCTCGGGTCGACGATACGGCCGTCCGCGACGAGCTCGACGAGGTCGGCTGCCTCGTCTTCGTCGAGGTCGTTCGAGCCGAGCAGTCCCAGCCGCACCGCGGCTGCGCTCACCCGCTCCTCGAAGTCGTCCGCGTTGAACTCGAACCGGTGACCGAGGAACTCGACCACGAAGTCGTCGCCGGAGCGGTAGTTGGCCGCGAGCATCTCCTCAGCGTATCTAGGGTTCAAGGCGTGTCCCGGAGATGGCGCTGGCTCGTGATGGTCGTCGTCGTGCTCGCGATCTGGCTCGTGGGCGCGGCCGTGACGAAGTACTCGCTGGAGCAGATGGCGTACTACACGCCGATCGCGGTCGTGGTCGTCGGCGCGACCGTCGGCATCGTCCTCCTCTGGGTGAAGATCGTCCTCGACTCGATCAAGCGCCGACACGGCGACACCTGAGAGTTCCGTGACTGCTTGAGCGCGCACCCGCGGCCGCGAAGGGGCCGCCTTTAGGGATCTTCGCGCGACCGGGATCCGCGTGCCAGCGGATCCCGGTCTTGTGCAAAGAGACGTCCGGCGGCGCCCGTACCGTCTTCCGGGTGACGGGTGTCTGGACGATTGACCGCCAAGACCATGAGGCCGTCGCCGCGCTCGTTCGCGAGCTCGGCGTGAGCGAGGTCACCGCATCGGTGCTCGTCCGGCGCGGGCACGGCGAGCCCGCCGACGCCCGCCGCTTCCTCGACGCCGAGCTTCCGCGCTACGACCCTCTCCTGCTCGGCGACATGGGCGTGGCGGTCGAGCGGATCCGGACCGCCGTCGAGCGCGGCGAGCGCATCTGCGTCCACGGCGACTATGACGTCGACGGCATCTGCGCGACGGCGCTCGCCGTCCTCGTCCTGCGCGAGCTGGGCGCCGAGGCCGACTGGCACCTCCCGAGCCGCTTCGAGGAGGGCTACGGCGTCTCGCGCGACACCCTCGCGCGTCTCGCCGGCGACGGTGTCGGCCTCGTGCTGACCGTGGACTGCGGAATCACCGCCGTGGAGGAGATCGCCGAGGCGCGCGCCCTCGGGCTCGACGTCGTGGTCACCGACCACCACCGCCCCGGGGAGGCGCTTCCGGACTGCCCGGTCGTCGCCACGAGGCCGTCCGCCTACCCGTTCCCGGAGCTGTGCGGGACCGGAGTCGTGCACAAGCTCGGCGAGGCGCTCCTCGGCCCGGGTCATCCCGCCTTGAAGCGGCATCTGGATCTCGTCGCGCTCGCGACGATTGCGGACGTCGTTCCCCTGACGGACGAGAACCGTGCCCTGGCGTCGGCGGGGCTCCGGGCGCTCGCCTGCACGCGCAGACCCGGACTACAGGCCCTCATGCGGAGCGCGCGCGTCGATCCCGCGGCGGTCGACGCCGGCGCGGTCGGGTTCCGGCTCGCCCCCCGGATCAACGCGGCGGGACGGCTCTGCCGCCCGGATATCGCTCTCGAGCTGATCCTCACCGAGAAGAGCGAGCGCGCACGCGAGCTCGCCGCGGAGCTCGAGGACCTGAACCGCGACCGCCAGGCGGTGGAGGACCGCATCCTCCGCGAGGCGTCGGCGCTCGTCGAGTCCATGCCCGAGCCGCGGCGCCGGCAGCGGGGTTACGTCCTCTGGCGCGAGGACTGGCACGAGGGCGTCATCGGCATCGTCGCCTCGCGCCTGGTCGAGCGGTTCCATCGTCCGGTCGTCCTGATTGCGGGCTCCCAGGACGGATGGAAGGGCTCCGGGCGATCGATTCCACGCTTCGACCTCCACGGCGCGCTCGCCGCGTGCGCGGAGCACCTGGAGCGCTTCGGCGGCCACCGTGCCGCGGCCGGGCTCTCGATCGACCCCTCGCGCATCGAGGCCTTCGCGGACTCTTTCGCCGTCCACGCCGACGCGCGCCTCTCCGAGGACGACCTGCGCCCGGTGACGGTCGTCGACGCGATCGTATCGGCGGAGGATCTCACGCTCTCCCTGGCCCAGGAGCTCGACCGGCTCGCGCCGTTCGGGCTCGGGAATCCCGATGTGACGCTCCTCGTGCCCGCCTGCCGTGCCGTCGAGCCTGCCACTGTCGGCGACGGCAAGCATCTGCGCTTCCGGGTCCGGCAGGGAAGCCACGACGCCGGGAGCGCGATCGCGTTCGGACAGGGCTCCCAGCTCGACCGCCTACGGGCCGAGGGCCTCTTCGACGTCGCCTGCCGGCTGAAGGAGAACCATTGGAACGGGACAGTCGCTCCGCAGCTCGTCGTCCGCCGGCTCTTCGAGACCCCCGAGGGCTACGACGGGCTACGCGAGCGGCTGGCCGAACTCTGGCGCGAGGGCGAGCGGGCGTGGACTCCGGAGGCTCGACGCATCTTCGCCGAGCTCGGGCTCGACAGTGTCTCTGCCGGCTGGGAAGCCGGGCGCCGGCGACAGCTGCTCGAGTCGGAGGCGTTCCGTGAGCTCCTGGAGCGCCAGGCGCTTCCCCGGGCGGCGTGACCTACCCGAGACCCGGTCGCGGTGCGAGGGCGTCTGCGAGCGCGAGTGCGAGTCGCCTCGCCAGGCGTTGCCGGAACCAGCGTCGAAAGGCACGCATCGGGAGTCTCGGTTCGCCGCCTCCCGGCGGCCTCCTGCACCTGCGAAGGGCCGGCGAAGGCAGCCCAGTACACTGAGCAGATGAGCGTCCTCGACGCAAGACGGCACCACCAAGACCTTGTCGAGGAGCTGATCGGCGAGATCGAGGCCTACAACCCGGAGGTCGACAAGGACCTGCTGCGACGCGCATTCGAGGTCTCGGAGCGCGCCCACCAGGGGCAGACGCGCCGCTCGGGCGAGGAGTTCATCCATCACCCGCTCGGTGTGGCGCGAATCTGCGCCGAGCTCCACCTCGACGAGCAGACGATCGCAGCCGCGCTGCTCCACGACGTCGTCGAGGATACGGGCTCCGACCTCGAGGAGATTCGGGCCGAGTTCGGCGAAGAGATCGCGCAGCTCGTCGAGGGCGTCACCAAGCTGACGCGGATCAGCTTCCAGAGCCGGGAGCAGGCCGAGGCCGAGAACTACCGGAAGATGATCGTCGCGATGGCGCAGGACGTCCGCGTCATCCTCATCAAGCTCGCGGACCGCCTCCACAACATGCGGACGATCGAGTACCTCGGCAAGCAGAAGCAGGCCCAGAAGGCGCGTGAGACGCTCGAGGTGTACGCACCGCTCGCACACCGTCTCGGGATCCATGCCCTCAAGTGGGAGCTCGAGGATCTCGCTTTCCAGACGCTCCATCCGCGCAAGTACGCGGAGATCAAGGCGATGGTCGCCGACCGGCGCGCGGACCGGGAGGCGCAAGCCGAGAAGGCCGCTCAGATCCTGGGCGAGGAGCTCGGAAAGGCGGACGTCCCAGCGGACATCATCGCGCGCGCGAAGCACCTCTACTCGATCTACGACAAGATGGCCAAGCGGGGCCGCGAGTTCAACGAGATCTACGACCTGACCGCGATGCGTGTGATCTGCGAGCGCTCCGGCGAGGAGGGGACACGCGACTGCTACGCGGCGCTCGGCCTCGTCCACTCGCTCTGGAAGCCGATGCCGGGACGGTTCAAGGACTTCATCGCCATGCCCAAGCTGAACCGCTACCGCTCGCTGCATACGACCGTGATCGGGCCGGACGGGAGGCCGTTGGAGATCCAGGTGCGCACTCGCCAGATGCACGAGGAGGCGGAGTACGGGGTCGCGGCGCACTGGGTCTACAAGCGCGGACGGGGCGCAAAGGCGGACGACGAGTGGCTCGCATGGGTCAGGTCGCTGATGGACTCTCAGCAGGACGAGCAGGACCCGGGTGAGTACATGCGCGCGCTGCGCACGGACCTCTTCGCCGACGAGGTGTATGTCTTCACTCCGAAGGGCGAGGTGAAGGTGCTGCCCTCGGGGGCGACGCCGATCGACTTCGCCTACGCGGTGCATACGGATGTCGGCCACCGCACGGTCGGCGCCAAGGTGAACGGGCGCATCGTCCCGCTCCACTACCGGCTCCAAAGCGGCGAGTTCGTCGAGATCCTCACCTCGAAGTCCGGGCGAGGACCCTCACGCGACTGGCTCTCGCTCGTCACCTCATCGCGTGCCCGCAACAAGATCCGGCAGTGGTACCAGCGGGAGACGCGCGAGGAGACCGAGGCCAAGGGCCGCGAGCTCCTCGACCAGGCGCTGAAGGCGCAGAAGCTGCCCTATCGGAAGCTCCAGGGCTCGAGCGTCCTCGCGCAGGTCATCCGCGAGACGGGATTCAAGAAAGCCGAGGACTTCTACGTCGCGCTCGGCGCGGGGAAGCTCCCGCCTGCGCAGATCGTCAAGAAGGTGATCCAGCGGCTGAAGACGGACGAGGTCGCGCCCGAGCCCGCGATCTCGACGAAGCCGCCCAGGGCGAAGACAGCCGTCTCGAGCGAGCGGCTCGGGATCAGCGTGCCCGGGGTCGAGGACGTGCTCGTACGCCTCGCGAAGTGCTGCACGCCGGTTCCCAACGACTCCGTCGTGGGCTACATCTCGCTGGGGCGCGGCATCACCGTCCACCGCGACGACTGCCCGAACGTCAGGGCGCTGCAGCGCAATCCCGAGCGCTTCACCGCGGTCGAGTGGGAGGGCGGAGCGTCCGCGGGCTTCCTCGTTCAGATCGCCGTGGACGCGTGGGACCGAGCACGCCTGCTCGAGGATGTCGCACGGACCTTCGCCGAGTACGGCGCGAATATCGTCTCCTACGGTGGCGTCGTCGAAGACGGAATGGCCCGCAACTGGTACACCGCCGAGCTCGGGCAGGTGAAGGAGCTTCGCTCGCTCCTCACCGCCCTCCGCAACCTCGACGCCGTGTTCGACGCCTATCGCGTGACGCCGTCCTAGCGCAGTCGAGCTAGTGGTCTCTCCTGTTGATTCGCAGTCTCATGCGGCGAGTACTTTGCCGGTGTAGGTCCACTTGAACGGGGTGGCGGTTTGGTTGTAGAGCTCGACGAAGGCGAGCATCTGGCAGGCGAGGTCGTCCTCGCTCTTGAAGGCGCCGTGCTTGAGCAGGCGCCGAGCGAGGATGGAGAAGAAGATCTCCACCTGGTTGAGCCAGCTCGCATGCTTGGGGGTGAAGACGAAGCGCCAGCGCGGGTGCTCGACGAGCCAGTCGGCGACCTCCTTCGTGGTGCGCGTGGAGAGGTTGTCGCTGATCGCGATCACCTGCTTGCCCGCGGGGATCTCCGCCTCGAGCTGGTCGAGGAAGCGGAGGAGGTCGAAGCGGGTGTGCCGCTGCGAGGGCATGGCGCTCATCTCGCCTGTATGCACGCGCAGGCAGGCGAAGAGGTCCTGCGTCCCGTTGCGAACGTACTCGTGCTCACGCCGGGCGGGCCGGCCCGGCCGCGCCTGCACATCCGGCCGCGCCCGCGCCTTGGCCTGGATGCCGGTCTTCTCATCGATCGAGACGACAAGCGCCCCCTCGGGCGGGTCGAGGTAGAAGCCGCAGACCTCGGCCGCCTGCGCGTCGAAGTCGGGGCCAAGCTCGCTCATCACCCACTGCTCGAGCAGGTGCGGCTTGATCTCGGCCGAGCGCAGAATGGCGTGCGCTTGCGACTCGCTCATCCCCACCTGCTCGGCCAGCTCCCAGTGCGTCCAGCGCGCGCGGCGAAGCCCCTCGGGCGTCTCCGGCGGGCGGGTGCAAGCGAGGGCGATCAGCTTCGCCCGCGCCTCCGGGCCGTGCACGAGCGGGCGGCCCGGGCGCGGCGCGTCTTTGAGCCCCGCAAGACCTTCGCGCTCGTAGCGCGTCCGCCACTTCTTCGCCGTCGCAAGCGAGCAGCCCGTCCGGCGGGCGATCTCGGCCGCCGAGTGCCCTTCGCCCGCCGCGAGCACGATCTGCGCCCGCTCGACCATCCGCCGCTCGGCCGTCCGCGAGCGCACGATCCGCTCGAGCGCTGCCCGATCGTCGGCCGCGATCTCGATCCGCTTCGCCGGAGCCGCCATCTGCCACCCTCCATCGTCGCCGAACAGGTCGGCGACCGGGTTCGACGGCAGGGCGGCGGCGCCTGCAACGGGATGCTAACTAACCGGAGAGACCACTAGAGCGGCCAGTCCGAGCGATCGCGCAACGAAGCGAAGTCCTCGTCGCCGCGCGCATGCTCGGCGAGCTCGGGTCTCAGCTCGAGAGCTCGCCGCAGATGCTCAACCGCGTCGTCAGCCCGTCCGGCCAGCGCTTCGGCGCAAGCGACGTGGTACAGCGCCCCCGGGTGATCCGGTCGACGTTCGAGAGCGGTCTCAAGCTCTGCAAGGTATGCGTCGTAGTTCCCGGCGGTGCGATGCCGTTCCGCCGCGAAATAGTCCTCCCAGGCCGACGGCTCGTACGCCGCGTCACGTGGCCCGCCGATCGCGAGCACCGAAGTCCCCGGCTCCTCGGCGCGGGCGTGCCGCCTCACGTCCACGTCGCGAATGAAGACGAGTGTCCCCGCCGGCGCGTCTAGCGTGTCGTCGCCGAGCGTGAAGGTGGCTCGGCCGGAGAGCACGACGTACACCTCCTCGTGCCCGAGCGAGCGCTCCGTGTGCTCCTCGACGACGTCGTCGCCGACGTTGGGTGCGACATACGCGTTGATGCCGAAGGCTCCAATGTCGAGCGTCCGCCGGACCGGGCGCCACAGGAGGGTCCCGCCGACGACCGAGATCGGCTCGATCTCGTCGAGCCGCACGCTCTTCCAACCCTCTGGCACGGCGACGACTCTACCGTCGGCGACGTCAGGAAGGCCGCGTGTCGAGCGTGACTCGTATCGTTCGGCGCTTGCCGTCGCGGACGAGCGTGATCGAGACGGTGTCTCCGGGCCGCTTCGCGTCGACCGCGCTCTGGAGCTCTTCGGTCGAGGTGATGCTCGCGCCGTCAAACGCCACGATGACGTCGCCTCCGGTCGGGTACTCCTGACCGCTGACGGT
>Ga0209341_10003977_pt1 | contig 13710 bp, 13 predicted proteins | sample RifCSP13_2_FD_184020 | JGI IMG/M metagenome (GOLD analysis project Ga0209341, IMG submission 184020) | Soil microbial communities from Rifle, Colorado - Rifle CSP2_sed 13_2 (SPAdes) (version 2) | ecosystem: Environmental > Terrestrial > Deep subsurface > Rock core/Sediment | place: Rifle...
CCCGTCACCCCGCGATCCGTGCTCGAGACGAGCCCGCGGACGCTCGCCACGGTCCTGAAGCCCGCGGGGTTGGCGCGCCAGAAGGTCCCCCGGATCCGCGCGGTGGCCCGCGAGGTCCTGGGCCGATTCGGCGGGGACCTCGGACGACTTCGGCGGATGGACACCGTGACGGCCCGCCGCGAGCTGATGTCCCTCCCCGGGGTCGGCCCGAAGACCGCGGACGTCTGGCTCAGCATGGTCGCGGGTCGAGACACGATGCCGGTGGACACGCACATCCACCGCCTCGCTCGCCGCTGGAGGCTCGCCCCGTCGGGAAGATACGAGGACGTCACCGCGGCCCTGAAGGCGCTCATCCCACCGCGGGATCGCCAGGCCGGCCACCTCGTCCTCATCGCCTTCGGGCGGGAGATCTGCCACGCGCGGAACCCGGAGTGCGGACGCTGTCCCGTGTACGCCTTGTGTGATGCCGAGGACAGGCGACCGCAGGAGACCGCCCGATGAGGCTCCGCGAAGGTGCGGGAGTGCCACCTGGAGAACCTCCCTGAACAGCCTTCCAGATGTAACCTGCAAGGGTTTAACAACGGCGCGCGGTTTCCGCGGGCGCCTATGGGGAAACACGACGTCATCGTGATAGGCGGCGGCCTCGCCGGGGCCTCCGCGGCCCTCGAGGCGCGCGCCCGCGGAGCCGACGTCGCCATCGTCACGAAGCTACACCCCGCGCGCTCGCACTCCGTCGCCGCCATGGGTGGGATCAACGCAGCGCTCGAGGAGGGAGACTCCTGGGAGGGCCACGCCTTCGACACGGTGAAGGGCTCGGACTACCTCGCCGACCAGGACGCCGTCGAGATCGTCTGCAGGGCCGCGAAGGAGACGATTCTTCGCATGGAGCACTGGGGCACCCCGTTCTCCCGCGACGAGCACGGGAAGATGGCCCACCGCCCGTTCGGCGGCCACGGAATGCCGCGCGCGTACTTCGCGGGGGACCGCACCGGCCTCGCCCTCATGCAGACGAGCCTGGAGCAGCTCTTCCGTGCAGGAATCACCGTCTACGACGAGCACATGGCTGTCGAGCTCGCGGTCCACCAGGACACCTTCCATGGCGTCGTCGCCCTCAACGTTCCCACGGGGGAGGTCGTCCCCATCCCCGCGAAGGCCGGCGTCCTCTGCACGGGGCCGGCGGGCCGCATGTACTCGAAGACGACGAACGCGGTGACCTGCACGGGGGACGGCCTCGCCCTCGTGCTCCGCGCGGGCGGCGCCCTGAAGGACATGGAGTTCGTCCAGTTCCACCCGACGACGCTCCACGGGCCGAACGTCCTCATCACGGAGGCCGCGCGCGGCGACGGCGGCATCATGCTCAACGCGAAGGGGGAGCGCTTCATGGAGCGCTACGCCCCGAAGCTCCTCGACCTCGCGCCGCGGGACATCGCCTCGCGCGCGATCCAGACCGAGGTGAACGAGGGCCGCGGGTTCCCCGGAGGCTATGTACACCTCGATCTCACCATGATGGGAGAGGAGAAGATCCGCGAGCGCCTCCCCGAGGTCTGGGAGTTCTCCGAGAAGTTCGCGGGCGTGAACCCCGCGAAGGAATCCATCCCCATCGAGCCGGGGCAGCACTACATCATGGGCGGGGTCGCCACGGACAGCCAGGGCGCGACGACGATCCGGGGACTCTGGGCCGCGGGGGAGTGCGCGTGCGTGAGCCTGCACGGGTCGAACCGCCTCGGCGGGAACGCGCTCCTGGAGTGCCTCGTCTACGGGAAGATCACCGGAGGCCACGCGGCGGACTACGCGAGGAAGGCCCCGGAACCCCCGCCGCTGTCGGACCCTCTCACCGCGGCGGTGAAGAAGGTCGAGGGGCTACGAAAGGCGGTCGGCGGCGAGAACCCTCAGTCCCTGAAGCTGGAGATGGGAGAGGCCATGACCGCAGGCGTGGGGGTCTTCCGCGACGAGGCGGGAATGCGGAACGCCCTCACCGCCGTGCGCCAGATCCGGAAGCGCAGCGGGGGCGTGCGCGTCGGCGACGCGGGACAGCGATTCAACTACGCCCTCGTGGAGGCCCTCGAGCTGGAGAACCTCGTCGACCTCGCCGAGGTGATCGCCTACGGCGCCCTCCTGCGCAGGGAGAGCCGCGGCGCGCACTTCCGCACGGACTTCCCGAAGCGCGACGACGCGGGCTGGCTGAAGCACACGCTGGCGACGCGGCGCGGGGACGAGTTCGAGATCGCGTACGAGCCCGTGCGCATCACGATGTTCCCGCCGAAGGAGAGGACGTACTAGATGACGAAGCTCCGCGTCTTCCGCTACGACCCCGAGAAGAACGGCGGGAAGTCCTGGTACCAGACGTGGGACCTCGACATCGCCAAAGGGAAGACCGTCCTCGACATCCTCCACGAGGTCCACTACTTCCACGATCCCACGCTCTCGTTCCGCCGATCCTGCAACTCCGCCATCTGCGGCTCCTGCGGAATGCGCCTGAACAAGCAGGCGCGCCTCGCGTGCAACACGCAGGCCCTCGACCTCGCCGAGGAGTATGGGGAGGTCCTCGTGGAGCCCCTGGGGAACCTCCGCCCCCTGAAGGACCTCGTCGTGGACATGGGCCCCTTCTGGCAGTCCGTCCTCGACGTGCGACCCTTCCTGATCCACCAGGGGAAGGAGCCCGAGGGGCTGTACCCCGTGACGAAGGCGCAGATGGACCTCACGCGCATCGCCCGGGACTGCATCTTCTGCGGCGCGTGCCTGAGCGACTGCACCTCCCGCGAGGCGAACCCGGCGTTCCTCGGCCCCGCGGCGCTGGCGAAGGCCTACAAGTTCGTCGGCGACCCCCGGGACGACGCCACGGAGGGGCGTCTCGCGGTCTACTCGGAGCCGAACGGGATCTGGGACTGCGATACCTGTCTATACTGTAATGAGGTGTGCCCTATGGGGGTGAAGCCCATGGACGCCATCCTCATGATGCGCGAGATGGCCCTGGAACACGGCCTAGTGCGCGCCCAGGGTGCCCGTCACGCCCTCGCCTTCTACGACACGGTGATGAAGAGCGGGAAGGTGAACGAGGCGATGACCGCGATGAAGTCCTTGGGCCGCCGATTCGTGACCGACGCCGGCACGGTGGGAATCACGCTCCGCACGGTGCTCAAGGGGAAGGCGCCGAACCCGTTCAAGCGACCGATCCGCGGGATACAGGACATACGCAAGCTCCAAGCCTCCCTGGAACAGTCGCGGAGGCGATCCCGTGCCTAAATACGCGTACTTCCCCGGCTGCGTCGGCCAGGACTCCTGCAAGGAGCTCGACATGTCGACGAAGCTGATTGCCCACCGGCTCGGTCTCGAGCTCGACGAGCTGGAGGAGGCCACCTGCTGCGGCGCCGGGTTCGTCCAGGACGTGGACTACGACCTCGCCACGGTCCTCAACGCGCGCACGTTCGCGCTCGCCGAGGCGAAGGGGCTCGACGTCCTCACGGTGTGCTCGACGTGCCAGTACAACCTCGCCAAGGCGAACCACGAGCTGAAGAAATCTCCGGAGCGCCTCGCCATGGCGAACAAGCACCTCGCCGAGGTCGGCCTGAAGTACAACGGGACGGTGAAGGTGAAGCACCTCCTCCAGGTCCTCGTCGACGAGATCGGCCTGGAAACGCTGCGCAAGCACGTCCGCGTGGACATCTCCGCCCTGAACATCGGGGCGTTCTACGGGTGCCAGATCCTCCGGCCCACGGATATCCTCCAGTGGGAGAACTCGGACAACCCGCAGAGCTTCGAGCGCCTCATCGCCGCCCTCGGCGGGAAGCCCGTGCTGTACGAGGGCCGGAAGAAGTGCTGCGGCTTCCCCATCACCTTCGTGAACGAGAAGGCCTCCATGACGATGAACTTCAAGAACATGGAGGAGGCCCAGGAGCGCGGCGCGGACGTGATCGCGACCTCCTGCCCGCTGTGCCACATCAACCTGGACATGTACCAGCGCAAGGCGGACAAGGTCGGCGGCCGCCGGCTCGACCTCCCCATCCTCCACCTCCCCCAGCTCGTCGGCCTCGCCATGGGGATCTCGCCGAAGGAACTCGGCCTCAAGCGCCACCTGATCTCCACGGACTCCGTCGTCGAGGCGGTCAAGGCGAAGGCGGCCCCGGTGGCGGCGAGCTGATCACGGCTTGGGGGCGTCCTCGAAGCTGCGGTGCCTCAGGTTCCAGGCGATGCCGTAGAAGGCGAGGGCCATGAGGATGATCGCCGCGAGGGCGACGAACCAGAGCCACGAGTCCTCGCGCTCCGCGGGCGGGGGCCCGCCGCGGCCCACGTCGAGCTCCCCCTCCATGCCGGCGTCGCGGTGACCCGGGACGTTGCACCAGTAGCTCGCAGTGACGTCGTCGTCCCCCGTCCGGAACACGAGCCAGCGGTACTCGCCGGTGCCCCAGATCTCGTCGAGCTTGTCCCCGAGCGGGTCGCCGACGTAGAAGTTATGACCCTGGGTCCCGTTGTTCCAGATCCGCAGGTACACCTTCTCGTTTTTGGGCAGGCGGAGCGTGGGGGGGTGAATCGCGAAGGTCGTGACGTCGTCGTAGAGTTCTAGGTCGTAGACCGTGGAGAGGTCTGTCGAGATCGTCGCTGTCCCCGCGAGCGCGGCGTCCCCGGGCTGCGTGCTGCTGAACGTCGTCCCCGCGGTCCAGTCGGCGGTGAAGTTCAGCCAAGCGGACTCCCCCGGGGGAATCGGACCCGTGGTCAGGTTGACCCCCTGCGGGCCGGTCCACGGCGCGGCGAACGTCAGGTCGTGCGGCGTCGTCCCGTTGTTCCACACGCGGAGCCGGAGGCGCTGCGTGATCTCCGCGGAGAGCTGCGGGGGCGCGATCCCCGCGTCCGTGAGGGCGAACTCGTGCGTCGGCGGGGCCACCGCCGTCGGCGGGCCCCAGTCCCGCGCCGGGTCCTCGGGGAAGACGACGACAGTGATCAGCATCCCCGCGTGGGCGAGGCCGCAGAACTCGGCGCACTGGCCGGAGTAGTTCCCCGCGACGGGGTAGGTGATCCACTGGTGGTTCACGCGCCCGGGCACGGCGTCGATCTTCACGCCGAAGGAGGGCACGTAGAAGGAGTGGATGACGTCCGTCGAGGTCACGTCGATCTGGACGAGCTTCCCCTCCTCGATCCAGAGCGTGCTGATCGTGCTCGAGTTGTCCGGGTAACGGAACTCCCAGTACCACTGGTGGCCGATGACGCGGACCGTGTAGTCCGGGTCGCGGTCGGGGCGATCGATCTCGTAGATCACCACCCAGGAGAGGAGGAGGATTGTAATGAGGATCAGCGTGGGGATGAGCGTCCACCAGAACTCGAGGCGCTTGTCCTCGACCTTCGGGCGTGCGACGCGGTGGTCCGGCCGCTTCGCCCCCGCGCGGAACTTCCACACCGCGATGACGAGGAGCGCAAAGACGAAGACGCCGATGCCGAGGCCGAGGATGGTGACGATGACGGTGAGCGTTTCGATGCGCTGGGCGCTCGTGGTGCCCGGAGGCGGGAGGATGTAGGGCGCGTAGAGGAGAGCCCCAAGGAGCACGAGGCTACCGATTAGGAACGTAGCGATAGCGGCCCTCGCCCAAGACACGGCGCCGCCGAGAGTCCGGCACGTTAAATAGCTTTTCAGCGCGAAGGCAGATAAGCTGGTCGCGGCCTGTCGAGGCGATGCGCCGCGGCCTCCTCGCCCTCCTTCTCGGATCTCTCCTGATGTCCGTGCCCGCTAGCGGCCACGGCGAAGGGGCGCACCACGTCGTCCCGTTCACCGCCGTCCTCGCACCGAGCGCAATCCTGGACGTCCCCCTGGAGTTCGAGGGCGGGGACCTCGGCGCGGGCTGGCTCTTCCTCTTCGTCGCGCGGACGGTGAGCAACGGCACGCAGGCCACCGCGGAGCTCCGCGTCGGATCGACCTCCGTCGCCCGGTGGACGCTCCCCGCGAACGGCGCCGCGCGCCACACCGTCTCCCTCCCGCAGGCGGGCAACTACACGGTGCGCCTGGTGAACCCGAGCGCCACGGACACCGTGCGCATCGACTTCTACTTCGACCAGAGCTGCAACTGCGCCGGGAAGGTCCTCCCCGCGGGCTTCGAGGGCGCCCTCGTCATCTTCAACTTTGACTTCGCGCGCGGGGAGACCGCCGACGTCACGATGAACGAGCCCCTCGCGATGACGACGCGGGTGACGCTGGCGACGCGGGACGGCGACGGCGGGGACTGGCCGGCGGACTTCAGCGTCGTCGCGGTATCCGAGGAGGCCGCCGTGACGCGGGCGAGCCCCTCCGACCCCTGGGTCCGCATCCATGTCTTCCACTTCACCGCGAGCGCCGCCGCACGGTACTACTTCTTCGTCGAGGCGAAGGCCTTCCTCCCCGCGAACTACACCGGGCCGGACAGCCTCCTCATCACGCCGTACGTGGAGGTGACGCGCCCCGCCGCGGGGGACCCCTCCGGGTTCGTCCTCGCGGTGCTCGTCGTCGCCGCGGTGGCGCTCGTCGCCCGCGCCCGGAGAAAACCCTTATAGGGGCGCTCGCATCGCACCGCGCGCTGCGGGTGTCACGTTGGCTGTGGTCTCGTCGAACGCGCATGGCCAGGAGCATCACACGAGCATCTGGCCCTTCCTCGTCGCGGTGGCCACGGGCCTCGCCTTCGGCGGCCTCGTGATCCACCTCGCCCTCACCGCCTTCGGCGTCGGCCTGTTCGTCTTCGCGGTGGGCGGCTGGCTCCACCAGGATTCGCGCGTGCGCTTCGGGGAGCTCGAGGGCCCGCTCGAGGGACACCCGTTCTTCGGCATCAGCACTCGGAAGCTGGGGATCTGGATCTTCCTCGCGTCCGAGATCATGTTCTTCACCGGCATCCTGAGCAACGCCTTCGCCCTCCGCGTCCGGACCGAGGAGAGCATCCTCGCGATGATCACGGCGGGGACGCTGCCCGCGGGGGCTCCCGCGTCGACCTGGGCGGCCCCGGGACAGATCCTCAACGTCCCCCTCACCGCGGTGAACACGTTCATCCTCATCCTGAGCAGCTTCACCATGGTGGAGGCCCTGAAGTCCGCGGAGCGCGGGAACCAGGCGGCGATGAAGGGGTTCCTCCTCGCCACGTTCCTCCTCGGGGCGACGTTCGTCTCCATCCAGGCCTACGAGTACCAGAAGCTCTACCTCAGCGAGGGGTTGCGGCCCTGGGGGATCGACCCGGCGCTCTGGGCCGAGCGCTCCGGCGGCGCCCTCGCGCCCCTCTGGGGCCAGACTTTCGGCTCCACGTTCTACGTCCAAACGGGCTTCCACGGCGCCCACGTCAGCGGCGGCGTCCTCGCCCTCGGGTTCCTCACCGCGAAGGCGTTCAAGGGCCGCTACTCCGCGAAGAACCACGAGGCCATCGAGCTGGTCGGCCTCTACTGGCACTTCGTCGACGTCGTGTGGATCTTCCTCTTCACCATCGTCTACTTAGTCTAGAAGGCGGAACATGAGCTTCAGAACGGAGACTACGGCGCACCCGCGGCGGGCGAAGGAGGCCCACGCGCGGCCCTACGCGAAGGTCATGGTGGCGCTCGCCTTGGTCACCCTGTTCGAGGTCGTCATGTTCACGCCCGTCGGCGTCATCCCCGCGAACCTCCAGCTCCTGCACCTCCTCACCAAGGGGCAGATCCTCCTCGTCCTCCTGGCGTTCGCCGCGTTCAAGGCGAGCCTCGTGGCGGCGTACTACATGCACCTGAAGTATGAGTCGCGGTGGATTCGCCTCATCCCCATCGTCCCATTGATCGGCGTGGCTGCACTCTTTGCGACATTCGCGTTCAAGTGACACCCGGAGCCTTATCTGCCGCGGGCGAGATAACGAGTTCGAGGCGGGGTCCATGGCGAGGGGATACATCTTCCTGGCGACGTTCGTGATCGGAGCGCTCTTGGCGGGCATGGGGCTTCCGAGCGCCGCGGCGGCGAACCCACCCGTGGCCACCTTCGTCGGCGGCGGTGTCCTCGACGACATCGCGACGCCCGCGGAGCGCGACGCGCAGTTCAGCCTGAGCGTCCGGTTCCGCGCGGACGGCAGCGCGGACGGGCACTTCACCCTACAGCTCGACACGGGCGAGACCTACAAGATGGAGGCGGAGCGCGGGATGTTCACCCCTGACGGCGTCTTCGTCCAGGGCCCGGTCCTCAAGTGGGACTTCAAGACGCGCTGCCAAGGCTGCGGGAACCCCTGGCTCGGGGACATCGCCGCGGCGAGCGGGTTCACGTCGTCCGCGAACTTCAAACTCTACAGCGTCACCGGGCAGCCGACACCCGTGGGGGAGGCCCAGTCCGGCGACTACCACCTGAAGTCCGGCTTCATTCACTCCAGCCAGAACTAGGGACGGCGACTCACAAGCTTATTTAGGCGGTGTCCGTGTCGCGCGACTGCCGCTCAGGCTGAGGGGAACACCAGGTTGGCCTATCCAGCGACCGCCGCCGAGGCCCACGAGACCGCCTACCCCTCCGGGGGCGTCTGGCGCTGGCTCACGACGACGAACCACCGGGAGATCGGCCTCCTCTACATCACGTTCTCCTTCACCTCGTTCTTCGTCGGCGGCATCTTCGCGCTCCTCATGCGGACGGAGCTCGCGTACCCCGGCCAGCAGGTCATCGGCGACGACCTCTTCAACCGCCTGTTCTCCACGCACGGGACGACGATGATCTTCCTGTTCATCATCCCCGTCCTCGTCGGCTTCGGGAACTACTTCGTGCCCCTCATGATCGGGGCGAAGGACATGGCCTACCCGAGGATCAACGCCCTCGGGTTCTGGCTCATCCCGCCGGCGGCGATCCTCATCTGGATAGGCGCGCCCGCGGTGGGCTGGACGTACTACGCGCCGCTGACGTCGAAGGACATCAGCCCCGGGATCGACGTGGACCTCGGGCTCCTCGGCCTCATCCTCATCGGGACGTCCTCCATCCTCGGCGGGATCAACTTCCTCGTCACCATCTTCAAGATGCGCGCCCCCGGGGTGAAGTTCTCGAACATGCCCCTCTTCGTCTGGGGCATGCTGGTCACCTCGGCCATGGTCGTCCTCGCCACGCCGGTCCTCGCGAGCGCGCTCGGCATGGCCTTCCTCGATCGGAACCTGGGCACGTGCTTCTTCCCGACCGTCGTCGGCGCGTGCGGGTCCGCCACCGTGGACCCCATCCTCTGGCAGCACCTCTTCTGGTTCTACTCGCACCCCGCCGTGTACATCATGGTCATCCCCGCCATGGGGATCATCTCCGAGGTCCTCCCCGCCATGGCCGGGAAGCCCATCTTCGGCTACAAGGCCATCGCGTACTCCTCCGTCGCCATCGGGTTCCTCGGCTTCGGCGTCTGGGCCCACCACATGTTCACGACGGGGATCAGCACGGAGCTCCGAATCCCCTTCATGCTCGTCACGGTGATCATCGCCATCCCCTCCGGCGTGAAGATCTTCAACTGGACGGCGACCCTGTGGCGGGGGCGCATCCTTATCGAGGCGCCGACCCTGTTCGCCCTCGCCTTCATTGGGCTGTTCACGATTGGCGGCATCAGCGGCGTGTACAACGCGAGCATCCCCGTGGACTACCAGCTCCAGGACACGTACTGGGTCGTCGCCCACCTCCACTACGTGCTCTTCGGCGGGTCCGTCATGGGCGTCTTTGCGGGGGCCTACTTCTGGTACCCGTACATCACGCGGCGGATGTACGACCGGAACCTCGCCTGGGCGCACTTCATCCTCACCGTCGTCGGGATGAACCTCACGTTCTTCACGATGCACTACCTCGGGCTGATGGGGATGCCGCGTCGGATCGCGGACTACCGCACCGAGTTCGCGGGGCTGAACCTGCTCGCCTCCCTCGGGTCCGGGATCCTCGGCCTCGGGCAGCTCGTGTTCGCGTACAACATGATCGTGAGCCGGCACAAGGGCAAGGTCGTGGAGAAACCCATGCTCGTGTACGGCGTGCCCGCGGATGCCGACGCGGTGCCGAGGTGAGGCAGTGGGCCTCGACGACCCCCGGTGGCGCGTCTGGTTCCGGTACGTCACGCTCCTCACCGCCATCCTGGGGTACGTGGCCATCGTCCTCGGCGGCTACGTGACCTCGTCGGGGTCGGGCTTCGGCTGCGGGACGCAGTGGCCCACGTGCAACGGCGGCTGGACCCCGGTGCTCGGCACGGCCCAGGAGGCCATCGAGTACTTCCACCGCATCGGCGCCGGGGTCGTCGGCGTCCTCATGTGGGTCGTGATGATCCTCGCCTGGCTGACGCAGCGCCGCGACCGGAAGGTGCTCCTCTTCACGAGCCTCGCGTTCTTCACGCTGGGGACGCAAGTCCTCGTCGGGGTGTGGATCGTCACGCTCGCCGCGAGCCTGGACATCCTCGTCGCGCTCCACTTGGGACTCGCGACCGCGTTCTTCGCCTTCATCGTCGTCACTGCGGTGCTGGCCTTCCGCCCGCCACCGAGCGCCATCGTCACCGCCGCACCGGCCGCGGAACCTGCCGCCGCGGGAGAGAGGAAGCTCCCGGAGGTCGTGAAGGACTACGCGATGCTCCTCAAGCCCGGCATCCTCTCCCTCCTCGTCGTCACCGCCGTCACCGCCATGGTCGTCGCGGGAGGCACGGCGATTACGCCGCTCGTCTTCACCGCGACGGTAGTTGGCGGCGCGCTCTCCGCGGGGTCGGCGAGCGCCCTGAACCACTACCTGGAGCGGGAGGTCGACCTCCAGATGACGAGGACGCGGTCGCGGCCTTTGCCCGCGCACCGAGTCCCCGCGGGGCACGCCCTGGCCTTCGCGGTGGTCCTCGGGGGCGTCGCGTTCCTCGAGATGTGGGCGTTCGTGAACTTCCTCGCCGCGGCCCTCGCCCTCGGCGGCCTGACCTTCTACGTCCTCATCTACACGACGTGGCTGAAGCCGTCGACACCACAGAACATCGTCGTCGGTGGGGCCGCGGGGGCCTTCCCCGCCCTGGTCGGCTGGGCCGCGGTCACGAACTCCATCACGATCCCCGCGACGCTCATCGGGCTCCTCGTGTTCCTCTGGACGCCGCCGCACTTCTGGTCGCTCGCGGTGATCTACCGCGACGACTACCGCCGCGCGGGGTTCCCCATGCTCCCCGTGCTCAGCGTCCCGGAGACGAAGCGGCAGATGCTCCTGTACACCGCCGCGCTCGTGGCGGCCTCGTTCCTCTTCGTGCCCCTCGGTGTTCTTGGGTTCCTCTATCTCGCGGTGGCGGTGGGCCTGGGTGTCCTCTTCCTCCTGCTCGTCGCGGCGGCCTGCCGCAGCGAGCGCGCGGCGGCGATGGGGCGCGTGTTCCGCTTCTCCATCTGCTATCTCCTCCTCCTGTTCGGCGCGATGATCGCGGACCGCCTCCTCCTGTGAGCGCGGACTCAAGTAGGCCGCCACGTTCCCTTCTGCACGGGGCGCTCCTACTCCGAGGAGGCCATGGGCGCGTTGCGCGCGCGGTTCGAGGCGAAGGTCCTGACGTGGCCCGGGGTCAAGGGAAGGCAGATGTTCGGCTGCCCCTGCTACGACGCCGCAAAGATGTTCGCGTTCCTCGTCACGAACGGCGTGGTGGTCACCCGGCTTTCTGAGGCAGACCGCGTTACGCTCTCCAAGCGCCGCGGCGTCGCCCCGTTCCAGCCCATGGGGCGCGCGGTGTCGAAGTGGCTGCAGGTCCCCGTGAAGACCAGGAGGGACATTGACGCGGTCCTCCCCTGGGTGGAGAAGAGCTACCGCGCCGTCCGAAAGAAGTAGTGCCGCTTCATGCGCGCGCGCATGAACGCTAACTATAAGTAACACCATAACGCTGACGATATCCATGGCGACCACCATCCCCGTCCAAGACGTCACCCGTCAGCGACTGCAGCGTCTTCGCGACGACTTGGGTGCATCCTCATACGATGAGGTGATCCAGCGCCTCCTCACGACCGCCTCACCCAGTCCTCCCAGCCTCCTCGGCGCCTATCGCCGTCTCAAGCCATTTCGAAAGGAGGACCGGGCGGGCTTCCATGACCTATGAGTGCGTCTTCGATTCCTTCGCTTGGGCGGACTACTTTCGCGGCGGCCCACACGCGGAGCGCGTCAAGGAATTCATAGACCGCGGGAACGGAGCCACACCGGTCCTTGCGATCGCCGAACTCTCGGCGAAGTTCCATCGGGAGGAGTTAGCGGGCTGGAAGGACGCTCGGGACTTCATTCTAGCGCACAGCAGCGTGGTCGACCTCCTGTGGCCAGTCGCGGACCGATCGGGCGAGACCCTGAAGCAGCTCCGAACACGCCGGAAGAGCGCGGGCCTGGCGGACGCCATCATGCTGGAGACGGCCCGATCCCTCGGCGCCCCCCTCCTGACTGGCGACATCGACCTCCAAGGCGCTGAGGGCGTCCTCTTCCTCGAGCGAACTTAGTCGAAGTACCGAGCGGGTGACTCTGCCGCGCGAACCAGCGACACCGCTTGGGGAAGGGGGCTGCCCCGTGAGCCGAGCCGCGGGGGTTACACCCTTACAAGGCAAGGGTAAACCGCCGCACGGGCATGGAGACCGGCCGGACCCGGAGGCCGAGACCATGGGCGATGAAGTACGTGTCGGGAAGGAAGCGCTGACCCAGTTCTGCGTGACCGTGTTCGAGAAGCTCGGCGTCCCGAAGGGCGACGCGGGGACCGCGACGGACGTGCTCGTCGCCGCGGACCTCCGGGACAAGGGCTCGCATGGCGTCGCTCGCCTCCCGCGGTACGTCGACGGCCTGAAGAAGGGCATCATGGTCCCGAAGGACCAGAGCCACGTCGTCAAGGAGACGGCCACGACCGGGCTGATCGACGGCGGGAAGAGCCTTGGGCAGGTCGTGGGCAAGCGCGGCATGGAGCTCGCGCTCCAGAAGGCGAAGGCCTCCGGCGTCGGCTTCGTCGCGGTGCGGAACTCGAACCACTATGGGATCGCGGGCTACTACACGCTGATGGCAGTGGAGCGCGGGTGCATCGGGTTCTCCGTGACGAACACCGCGCCGCTTGTCGTCGCCACCTTCGGCCGTGACGCCGTCCTCGGGACGAACCCCGTCAGCCTCGCCATCCCCGCGGAAGGGGAGCCCTTCCTCCTCGACATGGCCACCTCCGTGGTCCCCCGCGGGAAGCTGGAGGTGTTTGACCGCCAGGGGAAGCCCATGCCCATGGGCTGGGCGGTGAATGCCCGGGGACAGGGGACGGCGAACGCGAGGGAGGTCCTCGACAACCTGAAGGCGCGCACGGGCGGCGGCATCCTGCCCCTCGGCGGCGAGGGCGAGGAGTACTCCGGGCACAAGGGGTATGGGCTCGCGCTGGCCGTGGAACTCCTCTGCGCGGCGGTGTCCGGGGCCTCGTTCAGCCTGAAGACGTATGGCGAGGAGCGCGCGGACATCGGGCACTTCTTCGGCGCCATCGACGTCTCCTCGTTCCGACCGCTCGCCGACGTGAAGAAAGACGCGCGGGGCATCCTCGACCAGATCCGCGGGGGACCGAAGGCGGAGGGCCACGACCGCATCTACGTGCACGGGGAGAAGGGCTTCGCCGCGGAGCGCGAGCGGCTGAAGAACGGCATCCCCCTCGGGCCGAAGGTGGTCGAGAACCTCAAGAAAGTGGGGACGGAGCTCGGCGTTCCATGGGTCGCGTGAGGCAGGCCCGCCTCGCAGGCGCAACCTCTTCACGGGGCCCGGGTTGAGGGATCGCCTATGGCTCCGTGGGACGTCGTGATCGTCGGCGGGGGCATTCTCGGCACCTC
>Ga0209341_10003978_pt1 | contig 13710 bp, 14 predicted proteins | sample RifCSP13_2_FD_184020 | JGI IMG/M metagenome (GOLD analysis project Ga0209341, IMG submission 184020) | Soil microbial communities from Rifle, Colorado - Rifle CSP2_sed 13_2 (SPAdes) (version 2) | ecosystem: Environmental > Terrestrial > Deep subsurface > Rock core/Sediment | place: Rifle...
AAAGCCCCCCCGTTTGTTATGTGCGCCAGGCATGATCTCTGACTAGGAGGTGCAAGACCTCTGGGGACCTTGATGACAGGAACCTCTAGCCGAACAGCAACTGCATTGTCGCGAGGCGGTGTGGGAAGGAAGCTGTGAGCAAAGCTCCGACCCGAGGAACACGAATCGCATAGGAGGCGACCGTTTGGGGGCGAGAGGGCGTAAAGACTCGAAGCCCAATGTCATCCGGACCGAACGGGCGTAGATGCGGCGGGTGGATGGAGCGACAGTCTGGGATCTTACCCTGGGAGAGCTGCACCTCTGCTCGCACGGAGTAGCGAGCTAGTCGGGCTGGAAGGCGCGACGACGGAGTGCAGCAGTCAGCCGAGGCCGTAGTAGTCGCGCACGCACCGCGACGAAGGGCCAAACATGATGAGTCGGTCGCACACGAGGCGTTCGATGGACGAGAGAGACGCAGAGCAGACGGCTGCGATGCCGGAGCACACCCGCGACCGAGGCGACGGAATCGCCGAGGGGGCTGGGGGAAGTGCGCGTCAAGCGTCCACGGCACAAGGCGAGGCGGCGAACGGAGGGACGTCAGCGCTCCTGGAGGACGTGCTGCGTCGCGAGAACCTAACGAAGGCATACACGCGGGTGGTGCAGAACGAGGGCGCCCCGGGCGTCGACGGCGTCACGGTCGAGGATCTGAAGGCCTACCTCCGAACGCACTGGCCGCGTGTACGGGAGTCGCTGCTCAAGGGGGAGTATGTCCCCGCACCTGTTCGGCGGGTGGAGATTCCGAAACCCGACGGTGGGGTGCGGTCTTTGGGCATCCCGACGGTACTGGACCGATTCATTCAACAGGCCCTGCTCCAAGTCTTACAGCCACTGATTGATCCGACCTTCTCGGACGGGAGCTTCGGTTTTCGCCCGGGGCGGAGCGCGCACGACGCCGTGCGCCGCGCGCAGCAGCATGTGGCGGCGGGTTATCGCTGGGTGGTGGACATGGACCTCGAGAAATTCTTCGATCGCGTGAACCATGATGTGCTGATGGCGCGCGTGGCTCGGCGGATTTCGGACAAGCGGGTGCTTCGACTGATTCGCCGCTACCTGCAGGCGGGAATCATGGAAGGCGGGCTGGTGTCACCGCGGACGGAGGGGACACCGCAAGGTGGGCCCCTCTCACCGCTCTTGAGCAACATCCTGCTCGATGATCTCGACCGGGAATTAGAGCACCGCGGACATCGGTTTGTCCGCTATGCCGATGACTGCAACGTGTATGTGCAGTCGGAGCAGGCGGGCCAGCGGGTGTTGGCATCGCTGGAGCGCTGGCTGTGGAGGCGCCTCCGGCTCAAAGTGAATCGGGACAAAAGCGCGGTGGGCCGGCCCTCGAAGCGTAAGTTTCTGGGGTACAGCATGACCGTGCATCGCGACCCGAAGCTGACGGTAGCGCTTCAATCGGTGCATCGATTGAAACAGAAGCTGCGGGTGATTTTGCGACGGGGCCGAGGCCGTCATCTCGGCAGCGTCATCGCGGAGCTCACCCCGGTTATTCGGGGATGGGTTGGGTACTACCGGTTGGCGGGCGTGAAAGTCCGCTTCGAGGAACTGGATGCGTGGATGCGTCGGAAGCTGCGCCGGATTCTCTGGAAGCAGTGGAAGCGGCCGCGCACGCGGTTCCAGAAGTTACGCGCGCTTGGACTCGACGAGGCTCGTGCAGCGATCTCGGCCTACAATGGTCGTGGTCCCTGGTGGAACGCCGGGGCGAGCCACATGAACCAAGCGGTGCCTACTGCCTTACTTACTCGCTGGGGACTCCTGAGCTTCCTCTGGGAACATCAGCGTCTTTCTCACTCATCATGAACCGCCGTATGCCGACCGGCACGTACGGTGGTGTGGGAGGTGGGGAGCTGTAAGGCTCCCCGCCTACCCGATTCTGGATTCATGGAGCGGGCTTACCGTCCTGGTCGACTATTTGATGCCTTTCAGCAGTTGCTGTTTCACCCACTCCACGCCGGCTTCCTTCTGCATTGCTTCCCAGGAGTGAAACCGTGTTACACGCCGCACAAATGCGTCCCACTCGTCGTCGGGAATCGCCTTGAAGTCTTCAGCCGTTTCCAGAGAAGGGGCTGACTGCCAACATCGCTTCAAAGGAAGCGAACTGCGTATGGTGCTGCATGAATGCTGGAGACAGCATTGCGGTGAGCGGCACCTGATGCGTATCCGAGAGCCCTCTGAGGTTCTCTTCAAGCCGACGCAAACCGGAATCATCGTAGCTCACAATCCCTCCTCTAGACCTGTGTCTCGGCGAGGTCGCTGAACTGCGTGATACGTACGTCCACTTCCGGAAAGCGGGCCACAATCTCCAAGACACCACCGAGCGCCTCGACGTATTTGCGAAGCGTGCTGACATAGGTATCTGCTCGTTTCTCCAGTTTCGAAATGTCGGGCTGCTGCAGATGCATCGCCGCCGCGAGCGTCTCCTGTGACAGCTCCCGCGCGCGCCGCAGGTCAGCCAGCGCCATGCCCTCAATCATCGCTGCTGCGCGCGCGCTGGCACGTGCCTGGCGCTCCGGCGACATCTTCTTTTTCAGGTCGCTGAACTTCTTGGTCATTCGATCAGTCCCTCTCGTCGTAACGTCGTCAAGTGTTCGTCGTAAAGCCGATCCGCTATCGGAACTATGCGGTCGTAGAAGCCATCATCCCCCGTCTTATCCCCACCAATCAGCAGGATTGCCATCCGACGGGGGTCGAACGCGTAGAGCACGCGGTATGGGCGGCCCTGATGCTGAACACGAAGCTCTCGCATTCGGCCATGTCGAGACTGTTGAATGCCGGAGCTGTGCGGAAACGGAACCTGCGGTCCCGATCGCTCTATCAGCTCAAATGAAGCTGCAAACGGCTCTTGCTCATCAGCATCCAGCCCCCACCAAACCTCGAATTCGTCCGTGTACTCGACCTCTCATGCCATGGAGGGAATATGCAGTGGGTGCCATATCAATGTCACGGACGCAAGGACGTGAAAGTCGCAGCGGCTTGGAGCGTCGGCTGCTTTGCGAGGGAAGTTGAGGCGCCGAGCAACATCGGGCGTCGCACTCGGGGGGCTAGTTTTCCGAACTGCGATCTTCGGTCGATTTAACCAAGCTAGTTTAACTGATTGTGAGACAATGGGTTGCGGTGTAGGACTTGAAGTAATCCTGCTGGCCCTGGACCGCACCGGAACTCCGTTACTTGACGGACAGTACAAATGTCCGTACACTGTACGGGTCAATGAGGAGGTGCTGTATGCCCCCCGCTGTAGCCGCATATCGCCAAATGGTCGCCGCCGAGCGCTTGGAATTTCGTCTTCCAGCGCTCCTGAAAGCGCACGTGCAGCAGGCTGCGGAGAATACGGGCCAAACTACGACGGAATACATCGTCGCCGCGCTCGCCGAGCAGGTTACAAAAGACCTGGCTGCTGCGACGGAGTGGCATCTTACCGTGAATGAACAAGCAGTTTTGCTACAGGCTTTGGCAGCTCCGAAAAGCCCTACACGACTCGCTCAAGAAGCAGCAGCTCAGGCGGATCGTTTGTTCAGGTAAGTCGAGTCGATTGCTTTCGTGACCGCTAGGCTGAAGCCGTACTCCGTAACACCCTTGGCGCCGACCCATGAGGTCGGCGCCTTTGCTTGTGGCGATCAAGACATTGACTCATTCATCGCCGTGCGCGCTCGCCGGGAGCAAGAGCAGCAACTGAGTCAGGTCTATGTAATGACGGCGACCTCGAATCAGGTTTTGGCCTACTTCACGTTGTCGCCTCTCAGTATCCGAATTACACCACCGCTCTTAGAGCGATTGGGTATCGGTGCGATTCCATACCCGCTGGTGGGCGGCTACCTCCTGGGTCGACTGGGAGTCGATCAATCAATTGCCGGCAATGGCATCGGTTCCGCGCTCACGATTCATGCAGCGCGCATAGCGAGGAACCAAGCGCGTCACGTTGGGGGCGTGCTATTAGCGGTTGATCCGAAGACAGACAGGCTGGTCACCTGGTACGAGAAACTCGGGTTCATTCGTCTAGCACCACCACCCGGAGCACGACGCGTGATTCTCCCGTTCGCCTCGATACCGTAGCACCACCACAACCGCTGCGTGTGGTCGCGGCGCCGCGTTGATCCACCGATTCGGTCGCTTCTAATCTCATGAAGAGGTGCGATAAACGACTTGATCACGACGTGCCGGTGCCACTCGAATGCGCGCGTCCACGACCGTCACGCCCTTCGCGTGGACGAGGATCGGGTTGAGATCCAGTTCCGCGATCTGAGGAAGGTCCTCGACCAGCGCACTTACCCGCAACACCGTTTCCACCAGCGCGTCTACATCACCCGGGCTCGCGCCACGATATCCGGTGAGTAAGGGAAAACTCTTGAGCTCGCGCACCATCTCCTCGGCGTCCCGCTTCGAGAGCGGTGCCAGGCGGACCGAGACGTCCTTGATGAGTTCCACCAGCACACCGCCCGCGCCGCACGCAACGACGGGCCCGAACTGCCGGTCAAGCACGACACCAACGATCATCTCGACTCCAGGTGCCGCCATCCGCTGCACAACAAACCCACTGGGTGCCATCCCGGCCTGGCGAAGACGCGCGTCCATCTCGCGCGCCGCGGCCGTCACGTCCGTTGTCGTCAGTCCAAGCCGAACCGCGCCGGCCTCGGTCTTGTGCAACAGCCCCGGCGCAACTGCCTTGAGCGCGACCGGACCGCCTAACTCAGCCGCCGCAGCACCGACGTCGTCAATGCCGGCCACGATGCGCTGCTGGAGCACCGGGATCCCGTAGCACGTCAACAGCTTCCAGACTTCCTCGCTGCTCAGCCACTCCGCTTTCCGGCCTAACGCAGTGGCCACGATCGCCGTCGCTTCATCGCGACGCACATCGGGGAACTCGGCCGGCGCTTCGATGGGCCGCGCGCGCCACTCGGAGTAGCTCGCGACCCGGGCGAGCGCAGTCGCCGCATCTTCGGGAAACGCATATGAGGGAAGACGCAGATCGGAGCTCCGGAGCTCTTCGGGTACTCCTCGCGCCTGCATGAACACCGTCAGCACCGGCTTGACGCCGGCGAACTCCCTGGCGCCGGTCACGATCGCGCGGGCAACGTCCTGCGGCTTCGTGACGAGCGGCGGCACAAAGATCACGACAAGGGCGTCGATGTGCGCGTCGTGCCCGATGATGCGCATCGCTTCCTGGTATTGGGCGGCCGACGCCGACGCGATCATGTCCACCGGATTGCCGACGCTCGCCTCCAGCGGAAGCAGCGCGCGCAGCGCGGCCTGCGACTCGTCGCTCAGCGCGGGAATCTCGAGCCCTTCGGCCTCGCAGGCATCGGCGCAGAGAATGCCCGGACCGCCGGCATTGGTGAGGATCGCGACGCGCCGGCCCTTGGGCGGCGGCTGGCTGGTGAGGAGCGCCGCCACGTCGAACATCTCCTCGAGCCGATCGGTGCGGATGACACCCGTCTGCCGGAACAGGGCGTCGATGGTGACATCCGATGCCGCGAGCAGCGCACCTGTGTGGGACCCGCTTGCCCGGGCCCCGGCGGCCGACCGTCCACTCTTGACGGCGATGATCGGCTTCAACCTTCCAACCCGCCGGGCGATGCGTGAGAACTTCCGCGGATTCCCGAACGACTCCAGGTACAGCAGGATCACGTCCGTGTGCGGATCCTGTTCCCAGTACCGAATCAGGTCGTTGCCGGAGATGTCGGCCTTGTTGCCGATGGACACGAATGTCGAGATGCCGAGTCCGAGCTCGCTCGCGTTGTCGATGATGGACAGGCCGAGCGCGCCACTCTGCGACATGAAAGCGACCCGGCCGGCCGGGGGCGGCTCCGGCGCGAAGGTGGCGTTGAGCCGGACCTCGGCGTCGGTGTTCAGGATGCCCATGCAGTTGGGACCGATGAGGCGCATGCCGAACTCACGGCACGTTCGCAGCAGCGCCTCCTGCCTGACGATTCCTTCGGCGCCGACCTCGGAGAAGCCCGACGAGATCACCACCAGCGCACGGACGCCTTTCCGGCCGCACGCTTCGGCGACGTCGAGCACAGCGTCCCTGGGCACTGTGATGACGGCGAGGTCGAGGGGTCCCGGGACGCTCTCGACCGTCTGATAGGCGACGATGCTCTGGACGACTGCCGCCTTCATGTTGACGGGGAGCACCGGGCCGTTGAAGCCGTACGACAGAAGATTGTGCAGCACCTCGGCGCCGATGGTGCCGCGTTCGCGTGAGGCGCCGATCACGGCGACGGACCGAGGACGGAAGAACGCGTTCATGGCGTTCACGGCGCTCGTCCACTCGCGCAGCTCGAAGCGCTCGAGGGCTTCATCGGTGAGCGCCGTCGGAAAGGTCACATGGATCTCGTGCGGCGCGGCGTCGATGCTCACACGAAAGCCCGACTCGCGAAAGACCGACAACATGGAGTAGTTGTCGGGCATCACGACCGCCCGGAACGTGGTGATCCCCGCCGACGCCGCGGCGCGGGCCAGCTCGCCAAGCAGGATGGTGCCCAGTCCCTTGCCCTGATAGGCGTCGGCAATCGCAAAGCCAACCTCGGCGGTCTCGGCGTCCATCGCGAGGTACTCGGCGTGGCCAACTATATGTCCCTCGCGCCCCTCCGTCGCCACGACTCCAGAATTCCGGCCGTGGTCGACGCGTGCCTCACGTCCTGCTTCCTGGGCCAGCCGTTCGTCGCTCGTCAGGCCGAAGAAACGGAACCGGCGCGAGCTTTCCGAGAGTCCGCGAAGAAAGGCGAGCAGGCGCGGCTCGTCGTCGGGGCGGATCGGCCGAGTGCGGAGGGTCGACCCGTCGCGCAACACGACGTCCGTCGCGAACTGGGCCCCTGATGGTTCGTTGTCGTGCTGCTCGCCCGCGGGCGCGCGTGTCGTGGTCATGGGAAGAAAGTCGCTGAATTACCGGCGAACCGCGAGGGCGGCCGCGGGCCCAGGTGTGGAGGAGCTGCGGACGACCCTAACGAGGAATGAACGCCGGATCTCCGAGGAACAGCGCGTCCGGCCCGCCAAGCCAGTGCACCATCAGCAGGCCGAGGACCAGACTCAAGGCTCCCGAGGCGGCAGTGAGCCACCGGCGTGAGACCCCCGTGCGGGCCACCATCATGGTAACCGGATGTACGAGCAGCGCGGTTACGAGGATCATTCCCGCGATTGTGCCCAGGCCAAAGAGCAGCAGGTAAGCCAGGCTGACCGCGGGTTCGCGAATGGTGGCGAGGACGAGGAGCGCGATGGCGGCTGACCCAGCCATGCCGTGCACCATGCCGACGACGAGCGGTCGCACCGGGGAGGGCGCCGCCGGCTGTGAGTGACGGGCACTGAGCAGGTTCAACAGGCCGAGGGCGATCAGCATCAGTGCGACCGTGAACTCCATGGCCAAGGCTGCTCGTGGCGACACCGCGAATCGCAGCAGCACGATGGCTCCGCCGACGGCGAGGACCGTCAGCGTGTGACCAAATCCCCACAATGCGCCAACGGCCACCGAGCGCCGAACCGAAGGCGCGCTGGTGGAGATCGTGCCGACAGCGACCACGTGATCGGGGTCCAGCGCGTGTCGCACGCCGAGCAGAAAACCAAGGAGAACGAGTCCGACCGAACCAGGCATTGGCGGTTTAACAGATCCTCATCTGTTCGTCCACGCGCCGTGCACCAGTCCGGCCGGACTCGTCCACTACGCGACGCTACCTGGCCGCGATTTCGATCTTGCGACCCTTTGCTTTTGCGATGGCGGTCTTCGGCATGTGAATCTTCAGCACGCCGTCCTTCATCTCCGCCGCGATCTTTGCCACGTCGATGGTCTGAGGCAGCGTGAAGGTGCGGCGAAAAGCTCCGTAGGAGCGCTCCCACAAATGGTAGCGCGGCTCGCCGTTCTTCACCTTCTCCTCCGACTTCTCTTCCATCTCAGCCTTCTTCTCGCCCTGAATGATCAGGAGCTCGTTGTCGAAGGTGATCTCGATGTTCTCCCTTACCATTCCGGGGAGTTCGGCGGTGAGCACGAGTTCCTTCTCGGTCTCGACGATTTCCACCTTCGGGACCCAGCCAACCGGCTCCGTCGCCGGGAACCTGTCGAAAGCAAAGTCGTTGCCAAAGAAGCGGCGTAACCGGTTCTGAGCTTCGGACAGTTCGCGTTCCGTTGCGAAGAGAGGCATTGCGGTGGTCAGCAGTCTTGTCATTGCATTCTCCTTGCCGGGGGGAATCGTCGGTTCCGCTTGTGAAACTCGCGTTCCCCGGCCGTTTCCCATATTGCGCACGAGGCACACCATGCGGCGTAGGCAACCTCCCCGTTGACATGAAGGACTTCTACCGACACGTCAGCGCCAGATGAGTACGCTGCCGTGAGTTCGTACCGGGACGGGCAACGAACGAGAACCTCCGCCGGTGGCGCACGGCGCACGAAGCCGGCGGGGGTCACGTGTTCGCGGTCGTCAGTCGATCGCCGCATCGACGGTGGCGATGGCACGTTTGGACGCCGCCTTGATGCGCTTGTCGCTCACGACAGGAACACCGCCGATGTCCTCGTACTTCATGATCTCCGCCGCTTTCCACACCGGATCGGTGGGGATGACCGCCAACGGCCTGGGCGTCATGATGTCGCGGGCTTTCATGAAACCCTCGCTGTCGAGTTCCGACCATACAATGCGGTTACCAGGGTTGCCCGCGCCGTCGGCGGGACCAGAAAGCCGTGTCATCATTCCCCTGACGGAGTCGTTCGCCGGAACCGACAGATGCGGATTCGCCGCACCGGTACTACTCCGGAGCAGTGAGGCCACAGGTACAGGCATTACACGCCGAGGCGTGCATCGAGTGTTCGGGAGATTCAGAGACCGTCGTCACCCTGTCGCCGACAACGGCCGAAGCGAGCTGGACGTGCGCGGGCTTCGAAAGCGCTACGCGGGCCGTTGGGTCGTCGATGACGTGAGCCTCATCGTCGGGCCCGGTGAGATCGTCGGCCTGCTGGGACCGAACGGAGCCGGAAAGACCGTCACGTTCTCGATGATCAGCGGCGCGATCTTCCCCGATGATGGCACCGTGCTGTTGAACGGTGAGGACGTGACCTCAATGCCGATGCATGAGCGAGCGCGGCGTGGAATCGCTTACCTGACGCAGGAGCGCTCGGTGTTCCGCGGGCTCACGGCAGAGGAGAACGTTGCCGCGGTGCTCGAGATGCACGGGATGAAGAAGCACGAGGCCCGTAAGCGAGCGGGTGAAATCCTGCACCAGTTCGGACTGTCGCGCGTTGCTGACTCGCGCGCGTCGCGACTCTCGGGCGGCGAACAGCGGCGCCTGGAAGTGGCCCGCAGTGTGTCCACCCGACCGCGATTTCTGCTCTCCGACGAACCCTTCGCCGGCGTCGATCCCCTCACCATCGAGATGCTGCGAGGCTTGTTTGTGGAGCTTCGCGCCTCGGGGCTGGGGATCCTGCTGACTGACCACAACGTGAGAGAGACGCTGTCGCTCTGCGACCGGGCCTATGTGCTCGACGACGGACACGTGCTGGCCCATGGCACACCGGCAGAGCTGGTCGCGAACGAGAAAGTGCGCCACCACTTCCTCGGCGACACGTTCTCTCTCGAGCTTGGCGCCCCTGGCGGCCTCGGCAACACCTCAATGCCTGAGGTGGCCGATCAACATCGGAGTTTCCCAGACGAGAAGCGCCTTTCCGCCTGACAGCGGAGCCGGCGCAGCATGCTGAAGTTGGAATGTCGATTGTGGGCGCGCCTCGGACGACGAGCGCGAGATCGATATCCACATATCAGGGAGGGTAGAACCATGAAGGGCGAATCCCAATTGCGGCAGGATGTATTGAATGAGCTGATGTGGGATCCCAGCATCAGCGAGAAAGCGGTCGGTGTGGCAGTCAAGGAAGGTGTGGTGACGCTGGCTGGCTTCGTCGACACCTGGGTCCAGAAGCGGAACGCCGAGCGCGCCGCGGAACGGGTCGGCGGCGTACGCGGTGTGGTCGACGAGCTGACCGTCAACCTCCCAACGACATTGGCCCGGAAGGACCAGGAAATCGCACAGGCGGCGGTGACGTCGCTCGAATGGGACAGCGAAGTTCCCGATACGGTGAAGATCCGGGTGGAGCAGGGGTGGCTGACGCTCGATGGCGAGGTGCGTTGGCAGTTCGAGAAGACGGCAGCGGAGCGGGCAGTCCGAAACCTGAAGGGCGTACGTGGAATAGCGAACCTGATCACCATCAAACCACCCACGGCGTCAGCGTTCGATGTGAGCAAGAAGATCAAGGACGCGCTGCGTCGCGCGGCGGAACGGGATGCCGATCGCGTGCTGGTCAGCGCAGCGGGTGGGAAGGTCACGCTGAGCGGCAACGTACGGACCTTCGCCGAGCGGGAAGACGCCGAACGGGCGGCATGGTCCGCTCCCGGAGTCAGCGACGTAGAGGATCGAATCATGATCGGCGTCTGACGCCGTCAGGTCGAGCGCGGCCGGTGGCGCAACTGCTCTCTCGAAGGAGATTGAACCACAGGGTTCACAGGGTTGCACAGAGAAAGACGCACGGGTGAACCGTCCTGGAAGTTCACCGCTCTGTGAACTCCGTGAACCCTGTGGTTGAGTGTTTCTGAAATCGAGAATCCCCGCGGAGGCATTTCTGCTCCCGCGGGGATCCTCTTTGCTGGCGACTGCCGCTCGTTTGGTTCGACCCCGTATCGCGTTAGGTTCTAAGGCTGACGCGATTCGGTCCGACCGGCAGTCTTACCCATGTCAGACGGGCCCGACACAGGCGCTCCGAGATCTTTGGAGCATCGGATGTGACCAGCTACCCCACATCCTGCCGTGCGGGGTCGAACCCCCGTACGGCTGTCTTCCGACGGTATCCCGCGAGAAGACGCCCGATCGCGGTTACCCGTCCGCGATCGCATGGCAATTGTGCGATTGCCGTCGTGGCCCGCCTGCAGGAGATTCCCTGAAAGTTTCTCGGGTTATCGCTGACGGGCGGGCTCTGCCGCAACCGGATCGAAATCGCCTGTAGCGAAGTGCCTGACGGCGCGCAAGAAGTCTGCCGACAGACATCGCGTGCCGCTCTCGTAGCCTGAAGTTGTGCGGGACAACCCGGCACGGTGTCATTCAGCCAAGCGCCCGACAGGATGGCGGCTCGGGGCCCAGGAGGAGTTATGACCAGAGTGCGCGACATCATGACGAAGGACGTCATCACGATCGGCCCGGACCTCTCGATTCGCGATGCGATGAGCCTTCTCTCGACGCGTCACATCAGCGGCGCTCCGGTGGTCGCGGGCGGTGACATCGTTGGCGTCATCACGTCGACAGACCTGATGGCCTTCGCGGCGGAGCTGCCCGGCGCGCCAGCCGAGCTGGAGGACGAGGCAGAGTTTGGAGAGGTCGCGGCGCGCGACGACATGCCTGAACCCGAACTCGAACCGGCAGGCGCGTTCTTCACCGACCTGTGGGAGGATGCGGGCGCGGACACGGCCGTCCGCTTCGCCGGAGTGGCGGGACCGGAGTGGAACGTGCTCGACGCGCACACGGTCGAAGAGGCCATGACCCGCGCACCGATCTTCAAGCTGGCGGGCGACACCCTGCTCCCCGCCGCTGCGGACTTCATGCGAGAGCACGGCGTCCATCGCATGCTCGTCACTGACGCCGGAGGCCTCGTCGGCATCGTAACGGCCACGGACGTCGCGAACGCCGTCGCTGACCACAAACTCCGCGAAGTCGCCTATGTCTTTGGCGACAAGGCGCGCTTCCCCCGGCTGGATCCCCGCAAGGCGCCACACCCCGAAGTCACGCTTGGGTCGCACCTCGAGCGCCCTGATGACGCGAAAAAGGACTCATGATGCCGACCGTCAGAAGACTCCGCTTTCGCGGCGAGGCGCGCGAGAAGGTCCTGCACGGTGCCACGGCGCTCGCCGATGCCGTGCGCATGACACTCGGCCCGAAATCCCGCTGCGTGCTCATCGAAAAGCGTTGGGGAAAGCCACTTATCTCCGACGATGGCGTGACGATCGCCAAGGAAGTGGCGCTCGCCGATCCTGATGAAAACCTCGGTGCCCAGGTACTCCGTGAAGCGGCTGAGCGCACCGGCGACCTTGTCGGCGACGGAACGACCACGTCGACGCTTCTCGCGCACGCGATCTTTGCCGAGGGCGTTCGCAATGTCGCGGCCGGGGCCAGCGCCATCGATATGCGGCGCGGACTGGAAAGAGGACTGCGTACCGCCGTCGAATCGATTCGCGCGCTCTCGCGACCGGTCCAGAGCAAGCGTGAACGTGCGCAGGTGGCCACCATCGCTGCGCATAACGCGCCGTCGGTAGGCGACATGGTTGCCGATGCGCTCGAGCGTGTGGGAAGCGAAGGAGTCGTTTCTGTCGAGGAAGCAAAGGCTACGGAAACGACCGTCGAAGTCGTGGAAGGAATGCAGTTCGATCGCGGCTACACGTCACCGTATTTCATCACGAATCCGGAGAAGATGGAAGCCGTGCTCACGGATCCGGTGATCCTCATTCATGAGAAGCGCATCACGGTGATGCAGGACTTCCTGCCGCTCCTGGAGCAGATCGCCAAGAGCGGACGACCGCTGCTGGTCCTGGCCGAGGATGTCGAAGGCGATGCACTGGCGACGCTGGTCGTGAACAAGATCCGGGCCATCCTCCCCTGCGTGGCGGTGAAGGCTCCGGCGTACGGCGACCGGCGTCGTGCCATCCTCGACGACATTGCGATCCTGACCGGCGGGAAAGTCATCGCTCCGGAAGCGGGGCTCGCGCTCGATCGACTGACTCTCGAGGATCTGGGCCGCGCCAAGCGAGTGGTGGTAACCCGTGACACCACGACCATCGTGGGTGGAGCTGGAGCTCCCGAAGCGATCAAGGGCCGGTGCGCGGAGATTCGCCGGCAGATCGCGGAGACAACATCTGACTACGACAGGGAGAAACTGGAGGAGCGTTTGGCTAAGCTCTCGGGTGGTGTGGCGGTGATTCAGGTCGGCGCTCCGTCGGAAGCGGAGCTCAAGAACCGCAGGGAGGCATTCGACGATGCGATCAGCGCGACCAGGGCGGCGGTGACCGAGGGGATCGTGCCTGGTGGCGGTTTGGCGCTGCTACGTGCCATCGATGCCGTGGAGTGTGAAGCCGAGAAGGCGGAGGGTGATGAACGCACCGGGATGTTGATCCTCAAGCGTGCGCTCGAATCGCCAACGCGACAGATAGCCGAGAACTCGGCTCGCGACGGCGGTGTGGTTGTGGAGAAGATGCGCGAAGGGAAAGGCGCGTTCGGCTTCGATGCTGCCACGGGCGAGTATGTGGACCTGATCGAGCGCGGGATCATCGACCCGACGAAGGTTGTGCGCCTCGCACTTGAAAACGCCGTCTCGGTGGCGGGCACACTGTTGCTGGCAGAAGCCACGCTGACGGAAGTCCGGGAGGAACCCGTTGGACATCCGGAGCGAATGGAGCCGGCGATGGAAGTCTGACCTCACCGCGGCCTCTCGCCGCTCTCCCGAGAGCGCGAGAGAATCGATCGGCATACTCCCGACAGATTCTCCGGTCGGGGCTGGCCAACCTCCCGGTAGATGAGGACTTCCCTGTGGTATCGCTCACCTGCGGCCTCGCTCGTACTTCCGATGGCTGCGGTTCTCGCCATCGTGGCGGGCGCCGCGTTGCGCCTGTCGTCGGTGGATCCCGGGTGGGCGAACAACGTGTGGCTGGCTGGCCTCGTCGC
>Ga0209341_10003981_pt1 | contig 13697 bp, 8 predicted proteins | sample RifCSP13_2_FD_184020 | JGI IMG/M metagenome (GOLD analysis project Ga0209341, IMG submission 184020) | Soil microbial communities from Rifle, Colorado - Rifle CSP2_sed 13_2 (SPAdes) (version 2) | ecosystem: Environmental > Terrestrial > Deep subsurface > Rock core/Sediment | place: Rifle...
CCTAAATCGCCAAGCGTTTGTCTCAGTCAACGGCAAATTCGGAATGGGCCAGGTTCGTAAATAGATATTTAGATATTACCAGCCGCGTGGGCTGGGGTGGCGGGAACGCGCAATAGACCGCCAGCTGTTCGATATGCTTTAGCTTGTCGCGTTTAGTCACTCGTGCTTCTGTTGAAACTCTCCGGACTGCCGTACACGTCCACAAGAATTCGAGTTTCTGACGAGGCACGAGTCAGACAAACGACAAACTGAAGTTTATCGAACAAACTGGGAGGGGACTGCAGCAGAGTTATGACGGCGACGGGCTGCGTGCCAATCAGGTGAGGAACGTGTCCATCACTCGGTGGTCGCTTTCGAAGTTCAGTGGCAACATCATCGTCACCAACCGCGGGTGAAGCAATGCTCGTTCCTTAAAGCTCTCATTCTTCGACTGCCATAATAGACAGCTAATCTTCACGTTAGGATGGAAGAGTTTAGGTACCTAACTCACAAGGCAAGCTTCGGCAAGGTCCGCGGTGTTTGGCTTAAGAATCCATCTTCGGGTGCATCGTGTGCCACTTAGTCTTACGTTCAAACGCCAGTGCCACTCTCAGCGGAGCTCCTTCGTCGTAGAGCCTTCCCGTAAACATCAACGATTGAGGCAGGCCCTTGGGAAAGCCACACGGGAGACACACTGCCGGGTGGCCGGTGAGATTTGTGATTACCAGACTGGCGCTGCCCGGAGCAGGCGAAACAAAAACATCCCAGTTCGACATGAGTTCGTCCATCTGCTGCATCAGCAGACTTCGGGCCCGTTGTGCCCGGATGTACTCAACGGCTGGAATGAAGCGGGAGCTACGGAAAGTGTTGGGCCAGTCACCCGGCTCCTGCCCTGAGAGCTGCTTAATCCCACCATTGCGGGTCAAATCATCAAATGCTGCTGCTGCTTCAGCCACCAGGATAATGCGCAACGCCGCTGTCGAGAATCCCGGCAGCTCAATAGGCTGAAGGTCTGCTCCTGCCGCCCTTAGATCTTCCAGGGCCGCTTGGTAAATTGCCTTTCTTTCAGCGTCTTGTTGCTGATCAAACTCTGTTTTTAAATACCCTATCTTCATCTTTCGAAGAGGCCGGCTCGGCATCCAGTTGAAAGGGACGTCACCCACGGTTAGATCTTTTTGATCAGGTCCGTATATGGCGTTTAGAGCTGCGGCACAGTCTTCAACGCCACGACAGATCGGCCCAACTTTGTCCATGGTCCAACTAAGCGCCATCGCCCCATGCCGGCTGACCCTTCCGTAAGTTGGCCGCAGACCCACCACGCCGCAGCGACTCGAGGGCGTGATGATGGAACCAAGTGTCTCTGTTCCAATTGAGAAACCTATCAACCCCGCAGCTGTCGCGGAGGCTGGACCAGCAGAAGACCCGCTCGAGCCAATTCGATCCTCAGAAACCTGCCAGGGATTTCGCGTCACGCCTCCAAACCAGCGGCCTCCCTGGGCCAACGCTCCCATGGAAAGTTTGGCGACCAGAACAGCGCCAGCAGCAGCCAATCGCTCGATAACCGTAGCGTCGTAATCGATCACCTGGTCGCGATATGGTTCAGCGCCCCAAGTGGTCCTAATACCCTTCGTAGCAAACAGATCTTTCGCTCCCCAGGCAATTCCGTGAAGCGGGCCCCGATATTTGCCACGTCTGATTTCGGCTTCAGCTTGTGTCGCCTGCTCAAGCGCGAGATCCTCGGTAAGAGTCACGGTACAGTTGAGTTTGGGGCCAAACCGCTTTAACCGCGCGATGTACATTCTGGTCAGGTCAAGTGGCGAAACTCGCCGAGTTCGGATCAACTCCGCCAACTGAGGGACAGTTGCAAAGGCGAGTTCTTCAACCGAATTGAACTTTGGCAACTCTACCTTGTGGAACCTGAATTTGAGGGGTCGTACATTGAAAGTGCGCCCTGGAAGTGCCGGTCGAAAGAGACTGGCTGGCTCAGTGTCCAGGGGAATCTCGACCTTCCTTAACGTTTCGTACCGCTCCAGGTTTGTGTTGGCATTCCGCATTGCCATCTCGCGCTCGGCATCGCTGAATTCCAACCCAAAGAGTTGCTCGGCACCTCGCAACATATCCTTAGTGACTCGTAGCGGAGCCGGTGTCGGTGATGCAGTTGGGCCCGGTGTCGGCGATGGTGAAGGAGTCTGAGCGGTAACCTTTGTTATCTGTGTGTGTGGCGCATGCGCAGCAACAAGGCCGGCAGCAGACACCATCTTAACGAACTTTCGCCGATCCAACTCTTCGACATTGGGTTTGTGATTCAGAGTAGAGACAGCCGTCTTTCTCTTCATTCCGGGGCTCCAGTTTTCAATCAATAAATGAAATGGAAAATCCTCTGCGGGAAGGACTCAATCGGTTCAAGGGGTCACTATCATTTGCTGGTCTCCCGTTCCGGGAGCAGAACTGCCGTACTTCAACTTCACAACGCTTGCCTTTCCAAAACGATGAATAGTCACCACAAACATATTGTCGTACTCGGTTTCCGGGATTACTGGGAACTCTCCACCGCCCAGTGCTCCGATGATTGCCGGCACGGTGTTATTGTGTCCCGCCAGAAAGACCACGCCACCACGTTGTTTAGTTGTTATCTGTTCGATCAACTCCTGAGTATTTTTTGAGTCTATTCGCGTCACTGGCAGTTTTAGCGAGTCAGCGAGTGGCTGCACAGTCTGCTGGGTTCGGGCGTATTGCGTCGCGTAGATTGCAGTTATTCCCGCGTCACCTAAGATATGGACCAACTCCTGAGCGCGCGCCTGGCCCGCCGGGGCAAGATCGGGATTGGGATTCTCAGGTTCAATCTTCTTTTCAGCGTGACGCACGAGGATCACCGTAGTGATGGGGCGCTTAAAGGTTGAAAAATACGCGAGGACGATAACGGCAGCAAAGATCGCAAACAACAACGAGAAAACTACAATTGTCCTCAAGCGTGTCCGCGTATCGAGAGTCTCTTCCAATCGCCCTCCACATATATGTCCGACGAACTTTAGTTTGTCGCGACGGAATACTCGTACTTAGGGTGAAACTTATGCCGTGTGAGTTAATGCCATGGATCGCACACAAGTGTATCCCATGTTAAGCAGATTTCCGTACCGGATTCAGTTGGGGAGAATAACCGAAGCACGAGTGCTCGGCGCGACTCAAGTTTATCGAACAGTGCAAAGATGGTAGTCTATTGACACTAGAAACAATCGAATAGCCGAGCTGAAAGTCATAAATTCATATGGGTGACCCTGCCCAAAACTAAGAAGGTGAACAAAGTTTGAGTCCGGAAGTCGCAACCTATTTATCGGAAGTCATTGCTGAAGATTTTGGCCCCAACGCGACCTATGTCGAAGGTCTGCTGAGCCGCTTCCGCAGTAACCCCGAACTCGTCGATGAGTCCTGGCGCTCGTACTTCACCGAGTTACTCGGCGACGGCGGCGCAGCGGAATCCGACAACGGAAGTGCGGCGCCAGCAGAAACTACGAGCACCGCACCCGAGCCGGCCGCAGCAGCAGCGGCACAGCGGCAGACCCAGCCCACAGCCGCTGAGCCTTCACCACCAAAGCCTGAAGTAAAGACAGACCTCGCGGCCTCTCCCATCCGCGGCGCGTCTCTGAAGATCGTCGAGAACATGGAGACGAGCCTTTCTGTCCCGACCGCCACGTCCCAAAGGCGCATTCCGGTCAAGCTGCTCGACGAAAACCGGCGCATCATCAACAAGTACCTGGCAGAGAACAACCGAGGTAAGGCATCGTACACACACCTTCTGGCCTGGGCACTACTGCGCGCGCTCGACGAGTTTCCACAATTGAATGACGGTTATGAGGTAGTTGATGAAACTCCGAGTAGAATAAAACGAGAAGATGTAAACCTCGGCGTCGCTATCGATCTGGAGCGGAAAGACGGAACCCGATCCTTACTGGTGCCCAATATAAAGAAGGCAAACAAACTCCGTTTCTCTGAATTCCTCACGGCTTACGATGATGTAGTTAAGCGCGCACGCGAAGGCAAACTTCAGATTCCAGATTTCCAGGGCACCACAATCTCGCTAACAAACCCCGGAACCATTGGCACCGTCGCTTCAATTCCACGCCTGATGGCGGGACAGTCGGTGATCATCGCAACCGGGGCCATCGAATATCCGGCGGAGTATCAAGCTCTGGCGCCGGAAGCCCTGTCTCAACTCGGCATCAGCAAAGCCGTAACCATCAGCAGCACTTACGATCACCGGATCATTCAGGGTGCGGAATCCGGGGCTTTTCTGGCCCGGATCCATGAACTGGTTACCGGCCAACACAGTTTCTACGAAGACATCTTTGCCGATCTCGGAATTGCCATTCCCCCGCTGCGCTGGAATTTAGACCGCAACCCGTTCTTCCTCGCAGATGATCGAGCTCGCGAGCAGACGATCAAAGAAGCCCGGGTCATGGAGCTTATCAATGCTTATCGCGTGCGTGGTCACCTGATCGCCGACATTGACCCACTGCACGCGATGCCAGTGTTGTATCACCCAGAGCTGGACATTGAGCCTTATGGTCTGACTATCTGGGACCTCGACCGCGAGTTTATTACCGGAGGCCTTGGGGGCACCGACAGCGCCACTTTGCGGGAGATTCTCGACATTCTTCAGCGAGCCTATTGTGGGAAGGTAGGCGTCGAGTACCGGCATATCCAGAGCAAGGAAGAGAAGCTCTGGATTCGTGAACAGATTCGCCGCGAGTTCGTGCGTCCTGAGCCTCTACCGGTGGAAATCAAAAAACGGCTCTTGTGGAAGTTGATCTCCGCGGAACAGTTCGAACGTTTCCTGCACACGAAATATCTTGGGCAGAAGAGGTTCTCTCTCGAGGGTTGTGAGACGGTCATTCCGCTTCTGGATCAGTTGATTGATGGCGCCGCTGAGCGGGGTGTGAACGATATAAAGATGGGTATGGCCCACCGCGGCAGGCTCAACGTGTTGGCGAATGTCATCGGAAATTTCTGCGAAAGAATCTTTGCTGCGTTCGAAGGCTCGGTCCACCCATCGTTTCCAGCCGACGAAGGCGATGTTAAGTATCACCAGGGAGCAGTTGGTGAGCGCGAAACCGCGGGCCACAAGGTTCAGCTCACCCTGTCACCTAATCCCAGTCATTTGGAAGCTGTTGATCCAGTTGTTGAGGGGATGGTGCGTGCGACTCAAGACGATCTTCGAGACAGGTTGGGAATGCCTCGTGAGCAGGTGATCGATCACTCATTACCGGTATTACTGCATGGCGATGCAGCCTTTGCCGGCCAGGGCATCGTGATGGAAACGCTAAATCTAGCCGGGCTTCACGGTTACCGCACTGGGGGCACTATTCACATCATCATTAACAATCAGATTGGGTTCACGACCTCTCCGGAAGCGGGCCGTTCAACAATCTATTCCACCGACGTCGCACGCATGACGCAGCTGCCGATCTTCCATATCAATGGGGATGATCCAGAAGCTGCCTATCGCGTCACAAAGATCGCATTGGACTACCGTCAAGAGTTCAATAAAGACGTTGTTCTCGATGTCGTAGGCTTTCGCCGCCTTGGTCACAACGAGACTGACGAACCGAGCTACACCCAACCTCTGATGTACGCTCGGGTAAAGGCCCATCCCGGAGTACGGACGATCTATTCCAGACGTCTGATCAATGAGAAAGTGATCACTGAAGCCGAGCTTGACGAGCTGATGGCGGAACGTGTTCGTCGTTACGAGGACGCGTTAGCTCGAGCAAAGCAGGTGGTGGCCCAACAGGAGGCGCCAACGCAACCGGCTGCTCCCGTTCCAGAATTTGATGGTTCCGAAGTCTATCAAACTGCAGTTTCTGCTGATGCTATTCGTGAGATTGCCCATAAGATCGCCATTGTGCCGGAAGGGTTCAATGTTAATCCAAAGATGGTGAACCAGTTGGCACGGCGGGCAAAGATGGGAGAAGGCAATCTTCCTTTGGACTGGGCGTTTGCTGAAGCAGTGGCTTTTGGTTCACTCGTACTTGATGGAAAGCGCGTTCGACTCAGCGGACAGGATTCGGGTCGTGGAACCTTTAGCCAGCGCCACGCCGTGCTCTATGACACCCAAACAGGAAAGCCCTGGGCCCCTCTGTCGGAGCTTCGTTCGGAGGACCGTCCTGAGGCCAGGTTTCAGGTATTTGACAGCTCACTTTCAGAGGCGGGCGTGCTCGGGTTTGAGTATGGCTACACGGTGGTTGCGCAGGACTCACTGGTACTTTGGGAGGCCCAGTTTGGAGATTTCGGAAACGGTGCCCAGGTAATCATTGACCAGTACATCACGGCGTCAGAAGACAAGTGGAAGCAGCGCTCGCGTCTGACAATGTTGCTACCGCACGGATACGAAGGTCAGGGCCCGGAACATTCAAGCGCTCGGCTCGAGCGCTATCTGCAGGCTTGTGCAGAAAACAATCTCTCGGTCTGTTACCCCTCAACTCCGGCTCAATACTTCCATCTGCTCCGGCGCCAGGTGTTGCCGGGAATGGAGCGGCCGCTCGTGGTCATGACGCCAAAGAGTTTGCTGCGCTTACCTGCGGCAGCATCGTCCTTGTCGGAACTCACCGAAGGAGGATTCCAGCCCGTTCTTGATGACGCCGAAGTCAACGACAAGGCCGCCGTCACGCGTTTGCTGTTTTGCAGTGGCAAGGTCTACTACGACCTGGCTGAGGCACGTAAACAGAAGCCGGAGCCGCGTGTAGCAATTGTTAGACTCGAGCAGCTCTATCCTTATCCCATCAAACGCATGCGGGAAATCGTTGCCAGCTACGAGAACGCCAAGGAGGTTTTTTGGGTGCAAGAGGAGCCCAAGAACATGGGCGCGTGGACGTTTGTGGAGCCGCGGCTGGAGCAGCTGTTATCGAGCTGCGAAAGGCCAACCTATCTCGGGCGATCGGCATCTGCCAGTCCCGCCACTGGGTCATATTCGGTCCATCAAACCGAACAGGCGCAGCTGATCAGCGAAGCATTAACAGTCCCTTAATCGGAACGTGGCCCTCTTTCGGAACGCGGGCGTCCTTAAGAACGTTGGCGTCTTTAGGAACGCGGGCGTTTTTAAGAACGTTGGCGTCTTTAGGAACGCGGGCGTCTTTAAGAACGTTGGCGCCTTTAGGAACGCGGGCGTCTTTAAGAACGTTGGCGCCTTTAGGAACGCGGGCGTCTTTAAGAACGTTGGCGCCTTTAGGAACGCGGGCGTCCTCGCCCGCTTCTCCGTCATACTCAGTTTAACAATGAACCCAATACCAACCCTGTTCCTAATCCTAGTCGCCATCATCTCACTTACTGTCATCAGCCCGCGCGATACTTCTGAAGCAAGCTCTCAGGATTCGCTTGCTCACCCGCAAGAAAAGCATCTCGCCAACATCAAACAGTTGACGTTCGGAGGCGAGAACGCTGAAGCATACTTTTCAGCCGACGGGCGCAAATTGATCTTCCAATCGACCCGCGACGGTCGTGGCTGCGATCAGATCTATACGATGAACGTAGACGGGTCGGCGCTTAGGATGATTTCGACTGGGCAAGGACGTACTACCTGTGCTTACTACTTTCCGAATCTGAGCCGAGTGCTTTACTCGTCAACTCATCTCGGTGGAACGGAATGCCCGCCACGTCCAGATTATTCCAAGGGATACGTCTGGGCCATCTATCCAACGTACGACATCTTTACCGCACGGCCGAACGGTGCAGAAGTGAAGCAACTAACCGACACGCCTGGCTACGATGCCGAAGCGACCATCTCAAATAACGGCAAGAAGATAGTTTTTACTTCCACGCGCGACGGGGATCTGGATATCTACACCATGGACGCAAATGGGCGTAACGTTCGTCGTCTGACAAACGAGCTTGGATATGACGGTGGACCATTCTGGTCGTACGATGGGACCAAGATCGTCTATCGCGCTCATCACCCTCAGACTGAGGAGCAAAAGCAGGACTACCGGGAACTGCTGAAACAGAACCTCATTAGACCCAGTGTCCTTGAGATCTGGGTAATGAACGCCGATGGATCAAACAAGCGACAGATAACGCATAACGGCAAGGCTAATTTTGCTCCCTTCTTTTTTCCGGATGGAAAGCGGATCATCTTCTCATCGAACATGGATGACCCACGCGGCAGAAATTTCGATCTGTACAAGATCAACGTCGACGGCAGTGGCTTGCAGCGAATCACCTACAACGATACCTTTGACGGTTTCCCAATGTTTTCCCCTGACGGCAAGAAAATCGTCTTTGCCTCGAACCGGAACGCGAAAGCACAAGGCGAGACAAACGTGTTTATTGCTGACTGGGTTGAGTGAAATGGTCCTTCGATCGATTTTTCGAAAGTTTTGGTTTGATATTCAATAAGCGAGTTTTGATATGAGATTCAAACAATTAAACAGCCTTATTTCGGTCCTACTGGTCATTTCATTCTTCGGGGCATCGGCGGCCCAACAGCCGAATGCGCCGACCGTGGAGCAACTGCGCCGCCACGTTACGTATCTGGCCTCTGAGCATCTTGAAGGCCGTCGTACTGGTACACAGGGAGCAAACGACGCGGCGCATTACATCGCGGGCGAGTTCTCGCAGTTAGGATTGCGGCCAGCGTTCCAGACAATTCGCAAGCCCCGTAACCGAGCTGAGGCCCGGGCTAACTATCGCCAAAAGTTTCCGTACATTGCGGGTGTTACTCTGGGTAGTGGCAACTCTTTTTCATTCTCAACTGCAGCGGGAACTCAGAATCTGGAATTACTGAGGGACTGGATACCCTTAGGTTATTCCACGAACGCCGCTATCGAGAATGCACCAGCTAGGGCGGTCGGATACGGCATCACGGCCACTGAGTTGAATCATAACGATTACGCAAATGTCGGCACTGCCGGTTACGTAGCCATTGCTTATGCGGGCACGCCGGACCGCGATAATCCTCATGGGCCATTCAGTAAATACCTGGAGACCCGTTGGAAAGCTATCGCCGCGCGAAACTCTGGAGCCAAAGCGCTAGTGGTCATAACTCGAGAGTCTAGTTTCCACGCGTCCACGGGGATACACTTGCGTTACGACAACAGCGCCGGAGATAGCGGTATTCCAGTACTACTTTTATCGGAAACAGCAGGTCAACGAATAACGGGAAGGACAGTTGTTCCGGCCACAGACGCCAGTATCTTGCCACCTGAAAAGTTACCCGCGAGTACGGTGTCGGTTTCGGTTAATTTAGAACGTCAAGAGGCACCCGCCTACAACATTGTCGGTATTCTCAACGGCTCAGATCCCGTTCTTAGAAAAGAGGCCATCGTCATGGGCGCTCACTACGATCATCTGGGCCGCGGCGGCCAAGGTAGTCTCGCGTCCAGGTCAGGTGAGGTGCATCACGGCGCCGACGACAACGCGTCGGGGGTCGCCGGAATGCTGGAACTGGCAAGACTCTTCACCGCGCAGCGTCCAAAGCCTCGTCGCACGATAGTGTTCATCGCCTTCAGTGGCGAAGAGGAGGGACTCCTCGGTTCCAACTACTACGTGAATAATCCAGTGGTGCCGCTGGCAAATACAGTTGCCATGGTCAACATGGACATGATCGGTAGACTCAAAGACAAGAAACTCGTTATTGGTGGCATCGGTACTGCGCAGGAGTGGCGTTCGCTTGTGGAGAGCGCCAATATCGCTGAAGCGTCGCGTGTAAAGGTGAACTCAACGGCGTCACAAGCAGGCATGAACGGCCGCGCGGTGCCCCTCGTAGTAGGCTCAAATGGTGCGCCAGTGGTATCGAGCGATCTGACAAAGCAATTTGTGCTTACGCTGAACGAAGATGGCTATGGCCCAAGTGACCATTCCTCTTTTTATTCTAAGCAGATTCCTGTTCTCTTCTTTTGGACTGGGACCCACAATGATTATCACAAACCATCCGATACGGCGGAAAAGATCAACTATCAGGATCAAGCTCGGATAGTCTCGCTGGTCCGGCGTTTAGTTCGTGAAGTCGATGCTAGTGATAAACGGCCAACATATACGACGGCTAAGGCGCCCCCTGCAGGTCGGTCGATGGGATTCCGCGTCTATTTGGGGACCATCCCAAACTATGGAGACGCCACTGATGGACTACTGCTCGACGGTGTCCGAGAAGGTTCGCCGGCAGAAAAGGCCGGCTTAAAGGCCGGTGACAAAGTCGTAAAACTAGGTCCGCGCGACATCCGCAACGTCTACGACTACACCTATGCCCTGGGAGAGATGAAGGCCGGTCAGGAGTACGATGTTGAGGTGATTAGGGGAACAGAGCGCTTGAAACTCAAGCTAACTCCTGAACCGCGTAACTAACCGTGCTCAAGGGGCACTCTTAAAAACAATGACAGGTGACCTTACGGTTACCTGTCATTTTTATGAACCCGTTTTGTTTGCGGTGATTTTACCATCGTGGCTCGCGCTCGTAGCGATCACCGCCCCGGTCGCGATCACGACCGCCGCGATAACCACCACCACCACGTCCGCCATATCCACCGCGACCGCCACCGCCCCGATCAGTTCTTGGCTTGGCCTCATTGACGGTCAAATTGCGACCGCCAAAATCCTTACCATTGAACTGTTCGATTGCTGCAGCTGCTTCTTCGGGGGTTGCCATTTCCACGAAAGCAAAACCGCGAGAACGTCCAGTATCGCGATCTTCGATCACGGAAGCTGACTCGACCGTACCTGCCGCGGAGAAAGCTTCGCGCAGTTCCTCGCTTGTTGTACGGAACGAGAGATTTCCGACATATAGTTTCGTACCCATTCTGTTTTCTATCCTTTATGTGAACGAAGCGCGGGTAAAACTGAATCGCAGACTCAAGCGGGGATCTACTTGACCTAGCGGCGAAAGGCGACGCACCCGGTGCTCTGAATTACGAGAGCAGCTTCTGACAAGTTGACAACTGCCTCACTCTCTCTTCAGCCGAACGTCGTCGCTTTACGGTCACGGACAGGCGCAAACGCCATCGATGCGCGAGAGTAGGGAACTGACGGCGTGAGTATGCCTCAGGCCGTGTTTTGAGTTCAAGCTATATTCACGACATAAGGCAGCTAAATCGGAAATAGTTCGTGACATTTTTGTTGCGGTGCGTTCTCTCAGCCCTTTTCCAGTACAACTTCGGCAATTGCATGCTGGCTGGTGTGTGAAATCGACAAGTGGGCCGCTGTGGCACCCAGCGACTTGAAACGGGCCAGGAGTTCTCCATGGAAAACCAGGTGCGGCGCGCCGCTCTCGTGTCCCACTATTTCGACGTCATGCCAACTGATCCCGCCGCGCCAGCCCGTCTGGAAGGCCTTAAAGGCGGCTTCTTTCGCCGCGAACCGCGCCGCATAGTGTTGGGCAGCCACTACCCCACGACTATCGCAGTAGGCACGCTCCGAAGGAGTAAAGACTCGCTCAATGAAGCGAGGTGTGCGCTCGAGGACTTCGCGAATTCGCGCAACTTCGATAATGTCTATCCCAATGGAGATGATCACAGAAGACCTGACCCTTGAACGTGCCGGTTACTACTGGCGTGAAAAGTCGGGAGTTCGTGCGCTGATCTGCGCCCCGCTCGAAAACGACGGCTTTACGAACGGCTTTTCAACCCGATTCGGCGGCGTTAGCCCCATGCCGGACCAGGCCCTCAATCTGGCTGGCTTTCATGAAGATGCCGCGGAGAACATTCTGGAGAATCGTCGCCGGTTTCTCAAGTTGCTTGAGGGCAGTTGGACGCTGGCCGGCTGCTGGCAGGTGCATGGTACCGACGTGCGTGTCGTGAACGATGTTTCAGACGCTAAGCCAGCCGAGAATTCTCTGGGGGAAACCGTCTACTGTGACGCAATAGTCAGCAACGCTCCAGACGTACTCGCGGCAGTTAAGACTGCAGACTGCGTACCAATTCTCATCGGTGATCCCATTACTAACTCTTTTGCGGCTGTCCATGCTGGATGGCGGGGGACGTTTGCCGGCGTTGCGTTGTATGCGCTCGAGCGGCTAACGAAGGAATACAGCTCACAACCACAAGATCTTCGAGTGGCCTTAGGACCTTCCGCTGCTGCGTGTTGTTATGAGGTTGGACCAGAAATAGTAGATGGTTTCCGGGAACGCTTTGTTTATGCTGATTCCTTGTTTACCCCAACGCAGGATGGACAGGCTCGGATTGACCTGTTGCTGGCGAATCGGAAGCAGCTAACTGACGCCGGCATTCGTGAGGACAAAATCCACATAGCGCCACTCTGCACGATGTGTCGCAACGATCTGTTCTTCTCGTATCGAAAGGAAAAGAAACTGCATGGGAAGGTCGGGCGCTCAATGAGCGTTATCGGTCGGGGTAGTGATTAAGCCGCAGATGAACGCGGATAAACAAGATCAGACAAGGAGCTTCGTGCCGCTTTTAGTGTTGTTTCGTGGATCGTCCGACTGTTATCTGATCAGAATCTCATTCACGAGCGTCCGCTTTCCACTGGTGTCGATATCCACGCGGGTATGTCTCGAGGGCAAGAAAGGTTCTTGCTTGAGCGGTTTACGACTGGCGACGACCACACCGTCGTCATAGGTACCCTCTTCAGGCTCCTGAAATGACTCCGGCAAATTTCCATGGAGGTAACACTCCAGGTTCGGCGAACTCCGCTCGGTCACCGCAATCAATTCTCTGTGCGGGCACGTAACCGTAGAGATTAGACCGTTCTCAGAGTCTATCTCGACAAACTTCACGCCTTCGGGACACTCGAAATTACGACCCCCGAGTTCTGGACGCAACTTCACCGCCGCTCCGACAAACTCGCTCCACGCCGGCAAAGCCGCATTCGCTCCGGTCAATCCCAATTGCCGATTGTCATCAAAACCGATCCAAACGACACAAACGAGATTAGGGGTGTAGCCGACAAACCAGCCATCCCTTGAGGTTCCTGTCTTGCCTGCGATCGCTGTGCCCGGCGCCACATTTCTTGCCGCTCGACCGGTACCATGGTCTATCGCAGCGGTGAGCATGTTTGTGATTACGTAAGCGGTTCCGGGACTGACCACTTGGGTCTCAGATTGCAAGGTGTGCGTTCCTGGTGGCTCTGCAACGCTCGCAATTGCGTGTGGCATAACTCGGCGGCCGCCGTTCGCGAAAGTAGCGTAGGCAGCTGCCAATTCCAGTGGTGTCACTTCGGTGGTGCCAAGCGCAAGTGAAGGATAACGTTCCGGCCTCGGCAATCCAAAATCCTCTGCATACCTCGCGATCCGGGACAGCCCAGTGCGCATAGCAATGTCTACAGTGACCACGTTCAGCGACTTAACGAGGGCCGTACGCATCGTGACTTCACGCATCGAGTAGCCACCACCATAGTTTGCCGGACGATAGATGCGATTCCGGTCGTAGATGAACTCTCGTGGCGTATCGCTGAACATCTGTACGGGAGACATCCCCGACTCGAGCGCAGCCGCGTACACGAATGGTTTGAAAGTGGACCCTGGCTGCCGGTGCGCATCAACAGCCCGGTTCAATTGGGACTCAGAATATTGCCGGCCTCCGACCATCGCCAGCACGTTGCCGGTGCGTGGATCAAGTGCCACAAGCGCTCCCTGCGGGGACTCTCCAGAGCGACTGCGCTCGTTTAGCTTCGCCAGTTGACGCTCAAGCGCTGCCTCAGCAAGTTGCTGAAGATCCAGATCGATTGTCGTATAGAGACGAGAATCATCAGCCGAAGTGTCCCAATCGTTCGCTGCAATACGG
>Ga0209341_10003983_pt1 | contig 13693 bp, 10 predicted proteins | sample RifCSP13_2_FD_184020 | JGI IMG/M metagenome (GOLD analysis project Ga0209341, IMG submission 184020) | Soil microbial communities from Rifle, Colorado - Rifle CSP2_sed 13_2 (SPAdes) (version 2) | ecosystem: Environmental > Terrestrial > Deep subsurface > Rock core/Sediment | place: Rifle...
CACTACCGTAGCAAAGGCAACACTCAGCGGTACACTGCTCACCAGCAGCAGCAGCGGTGGAAGCAGTCTTTTCAAAAGGCTCGGCAAGGCGGCCGCAGCCACTTCCAGTGAACTTCCTGCATCCGGCGCCAGTGTCCTTTGTTTTGATACAGACTCTGTATCAACAGCAGCCGCAGGCTCAGATACTACTGATTCAAGCGGTAACTGGACCATTGCTGATGTGGATGCCGGTAACTATGCATGTTTTGGGATCTATATTGACCTTACCTCACTTACTATAAAGACAACGAAACTGAATGATATTGCTGCTGCCGCTGGCGAGACGGTTACAGTTGATACTGCCACTGTGGAGAGCGATACTACATCTCCATCAATTGTATCAGTTCTGTCTGACAATGTTGCAGATACTTCATTGTCTGATGGTGATCCTGATCCGTTATATGAAGTATCCGAAATATTACCCGGTCAGGTAATCTCCGTCATCTTCAGTGAGGCAATGAATACCTCTACAATGCAGCCGGGAACAGGTGCAGTGTTAAAGGATAGTACAGGTACAACAGTCACTACTACGGTTCAATTCAACGGTTCAGGAACCGAGTTCCGCTATATACCTTCTGCGCCTTTAACAACCGGTGAGCAGTATACACTTTATTTGAGCAATAAGGTCAAGGACCTTTCAAACAATGGGATTAATGATCCTGATAGTGATGGTGTTATAGCATTAGCAAGACTGACTGTTGCTGAACAGGTGGATCAGTTTGCACAACTATCTTCCAATCCGAAGAATACCGGTTCAGGTGTAAATGTCTATCAGGACATCACTATCACCTTTAACAGACCTGTAGATTTTGTCAGCTTTAAGGAGAACACTGTAATATCTCCTGCTATTTCCGGACGTATTGAGCCGTCAGGAGATGGAGTAACAATATTGCACTTAGCGCCGCTGACTGCGGGTACTGACTATACGATAACCATTGGCGCCAATGTTGCTGATCTGGCAGCTAATACCCTTGGAACACCAGTCACAATAGCCTTTTCCACAGGGGCTGCTCTCGATACGACTTCTGTAGCGGGTTTTGATCCTGGCGTTGCTGGTACTGCGGATGATCTCGTATCTATTCTTACATCTATAACAAAAGCTGAACTTGCCATTTCCAGTCAGGACATTATTTCATTTGCAAGCTTCTTCACTCCGGATTTCACACTTTCAATGAGAGAGTGCAGCTTTAATATGGATGGACCTATGCCTGGTGATACCACCAGTGGGGATACCATGACTGCAGCCCTCGAATCAGGTCCGGGCCCAGGCCCTGGTGGTGGAGAGGTATGTAGAACAGAAACCCTGACCTTGCAGGAATTTCTTGATCAGATGAAGAAGGATTTTACTGAAGAGAGAAATATGGCTAAGGGATTTGGCGAGGTCGAGAGGATGCATCTATTTGACGCATCAGGGAACAAGATGTCTGTTGAGCATTTTAACAGTGACTTTGATACTGACAGAAATCCTGTTGGGGCTGATCTTTATGTTGGATGGCCTAACCCAATTCCAGGCATACATTACATAGATGCCCAGATAGATGCTACTGATTCATGGGGGAATACATGGAATCAATTTGTGAAATACAGGCTCGACCCAAGCCTTGCCGCTGCTGATATGAGGTCTACATCAGCCTGTACTGATGTTACTGACCCGTCACAAACGGCTGGTGTTGGCGAGGTGCTTGTGACATACCATAAGTGGGATCAGATGCTCCAGAGAGACCAGGAGGTCACCCAGCTATGCCAGGTCATTGATGGAGACGGTGATCCTACAAATGAATGGGCGTCAGACAATGAAGTGTACCCCAGCACCTTTTCCGGTATGAAGAACGTATGGGATGACAATGACGGGGATATGAACTGGAACGAAGACGGTCTGATCAGCCTGCGTGACACAAATAACGACGGTGTAGCAGATGCGGCATATCGTCTATATTCGACATCAGGTGATGATCCAATGCAGCCATGGAAGTGGACACCACATGAGGATGCGATAACACTGCCTGCATATACGGTTGCGGCTGCAATGGTATATGCGGCGAATCAGAACTGGGATATTGAAGGTGTGGATAATGATGGGGATTCGAGTGTAATGTATTGGGGTGATCCTCCGGATCCTGCCAATGGCGGTGATATTAACCGCAGAGTCAATGAAGATTGGCCTGATGGCGCCGACAATGACGGTGATTGTGACCCTGATAAAGATGGAATATCCAATGATGCCAACGGTGATGGCATTATTGACGGCACAGGCAGGGTCTGTGTTGATGAAGACAATGATGGCATGAGAAACGACCCATCATCTATGGATGGCGATGATGATACTACAAATGATCCAATGCCATGGAATGACTGGAACCTTGCCAATAAGGACAGTGTGCTGTCATCTGATGAATTATATGCACAGGTATTCCTTGTCAAGGACAGTACACTTGCCCCGGGTGTAGTATCTGCATGGGAAGATGAGTCAGGTGCTCCATATTATGAAATCCCTGGTCCCAAGGGCTGGTCATACACGTATGCAGTAGGTGCTGACGGCAGGGCATGGAGCGGAGATGAATGGCAAGTGTATAATAATCCGGGAGACCGCCGTGATGGGCATGACTTTGCAAACGGTAATATAACAGTGACCGGAAAGTTCTACTTTAACAATGAAGATTCTTCAACAGCAGGTGTTGCATCTGATGGATGGGGTGTAATGGCCGATCTGTCTGAAGCCACTCCTGTTGCTGATTCAACATCTCCGTCCGGTACGCGTTATCGTTTTGGCAGCAGTACAGATTCGCGTTATCTGAACGGGATATACAAGTGGACTGACGGTTTCCAGATCAATGCAAATGCAGAGACTATAGACTGGATGTATATGCGTCCAAAGATGGACACTATAGACTACAATGCAGATGGTGACTGGAATCCGGCCACTGACATGGCCAGTGGTGTAAGAAGAGTGCCTCACGACCGTATTACAGGGGGGGTCATGTCTGATGATGACTATCTCGCCCTTGGCTGGGATACCTGGCGTGTAAGCTATGACTATCAGCTTATTATAGATCCCTTATTTGTATGGGATGTTGAGGCTGACTGGGCCAGGATGGAAGGAGACGATGATGGGGACGGCCTCTTTAATGAAGACGGCCTGTACTCAGACTACTTCAACTCGACTGATGGTTCACTTAAGACATGTGCCTCATCAGCCAACTATCCATGCATGACCATGAATAGCACCACCGGGGTACTAACACTCTATAAAAAGGATGGTACAACAACGACCTCCTTTGATATCTCAGATGGTGTAGACAATGATTTCGATGGATCTGTTGATGAAGAAGAAGCATGGGACGATGATGGAGACGGCACATCGGATGAAGATCCGATTGGCGATCCTAATGATCTTGACAACAACGGTGATACAACGGCTCCATACAATGATGATAGTGACAGCCGTACTGATGAAGATCCAATCAGCTATGAAAGGGACCGCCTCAATGATCACTCACAGTGGTCACGGGTGTATCAGAGTACAACTGATGCCGTAGTACAAACATTCTATCTTGAAAGAGATTCTGAATTAACGGTTGAAGATATTGCCATTGATTCCACAGGACTCATTGCAACTGCTGTTATAAGCATTGTGGATACTGAGACATGGAGCCCGCACAATCCATGGGGTGATGACTTTGACCGTGATGGTGTCCCGGATGATGTAAGAACCGAGACATCAATGATGATCTTCAAGATGGAAAAGACAAACGGCAAGTGGCTGGTTTCTAATATCCATGAAGGCTTAGAGGACATGGCTGATTATGAAACTCAGCTTGCTTCCGGGGATATCAAGCAGTTTGGCGGTATGATATCACGGATAGAGATGGTCAGTCCTGTTGGCGACCAGATGACAGGTCCGTCAACTAATGCGACCACTACACCAACCTTCCAGTGGGATGATTCAGCCGTAACCGGCACCATTGGCTCATACCTGATTCATATAGAAGAGATCACTGAGGGTATGGTGACAAGCTTTGAGCAGCCATCTATTGTCATGATGGTTATTATTGATCCATTGTTTGTAACTTCAGATTCGGTAACTGGTGTCAAATCATTCCAGTTCGGAGGCAGCGGTACTACTGACATTACCGATGCTGTACTGACTGCATTTGCTTCCGATCCATATTTCCCATTTGATACAGCTCTTGCCGGACTTGAAGATGGCAAGGCATACTCCTGGGGTATTCTGGCCTTCAGCGAAAGCTCACCGGATTTTAGCGCCGGTAAGCCGGAGCCAATGGCAGATTCCTTCGAGCCGATGATGTTTGCAACAGGAGCTCTGCCGGCCTACTTTACAAACAGCTCGACTGCTGCACGTCTGCTTCCGAAGGCAAAAGTAGGAGGAACGGTATACAACACAATACCGTCTAATATTGCACCATCCTTCTATGATAAGCCATCGGGTTCTAACAGTGACCATGGACCAAGCAGTCTTGATCCGAGGTCTCGCAGGTAATGAATACCCGGCTTCTTCCTTTCAACTAAGGGAGAGAAGGGATTATGAGGGCGTGGGGGTAGATCCCCACGCCCTTTTTATTGTGGAGAAAAGTCTTTTGTCATCTGACATTAAATGTTAATATAGTGCATATCCTATGTCTTACCGTCATATTACTTTCTATTTGTTCATCTTTTTATATCTGTCTATTCCTGTTATATCATCTGGAGAGATTAACCGGCATATTAATTCCGTAAATCTTACTACAGAAGAAAGCGCAGTTTTGAATCAGCTTGAATCTATCTTTAACAACAAACTCAGTGACATTACCCTGCCACGGAATAGTTCAGATGCTTATCTCATGCAGGATGCAACAATGATGGTTATGGACATAAGGAAGAGATGGGATGAATGGAGTCCTGCATTCAGAGAAATTTCAGGAAAATATTTCCTCTCAAAGTCATCAGCAATGGATGATCAATCAATATCCGGGACATTGATGCGGAGCGCAAAAACCGTCAGGGAAAATCACAAACTTCCAAACTGGGTTGAGACTGAACATTTCAATATAGAATGGGGAAATGATATCGGCGATATTGACAACGGGTTACATTCAGACAGGATATTATCATGCTCTAACACATTTTATGATGGTACAGCATGTATGGGTATTCCGGATATTGTAGACAAATGGGCGGATTATTTTGAAGAGGTCCGGACTATTGAGACAGGACAGCTTGGCTATATAAAACCTTTCGGGACTGAGACTTTCTTATATGATATATATATTGCAAATACAAAAGATAATATAACTAATAATGATGATGATTTAACCCCTACCTTAAGTTATAATTATTTGGGTTTGACCATAACATATTGTGATAATGACAGGTTTAATATATGTAAGGATGACAATACACCGGAGGCATATTCTTACATAGTAGTGAACAGGTCTTATTCAAGTGAAGATGTGATGAAAATTACTGCTGCTCATGAATTTTTCCATGCCATACAGTTCAGTTATCCATCAATAGATTTATGGTGGTTTACCCCTGATAATCACTGGTGGATAGAGGCAACAGCTACATGGGTGGAGGAAATGGTTTATGATGAAATTAACCATTATTACCCCAGAGTCCGGTACTGGCTTCAAAACCCGGAACTCTCACTGAAGAATTCCGGCACTTCATATTCAGGCCATGAATATGGTGATGTTATCTTTATTCTCTACCTGACAGATGTATACTTGCATAACAAAGATTTTGTCAGAGATGTATGGGAGAGTGAAATCAGCGGTATTGATGCCTTTAATACTGTTCTGGGTACAGACAAATATGACAATCGTGATTTTGAATCTGTATTCAAAGGTTTTGTAGCTTTAAATGCTGTAGCTGATATAGGTCAACAAACAGGAGGTTATGAGGAAGGCGAACAATACGGGAGGGCTGCAGTTACGAAGAAACATATTGTCTATCCGGCGACATCATCTGTATCCGATAGTGATGCACCCCATGAGCTTGGTTCCAATTATATCCAGTTTATTCCCCCTGCTAATGATGACAATACACTTACGATTGAGTTCAACGGTGCGGATAATATCAATTGGGCAACAATGGTTGTTAAAGTAAGAAGTGATGGAATGGGATTTGAGAGAGAAGATTTAATAGTTGACCCGGTATTAAAATCAGGGTGTAATTATATAGAAGGGTTTGGAACTGTTTATAATGAGATATTCCTTGTTGCTTCAGTGTTTCTTGAGCCAGACCTTGTTGATACGGCTCCATACAACTACAAGGCAACTCTTGGGAGCAACTGTCCGGAAACTCCTATTCAGGCATATTCTGTGTCCGAGGATGTGGGCGTAACTGATGTTAATGGTGATAAAACTGATAAACGGTGTTTCATAGCAACTGTCGCATTTGGTTCTTCTGACTCACCATTTGTCGGGATTCTCAGGGATTTCAGGGACCAATACCTCCTGACTAACAGTCCTGGACGCGGGTTTGTCACAATGTATTATTCAATCAGCCCATCTATTGCATACTTTTTAGAACAGCATCCACCTTCCCCGATAATTGTACGGTATGCCCTTTTCCCTGTGATTGGTATAGCATTTCTATTACTTAATACCACCTTCCTTGGTAAAACGATATTAGCAGCCTTTATTTTAACTATCTTAAGCCTAACTGCTTATAACGCCTTGATAAAAGGCTATCAGTCAAGCGTTCAAATAATCAAACATTCCAATAATTGACAAATAAACATCAATTCTGTATAATGCAAAATTCGTTCATGAAGGTTATATTATTCTCTTCCGGCGAGAACGGGTGATACTCCTATGAAGATAATAGTAAGCAAGATCCCGGATGAAGGTGTTGAAATTCATAGCATTGAAACTTCCAGGAGTTTAGGCATTACACCATCGGATTTGATATTGGATGGTGATGTTCATATAGATGCAATGGTTAGCCGGCAGGGGAGGGTATTCTTTGTAGATGCTGCTCTCAGGACCGCCTTACATATTAACTGCAGCCGTTGTGCAGGTGAATTCTCATATGCTGTTGACACACAATTTCATTGTCAGGAAGAACCTGTAAAAAAAACTGATCTGGAGTTGGATGTCCCACTCCAGAAGGGAGATATGGATATAGACAAGTATGCCGGGGATGAAGTTGAATTAAATAACCTGTTCAGAGAGCAGGTAATACTGGCAATGCCCATGCATCCTTTATGTAAAACAGATTGTCTTGGTCTTTGTCCGAAGTGTGGACAGAATTTAAATATAAAAAAGTGTGATTGCAGGGAAGAAGAAGTTAATAATCCCTTCAGTGTAATAAAAAAACTATTCGAATAAGGAGAATAATAAAATGCCTAATCCAAAACACAAAATATCAAAATCCAGGGGAGGCATGAGAAGATCGCATAAAAAGCTAACCATGCCAGGTTATGTCCAGTGCCCGGAGTGTCGCGAATCTAAATTATCTCACCATGTATGTCCCAACTGCGGAACATATAAGGGACGCGAAGTAATAACTGTTGTAGAGAAATAAGCGGCAGGAAATCAGTATGAGGATTGCTTTAGATGCTATGGGGGGAGACAGCTCTCCGGCAACAGAAGTTGAGGGTGCGGTCTTAGCAGTAAGAGAGTATAATACAGAAGTAATCCTTGTCGGGGATGAAAAATTACTCAGGAGTGAACTTCATAAGCACAGCGCTTCCGGTTTACCCATAACTATCTGTCATGCATCACAACGTGTAGAAATGCATGAGAGTCCTGTATCTGTCCTTCGTAAAAAAAAAGATGCATCAATAATAGTTGCTACAAATCTGGTTCGTGACGGAAAGGCGTCTGCTGTTGTTAGTGCAGGTCATACCGGCGCGACTATGGCAGCATCGCTATTTATATTGGGGCCTGTAAAAGGTGTTGAAAGACCTGCAATTGCTACGATCCTGCCAACACTTGAAGGCGTTGCAATTATGCTTGATGTTGGCGCAAACGTTGATTGTAAACCTAAACATCTTTTTCAATTTGCTATAATGGGGCATGCATATGCGGTAAAGATGCTGCAAAAGGAGAACCCCAGAATAGGTTTGTTGAGCATAGGTGAAGAGGACACTAAAGGTAATGTTCTTACTAAGGAAACATTCAAATATCTCAGGAACAGCCCCCTCAATTTTATAGGTAATGTGGAAGGAAACGATGTTTATAGCGGCAGCGCTGATGTCATAGTATGTGATGGATTCACAGGTAATGTTGCTCTCAAGATAAGTGAAGCTGTAGCAGAGACGATGGGGAAATTGTTGTCACGTGAAATCAGAAGATCTGTCATAGGAAAGATAGGATATCTTTTATTGAAGTCTGCATTTGCTTCTTTTAAGAAAAAGGTTGATTATGCGGAGTACGGTGGTGCACCATTGCTGGGTGTAAACGGCGTCAGTATAATATGTCATGGACGTTCCAATCCAAAGGCAATTAAAAACGCAATAGGAATGTCAGTCAAATTTACAGAAGTGCAGACTATACAGTATCTGCAAAAAGATGTCTCAGAGTTAATGATGTTCTTTAAGGAGGATATGGATTAGCATGGTTGTCCGCTCACGTATTATTGGAACAGGTTCTTACCTTCCTTCAACTGTTCTTTCGAATAAAGACTTAGAGAAGATGGTTGATACGTCACATGAATGGATAGTGGGAAGAACAGGTATCAGCGAGAGACGGATTGCATCTAAGGATGAAGCGGCTTCTGACCTGGCATTTTATGCTGCAGAAAAGGCAATAAAAGATGCCGGTGTCAAAACTGAAGATATTGATTTCATTATTGTTGCAACAGTTACGCCGGATATGTTGTTTCCATCCACAGCCTGCCTTGTGCAGCAGAGGCTGGGTGCAAAAGGTGTTTTTGCCTTTGATCTGTCTGCAGCTTGTTCAGGTTTTATTTATGCACTTTCTGTTGCTGACCAGTACATCAGGTCGGGTCTTTACCGCACCGGACTCGTTATAGGCTCTGACGTCTTTTCCAGGATGATAGACTGGTCGGATAGAAACACATGTGTACTCTTCGGAGATGGGGCAGGCGCGGTTATACTTCAGGCTGATGGCAGCGGAAGGGGTATTGTATCAACGCATCTGTATTCTGACGGGACATATTGGGATATGCTTTATGTCCCTGGTGGAGGATCGCGTATTCCGCCCGGAGAGGATATGATAAATAACAAGTTACAATATATTAAGATGCGGGGTAACGAAACCTTCAAGGTTGCTGTAAATACTATGTGTGATTCTATTAATGAGGCATTAAAGAGTAACGGACTCACAGCTAATGATATAAAACTATTTATTCCACATCAGGCAAACCTGAGGATAATACAGGCTATTGGAAAAAAGCTTAATGTTCCAATGGAACGATTCATGATAAATCTGGACAAATATGGGAATACCTCTGCGGCTTCTATCCCTATTGCACTGGATGAGGCGATTAGAGAAGAAAGAATATCTGAGGGAGACAATATTTTACTGGAGGCATTTGGAGGTGGATTGACATGGGGGGCGGTGTTGATAAAATGGTAAGGAAAATTGCCTTTTTATTTCCGGGACAGGGGTCACAGTATGTTGGGATGGGGAAATCTCTATTTGACAACTTTACTCCTGCGAAGGAAATTTTTGACATTGCAGAGGATGTTCTCAGATGGGACATAAAAGGTTTATGTTTTAATAACATTGATGACAAAATCAATTTGACAGAATATACTCAACCTGCTATTTTAGTCACCAGCATTGCTGCCTGGGGTGTCCTTTCAGAGGAAGGAATAACCCCGGAGGCCGTTGCCGGGCATAGTCTTGGAGAGTACTCGGCAATTGTTGCTGCAGGCGGATTATCCCTGACTGACGCACTCCCTGTTGTGCAACATCGGGGTAGATTCATGCAGGATGCTGTGCCAAAAGACAGCGGTATGATGGCAGCGCTGTTAGGTATATCAAAGTCAGATGTTATAGAAGTATGTAAGTCAGTGACAACCAACGGAGCAGGAATCGTTACTCCTGCAAACTTTAATACAACTGAGCAGATAGTTATTGCAGGCACTGTAGTTGAAGTTCAAAAGGCAATGGAATTAGCTAAGGCGAAGGGAGCAAAGAAGATAATACCTCTTAATGTCAGTGTCCCGTCTCACACACCACTTATGCAGCCGGCATCCGGGAAATTATCCGTGGTGCTGGAAGATATATTATTTTCCAACATCAATATTCCGTTAATTACTAATGTTGACTCAACGGCAGTCAATAATGCAGTGGACATCAAGGATGCACTTGTCCGCCAGCTTACGAACCCGGTGAGATGGGATGATTCAATGCAATTTCTGGTTACCAGGGGATTTAACACATTTGTTGAGGTCGGACCAGGCCGTGTGCTGTCCGGATTACAGAAGAGGATAGCAAAGGAATTGAATGCCACAGTAGATGTGTTTAATGTTGAAGATCTGGATAGCTTTAAAAAGACTGTAGAGTTGCTTAAAACTATTTAACTATGTATTCTATATTCCCGGAGGCAGGATGCCTGAAACTAATGTAGCATTTATAACCGGTGCAAGCCGGGGCATAGGATATGCGATAGCCTCTGCCCTTGCAAAAAACGGAATAGATATAGCAGGTATAGATGTCAATATTGATGAGCTTCAATCATCAATGAAAACGATTAGAGAGAGCAGCGGCAGAAGCACTGTAGCCATTCGGGCGGATGTGGGAGATTATACAAGCATTGAAAGTGCAGTCGAAGAGGTCAATAAGACATTAGGTAAAATCAGTATTCTCGTCAACAATGCAGGAATTACAAGAGACAATATTATTCTTCGTATGAAAGATAATGATTGGGATGATGTGATTAGAATAAATCTGACCGGAACATTTAACTGTACAAGGGCAGTAATAAAAGGGATGGTAAAAAACAGGTATGGCAGAATTATCAGCATAGCATCAATCGTTGGTTTAATGGGTAATGTGGGGCAGGCTAATTATGCGGCTTCAAAAGCCGGAATCATAGGATTTACTAAATCTGTTGCAAGGGAGTATGCTAACAGGAGTATTACTGCAAATGCCATCGCCCCTGGTTTTATTGAAACCGATATGACAAAAAAACTGCCGGAAGAGGTCACTAAGGCATTGTTGAGTCAGATACCGATGGGCAGGCTGGGGACGCCTGAAGATGTAGCTAATGCAGTAAAGTTCCTTGCCTCGGATGAGGCTGAATATATCACAGGGCAGGTTATAAATGTAAATGGCGGGATGTATATGTGAAAATTCAACAATAAAAATTAAAAATGCAACATTGCAGATCAAATTACAAATTTTTAATTTAACAAAAGGAGGTGATGTACTCGTGGCATTATCGGTTGAGGAAAAGGTAAAAAAGATTGTTGGTGAACAACTTGGGGTTGACGAGGAGGAAATAACCCCGGATGCATCATTCGTGGAAGATCTCGGAGCAGATTCACTGGATACAGTGGAGCTTGTCATGGCCTTTGAGGAGGAATTTAGTATCGAGATACCTGATGATGATGCAGAAAAGATAATCACTGTACAGAATTCCGTAGACTATATAAAAGAGAGGATGTAGCCTTGAAGAGGCGGGTAGTAGTAACAGGCATAGGACTGGTTACACCTCTTGGTATAGGGGTGGATAAAACCTGGCAGAACCTGTGTGAAGGCAAATCCGGAATAAGCCGGATAACACGGTTTGATCCATCAGAACTGCCTACTCAGATTGCAGCCGAGGTGAAGGATTTTGAACCTGCCGACTTTATCGAGAAGAAAGAGATAAAGAAAATGGACAGGTTCATCCAGTTAGGTATTGCTGCTGCAAAGATAGCTGTTGAAGATGCAAGGCTTCAGATAACAGAAACAATAGCTGACAGGACAGGGGTTTATGTTGGGGCGGGAATTGGCGGTCTTCCTGCAATTGAGTCAAACCATATAAAATTTCTGGAAGGGGGTGTAAAGAAACTAACACCCTTTTTCATACCAATGGTAATAATAAATCTTGTGTCCGGACATATTGCTATTATGATCGGAGCAAAAGGACCAAACTCATCAGTAGTTACTGCATGTGCTACAGGCACGCATGCTATAGGAGATGCATTTAAAATAATACAGCGCGGTGATGCTGATATAATGATAGCAGGCGGTACTGAATCAACAATAAGTCCACTGGCAGTCGGAGGCTTTTGTGCCATGCGTGCACTTTCAGCCCGAAATGATGAGCCTGAGAAGGCGAGCCGTCCGTTTGACGCTATGAGAGATGGATTTGTGATAGGTGAGGGTGCCGGAATTGTAGTGCTGGAAGAGCTGACTACAGCAGAAAAACGGGGTGCTAAAATTTACGCTGAAGTCTGCGGTTATGGTATGACCGGTGATGCATATCATATAACATCACCTGCCCCTGAAGGGGTTGGGGCAGCCCGCTGCATGGCAGCTACACTTAAGGATGCCGGTTTGTCTCCGGATGATATCTCATACATTAATGCACATGGAACGTCTACCAAATTCAATGATGAAAATGAGACTGCTGCGATCAAGTCCGTATTCGGAAAAAAGGCTTATGACATCCCTGTCAGTTCGACAAAATCAATGACAGGACATTTATTAGGGGCTGCAGGTGGTATAGAAGCTGTCTTCTCAATTTTAGCGATAGATAAGGGTATAATTCCTCCCACCATAAATTATGAGTTCCCGGACACTGAATGTGATTTGGATTATGTTCCTAACAAATCCCGTGTATGCAAGGTTGATGTTGCAATGTCAAACTCCTTTGGATTTGGCGGAACAAATGCCTGTATCCTCTTCAGGAAATTCTCAGGTTGAAGTTTATGAAGGATGAACTGACAAGAGATCTTCAAAAAAGACTTTCATATAACTTCAGTAATATTGACATCCTCATAGAGGCACTCACACATAAATCATATGTGAATGAGAATCCTGACCTTAATATTAAAGATAATGAGCGATTGGAATTCCTTGGGGATGCAGTTTTAGACCTTTCTATCAGCGCCTATCTTGTAGAGAACTTTCCACATTATCAGGAAGGCGAGCTTTCGAAGCTTAAGTCTATGATGGTGAGTGAAACGTCATTAACAAAAATTGCGTCAGAACTTGATATTGGTGACTATCTGCTGCTTGGAAGGGGGGAAGAGCATACAGGGGGAAGAAAAAAAGAGTCTCTGCTGGCAAATGCATTAGAGGCCATTATTGCAGCCATTTACCTTGATGGAGGATTGCCGGCTGCTGACGGATTTGTAAGGATGGTGTTTGTCGCTCATATCCAGTTAATAGCCCGTGAGGGCATCAGCCTTGATTATAAGACAGACCTTCAGGAATATTGCCAGGCACATGATCTCGAATTACCGTCTTACCGGGTGTCAAAAGAGATGGGGCCGGATCACAGAAAAACCTTTGAAGTTGAGCTTTTAATTAGTGGTGAGGTAATGGGATTGGGAGTGGGAAGGAATAAGAAAGAGGCCGAACAAAGAGCAGCAAATGAGGCATTAAAATACTTGACAACCAAATCGTAATTATGATAGGGTATCACGCCATGAATAAAAAATATTTATTAGCTCCAGGTCCAACACCTGTGCCGCCTGAGGTTCTCCTTAGAATGGCGCATCCTATGATTCATCACCGGTCTCCTG
>Ga0209341_10003984_pt1 | contig 13691 bp, 3 predicted proteins | sample RifCSP13_2_FD_184020 | JGI IMG/M metagenome (GOLD analysis project Ga0209341, IMG submission 184020) | Soil microbial communities from Rifle, Colorado - Rifle CSP2_sed 13_2 (SPAdes) (version 2) | ecosystem: Environmental > Terrestrial > Deep subsurface > Rock core/Sediment | place: Rifle...
ACCTCGTCGCGTTCCACCTCGGCGACGTGAGCGCGGTCGCGGGGGACCACGGCACCCTTGTCGCGTCGTCCATCGTCGCGCAGAACGCGACGGGCAAGGTCCACGGCTTCGCGCCGGACGCGCGGCTCATCTCCGTGGGCAACGTGTACGCGAGCGGCCTCCTGTTCTACGACGTCTTCACGTTCGCCGCGGAGGGCTACGACGCGACGCCGAACACGGGGGACGAGGCCCACGTCGCGTCCGCGTCGTTCGGCATTTCGGAGGTCGTGAACGACGGCTGGGACTTCCTCTCCCGCTGGGTCGACTACCACGCGTACTCGTATGTGTACACGGCGTACACGGTCTCCACGGGGAACGGGGGGCACGGCTTCGGCACGGTCACGGCCCCCGGGTCCGCCGCGGGCGTGATCGCGGTCGGCGCGTCCACGAGCTACAACGCGGCCCTCGCCACGTTCGACTACGCGGCCCATCCCACGTTCGGGGACGTCCAGCCGTGGTCGAACCGCGGGCCCGGGACGTTGGGCCTCGGGAAGCCGGACCTCGTGACCGTGGGGGCGTGGGCCTCCGGGGACGGGGCCCTGAACCAGTTCGGGGGACGTCTGGCCCCGTGGACCGTGTGGGGCGGGACCTCCCTGTCCGCGCCCGCGACCGCCGGGCTCGTGGCGCTGGTCGTCGAGGCGCACACGGCGGCCGCGGGCGGGCCCGTGCCGAACTACCTCGCGGAGGCCTTCCTGACCGCGGGGGCGGACAACATCCATTACGATCCGCTCGTGATGGGCCACGGCCTCGCGAACGCCCTGCGATCCGTGCGGGCCGCGGCCCTCCTGGACGGGATCACGCCCGTCGATCCGAGCGGATGGGTCCCCTCCCCGAGCTGGACCGCGGGGGACTACCGCGGGACCCCGCACACGGCGTTCGCCCGGATCCTGTCTCCAGGCGAGCGGAACACGACCACGTTCGAGCTGTGGAACTGGAACGCGTCGAGCCCGAGGGACGTGACGATCCGGGACTGGGAGCTCCGCCGCACCGCGACGGACGTCTGGACCGTCAACGCGACGAACGCGAACGAGAGCCCCGCGGACTTCATCCGGCCCGACTACCTGATCGACCTCACGGCCGAGATCCCCGCGGGCACGGCCCTCCTGCGGGCGACCGTGTCGTTCCCCATGGCCTCGTTCGACCCGGGGCTCGACTACACGCTCAACAGCCGCTGGCGCGTCCTGTTGTACGACTGGGTCGACTACGACGGGAACGGGTCCGCCTGGCGGGACGCGAACGGGAACGGGGCCGTGAACACGGGGGAGCTCGACCACCTCGGGGGCGCGGAGCTGAACCGCTTCACGTACGGGTATCCGAGCCACACGAACGTCCAGGCGACCGTGCACGACCCCCTCGCGCGGATGGGGGACGGGCTCCTCCTCGGGATCCAGCATCGCACGGCGGGCCCGAGCGTCCCGGCGACGACCCTCACGGTCACGGTCGAGTACTTCGAGGCCGTCGACGCGCCGTGGCTCAGCGCGAGCGCGTCCCTGGTCACGATCCCCGCGGGCCCGATCTCCGTCCCTCTCACTCTCGCGGTGGACCTGCCGTTGGACGCGCCCCTCGGCACCCTCTCCGGGGTCGTGACGGTCTCGAACGCCTCGACGGGGGAGACCCAGATCCCCGTCCTCGTGAACGTCGCGGCGTCCGGGCCCACGTTCTCGTTCGGCGGGGACCCGAACGGGACCCGTTTCCTCGACAACTCGCGGGTGTTCGGCGGGCCCGACTGGTCGTGGCGTGCGGAATCGGGCGACTGGCGGTTCTTCTTCACGGACATCCCGGACGCAACCCCGATCGGCCCGGGAGACCGGCTCCTCGTCCACACATCGTGGGAGCGCGTGCCGACCGACCTGGACACGATCGTCCTCGGGCCCACCGCGGACCCCGCGTTCAGCCCGTCCGACCTGTGGGGTCCCTACGCGCTCGACGTGGTCGGGAGGAGCCCCTATCTGCATCTGGGCTCGGGCCGCTACGTCTTCCGGACCGCGACGGGCGGCGCGGAGGAGTGGGTCGCGGCCCCCCTCGCGTCGGGCCTGCACGAGATCGCCCTCCACAACGTCCTGTTCGCGGGGCCGTCCGCGTCCGAGATGTTTTCCGGGGACGTGGGCCGCCTGTCCGTGACCCCGAGTCCGTGGAACGTGTCCACGTCCGCGGGGACCGGCTCGGCCGCCTTCGACCTCGACGCGAGCCTGGACCTGCCGGGCCTCGAGGTCCGTGCGTTCGGGATCTCGGCCCCGTCCGTGTCCTTGGGGATCCCGATCGCCCTCGGCGGGACGTACGCGGAGACATTCAACGCGTCCACGATCGGCCTGATCGACATCGCGATCGAGGACCCCTCCGGCACGCCGGGCCTCGACCTCGATCTGTACCTGGAGTTCTGGACCGGGAGCGAGTGGCTGCCCGTCGGATCCGGCGTGAGCCCGGACGCTTCCGAACGGGTGCGGGTCGCGATGCCCCTCGACGGGCAGTACCGGATCCGGGTCGTCGGGTTCGCGGTGCCCCCCGCGGGCGCCGCGTTCGACCTGTCCCGGGCGATCCTCGCGGGGACCGACCTCGCGCCCCGGGACGTGCCCGCCTCGCCCGTGGCCGCCGGGACGCCGGCCCGCTTCAACGTGACGTACGACCTCGACGTGGACACGCGGCCCGGGTTCTACCAGGGTGTCGTGTTCCTCGGTCCGCCGGGGGCGCCCGCGGTCGAGGTGATCGCGAACTTCGTCCTCGAGGACGACGCGCCCCCCGTGGTCCTGGGGTCGGTCCCCTCCCCGGGCGGCTTCACGCGGGACCCGGACGCGCCCATCGTCGTGGACTACGAGGACCCCGTCGTGGGCACGGGGATCGCGGACGTGACGTTCGTCCTCGACGGGTTCGATCTCACGTACGCGGGCACGTGGAACGACACGCGGTTCACGTGGTCCTTCCCGTTCGGGCTCCGGGAGGGGGCCCACACGGCGAACCTCACGCTCGAGGACGGCCAGGGCCTCACGACGGCGTACGGGTGGACCTTCACGGTCGACACGACGGGCCCGTCCCTCTCCCTGACGTCCCCCGCATACGCGATCACGCGGAACCCGAACGCGACCGTCGCGGGCTCGACGGACCCGGGCGCGACGGTGACCGTGAACGGCGTCGCGGTCCCGGTCGACGGGAACGGGACGTTCTCGACCCCGCTCTCCCTGGCCGAGGGGGCGAACCCGATCGTCGTCGTCGCGACGGACCCCTCGGGGAACTCCGCGCGGATCGAGAGGTCCGTGACCCTCGACACGATCGCGCCGAGCCTCACGGTCCTCGCCCCCGCGGACGGGGACGTGTTCCGCACGACGGCCGTGTTCGTCGGGGGCCGCACGGAGGCGGGTGCGACGGTCACCGTGAACGCGGCGGCCCTCGCGACGAACGAGACGGGCTCCTTCGGCGGGGAGGTCGCCGTGTCGCCCGGGGACCGCACGGACGGCCGGCGGGTCCTCGTGATCACCGCGAGGGACGCGGCCGGGAACGAGGCGACCGTCCTGAGGACCGTGACGATCGACGTGAACGCGCCGATCACCCGGACGGATCTCGCGGGCACGGCGGGCCGGGACGGATGGTACGTGTCCGCGGTGAGCGTGACCCTCACCTCGGAGGACGCGGAGAGCGGGGTCGCGGGGATCGAGTACCGGACGAACGGCGGCACCTGGTTCGCGTACGGCGGGCCGTTCCTCCTCGCGGACGGGGTCTACGTCCTCGAGGTCCGCGCGCGGGACGTCGCGGGGAACACGGAGGTCCCGCGGGCCACGTCCATCCGGGTCGACTCCATGGCGCCCGTCGTACGGATCCTGTCGCCGGCCCAGGGTTCCGAGACGGAGGAGGCGAGCGTCGAGATCACGGGGAACGTGGACGACCCGACGGCCGTCGTGATCGTGAACGGGGAGGAGGTCGTGCCCGACCCCGACACGCGGTTCTGGCGGACCGTCGTCCCGCTCCTCGCGGGGGCCAACGCGATCGACGTGAGCGCCCGGGACCCCGCGGGGAACGTCGGCGAGCCGACCGTCCCGCCCATGAGCCCCCTCGTGGTCACGTACATCTCGCCCCTCGAGGACGTCCAGGACGACCTCCTCGGGAACCAGCAGGCGATCGGGGGCCTCGGCTCGACCCTCGGCTTCGGGCTCGTCGCGGTCCTCGTCGTGGTCGTCGTCCTGCAGGTCGTCCTGTACCGTAGCCTCCAGCAGAAGATCGAGGCCCTCCGGCCCCGGGAGGAGCCCGCGTCCGAGGGCCCGCCTCCGGGGCCCCCTCCGCCCCCGGGCCCGTAGCCGGTCCGGCCCGACGGCCGGGGCGAACCCTTAAACGCGACGACGCACGTCCGGCCCCGGGGGAGTCGAACCTCGTGGCGCGCATCGAGTGTCTGAGCGACGTCGGCCTGTTCGTGAAGGATCTCAAGAAGGCGAGGCAGTTCTACACGCGGAAGATCGGGCTCAAGGTCCGGTCGTCCATGCCGAAGTACGGGTACATCGCGCTCGGCACGACCCTCCGCGGGGAGGACGCGAGCCTGAACCCGTGGGCCCCCGAGCCGTCCTGGGGCCAGGAGCTGTACGAGAAGGGGATGAAGGAGATCGGGACCGTGACCGGGATCGGGTTCCGGACGGGCAGCCTGGACAAGACGGTCGCCGCGTTCAAGAAGGCCGGCGTGTCGATCGAGGTCTCCAAGGACCCGACCGGGGACCCGTTCGGCCGGTTCCAGGACCTCGACGGGAACACGTCGTTCGTCTTCCAGCCGCGCCGGCCCAAGGTCCGCCGCGGGGGCCTCCTGCGCTTCGACTTCGTGACGGTCGTCGCGAGGGACCTCGAGCGGACCCACGAGTTCTTCACGAAGGGCCTCGGGCTCAGGGGGAAGCGGACCTCCGAGGGGTTCGCGGAGTACCGCGTGAGTCCGAAGGGGACCGCCGTGACGCCCTTCACCCCGAACCGGGAGATGTACGAGGACCCCGCGGACTACGACGCGGACATGGCCCACATCGGGGAGTCGACGTCGATCGGGTTCGAGGTGAGCGACATCTACGCGCTGCAGGAGAAGCTCATGGCCCGCGGCGTGCGGTTCTCGAAGAAGGCGACGAAGGAGACGTGGGGCGGGATCCAGGCCAAGTTCCTCGACCCGGACGACAACGAATACTCCCTCGTCCAGATGGAGTGAATCCGGAACCGGAAGGCACCGCGCCTACCTGTGGCCGCCCTTCCCGCCCCAGACCGCCGTGTCCGGTGCGAGGAGCGCGAGGAACGCCGGTAGGACGAACACGGCGATGCCGAGGGCGCGGATCGCGAGGTGGGTCCAGCGGTTCACGGTTTGCCCCCTTTTCCCCCACCCCAGATCCCTCCGTCCGGCGCAAAGAAGGCGAGGAGGGCGGGCAAGACGAGCAGGGCCGTGGCGAGCCCCTTCGCGGCGATCCACGACCAGCTCCTCACGGTCTCGGCCTGCCGCCCCAGATCAGGGCGAGCATGACGAGCAGGGCCGGCAGGGCCCAGACGGCAATCACCAGGATTCGAGCGGTCGTCGACCAGGTCGGTTTCATCGTCGCACCCAATCCCCGTGCGATGCACGCGGGGCGACCCGAGAGGGCCGTGGGACTACATGATGCTTCCGAGGGGACGTGCCGGGCGGCTCACAGAGCCTCGACCGCCTCGATGGCCTTCTGGATTTCCTGGGTGAGTCTCCCCTTCGCGGCCGGGGTCGTCCAGAGGTCGTCCAGATCGGGGCGGGTCGAGCGGCAAATCTTGAGGAGCGCGCCCACCTTCGCGCTCCGGAGGACCTCGAGGACCACGGGCTTGTACGCGCGCAGCTCGCGCTCGTTCTCGAGGACGACGGACCGGTGGAGCCAGAACTCGCCCTGGGACCACCTCTCCACGTAGCTCCTCGCCAAGGGGCGCACCCGTTTCGCGACCTGTCGGGAGAAGGCATCCTTCGCCAGATCCAGAAGGAGACGGGCTTCCTGGGTCCTCCGCTGAGCCACGGTGTGGGATGGACTTCGGCGAGATAAAGCGGTGCCCGGCCGTGGCGGTGCGCCCTTCGGGCGCGTGGCAAGCTCGCCGGTACCCAGGGGGCTTGGAGGCGCCACCACGCATCGTCGTGCCGGGCTTGTTCCAAATGGAAAAGGAGGACCACCAGCTCCGACCGCGTTCGCCGCCTTCTGGACGGCACCGACCGACGCGGCGAACCCGCGAACGGGTCGACCGCCGTCTCCACGATCGGGTAGACATGTCAGGGACTGAAGCCCGATGAGGCGGCTGAGGTCAGTCAGCTGTTCAATCTCGGTCGTTCCTCACTGACTTGAGCCCGTGCTCGCCCAAGGGTCGTAACGGGTTTCCGAGCCGTGCAACCAACTTTACTTGTCACGGGCCGTGTCCCATAAGATTCGGGCCCTCAAAATCCCGGCCGTGAATTCTAGGACTCCTTCGGCCTGTTTGCCCGAGTTAGCGTGCCTTCGTTCATTCCCTATGGGAACGCATGGTTCTCGAATCGCTGCGGAAGCCATCGGTAAGGGATGGGGTTACGGCAGAGACGGGAAACGCTGCGCTCGCTTCGCCGATGTTCGCCGAAGAGGGTCCTTGCTGCGCTTGGGCCGGTATGAACCGGATTGAGCCCCACGGCTCGACGGCGAATTCGTCGTCCGAAGTCCCGGGAAGCCCGTCGGGTCCCGGCGTCCCGCCAGGTCCGCCCGTCGCCAGGGGCCCCTCGACGATCCACGTGGCCGTCGCGGGGTCCCAAGACCCGAAGCCGGCGGGGTTCGTGTCCATTCTCGCGAGCGGCGCTCGGATTTCAACGAACAAGCCCAGCGTCGGGTCCGCGCCCACGGGGGTCAGGTTCGGGTCATAGAACACGACGGGACCTTGCGGGAATCGGAAGTTCCAGCTCTGCAGTTCTCTCAGATTCCACGCGATTGGGACGTAGTCGTATGCACGAGCCACCCCGTAGTACGTGGTCGGGCTCCCCGGAGTGGAGTGCACGTAGCGGTAGGGAGGATCCGGGTATCGGTCCAGTTCACTATATGGAGCAACGGGCGCACCGATGTCGGTGTAGTCCGTTAGAGTTGGGCCCCACGACCACGTCGGAACGTCATCCGTCCGGTCGTACAACCCGTTCGGCCCCGGCAGAGCCGCCTCCGTCAGATGGTAGTGCATCGCGGTCGTAAGGATGAAGTCGAACCGATCCGCGCGAAGGCTGCCTCGGAACGTGAAGTCCTCGAACCACGCGAGCTCCATCCCCCACCACCCGGCGGCCTTCGTCGAGTCGAGGTAGTTGTCCGCGTACGAGGCGTTGCCCCAGTAGAACATCCGCGCGAGGAGGACCTCCGTCCCCCAGGTCGACCGTCGCCGAGATGTTCGTCCAGAACGGGCTGTAGAAGTATTCGAAGCTGTTGTAGATGTCGTACTTCCCGTTCCCGAGGTCGAAGAACCAATCCTCCACGGATATCTCGAACGACGTCTGGGGGATGCACACGCCGTTCAGGGCGCCTGACCACCACGCTCGGGCCGTCGTCGCGTCCGTCGCGACGACGCCGAACATCCGCTTCGACTCCTGGAGATCCATCGTCAGGTTGATCCAGGACTGAATCTCGAACCCGTCCCGAGTGTTGATGTTGTTCGGTGCCGGGCATCCGGCCGCACGGCGGGCGAGGGCATCCGAGTGGGAGAGGTACTGCATCCGCCAGTTGAACTCGAGTCGATTCCCGGGCGCCTGCCCGTAGTTCAGGATGGGCAGGAAGACCGGTTCGCTCCGGCTGTACCCGCTGACGTTCGTCCCCGTCACGCGTAGCCTGTACGGCGCGTTGATCACCGGGTTGTTGTTCGCATTTCCCGGTATGAACGAACCCGGCAGGGGGTACCAGTTCGTGTACGGATACGCGGAGGTGTCCTTCACGTCGGGATCCGAGGGGACACAGATGCCAAGCGTGACCGCCGCAGGACTGAAGCATTCCGCGTTAATGGGCATGTCACCGTACACGCCGGCGCGCATGTCCCACCACTCCTCGTACGGGACGTTGAAGAAATCGTAGAACTCGTACCCGATTCGGTTCTCGGGGGGCTGCGGGATGTAATGGCCCACGACGCGGGCGGTCCCTTGGGGGCGCACGTCGACGACCTGTGCCGGCGGCGCCGTGTAGCCCGGCACGGGCCCGAAGGAGACGTTGTACGTGCCCGTCGGCAACGACTGCCACATGCCCCACGTGTTCCTCGGGATGCCGTCCACGGAGATGACTCCCGGGACGGTCTCCTCCGTCTCAACGCGGAGCCAGCCCTCGAGCTCGAACACGCCAACCGTCGATGTGGTCTCGCGTGCGACGATCGTCACCTCCCGGGGAGGCGCGGTCCCGAGGCCCGGGATGCCGCTGAACGAGACCTCGTGGACCCCGAGGGGGAGCTTGAGGAAGCTGAGGGCCCACTCGTCGCGCTCCATGCCGTCGACGAGGATTTTGGATGGCACCCCTGGGCTCCCAGTGCTGAGAGCTGTCGTCACGTGAAGGCGCCCGTACGTCGACGGATCGGACCCACGGGCCCCCGGATTCCGTTCGTACAGGCCCGTGACAGTCGTGGTCTCCGCCAGGTTCACGACCACGGAGGCGTCCGCCGGCGGGCGGTGTCCATCAACGGTCCCAAATGACACGACATGTTCCCCGGGCGGGACGGCCATCCACAACCCCCAGTCGTCCCGAGGGATCCCGTCGACCGAGATCGTCGCGGGGACCGCGGGTTCCGTCACGACCCGGAGGTATCCGTACGTGCTGTACGTCCACGCCACGCGGCGGTGGGCCCCTTCCACGATGGTCACCTCGAACGGCGGCGGGGTCCCGAACCCGGGAGCATCCCGGAAGCTCACGACATGGGTCCCGGGGCTCAGGGGGAGCGCGGAAACTTGACGGAAGTCTCGCGGAATCCCATCGATCTCGATCTGAGCGGGCACCGGGATGTACCCGAAGGGGGACGCAGACGCCAAGACCGTCAGAAGCCCTGTGGGTTCGGGCTCGGCTGTCACGACGGGAATGCCACGCGTCCCACCGTTCGTGGGATCGTCCATCGCTAGAGTGCCCTCCTGCGCTCCGGCGATGACCTCTGAAGATTCGGTCGGCACAGGTCGTACCTCCTGGTCTACCGTGGCGACCGGCCCGAGAACGATGAACGCAGCGACGACGAACAAACTCGCCCGCCTCAGGCCCCCTCCTGCCCGCACGTGCCTCCCCCTGAAGGAGGAATAGTGCTCTCGAGGTGAAATAACCTTTCCTCCATCTCCCCCGATTCCGAGGCGCATACCCACGCCTTGTTCTCACCGGAGTACTCGGACGCGATCATGATTTCCGCCAGTACCCATCTCGAGGAGCGGGGACGTGACAATAGGTCTCTCGACTGTCTCCTCTGCCGGATTCGCCGGCTAGTTGGTGGCCGGCAGGTCCGACCTAATACAGCTTCGGCTTCGACGTCGGCTCGTTCCAGTACGGCCTCGTGGTGACATACCTGATCTTCGCCTCGAACAGGTCGTTGAAGAACTCCTTGTCCGTGTCGTGCATCTTCGCGAGGAGCTTGCTCGCGGTCGTCGGGCCCACGCCGTACACGGAGTTCGCGTACACGGCGCGCCGGCCGTACACGGCCACGAGGTCCGCGACCTGCTTCGCCCGCGTGAGGAGCTTCCGCTCCTCGTCGCTCAGGTCGAGCTTCCGCTTCCGCTTCGCGAGGGCGTCCCGGACGGTCCAGGCGGACCATCCGAGGACCGTGAGCAGTGGGGATCCGCACTTCGCGCACCCGGGCCGGTCCGCCATCTCGCCGATCCGTACCTCGTCGTGGAAGTGCCCGCAGTCGAAGCACAACAGGTGGATGGGTTCCGACGCGAGGTGGAGTCGCATCCGCTCCAGGATCTCCTCCCGCTCCGCCTCCGGGGAGAAGAGCTCGGGCGCCTCCACGTACCGCCGCAGGATCGGGTACGCGAGGGACGTCGGGGTCTCGTCGGACCGGTGGATCGCGACCTCGATCGCCCCCTTCCGGATCCGGTGGACGATGTCCCGCACGCGGTCGAAGTCCGCGTGGAGGAGGAGGGCCTCCCGCACGGCCTCGTCGTAGATCGGCGTGTTCGCGAACCGAATCTCGAGGGAGTTCATCTCCCCTTCCCCGATCGTGAGCCCGCGGGGCAGGGCCCCGAACCGCTCCGCGATCGCCTTCATGTAGAACCCGAGGGGCAGGTGGTCCGTCAACAGGGCCTGGAGGCCGCCCTCCAAGGTCTCGTCGTCGATCCGCAGGAGGTCGTCCACGAGGGCCTCCACGTCGAGCTCCCGGGTGTCCGCGACGAGCTCGTACAGGATCCGGTACGCGTCGTTCCACCAGAACCGGACGAGGTGCTTCCGGGCGAGGAGCTCCTCGATCAGGTCGCCCAGGGTCGCGTTCACGACCTCCCCGAACGACGCGTGCACGATCAGGAACCGGTCGAACGCCTCCACGAGGATCCGGTCGTCCGTCGGCATGGGCGCCCTCGCCTTGCGGTGGTTCGCGTGCTCCTCGACGAGCCGCTTCGCCCCTGTCTTGTTGATGGGCCACACGGCCTCGAAGCGCCCGACGGCCTTCGCGAGCCCGTCCTTCGCGAGGCGCGCGTCGACCTCCTTCCGGAGCCGGCCCACTCGCTGGGCGAGGCCGTACGGCACGGGGAGCATGTCCCCGTCCCAGCCCGGGATGAGGGCGTTCGGTTCCACGACGGGCGTCACGTACACGACCCCGTCCTGCCCGATCTTGTTGATCTTCCAGGGCCGCCCGCGGACGATGAAGTTGAGGCCCTCCCTCGCCTTGACGACCATGAACTCCTCCCCGAGGATCCCGACGGGCCGCTGGGTCGTCAGGTCCACGACCGTATACCGGCGTTCGTCCCGGATCGTGGAGAGGTTCTCGAAGTAGTACCGCCGTCCCTTCGGCGTCACGCGGATGTCCTCGCCCTGCCGCCTCACGACGCCGAGGTGGTCCAGGAAGTCGACCGTGCGCTGGGCCGCGGCGTCCTCGAGGCCTCGGTACGGGTCCGCGCAGCGGATCACCTTGAGGATGTCGGCCCACGGCGCGGTCCCCCCCGCGTCGAGGGCGCAGCCCACGATCTGGTGCGCGAGGACGTCCAGCGCGTTCCGGTGGATGTGGAGGGGCTCCAGGTCCGCCTCCCGGGCCGCCTGGACGGTCGCGACGGACTCGAGGGCGTCGTCCGCGGACACCGCGAGGATCGTGCCCTTCGACGTGCGGTCGAGCCTGTGCCCCGATCGCCCGACGCGCTGGATGAGGGACGTGACCTGCCGAGGGGACATGTACTGGACCACGTGGTCCACACTCCCGATATCCAACCCCAACTCCAGTGTGCTGGTACAATTATGGGTGACGACCCCAGTCACTGCGTAGGTCTCTGTTCCTTGGACTTCGAAGTTCACCACATCGGTTTGTCCTTCAAAAGGCTGCAGCGCCTGAACTTGCGAAATTCCGAATCTACCTTGGAGTAGATGTTCCAGGAGAGCTGACTTGAGATACAAGTTCAGGCGAGCGAGAGTGTCGCATGTTATGCCTCTCACTGGGTTTTCGTACTTCGTTGAGTAGTTGATGCGCTTCCAAAGTTCATAAGATGAGAGCCCGAGGCCCTGCCTCGTGGCCTTTAGATAGGGACCCAGACCGTAGTACGTCTTCGGTTTTCGGCCTAGTGACAGCGAACCCGCATCCTTTGCCTTAATCGACAGGTCGCCAACGAGCTGGAGCAGTCTCGCCTTGTCATCGCGGTACGCCATGCTGACGCAGTATCCGTCGCCACGCATACCGGTGGCTTTCCAGAGCTTTGGTTTGAATCCATTGGCCAGCATCGTGAATAGTAGATACTCTCTGTTGATGGGGTTGAACGTTGTGAACTGAATCTGTTCGAGCCTGTCCCCCCTGATGGCAAGGCATCCATCGCCATCGAGGTATGCAGCGAGGAACGCGCCGGAGACGGTCGTCTCGAGAGGAAGGTTCTGCCAGAGGCTGGCCAGAAGATCGATCAGAACCTTGGATTGAGCATTCAGAACCAATGTTCGCTTTTTGCTTTCAAAAGACTGCCTATGCATCGGAGCGACGGTCTCGCGGAGGGAACCGTTGTACATCCTGGAAAGGAACATCCGGACCTGCAGCAGTTTGCGTGAGTCCGTGTTGAAGAACCGAAGGTGCCGGTCTCCGTCGGACTTTTGAAATCCGAGGACGTAGCCCATCCCAGAATCGACCCAAGGGGGGAACTTGTACCTGGCCTGCGTGGTATGGAACTCGGACAACTCCAAAAGGTCTTCATCGGTCATCATGGATCTGAGCGCGCGTAATCTTGTGACTTTCCGTTTGCGATAGGTCTTGGGTAGCCTGTACCCGAGGGCCGCTACCGCAGAATCCTGTACGAATAGGTTCGGGTAATTGAGCAGGGTGTGAGTCGCGACCTTCTTACCGTCGACCTTACCCACCGTCACTAGCGCGTCCCCTAGGTTGAGTCTGCCCGCGTCCTTCCACTCGAGACCATGAGGGCCAAAGCAGAGGACTGGATGATTGGGAGTGACTCGCAGAAGCCCAAACTCATGCTTGATGTGTAGGAGTCTCTTCGCTCTCCGGGCGACCTTGGCCGTCACCGGCTTGAACACTGTGGTGTGGGACTTGGGGTCGAATGAGGCAATTTCGTCACCGATGCTAACATCCTTGGCAAACTTGACGCCGCTAGATGTGACGATTGCTTCGTCTCCTCGTATGCATATCAAAGCCTTGATTGTGCCTTCCTTGAACCCAGTCTCCGCGCGCTCCCGCTCCTCTCGGGGGAGGGAGCCGTGGTGCACCCCGACGTCCTGGCGGACCATGCCGAGCCGGGAGCCGAGGAGTTCCGCGAGCGGGCGTGCGTTCACGAACACGAGGGTCGAGCGGCTCTCGTCCAGGGTGTCGTCGATCGCGGTCAGCCCGGCGGCAGCCTCCGGGGAGATGTACAGGTCCCTTGCCGTCTCGAAGTCCTTGTCGATCGGCCGGGGCCACTCGACGCGGTACTCCATCCGCTTCGTGACATCCGGCGTGACGATCTCGAGCGGCGTGCCGCCGCCGAAGAACGCCGCGATCGCCTCCGGGTGGCCGACCGTGGCGGAGAGCGCGATCCGCTGGAACGGCTCATCCGTGGCCTGCCGCAGGCGTTCCAGTGCCACGGCGAGCTGCGTGCCGCGGCGGTCCTCCGCGAGCTGGTGGACCTCGTCGATCACGACGAACCGGACGTTCCGCAGGTGGCGGCGCATCACCTTGCCGGGGAGGATCGCCTGGAGGGTCTCCGGGGTCGTGATGAGGATGTCCGGTGGGTGCACCGCCTGACGTCTGCGATCCGCGGTCGGCGTGTCGCCGTGGCGTACCGAGACGGTGAGCCCCGTCGTGGCGACCATCCGCTCCAGGCGGCCGATCATGTCGCGGTTCAGGGCACGGAGGGGGGTGATGTACACGACGCGGATCCCTTCGCCCTGTCCAGGCTCGAGGGAGGTGAGGATCGGGACGAGCGCCGCCTCAGTCTTCCCGGAGCCGGTCGGCGCGACCACGAGGCCGCTCACGCCCTTCTGGATGGTCTGGATGGCCTTCCGCTGCACGTCGTTGAGCTCTCGAATGCCGATGCGGTCGAGGAGCTGTTTCGTGGGGTTCACCTGCACAGG